>Ga0308415_1001148_pt1 | contig 11503 bp, 8 predicted proteins | sample HotsprSampleOS55_FD_203465 | JGI IMG/M metagenome (GOLD analysis project Ga0308415, IMG submission 203465) | Hot spring phototrophic mat microbial communities from Octopus Spring, Yellowstone National Park, Wyoming, United States - 20090730_OS55 ... | reverse complement strand
TATAAGCATTAATGGCTTTAACAAACACTATTGGTATATGACTTCAGGGCTTATCAACGCTCTAACGAAGATGCTCGTAGTAAGCCACGAAGCGAAGCGGAGTGGCGTCCAAAAGGCTCGGAACGGCACTCCGCTGGCGCTCCGTGCCTGACTACGAACGAAAAATATTAGAGCGCTGATAAGCCCTGTATGACTTGCGCTATTTGCAGAAATGAGGCATAAATAAGGAGCACGTTATCGGGACCGCTGGCGGGATAGAGATGACCGTTTGGGGCAAGATCATCATCGGAGATAGCCGCAATATGGCTGAGGTGGCCGACGGAAGCATCGGCCTGGTGGTCACCTCGCCGCCGTACTGGCATCTGAAGGACTACGGAGTGCCGGGCCAGATCGGCTATGGGCAAACCCTGCATGAATATCTGCTGGACCTGGCCCGGGTCTGGCGGGAGTGCTGGCGGGTCCTGATGCCGGGCCGTCGGCTCTGCATCAACATCGGCGACCAGTTCGCCCGCGCGGTGGTCTATGGCCGCTATAAAGTGATCCCGCTCCACGCCGAAATCATCGCCCAGTGCGAGACCATCGGTTTTGATTAGGGGAGGAAGCAGGGTGAACGAAAGGCTGGTCCAATGGACCCTACTACGGGAATGGCACTATCTCCAGGAGTGCATTCAACTTCCCGTCCTGAGGCGGTATGTAGAACAAATCCCCACCGAGTATGGAACGCCGGATTTCGTGTTGTTGCGCAAGGACTCCGCTGCTCTTTACGTCGTGGAACTGGAGACCGCAATTGACTCCTGGCACAAACTGGAGTTTGTAGAGGACCAGTTACAGCGGTATCGCAAAATTCGGTTTTCGCTTCCAGCCACTCTCGTTTTGCTATACGCTGAAGACATCACACCTCCCAGCCATAGACAGTCGCTGGCGGAGATCTGTCAGAAAATAGGAGTTGAGTCCAGGACTTACTCCTTTTCCAAAGTCCAGCATCTGTACCAGCATCTTGTTGCTGAGTTGACCCGATGGATCGGTATTCCTCTGGGCCCGACCTGCGCGCTGGATGTCTGTTATCTCCGGTGGATGAACGACCTGACTCATCTCTTCATTAAGCATAGAAAGGTTGCTCTACCGGTTTCGCTATTTTACAATCGGGATGGAACGGGCTACTTCCGCAGCCGGACGACTTACAATGTCCGCAAGCGGTTGTGCCAGGATTTTGAACTTCTGACAGAGCAAGAAGGTTCTCTGGTTTTGACTGACTACGGCAAGCGATTCGCCGAAGCGATGATGCCGGATATTCTGGTGGGTATTGCGCGGATTCCACCTCTGAGCGTTGAGCAGAGGCGCATCTTGTTGGAAGTACTGACCAACGGACGTATCACCCCGTGCAAAGCGAATATCTACTACTTTCTACGCTTTGTCTATCTAACGGAAGGGGTGTGGATCCCCCACTCCAACGCCCCTGAACCGGAGTCTCTACAAGATTCCGCCTACGGTTACTGGCAATTGGCCACTGCTCTCTTCGGCAAACGTTATGCCTGGCGAACGCTCACCGATTTTCTGGCTTTCACCTGCAATCAATGCGAAGAAATCGGGCTGGTGGAGCGGGTCAAACTTCAGGGAGACTCAGACCGGGCTATTCTCACTCCATTGGGCTCCAGGGTGCTGGGTTTGATGGAGATTGACCTGCATCTTAAGCGGGAGCGGATCCACATCCCCCTTCAGGCAGTAATGTAGAGGTAGCATCCAATGACCAAACTTCGCCTCACCCGTGACGAACGGGCCCAACTGGTGGCCTTTCTGCAGGACCTGGTGCGCATCCCCAGCCCCTCCACCCAGGAGGGGCCGCTGGCCCAGCGGGTCCTTCAGGAGATGGAACGCCTGGGCCTGCGGAACATCCGGACGGACCGCATTGGCAACGTCATTGGTTGGGTAGGCTGGGAAGACAGCCCTATCCTGATGTTCAACGGCCATATGGACACGGTGACCGTCAGCAATCTCGCCGTCTGGCGCCACGACCCCTTCGCCGCCACCATAGAGGGGCGACGGCTCTACGGCCTGGGCGCCTGCGATATGAAGGGCGGTCTGGCGGCCATGCTCTACGGCGCCTACCTCCTGCGCCGCACCAACCTGCCCGCCCGCGGACGGGTGGTCGTGGCCTGCGTCGTCCAAGAGGAGCCATGCGAGGGGCTGGCCAGCCGGGTGCTCATAGAAGAAGAGGGTGTCCGGCCCGACTGGGTGCTGGTCGCCGAGCCGACCGATATGGCCGTCGCCCGGGGCCAGCGGGGGCGGATGGAACTGGAGGTCACCGTTCACGGCCGGGCCGCTCACGCCTCCCGGCCCGACCTGGGGGAGAACGCCATCTACGCGGCCGCGCGCCTTATCTTCGGCCTGGAACTGCTGGCCGGACAACTGGGAAACGACCCGTTCCTGGGCCCGGGCACCCTGGCCGTCACCGAAATCCGGAGCCAGGGGAGCAGCCGCAACACCATCCCCGACCGCTGCGACCTGGTGGTGGACCGCCGCCTGACTCTGGGGGAGACCGAAGCAATGGCGCTGGCGGAAATCCAGCGGGTCATCGCCCGGGAGTCCGTCCGCGCCGACATCCGGGTGGCGGAATTCTCCGCCACCAGTTACACCGGCTATCCCGGACACATCCGGAAAGTCTACCCCTCGTGGGTCATTGAGGAAACCCATCCGCTGGTGACCGCGCTGGTCCGGGCCGCGCGGTCCCGCCTGGGACGCCGCCCCTCCATCGGCCACTGGGCCTTCTCCACCGAGGGCGCCTACACCGCCGGCATTGCGGGCATCCCCACCGTGGGCTTCGGCCCCGGCGACCCCGACCGGGCCCACACTGCCGACGAATGGGTGGACATAGCCGACGTCTGCACGGCGGCGGAGGTCTATGCCCAACTGGCAGTGGAACTGATGGGAGGGTAAGAGGCGCGAAAGACACGAAAGGCGCGAAATGGCGTGTGATCTGGTGATTGCCACTGAAGTGGCGCAGGCGCTGAGGGGAGACCGTCCGGTGGTGGCGCTGGAATCGGCCCTCGTCACCCATGGCCTCCCCCGGCCCCTCAACCTGGACGTCGCGCGGGAGATGGAGGAGACGGTCTGGCAGGAAGGCGCCGTCCCCGCCACCATCGCGGTGCTGGAAGGCCGCCCGTGCGTCGGGCTGAGCCGGGAGCAGATGGAGCGTCTGGCGGCCGAACCGTCCTCGGTCAAAATCAGCCTGCGGGACCTGCCCGCCGCCGTGGCCCGGGGCGCCACTGGCGGGACCACCGTCGCTGCGACGATGCATCTGGCCCACCGGGCCGGCCTGCGGGTCTTCGCCACCGGCGGCATCGGCGGCGTCCATCGGGGCCACCCCGAGGACGTCTCCGCCGACCTGCCGGCCCTGGCTTCCATCCCGATGGTCGTCGTCTGCGCGGGGGCCAAGGCCATCCTGGACCTCCCCCGCACGCTGGAGATGTTAGAGACGCTGGGGGTGCCGGTGGTGGGCTACGGGACGGACACCCTCCCGGCCTTCACCAGTCCCACTTCCGGCCTGCCGCTCCCCTTGCGCGCCGACTCCCCGGAGGAGGTCGCCGCGATGGCCCGGGCGCGGGACGGCCTGGGCCTGCGCGCGGCGCTTCTGGTGACGGTCCCCGTACCCGCAGAGGACGGCATCCCCTGGGAGGAGGCCCGGTCGGAGATAGAGGCGGCCGTGGCGGACGCGGAGGCGCAGGGGATTCGCGGGCCCGCACTGACCCCGTACCTGCTGGCCCGCCTGGCCCAACAGACTGATGGCCGCTCCCTGCGGGCCAACCGGGCGCTGCTGGTCCAGAACGCCCGCATCGCCGCCCGCATTGCCCGTTCTATGGGAAAACCACCAGGACACAAAGACACGAAGATTTGTTAATTCATCCAGGAGGCATCCAATGACCACTGAGACTCAATTCTACCGCCGGGCCGAAGAATGGCTCTATCGGGCGGCCGAACGGAACCCGGTGATGGCCACCCAGATCGGCATCCACCGGTACGATGACCGTCTGGGCGACCGGACGCTGGCGGCCCTGGAAGAGGAACAGCAGGAAGTCCGGGCCGCGCTGGCGGAACTGCGGGCGATGGACCTTTCCGATTTCCGTCTGGATGCCCGCATTGACCACACCCTCCTCACCCACATCCTGGAATCGTTCGTCCGCTCCTACGAAAAGATACAGGTCCACCGCCGCCACCCGGGGGGCTACCTGGAGGAGCCCCTGGGGGGTGTCTTCCTGCTCATCGTCCGGGACTTCGCGCCGCTGCCGGAGCGGCTGCGGTCGGCCCTGGGACGGGTCCGGGAGACCCCGCGCGTCCTGCGGGAGGCGACCGCGAACATCATCCCGGAGCAGGTGCCGCGGGTGTGGGCCGAGATTGCCCTGGAGCAGGCCCGCCAGGCCCCCGGCCTCTTCGTCGGCCTGCTGCCGGCCATCGCCGCCGATGCTGCCCCGGACCTCCAGGCCGACCTGACCGAAGCGGGTCAGGCCGCCGCGCAGGCCGTCCAGGAGTACGCGTCCTTCATAGAGAACGACGTCCTCCCCCGCGCCGCCGGCGACTTCGCCGCCGGCCGGGCCCTCTTTGACGAGATGCTACGGGAGGAGCACATGGTGGACTACGACGCCGACCAGTTGCTGCAGGTCGGTTGGGAGCAGTTCCACCTCACCCGCCGTCAGATGGAAGAGGTCGCCCGGCAGATAGACCCCAACCGGTCGGTGCAGGACCTGCTGGAGGAGGCCAAGGCCGACCACCCCACGGCGGAGGGACTGCTGGACGCCTACCGGGAGGCGATGGCGGCCGTCCGCCAGTACGTGATAGACCATGAAATCGCCACCATACCGGAGGGAGAAATCCTGCAGATTGTGGAGACCCCTCCCTACCTGCGGCCCATCATCCCCTACGCCGCCTACATGCCGCCGGGCATCCTGGAGGAACGGCAGGAGGGTATCTTCCTGGTCACTCCTGTGGACCCCAGTGCCCCGCCGGAGGTCCAGGAGCAGACGCTGCGGGGGCACAGTCGGGCCAAGTTGCCCGTGACGGCGCTCCACGAGGCCTACCCGGGCCACCACCTCCAACTGGTCTGGGCCAACCGCCAGGAGACCATTCCCCGTCGGATGGGCACATTCCTGGCGACGCTTTTCATTGAGGGCTGGGCCTTCTACTGCGAGGAGTTAATGGAGCAACTGGGCTACATCGCCGGGCCGACCCAGCGCCTGGGCCGCCTCGCCGACCAGTTGTGGCGGGCCGCCCGCATCATCATAGACGTTTCCATCCACACGCGCGGGATGTCGGTGGATGAAGCGGTGGACTTCCTGGTGCGGGAGTGCCAGTTGGAGCCGGCCAACGCGCTGGCGGAGGTCCGCCGGTACACCACCAGCCCCACCCAGCCCCAGTCCTACCTGATGGGCAAACTGGCCATCCTGGACCTGGTGGCGGACTACCGGCGCGCCTATCCGGAGACATCTATGCGCCAGATTCACGACGCCATCCTGGGATGCGGCAGCCTCCCGCCCCGCCTGATGCGCCAACGGCTGCTGGGGTAAAAGATGAACGTGGGTTTTTCTCACACAAAGACACAAAGACACAAAGAAAAACATCATAAGGTAAACTCTTTGTGGCCTTTGTGTCTTTGTGTGATTTTGCTGATAGCGGCTGGCCTGCGCTTCTACCGGCTGGACGCCCAGTCCTTCTGGAACGACGAGGGGAATGCCATCCGGGCGGCACAGCGATCCATCCCGCTGGTCATCGCGGCGGCGCGGGGGGACATCCACCCCCCGGGCTACTACCTGCTGCTCCACTTCTGGCGCATCCCCACGGGCGATAGCGAGTTTGCTGTCCGCGCCCTTTCCGTATACATCGGTCTGCTGACGGTTGCCTTTACCGGGCGGCTGGGGCGGCGGATGCTGGGAGCCGGAGTGGGCGTGGGGGCAGCGTTTCTGGCGGCCATCTCGCCCCTGGCCGTCTACTACTCCCAGGAGGCGCGGATGTACGGCCTGCTGGGCCTTCTGGCCGTCGCCTCCACCGACCTCCTCTGGAGCCTCCTCCGCCGTCCGCGCCCGGCGACGGCCCTCCTCTACGCCCTGGTCGCCGCCGCCGGCCTCTACACCCATTATTCCTTCCCCTTCGTCCTGGTCGCGCACAACCTGCTGTTCTTCGGGCGGTGGATCACCACGGTAGGGGGGCAACCGCAAGGGTTGCCCCTACGGTGGTGGGTCGCCCTCCAGGCGCTGGCGGTGTTCCTGTACCTGCCCTGGTTGCCCACCGCGCTTCGGGCGATGGGATGGCCCTCCGCCGGGCGGGGGTACACCCTGGGAGGGGCGCTTCTGGACGTCTTCCGCGCCCTGACGGTGGGGCTCACCCTGGAAGCGGCACCGGCCCGCCCGGTCCTGATCGGCGCGGGGGTTCTGCTGATCCCGGGCCTCTGGCCCCGCTCCAAAACCGCCCTCGCGGTGGCGACCCTGGCTCTCTGGCTGCTGGTCCCCCTCGTCCTCATCTTCGCCTTTGACCTCTACAAACCGGCCTATCTCAAGTTCCTGCTCACTGTTCTCCCCTCCTTTTGCATCCTGCTGGCCGCAGGCGTCCAGAACCTTGCCCGATGGCTTCCGGCTCCGAAACGACTGCATCCTTTTGCCCTCTTCACGTTTTACGTTTTCACTTTTTACGCCCTCCTCCCCTCCCTCCGCAACCTCTACTTCAACCCGGCATACGCCCGCGATGATTACCGGGGAATCGCGGCCGACATCGCCGCGCTGGGCCGACCGGGAGACGGCGTCATCCTCAATGCCCCGAACCAGTGGGAGGTCTTCACCTACTACTACCAGGGCGACCTCCCCCTCTATCCGGCACCGTACCACCCGACCCCGGAGCAGGTCGTGGACTGGCTCTCGCCGATTCTCTCCTCCCACCGGCGTCTCTTCGTCCTCTACTGGGGGGACCGGGAGGCGGACCCGGATCGCCGGATGGAGAACCTGCTGGCGGACGGGGCCTACCTGGCCTGGGGCCGCTGGTACGGGCGGGTTCGAGTGACCCTCTATGGGCTGGGACTGCTGCCGGAGGAGCCCCAGGTCGCCGTCCGCGCCCGATTCGGTCAGGAGGTCCTCCTGCGGGGTTACGCCGTCGGCGAAGGCCCTTTTGTCCCTGGGGACGTGGTGCCCGTCACCCTCTTCTGGGAGGCCGACGCGCCGCCGGGGCGGTACAAGGTCTTCCTGCACCTGATGGACAGCGCAGGGAATCTGGTGGCGCAGAACGACGCCGAACCCCGGGGCAACCTCTCCCCGACCTTCATCTGGTCGGTAGGGGAGCGGGTGACCGACCGGCACGGAGTCTACCTGCCTCCCCATTTTCCCCCCGGGACGTACCGGTTGCGGGTCGGGATGTACCGTATGGATACCGGCGAACGGCTGCCCCTGCTTCTGGACGGGGTAGAGGCCGGAGATGCCCTGGAACTGGGGGAGGAGGTCGTCCGTTGAGTTCGGGTCATCTTCTTGCCTGAACCAGCAATTGGTGTATAATATTGGCACAGAAGCCAGGGCAAGGGTCAGGGGGTGGGGATTCTGTCTATCGGGCTGACACCGAAGTAAGCGCTCATGGGCAGGGAATAAATGGCCGAAACAATCCGCCATCCGCGCCTCTTTCGGGCTTTCTCCTGGGCATTACTGGCCATCGGATTGGTTTTCCTCGTGTCTTCCACTCTTGAAGCACCTCCGAAACATTGGCTCCCTCTGGCTGTTTTTGTTCCCCTGGTTCTGGTTGCGGACCGTTTCGCCATCCTGATGCCAGGAAATGTCTTTCTATCCCTGGAAACCACGTTCCATCTGGCCTGCGCGCTGATCTTCGGGCCGATGATAGCCGCGTGGGTGGCAGGCGTCGGTGCTTTCATCAGCGAACTCTTCCTCTTCCGCCGGTCGCCCGATTTCGCGGCCCGCACAACCGGGATGTACATCGGGATGTGGCTGGTCGGTGGGGCCGCGTACAACGCCCTGGGGGGAGCAGTGCCCCTGAACCAGCTGGCGGGGCCCGAACTGGGATACGCCCTGCTGCTCTTCCTGACGGTCACCGCCGTAAACTACGGGGTGATGGCAATAGACAGTCTCCTGCGCGGTACCTCCTTTTCTGACTACATGTTCCGGGTCGCCCCGCGCATTGTGCTGTTCAAGGCGGCCTTTGCACCGTTCGGAGTGGCCGGCGCCGCCGTTTATACAGTTTTCGGTCTCATCGGTGGCCTTTTCGTTGCGATGGGTTTTTTGACCGCGATCGTCACAGTGTGGGGACTTCAGCAGGCCTCCGAACAATTGCAGCGACGGTTGACCACGCTAAATCTGCTCAACGACATCGGGCAGACCATTGGCTCTTCTTTGGAACTGGAACCGCTCCTCAATCTCATTTACAAAAGGGCCAGCCGGTTGATGGACACGACCAACTTCTGGATGGTTCTCTACGATCGGGAGCGGAACGAATTGCGATATGAGTTGATCTACGACGAGGGGCAACTTTTCCCACCAGAACGGCTGCCATATGACCCATCCCGTTTTCTGGCTGCGTACACGATAGAACGCCGCGAACCCCTTCTCCTTTCCACTATGAAAGAAGTCAGACAGGTTCCCATCTATCTGGAGACCACTGGTTCTCATCGTTGCCCGGAATCGCTGATCGCTGTCCCGATTCTCTTTCAGGGACGCGCAATCGGCGCCATCTCAGTTCAGAGTTACGAACCCTATGCCTTCCGTCAGGAGGACCTGGAAACCCTGATGATACTGGCCAATCAGGCGGGAGTCGCGCTGGAAAACGCCCGCCTGTTTCGGGAAGTGGAATCTGGCCAGCGGTATCTGCGAGCCGTTCTGGACAGTATGGATTATGCCGTGGTGGTGACCGACCTGAACGGGCGGGTACGGCTGGCAAATCGGACAATGGAGAACTTTTTCGGCGTCCGGGAGTCGGAAATCATTAACCGCACTCTCTCCGAGATTATCGGTCATCAAAATCTGCGCGAGATTGCCAAACGGATCGAACGAGGAGAAGTGACCGGGCGGGAGAGCACTCAGGTACCCCTGAGTGACGACCGGATTATGGCCACTCAGGTCGCTCCGATCCTGGACGCCCAGGGGGAGCGGGTAGGATATGTGCTGGCAATGGCCGATGTCACCGCCCTGCACCGACTGAGTCAGTTGAAATCCCAGGTGATCCGGATCGCCTCTCATGACCTGCGCAACCCTCTGCAACTGGCCAGTGGGTTCTTCCATGTTTTGCTGGAAGAACTCCCCCCGCGGACGGAAATGCAGGCCAATCTGGCCCAGCGAGTCATCCATCACCTGAAGGCGATGGAGCACCTCATTGACGAGTTGCTGGAACTGGAACGAATTGAGATCTCCGCCGAACGTCGTGAGGAACTCCTGGATATAGGGCAACTGGTTCAGCAGGCCGCCAACGAATATCGCTGGCAGGCGGAAATGAAGGGGGTGCGGTTGTGGACCGAGGTTGTTCAGGACGTCTCACCCGTTCGGGGAAATCATCGGATGCTCCTGCAAGCCATCGGTAATCTTCTGGACAATGCCATCAAATACACCCAGGAAGGGGGAACCATCACTCTGCGCCTCTGGGAGGAGAAGGGGGAAGTGATTCTCACAGTCCGGGATACGGGTGTGGGCATCCCCCCGGAAGCGCTTCCGCACGTTTTTGAACACTTCTACCGGGCCCGTCAGCCGGGAACCGAACATGTTTCCGGGAGTGGCCTGGGGCTGACCCTGGTCCAGAGCATCATCCGCGAACACCGGGGTCGTGTCTGGGTAGAGAGTGAGGGGATACCGGGGAAGGGCTCGCTTTTCGGCATCGCCCTGCCTGCGGTGAGGGTTCAGCCCGACGGTTCACCATCGGGCTGCCCCAGCAACGTTCCGTGAACCACTGTGGAGATTTGCCATGCCTCTCTGGGAGACGTACTACACACCGACCTCTATAGAAGAAACCCTGTCGTTGTTGGCCGAACACGGCCCCCGGGCCCGCCTGATTGCGGGGGGAACCGACCTGTTGCTGGAACTGGAGCGCGGGGTTCGGGAAGCGCCTGTCCTCATAGACATCAGCCGGGTGCCGGGGCTGGACGGGATCGCGCTGGACGGGGAGACCCTCCGCCTGGGCCCGCTGGTCACTCATAACCGGCTGGTGGCTTCGGCGACGGTGCGGGAACGGGCTTTCCCCCTGGCCCAGGCGGCCTGGAGAGTGGGCGCGCCGGCCATCCGCAACCGGGGTACCCTGGGCGGCAATCTCATCACTGCCTCCCCGGCCGGCGACACCATCCCTCCCCTGGTTGCAGCGGGTGCCATCCTGATTCTCCGTTCAGTGCGCGGGGAGCGGCAGGTCCCCATCCGGGAGTTCTACAAGGGAGTGCGGCAGGTGGACATGGCCCCCGACGAGATGTTGACAGAAATCCGGGTACCGGCGGCGGCTCCCGGCGAGCGGGGCGTCTTTATGAAACTGGCCCTGCGCCAGGCATTGGGCGTATCCGTCGTCAACGCGGCGGTTACAGTACGGTTGGAGAAGGGCATCATCACCCGGTCGCGGATAGCCCTGGGGTGCGTGGCCCCCACCGTCATCCGGGCCTGCGAGGCCGAAGGCGTGCTGGTGGGCGGTCCCCTGACAGAGGACCCCATTGTGGAGGCCTCGGATCTGGCTGCGCGCGTCGCCGTCCCCGTAGACGACATCCGCGCTGGCGCGGAGTATCGCCGGGATATGGTCCGCGTGCTGGTCCGGCGCGCGCTGACCGCGCTGGCCGAAGGCCAGGAGCGAGGGGGTTTCCCGGCCCGCCCCCCGCTCCTCTGGGGCCGCAGCGACGGCCGCTTCCCCCGCCTGGCCGGCCGGACTGTCCGCCACACCGTTGGCGGCGACGAGCCCATAGAGTGCACCGTCAACGGACAGAACCATGTCGTCCGGGGGGCCAACGGCAAAACACTCCTGCGGATGCTGCGGGAGGACCTGGGGCTGACCGGCACCAAAGAAGGGTGCAACGAGGGCCAATGCGGCGCCTGTACAGTCTGGCTGGACGGCATCGTCGTCCTCTCCTGCCTGGTCCCGGCCCCGCGCGCCCACGGCGCCCAGATTGTCACCGTGGAAGGGCTCGCTCAGGGCAAAGAACTCCACCCGCTCCAGCGGGCGTTCGTGGAGGAGGGGGCGGTCCAGTGCGGCTACTGCACGCCGGGCTTCCTGATGAGCGGGGCGAAACTGCTGGAAGAATTACCCAACCCATCCCGCGAGCAGATTCTCCACGGTATCGTCGGGAACCTCTGCCGCTGCACGGGCTACTATAAGATTGTCCAGGCTATAGAGCAGGCCGCCGCGTTATCTCATTAACCACAGAAAACGCTGACAACGCAGAGGAAAAAACAAAAAAACGCTCTAAGGCAAAATCCGTACTTTGCTTGCCGCACGGGGCTATGCCCTCACCCCTCCCCTGACCCTCCCCTCTCCCGCTCGCTTTCAGCGGCGGGAGAGGGGGAAGGGGAAG
>Ga0308415_1001146_pt1 | contig 11510 bp, 8 predicted proteins | sample HotsprSampleOS55_FD_203465 | JGI IMG/M metagenome (GOLD analysis project Ga0308415, IMG submission 203465) | Hot spring phototrophic mat microbial communities from Octopus Spring, Yellowstone National Park, Wyoming, United States - 20090730_OS55 ... | reverse complement strand
AGGTGGTGGAGCTTCATCATGTAGATGTATCCCACCGTAACCTCTTGTTCGAAGGGCTCTCCGGTCCGACCATCGTAGAGGATCGTTTTCCCGTGCTTAGGCAATCCCGCCTCCTCCAAGCACTTAACGATGTCCTCCTCCGAGGCCCCATTGAACACTGGCGTAATCGCCCGAAATCCCAGCGTGGCCGCTGCCCAGCCCAGGTGAGTCTCCAAGATCTGTCCTACATTCATCCGGCTGGGAACCCCAAGAGGATTCAAAATGATCTGAACAGGCCGCCCGTCCGGCAGGAATGGCATGTCCTCCTTTGGAAGAATACGGGCAATTACCCCTTTATTTCCATGACGTCCGGCCATCTTATCGCCTACAGAGATTTGCCGCTTGGTGGCGATATAAACCTTCACCATTTGAAGCACGCCGCTCCGGAGTTCATCACCCCGCTTTAAGGAATTGATCCGGTGGGCTGCCTCGTCGATTGCCTCCTCCACCAACGGCCAATATTTAGTGGCGATCGCTTCGACTTCGGCCCGACGCTGAGCACTCCGCACGCCCAACCGATCGCAAATGGACCTGCCGGCCTGATGCTCTTTCAAAAACTTCTGGGCTTGCTCCGCCAAATACTGGTAGTCCTTCCCTTCGGTCAGGGGAGTGTCGTCGTCATCAACCACCTGTCGTTTTAAGACCGCCTCGATTTCGGAAATCATGCGGATAAAGACTTCGGCGATCTGACGGTGGCCTTCGGCTTCAGCCCGTTTCAGTTGCTCATCGAACTCCTTTCGCTCCTTCTCACTCAGAGCCGTTCGCCGGGAAAACTTTTGGGTGGCGATAACGATCCCCTCCACCCCCGGAGGTACTTCCAAGGAGTCGTTCTTGACGTCCTCCCCGGCCCGGCCGAAGATCGCTTGGAGCAACTTTTCCTCAGGGGTCAACTCGGTCTTCGACTTGGGGGCCACTTTCCCCACTAAAATGTCCCCCGGTCGAACATAGGTACCCACCCGGACTACCCCACTCTCATCCAAATTCCGTAGCATTTTTTCGCTAACATTGGGGATATCGCGGGTGAACTCCTCGCGGCCGAGCTTGGTCTCGCGCACTTCGGCGTCGAAGTCCTCGATGTGGATGGATGTATAGGTATCGTTATGAACTAACTCTTCGCTAATGATAATCGCGTCCTCGAAGTTAAACCCCTCCCAGGACATGAAGGCTACTAGCACGTTTCGCCCGAGGGCCAGTTCCCCGTTGCAAGTGGCTGCTCCATCGGCAATCACGTCTCCGGCTTCAACTTTTTGGCCCACTCGGACCATCGGCTTCTGGTTCAAGCACGTCCGCTCGTTAAGACCCACGAACTTCCGCAGGTTGTACACATCGTGGTACACCCCCCCATCGATCTCAATCCGAGCCGCATCGACATAGGTGACTGTTCCCCCTCGTTTGGCACGGACCACCATGCTCGAATTGCATGCGGCGATCGGCTCCAAACCGGTGGCAACCAACGGCGGTTCGCTCATAATCAGCGGGACCGCTTGCCGCTGCATGTTCGAACCCATTAATGCCCGGTTGGCGTCGTCATGTTCTAGGAAGGGAATCAATGCTGCCGAAACCCCCACCAACTGGGCGGGAGAAACATCCATATATTGCACTTCGCTTACCGGAACCGTCTTAAAATCCCCGCGATACCGGGCTATAACCTTCTCCCCGACCAAGCGCCCGTTCTCTACGGGGGCATCGGCCGGGACCACGCACACTTCGTGCTCCTGGTCCGCGCGCAGCCAATGAATTTCGTCCTTCAACACCCCATTCTTGACCACGCGGTAAGGGGTGATCAAAAAGCCGTACTCATCCACCTTAGCAAATATTGCCAAACTGGAAATTAATCCGATATTGGTACCTTCCGGAGTCTCGATGGGACAAACCCGGCCGTAGTGAGAAATATGAACGTCGCGAACTTCAAAACCCGCCCGTTTCCGATTTAAACCGCCCGGTCCCAAGGCACTTAACCGCCGTTCGTGAGTCAACATCGACAGCGGATTGGTTTGGTCTACGACCTGCGACAGCTCTCCACGTCCGAAGAAGTAATCAATCGCCGCCGAAACATGCTTCGGATTCACCAACGTGCGGGGAGTGAGATCCTCAGCATCCTTCAAATTCATGCGTTCCTGCACGGTGCGGCGGAGCTTTACAAAACCCTTCCGCAACTCTTCGCAAGCCAATTCGCCAATGGTTCGAACCCGTCGGTTACCCAAGTGATCGATATCATCCAGTTCCACATTGGGATCTTTTTCGTAAAGGCGGACCAAATACTCCATGGCCGCAATTAAGTCTTCCGCCCGAAGGATCATTACGTCCTCCGGAACATCCAACTTTAACTTGCGATTGATGCGGAACCGCCCTACGCGGCCCAACCGATAGCGGTTTAGATCCAAAAACTTTTCGTAGAAGAGCTGTTTTGCCTTTTCCAACTGAGGTGGGTTTCCCGGCCTCAAGCGTTGATATATTCGCATCAAAGCTTCTTCATGGCTGCTTGTGGGATCCTCAACAACACTGTTGAGAATCACCATATTTTTGGGAACCGCCATCACCTCCACACTTTCCAGGCCGGAAGTACAAATCAGTTCAGCCTGATCGGGCGTAATCTGCTTACCACATTCAACAATCACTTCCCCGGCCCGCTCACTCGTCCGCGGGTACACGATATCTCCCACGGCGATTTTTCCCGCAAGCTTGCTTGCCGTCCGGCGGTCCACAATCCGTTCCACAGTGGTGGGATAGAAGGCCCGGAGGATGGCTGCGTCGTCACTAAATCGGGGATCCCAGGCCCGGAGCAAAGTCATCGCCGGGAACTTCCCTCCATGGTCAATTCGCACTCCCAAAGCCTCCCGCCGCGTAATGAAAATATCGATCCAGCTCCCTCGCTCGGGGAGGATTCGGCACGTCAAAACCGTCCGATCCTGCTCCTTCTCCTCGATGAAGTCGACTCCCGGGCTGCGATGTAGCTGGCTGACCACAACCCGCTCAGCTCCGTTGATAATGAATTCCCCCCCGCCCAACATGATAGGCATATCGCCCAGGTAAACCGATTCTTCCACCGGCTGATCTTTAACCAGCCTCAGCCACACGTGGATCGGGCGCGCATAAGTGAGCCGCAGTTCCCGGCATTCTTCCGGGCGATACCGCGGTTTCCCCAGCTCATACCGTATATATTCGAGCCGCAGGGACTTGTCGTAACTTTCAATCGGGAAAGCTTCCCGCAACAAAGCTTCTAAACCCTGGTTCTTCCGCTGCTGCCACGGGACATCTGGTTGTAAAAATTCCTCGTAACTCCTCCGCTGAATTTCAGTCAAATCCGGAACTTCGAACTCCAGCTGGGTTCGGCCGAAGTAACGAACCTCTTTCGTTTCCAGACGCCGTTGTGCAGGCACCGACATAAGATCCAATCCTCCCTTCGAGGATAATTCTTTTCCGACCACTTGAAGTCGAAAGGTTCAACCTCGAATTTTGCCTCGCTTTACAGCCTCGCTGCCCAGATATCGCCCGTACCAGCTTTCCAAAGCGATAAAGTTCAAGCAACACACTCCAAAGGAGACACCCCAACGATTTTTCCCCTTGGGAAAGCCGGGAATCTAGAAGCCGGTTCACACCCTTAGGGGATCTCCTGTCCCGCACGAATCCGCGAACTATTCGATACAGCTTCGCCCAAGGCCACGTTTAGCCGAGGCCATCCGAGGAGCTCCTGCTTTTTTTGAGGGATCCAATTTTTTTGAGGGATCCAACGGAACGAACTGCGCGCACAAGTAGCTCTCGACCACAAGCACATATGCAGAAAGGAACTGGCAACTGGCAGGATGCATATCCGCTGAAAGAGTTTTTGCCGCCCCAACCCGCCAACCCACGACAAATTAAACCCCATAAACCTCCACCACCTAAAGTTTAAAATCCCCGCGGACAATTGTTGCCGGTGGTAGGTCGCCCCATTCCGCCCCAAGTGCGACCGCCCCGCGTAAGATCGCGTGTTCTCTCGTAATGAACCTTTCAAACGGGGCCAATTTCTTCCCGCGTCAACACCCCGTACCAAACATGTCGCCGGGGAACCTTCTTGTGAAAGTTCCTGGCAAGACACGACCTACCAGAATCAACCTAGCCCCTCAAATTGAGCCCAAGGCAAACGCAGACGGGCACATTCCTCCGCACGGACCTTAACGGGGTAGATTTCGTAAAGGCCACCTTACGCGCGCTCCAACCCCGATGAATCTGTGCCCGGCTGCCGCTTCTAAACCCCTTCGGGCAAGTTACCCCCAACAGGATCCTGCAAGGCACAAGCAAGCTGATGAACCCACAAACCCGCGGACTGCCCCACCTTCCCGAACATCCATTCCTGCCACAAAGCCCTCGGCGAATCCGTCCCCCCAAGCGGGCCGGATAACCTCCCAACTAACCCACCCTCTTCCACCGGGCCCAAAACCTTTCCCTGGAAACTGTAGCTTTCCGCTTCCTCACCGAATCCCCACTATTAGCTCCCCAAAACCGCGCACCTCACAAAGACCTTGCCCCTTCTCAAGGCCTAACCGCCGAAGGAATATTTCCCACCGATCATTTGATAGTAACTTTCGCCCCAGCCTCCTCCAGCTTTTTCTTCAAAGCTTCTGCCTCTTCCTTCGAAACTTTCTCCTTGATCTTGGCCGGGCAAGACTCGACAAGATCTTTCGCTTCCTTCAGCCCGAGCCCCGTAGCAGCTCGCAGCTCTTTAATCACGTTCAGTTTGTTGGCCCCGAAACTTTCGAGGATGACATCGAACTCGGTCTTCTCTGGCTTAGCCTCGGCCTGAGCCGGGCCGGCTGCAGCCGCCGCCATCACCACCGGTCCACCGGCCGCCGGTTCGATACCATATTTCTCCCGCAGGTAATCGCTCAGCTCTTTAGCCTCAATCAGTGTTAGTCTCGCGATCCGATCTCCCAACTCAATGGTCGTCGCCGAAAATTCCCGTGTTGCCGTTGCCTCTGCCATAGTTACTCTGACCCTTTCTCCCTCAAAAACCTCGGATCCTTACGTTCCAACTCCCAAAGTGCTAAAACTTCTCCATTATGGAAATCATCTTCCCCAAAACGAGGTTAATACTCTGCCGGAACTGTTAAGTCGCTACTCTTGAAGACGAATACTCCAACAACACCCCACCAGGCTCATGGATCAAACTTGCCTCGAACTTTCAGCGGTCCACAAAGGTTCAGGCTTTGGTCATGATTTCCTGCTGTGCTCAACCCCCGGATCCTTCCGCTCCGCTTTCCTCCTGGGCGGGAGAAGCTAATTTTTCAATTTGGCTGGCCAACTTGCCACCAACGCCGAGCAACTGAGCCGAAAGTTTTCCTCCCACTCCCAGAATCTGACCCGAGAGGATGGAGAGAAGCTCCTGCCGCGTGGGCCACTTACTTACCTCCTCGAGCTGCTCCGCAGAAAGCCTTTTGCCCGCCACCAGCCCCGCTCGCAACTGGAAGGGCTTAAACTGATCGTCCTTGGTTAATCGGACCACCTCCTTGGTGAGGGCAACGATATCATCGCCGCCCCAGCAAACAGCACATGGTCCGCTGATACCCTCAAACAGCGGTGCAAGGGGTGTCCCTGCCGTAGCCCGACAGGCCAACGAGTTCTTCACCACAAGCAGACTGATTCCCTTTTGCCGCAACTGCGACCGGAGCTTGACCGTTGCGTTGGCTTTCATGCCCACAACATTCACCAAGATCGCCTCGGACACTCCCGCCAGCCGCTTTCGGTATGTATCCGATATCAGAGCTTTGACGTACTTACTCATATGGGTGCTACCGTGCCTGGCTCGCTGTCCACAATTTTCTCAAGGTCGAAAATCAGCACTCCTGACGCACGCTCAACGCTCGTTTTAGGACTACCCTCCTATCGCCATCCCCGGCACGATCCCCGATTAAGTCGTCCCGATGGTTCCCTCACCCTCCCGAAACATGGTTTGCCGTGCTAAGCCAATTGTAGAGCGGCAAAGCCAGCTCGAAATTGGCCCGCCGGGAGGTTCAGTCGCAGGCTCGCAGTTTCCCGCCCCCCAACGCCAGGATCGACATTCGGCGACGAATGTTTGCCGTTCCCTTCGGGCTTCTTTCGAAATCTTTTTTGTTAACTCCCCAAAACTCACGAGGTGGAAAGTCCAAAACTTCCAAGCCCTCTGGGTAATCTTCGGTCTGCCGAATAATCTTCCCCCCTCCAAGGCCTGCAGCCTCCGATCCTCCCTTGCTTGTAAGTTTTGATCGCTTACTTCGAGCTAGCTCCTTCTCCCTCCAAAAAGCCGAAAAAAGTATCCCACGACACTCGATATCTCCTGACGCCCGAGCTGGTGCACCTGCCTGTTATAGGCAGCCGCCGGGATTCCTGGTGCCCGCAGCGATTCGACTGCCCTAGTTCCTGTTTTCCTCCCAGTTCTCGAACCAGCCGTCCCCTACCCCTTAAATGGCCACCCGAATTCCGGGAGACATTGTTGCCGAAATGGTGACAGAACGAATAAATTGACCTTTTACACTCGGCGGCCTCAAGCTGTTCACGTAGTCGATAAATGCTTGAATATTCTCCACCAACTTTTCGGCATCGAAACTTAACTTGCCGACTGGTGCATGGATATTGCCAGTGGAATCATTCCGGAACTCGACCTTCCCTGCCTTATATTCGCGGACTGCTCGCGCCACATCCATGGTCACGGTGCCGGTCCGCGGCGAAGGCATCAATCCCCGAGGGCCGAGAATCTTACCCAAAGGGCCCACAACTCCCATCATATCGGGGGTGGCAATACACGCGTCGAACTCCAACCACCCGCTTTTGATTTTTTCGGCCAAGTCCGCACCGCCCACGATATCCGCCCCCGCTGCCTTTGCTTCGTCGACCTTATCGCCTTTTGCAAAGACGGCTACCCGGAGCTGCCGCCCCAACCCGTGCGGTAAAACTATGGAACCCCGAACATTCTCCTCAGCCCGACGAGGATCGATACCTAAACGAATTGCCACCTCCACGGTTTGATCAAATTTCGTGTTGTTGAAAGTTTTCAACAAGGCCACAGCTTGCGGCAAAGGTAAAGACCTCTTGCCAGGAACTTTATCAAGCAAGGCCCGCATCCGCTTCGATCGGGTAGTCATGTGTCTGCCTCGCAGAGCCGCCCAATGCCAAACACTAAACGCCTCCGGAACAATTACTAAACCACCTTATCTCCCAGCATCGATTCGGGCAAAAAACGGACAAAGGTGTCGCTACCGTCCCAAACAGTGATTCGCATGGAATGTGCCGAAAAAAGCCGGACACCCGACGGCTGCGTACGCTTCGGGAGAATTAACTTGCAAGGACGAGGTACTCCCCGCTACGTCGCCACCTCCTAGTCCACAATCTCGATGCCCATGCTCCTGGCAGTCCCCTCTACAACCCGAATCGCACCCGCAAGGTCCTTCACATTCAGATCGGCCAATTTCCGGCGGGCAATAGCCTCTAGGTGAGCCCTGGTAACCCTACCCACCTTCTCCTTGGGCGGATTCCCAGCTCCTTTGGCAATCTGGGCCGCCTGTTTCAACAGATCCGCCACCACCGGAGACTTCACCTCCAGCTCGAAAGTCCGGTCTTTAAAAACCCGCACAATCACAGGCACCCGCAATCCCAAATCTTGACGGGTCTTTTCGTTCACCTGCTGGACAAACTGTCCGAGGTTGATACCGTACTTGCCGAGCGAAGTACCCACGGGTGGACCTGGGGTCGCCTGCCCACCGGTTATATGAAGGGAAACTGTTGCCACAAGTTCTTTAGCCATTGTCTTTCCTGGGTCTCATTGCCTCTTCCAACGGCCCTCCCTGCACTTCCGTCAGCTCAGGAGGGCTCGCGGGCATTCCCACCGAGCGAATTTAAACCAACTCCACCTGCCAATATTGAAGTTCCACCGGGGTGCTTCGGCCAAAAATGTTAATCATCACGGTCACTCGCCCACTTGCCTCATCGATGGCCGAAACTTCCCCCTGAAAGTTCTCGAACGTGCCTTCGTTAATTTTTACTTTGTCCCCGGTCTTGAAGTTGATTCGCAACCTGGGAGTCTCGCCTTCCTTTTGTTCCTGCTTAGCCAAAATCCTTGCTACCTCATGGGGATGGACAGGAGAAGGCCTTCCAGCAGCCCCAGCGAAATCCCCCACACCCTGAGTTTCTCGGACTAAAAACCAAGTGTCGTCATTCAGTTCCATCTGAACCAGAAGGTAGCCGGGGTAAAGTTTCTTTTTAATAATTCTTTTTTTCCCGCCCCGGAATTCTGTTACTGTCTCTGTGGGAATAATAATTTCGCCGAAATACCGCTCCATGCCAGCGAGCTTAATCTTCCGCTTTAAACTTTCGCGGATAGCTTCCTCCCTCTGGGTCTGGACTTTAATGATGTACCAATCCATTTTTTCGGATTTATCCGAGGAACTCGAAGGGCCGCCCGCAACCTTCCCAGCTGGACCCCCTCCCACTTTGTTCGCATCCTCCTGGCCCGAGCCAGATTGGCTAGGGAGATCTTCAAGTGTTTTTTCTGGCTGCACTACCTCAGCCCCGCTCATCGCCATTCCCCCATGTCAACCTTTCGGCCCCAGCTGCCTCCCGTAAACCCCGACTTTCTGCGGACAAGGTTCGGCCAATCCCCCCACCGAATGTTTATCTAGTAGCTCGTCTACCCCGCTATTTTTAGCCCACACCTCCCACCAAATCGAACCAAATTCTCTGAAAGGCGGATCCGCAGCTTAAAGAATATTAAGCCACCGGAACATGACCCGCCAAAACAGATCGAAGGCATATAGGACAAACGCAAGGCCAAAAATGGTGATTAAAACCACGATGGAACTTCGGTATACTTCGGCACTTGTGGGCCACGATACTTTGTGCAATTCAGCCTCTACGGCTATGAGAAAATCCGCAAATCTTGGATAATTGACCACCCGATAAGCAACCCATAACGATAAAAAAACTAAAGATAGGGGTAACCCGTATCGTGTCACCTCCCGGATCCAAGTCTCGATGGCCGGATTCCTCCCTATAGCTCCCAGCCCTAAATAAAGGGTCCAGCTATTCAGCCACTCAATCCAATCCCCCGGAAACCCGCGAAGACCAAACCTTAAACTCTCGAAAAGCTGGTATACCCCCGCCAGCAAAATTACGGCGATCCCGAGAGCCGTGAGTTGGCGGACAATCCGGCCCTGGTTTGGTTTGTAAAGTGCAGTCCTAAAAATCTCGCGAAAGAATTCTCTCACTTCCTGTTACACTGCCCTAAACCGGGCTTCCTCCCCAAACTAAGTTTTGCGGTTGCCTCGCCCTGCACGGCGATATTATGAAAATCTCAATCGGTTACACCTATGCCTATCCTGTTAGCCACCTGATTGCCACGATTTTGCCATCGCCGGCCCGCCACGCCCCATTTAAGTGGCTCTAAAACGTCGGTTTCAATCTTCCACCGGTAAAACACCGGGACCTCCCCATCCCACCCGTCAATACATTCCAATAAATGACTATACGCGTCGGGCCGCGGAAAAATGACATCTTATCGGCGAAACACAAAATGGGGAAGGGACCAAGGCGAGATTTTCAAACGGTAGGCTAAAAAACAAAGCCAGCCTTGGCAGAAAACCCACAAGCTCACTCATCGGACAAAAGAGCAGGGGCGGAGAGACTCGAACTCCCAACCACTGGTTTTGGAGACCAGCGCTCTACCATTTGAGCTACGCCCCTGCTGGAAGGACTGAAGGCCCGCCGGTCGCGGCCCGAAATGCTTAGCGCGAACAACAACCATTTCGTGCGACCGTAATTTTATTTTCTCGAGCCTTTCGATGTCTAGGGCGAGCTTGGAAATTTCATGCCCGCTCCGCTGTGGCATGGAGCGACCAGATTGGCCGCTAACATTACCTCCACAAGGGGGGCAAAAGAAGGATACTACTCGACAATCTTAGTCACCACCCCTGAACCAACTGTGCGGCCACCCTCACGAATGGCGAATCGCAGGTTCTCGTCCATAGCCACCGGGGCGATAAGCTGAACCTCTAGCCGGACATTATCTCCCGGCATGCACATCTCCGCCCCACCGAGAAGTTTCACCTCGCCCGTGACGTCCGTTGTCCGGAAGTAAAACTGAGGCCGATAACCGCTGAAGAACGGCGTGTGCCGACCTCCCTCCTCTTTCGACAGCACGTAAACCTCGGCTTCGAAGCGGGTGTGTGGGGTGATGCTACCTGGCTTGGCCAACACTTGGCCCCGCTCGATCTCGTCCCGCTTAATTCCTCGCAGGAGGCACCCGACGTTGTCGCCGGGCAACCCTTCGTCTAGTGACTTATTGAACATTTCGATGCTGGTGACCACCGTTTTCCGAGGCTCTCGGCTAAATCCGACGATTTCGACCTCGTCTCCCGGCCGGATGACTCCCCGCTCAATTCTCCCTGTAGCTACAGTACCCCGACCTTCAATGCTGAAAACATCCTCCACGGCCATCAAGAAAGGCTTGTCCCGATCGCGAATAGGCTCGGGAATGTACGAATCCAACTTTTCAAGAAGTTCCTCGATGCAACGAATTGCCTCTGGATTAGTGGGGTTCTCTGCCGCGCGCAACGCCGAACCCCGCACAATCGGGATCTCGTCCCCGGGATAACCGTACTTATTGAGCAACTCCCGAAGCTCAAGTTCCACTAATTCCAGCAGCTCTGGATCGTCCACCAGGTCCACTTTGTTAAGAAATACCACCATCGCCGGGACGTTCACCTGACGAGCCAAAAGAACGTGCTCCCGAGTCTGGGGCATCGGGCCGTCGGCAGCCGACACAACCAAAATGGCTCCATCCATTTGGGCTGCCCCCGTGATCATGTTCTTGATGTAGTCGGCGTGCCCCGGACAGTCGATGTGGGCATAATGTCGGTTAGCCGTTTCATACTCCACGTGGGCCACGTGGATGGTCACCGTCTTCGTGGCATCCCGCACGGTACCACCCTTCGCGATTTCGGCGTAACTCTTGAACTTTGCCCAACCTTTTCGCGACTGAACAGCCAAAATCGCTTCCGTCAACTTAGTCTTACCGTGGTCGATATGCCCGATCGTCCCCACGTTAACATGCGGTTTGGTTCGCTGGAAAACCTCCTTGGCCATGTCTGGGTCTTTCTCCCGTTTAAATACCTACTACCGGACCTTTACCTATTCTTGCCAACCTTACTCACGTTCCGTAACCGAAACCTTTTTTTAGCTTGTCCTACCAGACCCCCCGCCTGTCCAACCATGTCCTTCTGATTTAACCCCACAAATCGCTGTTATGCAATACCCCGGCCAAACCCTCGTCCTAGATCCCTTTTGAAACGCAACACGCCAGCCGGCCCATTGCCGGGGTTCTGGCGTCAAACTCCCTCTCTTGCCAAAAAGAGCTGCTGATGGGGGTCGAACCCATGACCTCGTCCTTACCAAGGACGCGCTCTACCGCTGAGCTACAGCAGCACCTGCCGGAATTTCCGTGGCTGGTAAGCTAAACCTGCACG
>Ga0308415_1001144_pt1 | contig 11523 bp, 8 predicted proteins | sample HotsprSampleOS55_FD_203465 | JGI IMG/M metagenome (GOLD analysis project Ga0308415, IMG submission 203465) | Hot spring phototrophic mat microbial communities from Octopus Spring, Yellowstone National Park, Wyoming, United States - 20090730_OS55 ... | reverse complement strand
TATAATCCATCTATAATACGTATTGTAATGTATTTGTACTGCTTCTCTACCCTATATAGCATCTTAGTATAAAGATAACACAATAGAAATAAAATAAAGAAGCAGTAACGATGGATGTAATGTTATACTGTTGTCAGTCTCTCCATATTACACTATACCTTCTATCATCGTCCAAATCCTCTAACCTTCTATGCAGTAGATATGTATTTCCTTTGCTGAACTGGAAGATGATATCACCATAATGACCGTCTTCGCAAGAATACTCGATGACTATGCGTACACCTCTCCAACCTCTGCTATTACCATACCTTCTGTAGCATCTACTACAGTTATTGCATCACCATCTGCTATGATATTATACTTAGCATAATGGACTAGACGCTTCAATGTTCTTAACGCTATTGCTATGGTAGCGTAACTCCAATCCTTCTTGCTTATAAGTATACTAGCTATACTATCAACATCATCTCTACTCCATACTCTGATATCGTTATCATTCACCTTAATTATCTCATACGCAAACTGTACATAGTCTGCTATCTTTGCATCTCCTACACCAGCTAACCTCAATGCACCGACGAACCTATACACAACTCCAGCGTTCTTGAACTTGGATTCATCTATCCTCCTTAGCCAGTACTCTATATCCTCTGCTTGTAGTTGTGCACATTCATACCAATATATAATGATGGGCCGGGAGAGATTTGAACTCTCGACCTCCGCCGTGTCAGAGCGGCATCCTAACCAACTAGACGACCGGCCCTAGCGTTAAAGTTAAGACTCTGGTTCAATATTTACCTTTCATGCCTATCTTATGCAGTATCACAATTAATTAATATGCTAAACCAACCATATATTAAATAGGATCGGGTTAATATATGGTTGAGATGGACTTCACAGATGCTGAGAGGCAAGGAGTATATAAAGCAATATATGGTAGGAGGGATGTTAGAGCACATTTCATAGAGAAGGATATACCAGATGATATACTATTAAAGCTATTAGATGCTGCACACCATGCCCCTTCTGTAGGCTTCTCACAGCCATGGAACTTCATAGTAGTAAAGGATGTAGAGAGGAGGACCAAGGTTAAAGCATTATTCGAGCAGGAGCTGAGGCGTTCAGCCGATATGGTTGAGGAGCCTAGAAGGAGTAAGTATCTATCGTTAAAGTTAGAAGGCATCATGGAATCTAGTGTTAATTTATGTGTAACTTACGATCACTCTAGGTTCGGCCCATTCATAATAGGTAGGAGTAGTATAGAGGAGACTGGTATCTATAGTGTATGCTGTGCTATACAGAACCTATGGCTTGCTGCTAGGGCAGAGGGTATAGGCGTAGGCTGGGTAAGCATACTAAATAATAATGGTCTAAAGGCTATACTTGGTATACCAGAGCATATAACACCAGTAGCATATCTCTGCCTAGGGTATGTAAGTAACTTTGAGAATATGCCTGATCTTGAGAGGGCTGGATGGCTCAAGAGACTACCGTTGAGTAGTGTAGTGTACTACGAGTATTGGGGTAATAGTGATAAACACAAGTAACGATTTAATATACTCTTAATAATGCTTATATATTAACGGGCTCGTGGCGCAGCATGGATAGCGCGGCAGCCTCCTAAGCTGTAGGTCGTGGGATCGAAGCCCACCGAGCCCGCTAACCCGTAGTATAGTATTATTATATGATGGTAAATAATAGGGAGTAATGGTGAGTGATAACAACAAGACTATAATGAATAGGATATATGCAAGAGGCAGCACTAGATAGAAAATTACTCATCCTTTACATCATTCTTACATAACATTATTATGCACCCAATACTTACAGAGAGATGGTTAATCCAACTATGAAGTATATAACTACTATCAATCCTCTGCAGTAGCTACATGTAATACTACGAGTATTATAAGTAAGAGTGCTAGTAACGCCTGTCCATGCATCAATCTATTGAAGATCTTTAGATTCCTTGATGATGTATACCTTAGTAGTATACCACTTGTAACCAGCACACTCATAACTATTGCCAGTGATAACGATATTGAATCGAGATACTCTATAAGCAGTATACCATGTAATGCACCAACTGCGTACCCTATTACATTTAATGTTACATGGAAGGGCTCTGTTAACTTAAGAACAAGTGATACTAACTTATACTATGATATCAATACGTAATAGGACACCATACCTACTCAATATATATGCTATATACATATATTATTCAGCAGCTTATGAATATTATACAAAGAAGCATCTATCAATGAGTATCTATAAAGAGAGAACTGTATTAATAGTTATAATCTCAACTACTTCCTAAGGATGATTGAAGAGTTGTTAAGAAATGGTTTAGAATATTCATGTTATACCTTAATGTAAGTATAGATAGATAAGTTCATAAGAATATTCAATGATGGTGGTTAACAGACCGATTCTATGAATAGAGGTATATAGAACAATATGTAGATTTTCATAGCTCATGCATGTCTAGTCTTAACTGCATCCATAAGCCATAAAAAGGTAATATAAGGTTATCTATGGTAATAGTTAAATATAATTACATCTTAACACTAGATATGCTTGAACCTAAGGAGAGGATGGACGATCTCTACATCATCTATGGAATGACTCCTAGGGTCATGGGCGAATGGCTAAGGCTCATGGGTAATATGTTAAGGATATACGATACATACGTTAGCATACTCTACAAGGCATTGAAGGATATAACATACGACAAGAAGGATAGGGATAACTACATGGCACTCCTTAATAGACTAGATGGGATACTTGATAAGGAGTTAAGATCAGAGGAGTTCGCTCACCTACTCGCAGACTGCCTAGATGCTTGGTTTAATATACATTCAGCGATCAAGAATGTGTATCCTATAAGGAGTATGGATATAATATATGAGGCATTACTAGCAGAGCAGTTCAGATACTACATCAACATTCTTGCATATATACTCTCTCTAGATCATGTTCCTAGAGATACAAGTAGTTACAATGTAGTGTATAGCAAGGGGAAGGCTAGGCTACTCCATTACACTTCCTCTAACAGAGGTTATCCACTGCTTATAGTATACGCTATGATAAACAGATACCATGTGATGGATATAAGCAAGGAGAAGAGCGTTGTTAAGAGGCTCATGGAGAATGGTATAGATGTTTATCTCCTTGACTGGGGGCATATAGAGTATGAGGACCTCGCATTAGAGGACTACTTGCATATCCTAGATGAGGCAGTCGATACTATTAGAAGTACAAGCGGTAAGGATAGGATATCTATGCTAGGTTACTGCTGGGGAGGTATACTCGCATCTATCTACGCCTCACAGTATAAGGATAAACTTAACTCTCTGGTAGTCATGGCTGCACCAATAGACTTCAGCAAGGATGATGGTATACTCGCTGTATGGGCTAGGTCTATAGATGCTAGGAGACTGGTTAGAGAGTACAATCATATGAACGGTCAAGTGTTAGATATAGCATTCCTCCTACGTAATCCAGTAAGGTATACCATAATGAAGTACCTTCACCTATACGAAAGGATCAGAGATAGAGCATTCGTGGAGACGTTCTTCGCTGTTGAGCGCTGGCTGTACAATACACCTAATGTACCAGGTAGATTATATGAGCAGATAGTAGAGGATCTATACAAGAGCAACAGATTAGTGAAGGGCATGCTGAAGGTAGATGGTAAAAATGTGGATCTGAGGAGTATAGATATACCATTGCTGAGCATAGTAGCAGAGAACGATGATCTTACTGCGCCAGCATCAACTCTAGCGATCAATGAATATGTAGCTAGTAGAGAAAAGAAGGTTATGAGCATACCAGGAGGACATGTAGGTCTATGTATAAGCAGTGCTGCTCACAAGCAGATATGGCCCAATGTAGCATCATGGATAAAGGATGTTACAGATAGTAGAGAGAGTCATGCTGAAGGTAGAGAGGAGGTTATGGAGTGATCTTTGACAGAGCTGAACAAGTTCTTCACTCCAAAGAGTATAGCAGTCATAGGGGCAAGTGATGAAGAAGGTACTGTAGGCTGGAGACTCATGAAGAATCTCATGGAGTACAGAGGTAATGTATACCCAGTTAATATAAGGAAGGATGAGATACTTGGAGTTAAAGCGTACAGGAGTGTAGATGATATACCAGAGGTAGTAGATCTAGCAGTTATAGCTACACCAGCACATACAGTACCTAGTATAGCTGAGCAGTGTGGTAAGAGAGGTGTAGATAGCATGATAATAATCTCTGCAGGGTTCAGAGAGGTAGGAGAGGAAGGGAAGGCACTAGAGGCAAAGATACTTGAAGTAAGAGACAAGTACAATCTGAATATAATAGGACCCAACTGCCTTGGGGTTATAAAGCCTAGTAGTAACCTTAACGCTACATTCTTGAGTAGGATGCCTAAAGCAGGGAATGTAGCATTCATATCTCAGAGTGGTGCTCTTGGTGCTGCCATAGTAGACTGGGCCGTAGATAAGAGCATAGGCTTCAGCGCATTCATCTCAGTAGGCTCTATGCTAGATGTGGACTTTGGAGACCTTATAGAGTATTTGGGGAGTGATCCGGAGACTAGGAGTATACTACTCTACATAGAAGGCATAACTGATGCTAAGAAGTTCATGAGCGCTGCGAGGCACTTTGCTAGGGTTAAGCCTATAATAGTTATAAAGGCAGGCAAGTTCGCAGAGAGTGCTAGGGCTGTACAATCACATACAGGCTCGCTCGCTGGTGAGGATATAGTATACGATGCATCTCTCAAGAGAGCAGGTATCATAAGGGTAGATGAGATCTCAGAGCTCTTCAACTGTGCAGAGGCTCTGGCTAAGCAACCATTACCTAAAGGGGATAGGCTTGCCATAATAACTAACGCTGGAGGACCTGCTATAATGGCTACAGATTCACTCTTAGCAAGTAACGGTAGACTAGCAGAGCTATCTGAGCATACACTAGAAGAGTTAAACAAGGTACTGCCTAAGCACTGGAGTAAAGGTAATCCAATAGACCTCATAGGAGATGCTGATGCGAGTAGATACAAGGCGGCATTGGAGCTATGCTTGAACGATGATAACGTAGATGGTATACTACTCATATATACACAGTCGTTCGTTGACCCAGTGGAGATAGCTTCCATTGTGGTAAACGTACTAAGGACTAGCGGTAACAGAGGCAAGCCTGTGATAACATCGTTCATGTTCCAACGTGAGGCAAACAGGATATTCAACGAGAATGGCATACCTACTTACGATACACCAGAGCAGGCTGTGAAGACATTCATGTACATGCATCAGTACAAGCATAGGCTTGAGATGCTATACCAGACACCTGAAGCACTTATAGACTTTATACCTCCAAAGAGACCATTACGTAATATGATAAGCAGGGCTGTAGCAGAAGGTAGAGTACTGCTAGATGAAGTAGAGTCAAAGGAGTTCATATCATACTATGATATACCAGTGGTTAAGACACTGATAGCAAGGAGTGAGGATGAGGCTGCTACCGTGGCAGCAAGTATAGGCTATCCAGTAGTACTCAAGGTATACTCAAGGGATATAACACATAAGAGTGATGTAGGAGGCGTTATGCTCAACCTGAAGGATGAGTATGAGGTTAGAGATGCTTATAGGAGGATAATGGAGAGAGTTAAAGCTAACATGCCTCATGCTAGAGTGGATGGGGTGAGTGTACAGCCTATGATAAATGTAAAGGGTATAGAACTGATACTTGGTGCGAAGAACGATCCTATCTTTGGACCAGTCATACTATTCGGTATGGGAGGTATCGGTGTTGAATTATTCAGGGACTATGCCATAGCATTACCTCCATTGAATCAGACATTGGCAAGGATGCTTATGCAAGAGACTAGAGTGTATAGATTGCTGAAGGGCTACAGGGATATCAAGGCAGTAGATACAAGGTTATTGGAGCAACTCATAGTATCATTCTCTAACATGCTCATAGACTTTCCAGAGATAGAAGAGGTTGATATAAATCCATTACTTGCTTCCTCTAGCAGGATAGTAGCATTGGATGCTAGAATAGTCATAGATAGGGATAGAGCAGTCAAACCTATAAGTAACTATGAGCATCTGGTCATAAATCCTTACCCGAAGAGGTATGAGAGACTGTATACATTGAAGAATGGCAGAGCAGTACTCCTGAGACCGATAAAGCCTGAGGATGAGCCTCTATGGATAGATATGTTCAAGAGCCTCTCAAGCAGCAGTATATACCAGAGGTTCTTCAAGGTCATAAAGGATATAACACATGAGCAGATAGCCAGATACTGTAACATAGACTATGCTAGAGAGATGAGTATAGTAGCAGAGTTGAGTGAAGGTGATAGAAGAAGGATGATAGGAGTAGCAAGTCTTATAACAGATAGAAAGAAGCATCGCCCAAAGGAAGGAGAGATAGCAGTGATAGTAGCAGATGAGTTCCAGGGCCTAGGATTAGGTACAAAGTTGATAGATTACATACTTGAGATAGCAGAGGATATGGGCATAGATACATTAAAGGCTCTCATACTAGCAGATAACTCTAAGGCAATAGATATAGTCAGGAGGATGGGTTTCACAATAGAGGCTATAGATGGGAGTACTGTTATGGCAAGACTGGAGTTGAAGATGAGAGGTTAATCTAGAGCATTCATATATTCAGTTATGTATAACGTAGTATGATCTATTGTTAACCTATACACTTAACTTTCTATATACTGTATATCATCTAGATACTCTTGATATAGTATGACTCACATACTCCAACAGTAGTAGATGTTACATAGAGATGGATGGGAAAGACCATGTCTTAACTATTGGAGTTGGAGCTTAAATAAAATAACTAGGTAGATAAATAAATAAAAAGTAGATAGACATAAGACTGATGGATAGATAAGATGCAATCATACTCCAATATTTATAAGCAATATGAACAGCTATAAGCATATTAGAGATCTCTAGTAAGTGTGAGAGTTTCAGTATATACAACATAACACCTTATCAATCATTTGTTTAAGTTTATATTCTTGCTTATATTAGTGCATCTAGGATGGGTAAACCTAAGATAGTCTTGACCGCAGATAGAACGCTCATGTCTGTGTATAGAGGTATATCCTTAGCATCATTCTTCGGTTGTGCACCAGCCGTAGATCCTTATAGACATGATGGTCTCTGGTACTGGATACTAAGGAACCAAGTTACACCAAAGGTACTCTTTGACTTTATATGCAATCCTATAGAACATCGGAACGGTATAGCAAAGTATGCTCCATATGGGTTAAGAAAACTAGAGGCAGCATTGGTTAACGATGGATTCTCTAGGGAGGATGTTGTAGTAGCACACCCAGAGCATATAGAGAGGTTCATAGGCCCAGAGACAGAGGTTGTAGGCATATATGAGATGGATCCATTAGGCATGGGTCCAGTGACCATGACGTTCACATACGGAAGGAAGATGATATCCTATGATGAGTACTATAACGCTCAATTACATCATAGGATAAATAAGGCTAAGGAACTGACAGGCAGCAAGGCTAAGGTAGTGGTAGGTGCAGCAGGTACATGGCAGTACAACTATGATCCAGAGAAGATAGAGGAGTATGGTCTATATGCTATAATCGAGGGTGATTTTGGGGGCACTGCACCAGAGTTGGATGGTGTAGCAAGCGAGTTCTTCAATGCACTGATAGCAGGAGAGTTCGATGTAGCAAATCCATTCAAGAAGAGTGATTTTAAGGTCATAATAAAGGAGTTCGATCTAGGTGATAGGAAGTTACATGCTAGATTCATACACTACAACGATGAGCCTAGTATAGAGGAGATACCCAACATAGTAGAGCCTAGCATACATGGTATGGTGGAGGTTATGCGTGGATGTGGTAGAGGCTGCAAATTCTGCGAGGTTACACTCAGACCATTACGCTACTATCCTCCAGAGAAGGTCAAGGCTGAGATAGAGGTTAACATAAAGAAGGGAGGGTTAAGGAATGCCTGGCTGCATAGTGATGATATATTCGTCTATGGTCTGAACCCAAGGAAGAGTAAGAACATGGAGCCTAATACAGAGGCATTGATAGAGTTATTCGAAGCTGTCATGAGCACTGGTATAGAGCATACGAACCCTACACATGGCACACTCGCTGGTGCAATAGCAGATGAACGCTTGATACCAAAGTTATCAGAGATAATAAGGGCAGGACCAGATAACCATATAGGTATACAATGTGGGCTAGAGACTGGTAGTATAAGGCTAATAGAGAAGTACGCTGATAGAAAACTTGCACCATACAAACCTAGTGAGTGGCACTGGGTAGTCAAGCATGCCGTTAAAGTGCTAAATGAGCATTACTGGGTACCAGCATTCACATTGATAATGGGATTGGATAACAATGAGCAGGATGAGGATAGTTGGGAGACCGTTATGCTTATACACGAGTTAGAGCATGAGCAACCAGAGTCAAAGTTCACAGTGACACCATTGACATTTGTACCCATAGGGCTATTGAGTAAATCCAAGTTCTATGATGTTGGGAGCAGTATGACACCAGGTAAGATGGCAGTTATGTACAAGTGCTGGCAGCATAACTTCAAGTACGGTATAATGAAGTTCATGCATAAGGTAGGACAGAACGATCCCATAAGGCGTTACTTCTTCACGGGCTTGGCTAGAGCATTAGGGGATGTACCGTTGAGGGCTATGGAGAAGTATGCCAGAAGGAAGGGAGAGAAGTTCGAGGCTGCAATAGAGAAGGTTAAGAACTACTATGCCTAATTATTTTCTCTAATCATCGTCATAATAATAATAATAATCATAATTCATATTCTCACATAAATAATAAATAATATTATTACCATCATCATAATATTATTCGCTCCAGAGATATGAAGGATAGAATAACCAATAGAATAGCCTACCGCTCATTATTCATTAGTCTATTAATGATTACATGTTAATCTATCTCTATCAACTCATCTGTACTCTCTCTTGCTACATTTGTACTTCTATATGCTTCATCCCACTCATCCACAGCACTTATATCCTCACCTACCCTCTTCTCTTTAACTTCATCTATCTTGACTATCGATGGTATGTTAACCCATTGTCCTACGAGTATAGCCTCGCCTACATTGAGTGATGGCAGGTACTCAAGTAACTCCCTACTGACTATCTCGCTAGCCTCATTTATATACCTCTGATCCTCTGGGTTGGTTAATCTTAGTATAGCTAAAGAGCCCATCTGGCTAAGTACATCTGGGTCTAGCCTCCTAGGTCTCTGTGATACTATTATCAATGATAGCCCGAACTTCCTACCTTCCCTTGCTATCTTACCTGCTATGTACCTTGTATCCTCATAACCATCTATGCTATTAGGTAGGAATACATGGGCCTCCTCTATAGCGCATAGCACTGGTGTAGGGAACCTGATCCTCTCATCACTGGATTCCCTACTCTTCTTAATCCTTACAGCCCTCTTCCTATCCTCTAACAACTCCTCAAGGTAGTATGCTATAGCAACGTTAGCCTGCCTCTCAGAGAACTCAACCATATCGAGTACGTTTATCCTATTCGCTCTAAGCATATCCAAGGGATTCCTAGTACTGGTATCGAAGAGTGAGCCTAGCCTCCTCTCAGCAGTATCTATTATACTCTGTAGCCTCTCTGCCGCTCTGATCACCTGAGGGTTCCTCTTACTCCCTTTACCCTCTTCAGCATCTCTGATGTTATCTATTCTTGCTCTTAATTCACCCCAGAAGTCCTCTGCTCCTCTAACATCGTCAGTGAATGCTCTAGCAAGTACATCCCTCTGTACACTAGCATTCTCTCTAACCTCAAGTAGATCAGCTAACTCGTCTGGATCATTCAAGAACCTAGGGTTCACCCTTGCCACTACATGGTTTATATTCTTTATCTGTAGATTACTATACTCCCCATGGTAATCGAATATAAGCATTGTACCGTTCTTCTCTGCTACCCTCTTTGCTATCAACGCAAGTAGGTTGGATTTACCTCCACCAGTTACAGAGAGTAGTGCTAGATGCCTACTCGCCACTCTATCTATATTGACTGATACTATAACGTTACTATTCCTCAGTAATGTACCTATCCTAACCCATCTATAGTCATCTACTGTGAATACCCTCAGATCATCACTACTCGCCTCGTATACACTGCTGCCAGGAGCTGGAGGTATGCTCGGTATAGTAACCTTGCCTCTAGCAAGCTCATCTATGTAGCCTAGTACTCTGGTTACTGCATGATAACTCTTATCCCTCTCATTCTTCTCCGCTACCCTTGTACCTTCGGATGCTGCATGGTAATTACTCACACTCGCAAGTATACTACTCTTTATAGATGAGTTCTCTACTAGGGCGAGTATCTTACGCTTCTTTCCATCACTCTTGACCTCTACAGTAACGTACTCGCCCACACTAACAGGTCTGTATGCTACGAAGGTGAACTTGTATGGGTATGATTCTCCTACTATGAAGCCTAGAACCTTCGTATCGTTAGAACTCACTCTTCTAGCACCTCTCTAGAGCCCTCCTCTATACCTAGACCAAAGATATCCTCTATCCTATCCATATCCTCATCCCTTATCTTACAACGCTCATGTGCCAGCCTAAGTACGTAAGGATACCCAGATACACTCTCTGTAGCCAGTCTATCCATAATATACTTCATCTCATCATCATCCTTCTTACCAGAGATCTCTAACTTGATCACTGGTGTACATGGCTTGAGTCTTACATATGCTACCGTTATATCCTCACCATCCAAGCTACCGTATTCATATACATACCCTGCCTTTGTAGATGCCCTACTGAAGTAATATATATCGGCAAGATTGCCTCCGAGTATAGTGTTGCTATCTGAATTCTTTGCTACAAATATGACTCTCCTATCATCTCTCAGTATACTCTTGTACTTCAGGAATATCTCCTTGCCTCTATCACGCATGAACCTTCTATCATATAACCTTGCTAGAATAGAACCATCTATAAGTATATTATCTATATCTATACCTATACTATCCCTATTATCCTTTATAAGTTCATACTCTACATCCATACATCTGAGTAGGAGCAGATTTCTTATGCTTATACCATTGCCATTACCCTTCGGTTTCTCAAAATCTAGTCTAGCTATAGGCTCTTTATAGTATCTATCATCACTGGTAACTGCTACCCCTGCTAGGGCATAGAGGTAGAAGCCCTTGTAACTCTTGTAGTTGAAGCTGCTATCTACACCTACTAACCTAGACTCCTTATATTTAGGCTCATACTCGTTCCATCTATCCTCGGCCTCTCTGATCTTATCTGTATTACCCTTTATCATACGGATTATCTCATCCCTTCTCTTTAATGCGCTCTCATATAACTCAAATAGCATACATCTATTTGATGTGGTTAAGATATAAGGTTTTTCTATCCAACTATATAAATAAATATAAAGCATGTGTAGTTCAGATGAGATTAGACATCCTGTAGCTCTAATAATGGATTATAGGTGAGT
>Ga0308415_1001143_pt1 | contig 11527 bp, 8 predicted proteins | sample HotsprSampleOS55_FD_203465 | JGI IMG/M metagenome (GOLD analysis project Ga0308415, IMG submission 203465) | Hot spring phototrophic mat microbial communities from Octopus Spring, Yellowstone National Park, Wyoming, United States - 20090730_OS55 ... | reverse complement strand
TGTCCGTGGAGGCGTAGAGCTGCCCGCCGGTGGTGCCGAAGTAGACGCCGCAAGGCTCCAGCGAATCGACCGCCATGGCCGCGCGCAGCACGTTGACGTAACAGTTCCGCTGCGGCAGGCCGCTCGTGAGGGGCTCCCATTCATGGCCTCCCGTCCGGCTGCGCCACACACGAAGTGCGCCGCCGGGCGGGTAGTGCTCCGAATCGCTTTGGATCGGAATGACGTAGACGGTTTCCGGCTCGTGGGCATGCACCTCGATGGCGAACCCGAAATCCGACGGCAGATTCCCGCTGACCTCGTACCAGGATTCGCCGGCGTCGTCGCTGCGCATGACATCCCAGTGCTTTTGCATGTAAAGCGTCTGAGGCCGTGCGGGGTGCGCCGCGATGCGGTGGACACAGTGGCCGATCTCGGCCTCGGGCGCCGGAAGAAAGTCGGAACGAAGCCCGCGGTTGATCGGTCGCCAGTTTCTTCCGCCGTCATCGCTGCGGAAAGCGCCCGCAGCAGAGATGGCGACCGTGATGCGGTCCCGATCAAGCAGGACGGTATGCAGGCACAGGCCGCCGGCGCCCGGTTGCCACCGCTCGCCCGAACCCTGCCGGCGCAAACCGGCGAGCTCCTGCCAGGTGAGACCGCCGTCGGTCGAGCGAAACAGGGCCGCGTCCTCCACCCCGGCGTAGATCGTATCCGGGTCCGTCGGCGTCGGTTCCAGGTGCCAGACCCGCTTGAACTCGAACGGATGCGGCGTCCCGTCATACCCCTGATGGGTGGCGGCTTCGTCCTCATAGGCGAACTCGTTGCCCACGGCGCGCCAGCTTAGGCCGCCATCGTCGGACCGCTGAATGAGCTGGCCGAACCAGGCGCTCGACTGGGAGGCATAGATGCGGTTCGGTTCGGCGGGCGAGCCCTTCAGGTGGTAGATCTCCCAGCCGCCGAAATGCGGTCCGTCGACATCCCAATTTCGCCGGCTGCCGTCCGCCGTCAGAATGAACGCGCCCTTGCGCGTCCCCACCAGAACCCGCACTCTGCTCACTTGCCCCTCCCGGCCCGGCCGCGATCGGCCTCCGGCTACAACCCGATTGCTGTCGAAGAAAGCCTCCTCACAGTTTAGCGGAGCGCCCGGCGGCTCAGAACTCCTCCCGGGGCTCGCGCACCCGCAGCTCGCGGTTGACCGGCACGTTGGCGAGCCTCTGCCGCACCCCGCTCGGCCACACAACCTCGACCTCGACGGCGCTCGCGAGCCGGCCGAGGCCGAAATGCACGCCTTGGTGGACGCTAGAGGCATAACCGTAGGAAGTCGTCATCTGGTTGTGCTGCTCGCCGATGCGCAGGCGCGCGCCGATGCCGTCGCGATTGCTCCGCCTGCCCTCCAGGCGCAGCCGCAGCCAGGAGTGGCCGGTCTCCGAAACGTTGTGCCACAACTCGGCCGGCCCGTTGAGCGCCGTGACGACGATGTCCAAGCGCCCGTCGTTATCAAAATCGGCCACCGCCGCGCCGCGATGCGCCCGAGGCGGGGCGGCATGAAAGCCTGCCGCCTCGGAGATGTCCTCTAAGCGGCCGCCGCCAGCATTGCGGAACAGGGAGTTCGGCAGCAGGTAGCGGTAAGCCTGGAACATCTCGACCCGGTCGTTGACGTGGGAGCAAGAGACGAACAGATCTTTGAGACCGTCGTTGTCGAAATCGGCGAACGTCGGACTCCAACCGCTGCGGCCCACGCTCTGCCGGGCCAGGCCGCTCGCATGCGTGTGGTCACGAAAGCTCCCCTTGCCGAGGTTCTTAAACAGCGGGAAGGTCTGGCCGGCGAGCGCCACGACGACGATATCGGGCCGACCGTCGTTGTCGTAGTCACGGAAGTCGACGCCCATGTTCGAGATCGTCTCGCCGTCGTCGCGCAAGGCCGCGCCGGCCAGCAGGCCGACCTCTTCGAACGCGCCCCCGGTGTTTCGAAACAGGAAGTTGGGTAGGTAATCGTTGGTCACACTGACATCGATCCAGCCGTCCTCATCGTAGTCGGCGATCGCAATGCCCATACCTTTGCCGAGGTGAGCGGCGATGCCCGCCCGCTCGGAGACGTCTTCGAAGGTCCCGTCACCCCGGTTGCGGTAGAGCGCGTTTGGAAGCTCGCGGTAATAGCGCGGATGACAGTAGACGCGCAGGTTGCGCGCCGGGTCTCCGCAGAACCGTTCCTCGGCCGCCGACCAATGGACGTAGTTCACTACGAACAGGTCCAGCCAGCCGTCGTTGTCGAAGTCCAGCCACGCACCTGCCACGGCCCACCGGCCGCCGCCGATGCCCGCTCGAGCCGTGACGTCCTCAAAACGGCCCTTTCCCGTGTTTCGGTAGAGGATGTTTCGGTCGACGCCGGCGACGAATAGATCGATGTCGCCGTCGTTGTCATAGTCGGCCGCGGCGGCGCCGACCGAATAGCCCTCTCCGGCCACGCCCGCTTCTTCGGTCACGTCGCGGAACTTCAGCCCGCCCAGATTGCGGAAGAGACGGTTGAAGTAGCGGGGCGAGTCTTTCCGGAACGAGGAGATGCGCGCCCCGTTCGCAAAAAAGATGTCGATGAGACCGTCGCCGTCATAGTCGAAGGCGGCCACCCCGCCCGGCATGGTCTCGACGTAGCGCTTCTCTTCGGAGGCATCATTGTCGACGACGAAGTCGAGCCCGGCGCGCTTGGCAATTTCGACGAAGCGGATTTCGGCCGCCATCGGCGCAACGCCAATTAGGGCGCATGCGAGCGCTGCCTTCATGGTTCGATTCTAGTCAGGGCACGCGCAGCCGCGGCGTGGTACCAAAGAGTTCCGCAAACCGGCCGGCGTTTGCGCCGCCGGATACGACGGCGCGCCTCCTCCTTGCCGGCGAGCCGATCACCGCCGCCGGCCGGTGTCATTCTCGAGCGCCGGCGATGCAGGCGTCGTCCGCATCGCCCGCCGGGCTCCGAGCGTCTCGCCCGCCGGCAAGATTGTCCACTATCACACGCTCGGGCGGTCACGGTCGGATCCAGCCGGCCGTCGATGATCGTCCGCTCTGCCGCGCTGCCGGCGCCCGGGCTGCGCAATGCCTCGCCGGCTGGAGCGGATGAACCGCACCAGATGCAGAGTGTGCTCGGTCGGAATCTCTGACTCGATGCGCCGGAGCGCCTCTTCGAGCTTGAGCCCCGACCGGTATAGCAGCCGGAAGGCGGTCTTCAGCGGCGCAATCTCCGCCTCGGTGAAGCCGGCGCGCTTGAGCCCCACCAGGTTGAGCCCCACCGGCTCGATGTGAAACTCCGAATAGAGGAAAAACGGCGGCACGTCGGCATTGACCCGGGTGTTGCCGCCGATCATCGCCAGCCGGCCGATCTTCGAGAACTGATGAATGACCACGCCGCCCGAGATGAAGGCCCGGTCCTCAATCTCGACATAGCCGGCCACCAGGGCGCAACTGGCAATGACGTTGTCGTTGCCCACGCGGCAGTTGTGGGCGATGTGGCCGCTGGTCATCAGGTAGTTGTTGTCGCCGATCACGGTTTCCGATTCCGGTTCCGTGCCGCGCGAGATGGTGTAGTGCTCGCGGATCTTGTTGCCGTTGCCGATCCGCAGATAGCTGCGCTTTCCGCTAAAAGCTTTATCCAGGGGGTCGGTTCCCAGCACCGTGCCGGCCGAGATCTCGTTTCGATCCCCGAGGGTGGTCCACCGCTTGACGTAGACGTAAGGCTCGAGCACGCAGCCGGCGCCGATGGTGACGTCGCTCTCGACGACGCAAAACTCCCCGATCCGCGTGCCCGGGCCGATCCGGGCGCCGGGATCGACTCGCGCCGTCGGAGCAACGATCGCCGAGGGGTCGACCGGCATAACTTTGTATGATACAAGCAGCGCTGAGCGATGCCGTTGCGAGCACGAGAACTGGCCGAGCGGCTCCAAGCCGCTCTCGAGGGCGATCCCGATGTCGAGCTGGCGGGCGTCGCCCCGATCGAGACGGCCGGTCCCGGCGAGCTGGCATTCGCCTCCGGAAGGAAGGCGGCTGAGTTAGCCCGCGCGGTGCGTTATTCGCGTCGCCGACCCGCGCGCGGCCTTCGCCCGCGCCGTGCGATGGTTTTATCCGGAGCCGGAGGCGAAGCCCGGCCTCCATCCCACGGCGGTGATTGCCCCGGGCGCCCGAATCGGGGAACGAGTTGAGATCGGCCCGCATGTGGTCATCATGGAGGGCGTAGAGATCAGCTCCGGAACCCGGATCGGCGCCGGCTGCTTCCTCGGTCGTGAGAGCTCGCTTGGCGAGGGCTGCACGCTTTATCCGAACGTCACCATCTACCACCAGGTGCGAATCGGCAACCGGGTGACGATCCATTCCGGCGCCGTCATCGGCGCCGACGGTTTCGGTTTCGTGCTCGCCGACGGACGTTACGAAAAGTTTCCGCAGATCGGCCGGGTCGAGATCGGCGATGACGTTGAGATCGGCGCCAACTGTACGATCGATCGGGCGGCTCTCGGCGTCACCTCGATCGGCGAAGGCACCAAGTTGGACAATCTCGTGCATGTGGCGCACAACTGTCGCATCGGCCGACATGTGGTGGTCGCCGCGCAGACCGGCTTCTCCGGCGGGGTCGTCGTCGAGGATTACGCCGTCATCGGCGGGCAGGTGGGCATCGGCGACAAGGCGAAGATCGAATCGCGCGCGGTGCTCGGCTCCGGTTGCGGCGTGTTGACCTCGAAGGTGATCCGCTCCGGACAGGTCGTTTGGGGTACGCCGGCGCGACCGCTCAAGGAATACCTGGAGATGCTGGCGCATCTCGGCCGCTTGCCCGAGCTGCGCGAGGAGGTGGCGGAACTCAAGCGGCGCCTGGCGGCGCTCGAAAGCGCGAAATGATCGTCTTCGTCGGCGGACACGGCCGCAAGATCGGCAAAAGCTCGGTCGTGGCCGGGCTGATTCGGGCCTTGCCCGAGGCCGGCTGGACGGCGGTCAAAGTCAGCCGGCATCGGCATGCGGGCATGGCCGGGGCCCAAATCATCGAACAGAAGGCTCCGGACGCCACCGACAGTGGTCGTTACCTGACGGCGGGTGCGGCTCGCTCGTTCCTCGTGTCGGCCGAGGGCGATGCCCTGGTCGGGCTTGTCGGCAAACTGCGGTCGATTCTCGAGAATGCTCGGCATGCGATCGTCGAGTCCAACAGTCTGGCCGCATGGATCAAGCCCGATCTGTTTCTGTTCGTCGTCGATCCGCAGGCGGGCGCCTGGAAAGTCTCCGCCGGAGAGGCCTTGAAGTCGGTCGATGCCTTCATTGTCGTCGAGGGCGGGCCGCAGGAGGTTTCTCACGCCTTGCCGGAGAACCGGCCCCGATTTCACGTTCGTCCCCCGGAGTTCGTCTCCGAGGAGCTGGTCGCCTTCGTCAAGGCGCGGCTTGCCGCTCAGGCGGGTTTGGGAAATGCCGCCAACAGAGAGAGTTGGGAGCCCTCCGGCGCCAGGAACCGGACGCTGCCGCCGTGAGCTTCGGCGATGCGACGAGCGCAGGCCAAGGCGAGGCCCGAGCCGGCTGGAGCATGCACGCTGAACGGCTCGAACATCGCCTCGAGATTGTCGACCGGCCGGCGCCCGACGCGGGTGCGGACCTCCAGGTGAACTTCGCCGGCGGCGATCCGTGTTTCAAGACCGACAAGCGGCGGCGGCTCCGCGAGGCGGCGACACACACGCAGAAGACTGCGCAGCAGGTGTCTCGCCTGCTCGACGTCCAAACGCACCAAGGCCGCCTCCGGCGCCAGCCGGAGCTCGACCCAGTCCGCGCCCCCCTCGCCCAGACCGGCAATCTGCGCCAGGACGAGCTCGTTGAGGTCCAAAAGCTGCGGACACGGCGCTGCGATCTGGAGAAAGTGAACGGCGTCGGAGAGGATCCCGTTGGCCTCGAAGACGCTCTCCCGGAGTCGCTCCAGATGCTGAGTGAGCCCGGACTGCGAGTGGCCGAGCACCAGTTTCAGGTAGTGGGCGAGCGATTCGATGGTGCTCAACGGCTGGCGCAGCTCATGAACGAGGTGACCCACGACCGTAGCGGCATCGTATTCGGTGCGGCCCTGGGCGGGACCGTCGGCCGAGGCGAGCGTCTCGCGCATGGGAGCGGCGTCCCGGCCGATTATATCGCCTTACGGTTCACCGGGGAAGTGCTTTTCGCGGTGTACCTCGGCGTGATCCTCGACCGCCTCCAGATGCGTGATCACCTCGGCCGGCGAGTCAATGAGCTCAGGCAAAGTTTGCTCGATCTCGGTCGCCAGCCGGTGGGCCTCGCCGAGCGGAGTCCGGTAGGGAAACAACAGGTGGACATGGACGATGAGCCGGAATCCGGTATGACGAATTCGCACCTGATGGTAGCGCACCGGAAGCGGTTTAAGAAGGCCGTCCAAATGCGCCTGCACCGTGCGGAGCACTCTCGGGTCGGAGTAGTCCATCAGGCCGCTCACCGAGCGCCAGGCGAGCCGGCCGCCGGTCCAGAGAATGTTCAGCGCGACGGCGAAGGCGCATAACGGATCGAACGGCTTCCATCCCGTCAGCATCACCAAAGCCAGGCCGCCCACCACGCCCACGCTCGTCCACGAGTCCGTCAGTACATGTTTGCCGTTGGCCTCGAGGATCAGGGAATGGTTGAGCCGGCCGGTGCGGATTAGGTAGAGCCCGAGCACGGCATTGACCACGGCCGCGCCCGCCACCAGCACGGCGCCGGCGCCAAGGTTGTCGAGCGTCAGGCCCGCGAGCCATTTCCGCACCGCCGCCCAGATGATGCCGACGGCCGCCAGCATGATGAGCGCCCCCTCGAAACCCGCCGAAAAGAAGGCCACGCGCTCATAGCCGAAGGGAAACTTGTCATTGGCCGGGCGAGAGCTAAGCCAGAGGCTGAAAGCGGCAAAGCCGATTCCGGCCATATGAACGACGGACTCGGCGGCGTCGGAGAGGATGGCCGCCGAGCCGGTCAGCCACCAGGCGCTGCTCTTGCCGGCCAGCATCAGCAACCCCACGGCGAGCGACAGCGCCATGGCAGCGCGCACCGGCCGCCCCGCCTCCCGGCTCGCTCGTGAAGGCTGCCCCACAGCTGCCATTCTAGACTCGCCGGCCGCCGTCACCGATAATAGTTTCATCCCTCATGGCGGGGCCTGAAAATCGGAGGCCGCTGCCGGGACTGCTGCGGCTCATTGCGGCGCTGCTCCTTCAAGGCGCCACGGCGGGCGCCTCGACCTCTAATCCGGGAGCGGCCGGCGAGACTCTCTTCCTCTATGAGGTCCTGGAGCTCGCCGCCGTCATCGTCCTCGCCAAGCTAGGCGCTGAGGCGTTCGAGCGCATGCGGCAGCCGGGAGTCCTCGGCGAGCTGGCGGTCGGGATGGCGCTGAGCGCACTGGCGCTTGCCGGCTTTGCCGCCATCGAAAGCTGGCGCAGCTCCGAGGTCCTTCACATCGCTGCGGAAATCGGCTTGATGCTGCTGCTGTTTGAGGTCGGCTTGGAGTCCCATCTAAGCGAGTTGCTCGAGGTGGGCTGGTCGGCTCTGCTCGCAGCCGTCTTGGGCGTAGCAGCGCCGATGGTGCTGGGCTACGGCGTCACCGCCTTGTTCTTTCCGAACGAGCCCTGGTATACGGCCCTGTTCGTCGGGGGTGCGCTCACCGCCACGAGCGTAGGCATCACCGCCCGCGTCTTACGGGATCTGCGGAAGCTGGACACCAAAGAGGCCCGCATCATTCTCGGGGCGGCCGTGGTGGACGATGTGCTCGGGCTGATCGTCCTGGCGGTCATCTCGGGACTGGTCAGTTCCCTGGCGCGCGGCGCGGGCGGCGAAGTGAGCGCTGCAATGGTTGTCGGCATCGTCCTCAAGGCCGCACTGTTCCTGCTGGGAGCGATCTTCGTCGGGCGCTTCGTTCACTTCAACGCCGTGCGGTTTGGCGCGCGCTTTCGCGTCTCGGGCGTCCCCCTGGTGATCGCCTTGAGCTTCTGTTTTACCCTATCGGCCGTAGCGGGCTTGATCGGCCTGGCGCCGATCGTGGGCGCCTTCGCTGCCGGGCTGGTTCTCGAACCGGGCGACTACCAGGTCTATCAGCAAAAGGGGGAGCAGCCGATCGAACTGTTGATCCGGCCGCTCACGACCTTCCTGACGCCGGTCTTCTTCGTGCTGATGGGTCTCAAAGCGGACCTCCGCGCCTTCGCCTCTTCGAACGTGCTCGTCTTCGCCCTGGTGGTGATCGTGGCGGCCATCCTCGGCAAGCAAGCCTGCTCGCTCGGCGTGCTGGAGCGCGGAGTGCGCCGCGCGGTGGTCGGCGTCGGAATGATTCCACGGGGTGAAGTGGGGCTGATCTTCACCAGCATCGGTGCGGGCCTCTCCGTGGCCGGCCGGCCCGTGTTTTCCGCCGACCTGGTCTCGGCCATGATCGCCATGGTGATCGCCACCACGCTGGTGACGCCGCCGCTGCTCAAGCGGCTGCTGGGAGCCGGCGAAGCGGAAACCGCCTAAAGCGCGATGCGCTCGAGCCGGCCTCAATCGGCAGGCTGGATGCCGACTGCGCGCTCCCGCTGCCAACGCAGGCGGTCTTGATGTTCCTCGTACAAAGTGGTGAACGCCGCCCAGAGGTAACCGCCGACGAACAGCAGCAGGAAGGGAACCGCGAAGAAATTGTAGGAGCTGATCAAAAAGCCGACCACCATCAGGAAGTAGGCGCCGCAAGCCAGCTCCAGATAGGGAAGCCATCCGCTCCGACGCCGGTATTTGGCCCGCTCGATTGCTGGCCGGCGGTTGCCGGCGATGGCGTACTTGGCCGTGCGCACGAATCCGGAGGGAATCTTTAGTAGAGCCTCCATCACAGCCCGGGAGTTGATCAGCGTCAGCGAGATCCCCGCGGCGATCAAGGCCGGCATCAGGGCAATGGCCCGCTTCCAGCTTCGCCGGTCCCGCTCCCGCTGCGAGACCAGATAGAAGGCGACGATCGACACAAAGGTGGCCCAAATGATCGGGAAATCGACGAACAGCATCTCGTGCCAGCCTATGTAGAAACGCACGATCATCACCGGCAGGATCAGCACGGAGATCAGGAGCATCGCCAAATAGGAGAGGTTCGGCGCCAGATGAAAGACGGCTTCGAACTTTTCGCGCAGCGGGATCGGGGCGCGCAAAATCGAAGGCAGCAGTTTGACAGCCACCTGCGTCAGCCCTTTGGCCCAGCGCGATTGCTGCACCTGGAAGGCGTAGGTCTCCACCGGCAGCTCCGACGGGCACTCGACTTCGGGCAGATAGATGAACCTCCATCCCTTGAGCTGAGCCCGATAACTCAAGTCCGAATCCTCGGTGAGCGTGTCATGCTGCCAGCCGCCGGCATCCTCGATCATGGCGCGACGCATGATGCCGCCCGTGCCGTTAAAGTTGAAGAACAGGCCGGTGGCGGCGCGCGCCGGATGTTCGAGCAGGAAGTGACCGTCGAGCAGGATCGCCTGCACCTCCGTCAGCACATTGTAGTGCCGGTTCAGATAGCCCCAGCGAGTCTGAACGAGGCCCACTTGCGGATCCGTGAAGTAGTGAACCGTGCGGCGCAGGAAGTCCCTTGGAGGCACGAAGTCGGCGTCGAAGATGGCAATCAGTTCACCGGTGGCGCTTTTGAGGCCAGCATCGAGCGCGCCGGCTTTGAATCCCGTGCGATTCTTTCGGTGGTGATATTCCATGGGGACGCCGCGCGCCCGGTATTCTCCCACCAGCCGCTCAGCCAACGCGTGTGTTTCGTCGGTGGAGTCGTCGAGCACCTGGATCTGGAGTCGATCGCGCGGGTAATCGATCTCGCTCACCGCTTCGAGCAAACGCGCGACCACGAAGCGTTCGTTGTACAGGGGAAGCTGGATGGTGACCGCCGGCAGTTCTTCGAATTCCCGCAGGGGCGTCGGCCTCAGATTCCTGCCGTAGCGCCAGTATCGCCACAAAGTGACGTAACGGTGAAGGCCGAACAATCCCAACAGAGCCACCAGCGCGAAGTAAGGAATCAGGAGGGCAAGGTCGAACCATTCCAGCTGATGGATCCCGGCGAACGGATTGTCGGCAGCAGACCGGCTGACTTGCTCAAGGAGCGAAGCACCCAGGAATACAGCCAACGGCAAGCCGAGAGTTCCCATAGGTTTCCACGATCAGCGTTTCAGGGGCTAGCAGCAGCGCGTCTGGCTTCTCCTCCCCAGCCGGCTCATCCAAGCTGCTCGTGCCGCCAAGACCTTGGCGTCGCTCCCGCCCGGAGATGCCGGCGCACTTCGTTGCCGAGAACGCCCATGAGTCGGAGGCGCTTCCATTTTACATCGTTTCGCTTCCGGGACGCCGGTAAAGTGAGGCCAAGCGGCTAGGGCGCTTGATTTCAGGCGATTGGCCGCGCTCGCTGCCGCGCGCGACGGCGCGGGGCGCGCTGCCGCAGATCAAGGTCGCCCGAGAGAACCCGGCGACTCAAGCCACTGATCTGTAAGGACGGCGGCACATGGGGGTGATCGGGAGAGCGCGGGAGGCTCTTGAGGCATACCGACTCGAGCGCCGTGCCGCACGCCTCCAAGACCCGGTGGCCAAGCTGCGCTGTCTCCGCCGCGCCCAAGCGGTGAGCGCCGACCCGACCGGGCGCCCGGCTCCGGAGGCCATCCTCGCCCGAGTTGCGGCGGCGGTCCTGCTCGTGCCGTCGCCCACCGCCTCCGATGCTTGGTTTGCGGCGACGCTCGAGACACCGCGCGAGGCGTCCAGCCGGCCGCCGGAGGTCTGGCTGGTCGAAGAGAGGGACGGCGTGGAATATTTCAGCAACGGGCTGCGCATCGACAATCGCGGCGCCGTCGTGGGCCGGCCGCGACGCTATCCCGTCTACGACGCCGAGACGCTCGAGCTGCGCGAGTGGCGCTCGGTACCCGCCGGCATCGTCTATCACACCACCGAGAGCCACATCGCGCCGTTTCGGCCCGAACAGAACCCTCGGCTGATGCTTGCCGGCCGGTGGATGCTCGACTACGTGCGGCGAAACCATTCCTATCATTTCGTTGTCGACCGGTTCGGGCGAGTGCACCGGACTGTCGCCGAAGAGCACGCCGCCAATCACGCTGGGGCCTCCATCTGGGCGAGCGGCGGCGAGCTTTTCGTCAATCTCAATGCCGGCTTTCTGGGGATCGCCTTCGAAACCGAGACGCGCGAGCCGGCCCGCGGCGCCGAGCTTACTCCGGCCCAAAAGCTCGCCGGGCGCCTGCTCACCGAGATGCTGCGGGCCCGCTACCGCATTGTCGAAGCCAACTGCGTCACGCACGCCCAGGTCTCCGTTGCCCCGGCGGCCATGCTTGTGGGCAACCACCTGGATTGGTCCGCGAACTTTCCGTTCGCGGAGTTGGGGCTGGCTGACAACTACGGCCAGCCGATCGCCGCGGTGGCCATTTTCGGCTTCCGCTTCGACCGAGAGTTTCAGAGAGCCACGCGCTCGGCGCTCGGGCGCGGCCTGGCCGCCGGCGAGGAGCTGTTCCGCCGCCGCGCAGATTCGCTGGGGCGGTCCGAGCCCCAGCACCGCGCCGCGGTTGCGCGGCGCTACCGCGAG
>Ga0308415_1001140_pt1 | contig 11536 bp, 9 predicted proteins | sample HotsprSampleOS55_FD_203465 | JGI IMG/M metagenome (GOLD analysis project Ga0308415, IMG submission 203465) | Hot spring phototrophic mat microbial communities from Octopus Spring, Yellowstone National Park, Wyoming, United States - 20090730_OS55 ... | reverse complement strand
CTTCCTCCGCGTCGCTTGTTGGGAAGCAAATATGAACATGCTCGCTAAGTACGACGCACTCAACAACGATGCACTGGAGCGAATTCTGGCGAAGGGGAAGAAGTTGCGTGTCTACAGCGATGAGATTCTGAACGCAGCGCAGAAAGCGGCCTTCGAGCTGTTCGCCGAGAGTGCGGAAAAGTCGGCAGCGTTCAAAGAGATTTTCCCCGGCTGGAACTCGTTCCGCCAGAAGATTCAGCGCTGGCATCAGACCAACGAGTTGCCGTTTAATCTCTTCGTCAAGAACAATCCGATTTAGTTTCTCCGTCCTTTTCCGCATTCCAACCATTACGGCAGGGGCACGGCATACCGTGCCCCTGCTGGTATCAAGATGGTTGTTCCATACAATCCACCCGCGAGAAAGCACACATACACAATGGCAGACGAATCAGCCCCGTGTGTAACGCTACACCGTCAGAGAGCGTAAAGCACGTGTCTGAACAATAATTCTCGTGTTTGAGGGTGGAGAAGTCTGCCGATTCGTATTCCAAAGTGAAGACAGGTAAGAAGGGTTCAGGTTCCCAACCCGTCCGAGATGGCATGCGAATGTAAGCGAACGATGGATTATTACCCGCTCACTGTAGAACGCGGGCCAGAGGCCAGCGCTAGAATAGCGATCACGGTGAGCGGGTGTATAGATGTGCGTCGGCGTATCCTGTTTTGAAGCGAATCAGTCAGCGAATATGATGACCCGTCTTCAGCAAGATATGATCACTGCCCAAACGACACTGCTGGTAACCACAGCGCCAGTTGCGGGAAGAAGATCAGAATGATTACGATTGCAAGCTGAATAGCGATAAACGGCACCACGCCGCGGTAAATATCAGCGGTTGTTACCCCCGCTGGGGCCACCCCACGCAAATAGAAGAGAGCAAACCCGAACGGCGGGGTAAGGAACGAGGTCTGCAAGTTCGCGCCGAGCAGCACGCCAAACCAGATCAGATCGAAACCGAGTGCCTTTGCTACTGGTACGAAAAGCGGAATGACGATAAAGCAAATCTCGAAGAAATCGATAAAGAAACCGAGAAAAAACACAATGAGCATACTGACAATAAGAAAACCCCAGGCACCACCAGGTAAATTCGCCATGAGATCGAACACGAACTTATCGCCACTTAATGCTCGGAAAACCAGGGCAAAGGCGGTTGAGCCGATCAGGATGAAAATAACCATTGTGGTGGCGCGCATTGTCGCATCACACACAGCAATGAAATTCTTCCAGGTCAAGCGCCTGTTTGCTGCCGCCAGCAAGGTTGCACCCAGGGCGCCTACTGCGCCAGCTTCAGTCGCTGTTGAAATCCCGAAGAAGATCGATCCGAGAACTGCGACAATTAACAACAACGGTGGAATCATCACCTGAAATACACGCTTTGCCAACGCCGCGCCACTTATCGAACGGGCGGATAACGGTAGCGCCGGGGCCATCTCAGGCTTGAGCAAAGCGACCACCCAGCAGTAGAAGGCGAGCGCTGCTGACAGCAACAATCCAGGTATTAGCGAACCGAGGAACAAGCGTCCTACCGACACACCAATCTGGTCACCGAGTACAACCAGCACCACTGAGGGCGGGATAATTTGCCCGAGCGTACCAGCGGCACAGATCACGCCACAGGCCAATTCCTTGTTGTAGCCGTAGCGCAACATAATCGGCAGCGAGATCAATCCCATTGCCACTACCGTCGCTGCCACCACACCAGTAGTTGCGGCTAACAACGCTCCGACTACCACCACGGAAATTGCCAGGCCGCCGCGAATTGGCCCAAAGAGAATACCCATTGTGTCAAGCAAATCTTCTGCCAGCCCCGACTTTTCGAGCATCGAGCCGAGGAAGATAAAGTACGGGATGGCGAGAAGGGTGTAATTCGACATCACGTTAAAGATACGTGATGGCATTGCCCGAATAATAATCGGGTCAAAAATACCAAGCGAGACACCGATGATTCCGAATACAATCGCTGTTGCACCCAACGAAAACGCGACCGGGTAGCCGATACCAAGAATGACCAGCGCCCCGAGGAACATTGTGGGACCGAGCCAATCGTACATGGATCCTCCAGATATTACAATTTTGTCTCGTGCTCTTCTTCAATAGTTGACGGATCAAGAATTCCGCGGAAGGCAGCGAAGTATTTAATTGCTTCTGAAATACCCTGAATGATCAGGAGCACCGGGCTGATTATCAGAAAGGTCTTGATAATATAGCGTGGCAGACCACCCGGATCGGGAGAATTCTCACGAATACGCCACGACTGTTCAACATACGGTAGACCAAAGTAGATTAGTAAGGCACAAAATGGAATTAGAAAGAACACAGTACCAAGCAAATTCACAAGCGCTTTACGCTTTGGTGGATAGTTACTGTAGAATACATCAACCCGTACATGCTCATTATGCTTGAGAGCATACGCTGCGCCCAACAGAAAGATCAGTGAAAAAATGTACCATTGTGCCTCGATGTAAAAGTTGGACCCTAGTGTCCGACCAATTGCCCGACCAACATAGCGGTTTGCAACGTTCCAAACCCCCACACCAACAACAACTGGGACCAGGATATAGGCAATCCGCCCAACCCATTCAGTGAAGGTATCGATGATGCGTGACAATTGCAACAATGCTTGCACGTCAATCCTTCCTTCCCTTGTAATAGCCTTATGCGAACACAACAAACGAACCTAGCGATTCGACACGAAATCGCTGTGAACTGTCGAAAAGGAGATGATCAGTACAACATACTTTGGGAATGTTTAACTCTTTATGGTTCAATAGTACACGGAAACAAGCATCTTGTCAAAAAAATCGCGGATCACCTGCTGATAGGTGATCCGCAACAGATACGAACCTCAGGCGAGCAATTATTCGTGCGTCGCTCCCCACTTCTCTGGGGCACGCCAGAGGCTAGAAAGGATCAGATCACGCACCGACAACAACTCTTTGGGCAGGCGATCGTAGAGCTTGATAAACAGCTCCTCGTGCAACAGAATCTCCTGCTGCCATTCCGCTAAATCACACTCCATCACCTGATCAAATTGTTCGGGGCTGAAATCAAGCCCTCGCCAGTCAATATCCTCGTACCGTGGTACCCACCCGATGGGGGTTTCGACACTCACGGCCTGACCATGGGCACGTTCGATGATCCACTTTAAGACGCGGATATTTTCACCAAAGCCCGGCCAGATGAACTTCCCATTCTCGTCCTTGCGGAACCAGTTGACACTGAAAATACGCGGCGGGTTCTTCAGACGACGGCCAAAGCTGAGCCAGTGATTGAAGTAGTCACCCATATGATAGCCGGCAAATGGGAGCATCGCGAATGGATCGCGCCGTACTACACCCTGCTGCCCCATTGCTGCTGCCGTCGTCTCAGATCCCATCGTCGCCGCAAGATAGACACCATACGTCCAGTTGAAAGCCTGGTAAACCAATGGCACCGTGCGGCTCCGGCGGCCACCGAAGATAAAGGCCTCAATCGGCACCCCCCTTGGATTCTCCCATTCCGGATCAATCGCCGGATTCTGACGGGCTGGAGCAGTAAAGCGAGCATTAGGATGAGCCGCCAGTCGTCCACAACCAGGCGTCCAGTCACGTCCTTGCCAATCGATCAAATGCGCTGGTGGTTCATCAGTCATACCCTCCCACCAGACATCGCCATCGTCGGTAAGGGCGACATTGGTGAAAATGGCATTCGCCCGACAGCTCTCCATCGCGTTGGGGTTGGTCTTGTAGGAGGTACCCGGTGCAACCCCAAAATAGCCGGTCTCAGGATTAATCGCGTACAGTTTGCCATCAGGGCCAGGTTTAATCCAGGCAATATCGTCGCCAACAGTGGTGATCTCCCATCCCTCACGTTTGAAGGCATCGGGAGGAATGAGCATCGCGAAATTGGTCTTACCACACGCTGAAGGGAAGGCTGCGGCAACATACGTTTTACGACCGGATGGCTCTTTCACTCCCAGAATCAGCATATGCTCAGCCAGCCAACCCTGCTGCCGCGCCATAACTGATGCGATGCGGAGGGCAAAACACTTCTTCCCAAGCAATGCGTTGCCGCCGTAGCCCGAACCAAAGCTCCAGATCGAACGCTCTTCAGGAAAGTGAACAATGTATTTTGTCGGATTACACGGCCATGGCACATCGGGTTGACCTCTTTCAAGTGGCATACCAACACTGTGGAGACAGGGGATGTATTCACCATCTTCACCCAGCACATCATAAATCTTCGTCGAAACACGGGTCATGATATGCATGTTCACAACGACGTAGGGTGAGTCGGTGAGTTGAATCCCAATGTGCGCAATCGGCGACCCAATTGGTCCCATACTAAAGGGGATAACGTAGAGAGTACGACCGCGCATGCTGCCCTTAAACAGTTTGAGCAGAATCTCCTTCATCTCTTTTGGAGCCATCCAGTTATTGGTTGGGCCAGCATCGTCTTTTGATAGGCTGCAAATAAAGGTGCGATCTTCAACGCGAGCTACATCTGAAGGATCGGAGCGGGCGAGAAAACTGTTGGGGCGCAATTTTGGGTTGAGGCGAATGAATGTACCGGTTTCGACCAGTTTGTTACAAAGCGTGTCATATTCAGTCTGGCTGCCATCGCAGAAATGTACTTGTGCTGGCTCGCATAATGTGACGATTTCCTGAATCCACTCACGCAACTGTTGATGTTTAAGGTTTGCAGGGAACTGCATATAAGACCTTCCTTTCGCTCACGACACCATTGGCGGGCGACGTCTGTGACATCTCGAACAATTGCAATGATAACATAGTGAGCAACAAAATACACGACCGGAAATCATTACATTTCGTCGCAAGACGACAACCGTAGATACTACGATAACTTCAGCAAGGCAACAGTGGTTCATCCTTGGCAGGGCACAACACACTTCGCGATAAGCACGATAGAGCAGACAAGTGTTGAAAGGTACATACACCGCACATCGCATGTATCGGTACGAACCTGACGAGCCATCAAGGTATGATCTTCGCAGGATCGCTCCGTCGTTAATCGCTTCAGTCATCGAAGGTTACCCGAAGCTGAGCACACTGAACACCACTGCCTTCACTCCCTCTTCTGAACACCGGCGGGATATGGTATACTATGATGCCTTTAGAAAGGCAGCAGATGCTACTTACTACTCGCATAAGGAGAGGTAAACCGAGCATGGAAACAGCGCTGTACATTGCGATTTTGGTCATTAGTGCCGTGATGAGTGTGTTGGTTATCTTACAATCGCGCGGAGGCGGTATTAATCGTGACACCAGCTCGATTCAGCGCACCCGACGCGGGATTGAGAAAACGTTGTACCAGGCCACGATTGTGCTCGGTGTCACCTTTTTAGTACTCGCACTGATTACCAGCTTGCCAATTTTTAGTTAGGGTATGGCACGTCGAATTCGCTGGCAGATTGCGATTGCGCTGCTTGGAATTGGCTTCATTGTGGGGTTGTTTGGTCGTCTGGCAATGTTAAGTGCATCGACCAATAATCCCGCTCCCGGCGGTACGTACCGTGAAGCAGTGGTTGGCTCACCGTTGATGCCGATCCCACTTCTGAACGATCCGATCAATGATCCAGTAGGCCGCACGCTCATCAGTCTGCTCTTTGAAGGACTGACCCGGATTGGAGCCGATGGGCTGATCGAACCGGCCCTGGCTGAGGGTTATACCGTCGATGGAAGTGGCGAAATCTACACGTTTACCCTTCGTCCAGGGTTGCGCTGGCATGATGGGACACCATTGACCGCTGACGATGTGGTCTTTACGCTTCGTACCCTGCAAACCTTAGATGCTGCTGGTGAACCGGCTGTCGCCAGTTTTTGGCGGACTACACTTATCGAGCGCGTTGACATCCGTACCGTTCGATTTACACTGTCGGGGCCATTCGCACCGTTTCCAGCCCTCGCCCGTGTACCAATTCTCCCGGCACATTTGCTGCGCGATCTGCCCCCTACCGAGTGGTCAACCAGTGAGTTTGGTCAGCGTCTGATCGGCAGTGGGCCGTTTCGATTGTCGGAATTACGCCCCGATGGGGCAATCTTGACCGCCAATCCAACTTATTACAATGGCCGGCCATTCCTCGATACTATTGAGTTACGGTTCATCAGTACATACGAGGCCGCCATAGCCGCCCTATCACGCGGCGAAGTGATGGGCCTAGCCGAACGCTGGGGAAGCAACCTTCAAGCTATTGATCTGCCAGGTGAAGAACAACGGATTGCTTTGCCGCTAGATGAGTATACTCAACTCACTTTCAATCTGCGATTACCACTGTTTCAAGAGATTCCTCTCCGCCGTGCATTGGCCCTCGGCCTCAACCGCGACGCCTTGATTGAAACGGTTATCAAAGGGTTGGCGCAACCCATCGACACACCACTTTTACCCAATAGCTGGGCTGATGATCCGACGATTCGGCAGATGCCGTTCGATCCGGTCACGGCAGCCGAGCGGTTGGCAGAAATTGATTTTGAACCGGGCGATGATGGCATTCGTCAGCGCGGACGGCAACGCCTCAGTTTCACGTTGCTGGTTGATCAGGATGAACGTCGACTGGCTGTCGCTAACGCTATTGCCGAACAGTGGCGAACTATCGGTGTCGAGGTTACTGTTGAATCGGTGGATAGCGTAACCCTGATCGACCGTCTGCGTCAAGGTGATTTTATGGCAGCCATTCATACCTGGACACGGATTGGGCCAGACCCCGACCCCTACAGTCTCTGGCACTCCAGTCAGGCAAACGGTGGCTCAAATTACGCTGGGCTTACCGACAGTCGGATTGACACCCTGTTGGAGCAAGCGCGTGCTGAACCTGAACTCGTCGCTCGTTCTGAGTTCTACCACACCTTTCAACAGCGCTGGCTGGAATTATCACCGGCGATCACATTGTACCAACCGTTGTATGTGATCGTGACGACGACAAATATTCAGGGACGCACCTTTGCTAACCCTGATCTCGGCCCACATATCCTCTTCGGCGTCGAAGATCGCTTCCGCGACGTCCATCGTTGGTTTGTCAACAGTTTTCGCCGCCTCGAAGGTGATTTACCGTAAATCCGCTTACGCTGGCAGACGGAGATCACGGAGATCGAACACCGGCCCTTCAACACAACGTCGCTGCCACCCTTGCCGGGTCTCGATCTGACAGACGCGACAGATACCCAGCCCACACGGCAATGACCCGGCCAGAATCACCTGAACCAGGCCGTGATCCCATCGTAGACGGGTTGTCCGTATCAGACTCGCAGCCCGGCTTACAAACAAGGAAGGTAAACCCAGTACAATCTGGTCGGCCCAACGCAACGGATTCTGATCGGTTGTCGTTGTCAGTAGATCGAATAACGCCGACGCACCGGCTGAGCTGATCTGCACCTCTACCGTCGTCGGTAAGAGAAATGGCGGTGGTACGAAGCCATCATCACCGGCCATTAACAGCGATACATTCAGCTTTCCAGCATACCGACGTGCTAAGAACACTAAAGCCGGCAACGTACTACCAACACCCGCCAACAGAAGAGTTTGGGTCGTTGGATTGATCGTACAGGTGTTGACAGAAGGCACACCGAGATCCAGAATTGTTCCCTCCGGCAGATCAACCAACCGGGTGAGTGTTGGGTCGCGTGGATCAATCAACAGCTCTAATGTACCACTGTTCGGATCAGCCCCGGCGAAAAAGACGGCAGACCGTAGCAGCGGATCAAGACTATGCGTTTGCCGCTGACTGATCATGGCAAACTGACCAGGACGGACAGTACGCGCCAGTGGTGGCGCCACCAGCCGTATCCAGATCAAGTGTTCAAATTGACGGTATTCCTGAATTGTTGCGGTATAATATAGCTGCATTTTCAAACACGTATCCTGAAGCTGGTTCCACTGCATGCCGCATTCTTTACCCACTTCTCCTGTAGCGCGTGAAGAACGCCAGAGGCGGGTGAAATTGATGAATACAAAGCGTACCGATACACCATGTCTGCCGCACCAGAAATCATACCATCGTGATGATGAGTAATCAATCTTCCAACAATCAATTATCTCTGGACTGGTGGCAAAAGCCGCTTGCCGGGAACGGATTGCTCAGATGTATTACCATCGGTGAACTGCTGCTCTTATGCGGCAGCCTTACTCTCTACATGTACACGCGCTTCATCGATCTGACAACGTTCCCCATCTATTTTTTCTGCGATGAGGCAATTCATGGCGTATTAGCCCGTGAACTGGTTGCGCAAGGATTTCGTGATGCCAGCGGTGTCTGGTTTCCACCTTACTTTCGGAATGTAGAGAAGTGGAGTCTCAGCTTAAGCGTCTACCTCCATGCCTTCAGGATCATCCTCTTTGGGTTTGATCAATCGGTGTGGACTATCCGAGCTACGTCGGTCATTGCTGGATTGCTGGCGCCACTTGGTATCGCGCTGATCCTCCGCGTGGGGTACAACAGCCAACGCTGGTGGCTCGGCATACTGGTGCTCTGTATTCTGCCAGCATGGTTTATCCATTCACGCACAGCGTTTGAAACAGCGCTGATGGTGGCCTGCTACGCCGGCTTTCTCGCCTCATACGTCATCTACCGTTTTCACGATGATCGCTGGATCGTGGCCGTGATACTCTTTGGCGCAGCGACGTTTTACAGCTACGCCAATGGTCAGGGGGTCATGTTGGTCAGTGGATTACTCTTGCTGCTGAGCGATGCTCGCTACCATTTCAGCCGTTCGGCGCCGCGTCTCTGGACTGCATTTCTGATGTTGTTGCTTGTGCTCGTCCCGTGGCTGCGGTTTCGTCAACTCCATCCCGACGCCACCTTCGAGCACCTCCGTTCGCTCTACTCCTACTGGATTCTGCCCATACCCATCAGCGAAAAGATCCAACGATTTTTCAGCCTCTACCTGCAGGGGTTAGACCCTCGCTACTGGTTCTGGCCAAATACGATTGACCTCGACCGACACCGCTTCCCAGAGAGCGGTCATCTTCCGCTCGTGCTGTTGCCCTTTATCACCACTGGCCTGATCACCTGTCTGTGGCATTGGCGCAACCCAAACTATCGCATTCCAATTATTGCCCTGCTGGCTGCACCCTTCAGCAGCGCCCTGGTTGGACCAGCAATCACGCGAATGCTGGGAATGGTTGTCCCGGCAACGATTTTGACGGTCATTGGCATTGATGTTCTTCTCGATCTGTTTAACCGCTTTTGGCAGCGTCTGTTCAGTATCATGACCGGAATACTCTTGGCTGCAAGTAGCCTGGCAATGACCCAATATGCCGTCCTCGGTGGGCCACTCTGGTTTCGCGATTACGGTCTTTATGGCATGCAATACGGTGCGCAACAGATCTTCGCCGAGACTATTCCCACCCTGCTCGCCCGCGATCCCCACATTGTGCTGCGTGTCTCACCGACATGGGCGAACAATCCAAACAGTTTTGTGGGCTTCTTTCTGACTCCTGCGCAACAACGGCGGGTAGAGCTGATCAGTATCGAAGCCTATCTCTACACTGTTCGTGATCTCAATCGGCAACGCGATGTCTTTATTATGACAGACGCCGAATATTGGCTTGCCCAACAAAGTGGAAAGTTCATCATATCGCCGCCCGAACAGATCGTTCCCTACCCTGATGGACGGCCAGGGTTTTACGTGGTGCGCATGGAATACGTGGCAAACATCGAAGAAATCTTAGCCGCTGAGCGCGCCGAGCGGCAGCGCTTGATTGAAACCCCCTATACCCTCGATGGTCAACCGATCACTGTCGCTCATTCTCTGTTTGATATGGGGAGTGTCAATGAACTGTTCGACGGCAATCCGATGACGCTTGCCCGCGGGTTTGAAGCGAATCCGCTGGTGATTGAATTGCGCTTGACCACTCCCAAATCGCTACGCCAGGTAGAGCTGACCCTAGGTTCGATGGACCTTGATCTCACGGTGGTGTTGACAACCCCTGATGGTGTTGCGAACGTCGTGCGCCAGCAATACCGTAATCTCCCGCCCGATCCGACAGTTCAGCTTGATCTCCCTGCACCGACGACCGTGCAACAGGTACGCTTGGAAATCTTCCAGGTTGGTGTCGGCGAACCGGCACATGTCCATGTGCGCGAGATTGTCTTGCGTTGAAGGAGAATGGGAAGTTCAGGAACCTTTCGACGCTCTCAGCCAATTGTGACCGTCCATCCCCCTACGAGATAGCCTGATCACGCAACGATTCAGCAATCACTCGTCCACGACGCAGATCACTAACCAGCGCACTGGCCAGGGCAACTGCCCGTGCACCAGCCTGAACCATTGCCTGCGCATGGGCCTCTGTAGCTACACCACCCATACCAATCACCGGCAATTGCACAGCAGCAGCAACACTTGCTACCATCCGTAGCGCCACCGGAAAGATGGCCGGGCCGCCAAGTCGTCCATAGATCAACCCTCCTTCAGGGTGGGGCATACAGGCTGGCAGGCCTCCGATCAGAGCAATCGCATCAGCACCGGCAGTCACACAGGCCTGGGCTACTGCAACCGGATCGTTCAACTCACCGGGGAGACGAACGATTAGCGGCAACAGCGTCACTCGACGCACGCGAGCGACCTGTTGCTCGGCTTCAAGTGCGGAAGTGGCAGGAAGTGCTAGCTCAAAACCGGCAACACCTGGCACCTCACTCAATTCGGCAGCGACCGTTGCCGTGTCTGTTCCGGCCAGACTGACTAATACCGGCACATGGTAGGTTGCCCAACGTGGCGCCAACTGTTCACGTACCTGCTGTACGCCGAGACTGAAGCCTCCGTGGTGGTAAAGCACACCGGCTGGAGTAGCGATCAGTTGCGGTTGCCCGCGATGTCCATTGAGGGTAACGGTTGAACAGATAATAGCACCCAGGCCGTGGTCGGCATCGGCCCGTTGCAACCCCAACCAGCGTGCAACCCCCACAACATCACCCAAACTACCAGCGGCTGCGATCACCGGCGAGGAGATGATCAGGGTGTACGGATTATAGGGCGCCAGTTCAATCATGCGCGCTCCCATAGCCTAGCTCGGCCAGCGCCTGCCGTGCCACTTCCTCTTCGTTCCACGGAATAGAATGTTCGGCGTAGATAATGCTGCCCTCGTGACCTTTACCCAACAACAACACCATGTCGCCGGGTTGTGCAGCAGCTAATGCTGCCCGTATCGCCTGTGCTCGATCAGGAATGCAGAGGTAGCCACTGCCCGCTCGTTTACCAGCCCGCTCGGCGCCAGCCGCAATCTGGGCGATGATTGCTTCGCGATCCTCACCACGAGGATCCTCGTCGGTAAGAACGAGCAAATCACACATCCGACCGGCAATTTCACCCTGCATAGCACGTTTAGCAACGTCACGCTCGCCAGCGCTTCCGAACACAGCGATCATTCGCCCGCGTACCTGGGGCCGCAACATTGCAAAAATCTGTTCAAAGGATTCAGGATTGTGCGCATAATCAACGATGACCGAAAACGGTTGCCCGGCATCAACTGCTACCATCCGGCCTCGTGGCGCTCGTACACCGGCAAGAGCGG
>Ga0308415_1001132_pt1 | contig 11582 bp, 6 predicted proteins | sample HotsprSampleOS55_FD_203465 | JGI IMG/M metagenome (GOLD analysis project Ga0308415, IMG submission 203465) | Hot spring phototrophic mat microbial communities from Octopus Spring, Yellowstone National Park, Wyoming, United States - 20090730_OS55 ... | reverse complement strand
GACAAGGGTCATAGATTGGGGAAAGGTTTTTGGTAGCCATACCTTAATCATATCCAACAACCCATTTCGCGCAATCTCTTTCTTTTTATATCTTAAAATATGCCATTGTCAACCTACCTACCCTGGTTCTGTTGGGCGGGGCGAGCCGTCCATGAATGCTTCACGAATGCACGAATCGCGCCATCCTTCGTGGATTCGTGGCCCATTCGTGGATGGCCCCCGCGCCTGACGATCAACGCAACAGGAGGTGGTAGGTAATGACTGTCGGGGGGCCTATTCGGCCCGATGGCGCTGACGCTTGGGATTTTGGAGAACGAAGCGCAGGCTGACAGCCTGCATGCAGGCCCGGCGGCCTGCGCTACAGGGGCGTGCCTTTGCCAGCGTCTTTTATGACGCTTGCCTGGAGGCCCCCTGGTAGGTAGTTACAACCCACCCCTTATTTGCTCCCATCCCCCAATCCGGTTATAATTCTGACCGTGAAGCGAATACGGCGTCTCTGGCTGACCGTCATCATCCTGCTGGCCGCCTGCAGCGGGCCGGTCTCCCCTGCGGGCGACCCGACCCCGGTCCCGCCCACCCCAACCCCGACGCCGATCCCTGAAACCCCCGAGGTGGTGGCGGCGGCCTTCCTGACCGCCTGGGAGCAGGGGGATACCGGCACAATGTATGTTCTTCTCTCGCCTGCCGTGCAGGCCGCCGTCCCCCCGGACCGGTTCGCCGCCCGCTACCAGGCCGCCGTTCAGACCGCCACCGTCCTCACGGCCACGGCGACCCTCCGGGCTGTCCTGCAGGAGGGGGCGCGCGCTCAGGCCGCCGTCCGGCTCTCCTGGGAGACCGCCCTGGTGGGGACGCTGGTCACCGACACAGTGATCTCCCTGGCCTTGCAGGACGGGCACTGGTGGGTGGAGGGAACCCCTGGCGACCTCATCTGGCCGGGGCTGGGGGAGGCGAATTATCTCTATATGGACTATCACATCCCGGCCCGGGCCAACATCTACGACCGCAATGGCCGGGCGCTGGCGGCGGAGGGGAAAATCGTCACCGTGGGCGTCGTCCCCAGCCGGATCCGGGATGAGGGAGCGGTCCTGGCCGTCCTCTCCCGGCTGACGGGGCTCTCCCCGGAGGCCATCCGGGCCCGCTACGCGGGCCGCCCCGCCGACTGGTGGAGCCCCATCGCCGACATCCCGGCCCAGGTCAGCGTGGAGAACGCCGACCTTCTGCTGAACACGCCGGGGATTGAGGCGCGCGAGAAGCCGGGACGGGTCTACTGGGGGGACGGCATCGCGCCCCACGTCGTGGGCTGGGTGGGGCTGATTCCGGCGGAGCAGGCCGAGACGTACCGGCGCCAGGGCTACCGCGGCGACGAGTGGGTGGGCATCGCCGGGCTGGAGGCGTGGGGGGAGATGTACCTGGCCGGACGGCACGGCGGCACCCTCTACCTGATGTCCCCCACGGGCCAGACCCTGGAGGTGCTGGCCCGCCGGGACGCCGTCCCCAGCCGGGCCCTCTATACGACCCTGGACCGGGAGTTCCAGCAGAAAGTGGAGGAAATTCTGGGAGACCGGCGCGGGGCCATCGTCGTCCTGGACGTCCATACCGGGGCGGTGTTGGCGATGGCCAGCGGTCCGGGCTTCAACCAGAATGTCTTTGTGGGACCGGGGAGCGCGCTGGAGCGGGCCGCCGTCCTCTCCCACCCTGGCCGTCCCCTCCTGAACCGGGCCACCCAGGGGCTCTATCCCACCGGCTCGGTCTTCAAGATTGTGACGATGGCGGCCGGCCTGGAGAAGGGCGGATTGACCCCTGAAAGTCCGTTCTGGTGCCCGGGCTACTGGGAGGGGATGGGCGCGGCCTACCGGAAGGCGTGCTGGAAAGCCCACGGGAACGTTAACTTGAAGGACGCGCTGACCGCTTCCTGTAACACGACGTTTTTCACTCTGGGTCAGGCGCTGGACCGAATGGACCCCCATCTGCTCCCCTCTTTCGGGCGGGCGTTTGGGTTGGGGGTCGCCACCGGTCTGGCGGGCATTCCGGAGGCGGCGGGGCTGATGCCCGACCCGGCCTGGAAGCAGGCGGCGTCCGGGACCCCCTGGTGGCCCGGGGACACGGTCAACCTGGCCATCGGGCAGGGGGACCTGCTGGTGACGCCGCTGCAGGTGGCGCGGATGATGGCGGCGGTCGCCAACGGCGGCACCCTTTATCGGCCCTACGTGGTGGCCCGCATCGCCGCGGTGGGGACGGAGCCGGAAGTGGTCTTTCAGCCGGAGGCGATGGGCACCCTTCCCGTCTCCCCGGAGCATCTGGCGGTCATCCGGGAGGCGCTGGCGAGGGTGACGACGGCCCCCATCGGCACGGCCACTCACCGCTTCCTGGGGATGCGCATCCCCGTCGCCGGCAAGACCGGGACGGCGGAGAATCCGGGGAAAGACCCCCACTCCTGGTTTGTGGGCTTCGCCCCGGCCGACAATCCCCAGATTGCCTTCGCGGTGGTGGTGGAGAACGCCGGGGAGGGCTCCACGGTGGCGGCGCCGATGGCCCGGCAGGTGGTGGAGGCGTACTTCGGCCTGCCGCTGACCCCGCTCCCGCCCGAGGCCCTGCCCACTCCGACTCCTCAGCCGTAGCGGATCGCCGATGGCAGATCGCGGATTGCAGAGGTAGAGATTGCGGATAGAACTCTCCCAACAATGGCACTGCTTCGCTGAACGAGTGGCGCCCTGGCTCGCCTTTCTGGCTCTGGTCCTGTGGGTCTTCCCTCCGAAGGGGCTGACCGAAGGGCTTGCCAGTTACGGGGACCCGCTGGAGATTCTCTGGAGCGTGGAACACCACTGCCGGGCCCTGGAGGAGGGAAATCTGTTCCTGCGCGCACCTGAGGTTCTGTATCCTTTCGGCCTGAACCTCTTTCTCTATCCCCACTGGATGGGGGTCAATCTGATCTTTATTCCTTTTTGTCCTATCCCCAACCGGATTGCCGTCCTGAACTTCCTTGTCCTTGCGGCGGTGGCGGGGATTTTCGCCGGAGTTTTCCACATCGCAAGAGGCCTGCTGGAGATTCCCCCGATGCCGTCTACCCTGGCAGCGGCCAGCCTCACCTTTTTCCCCCTCCAGTTCTTTCAGACGTGCGAGCACATAGACAAACTATTTGGGCTTGTGGCCCTGACGTGGCTCTGGGTTCTGGTCCTGCGGGCGGCCAGGACCCCGTCGTCCGTTCGGTGGCAGTGGGGGTTGGGGATGGGATGGCTCTGGGGAATCGCCGTCCTTTTCTCCCTCTATTTCTTCTGGCTGGGCCTTCTGCCGGTGGTCTTGCTCCTGGCGAAGACCCTGTGGCGGGAGAAGCGATTCACTCTGGCCATCCTGGTGGGCGTAGCCTCCGTCAGTGTGCCCTGGGGGATGCTTTTTCTCCGGGCCACTCAGGAACTCGCTCTCCGTTCCTCCCTTTACGATCTCTACATGTACGCGGCCAGCCCCGACCTCTGGCTCCTTCCCTCTCCCTACCACCTGTGGTGGGGCAAGGGAGTCCGGGCCCTTCTGGACCCCCAGGCGCTGGAAGGGAGTTTGGGGATGCTGGGCCCGGTCCCCTTCCTGCTGGGCCTGGGGGGATTCCTGGCCGCCCGACGGTATCGGCATCCCCTGCTCCCGTCCCTGGCCTGGACGACGCTGGCTGGCCTCATCCTCTCCCTGGGGGTCTACCTGAAGTGGCGCACCCGTCTGGTCCACGTCCCCCAGGCGGAGATGCTCCATCGTCTCCTCTGGCAGTTGGGGCACTTTCTGAAGCCCGCCCTTTTCCCAACGCCGGAGCCTCCCCCGGGGATGGCCGACCTGCTCCCTCTGCCTGGCTTCCTTTGGATTCTGCTACCCTTTGCCGAGGGGGGCCGCGCGATGGTCCGCTATCTGTTTATCGCGGCCCCGGGTCTCTTCCTGGCCGCAGGATACGGCCTTTCCCGTATCTCCCCTCGGATTCTCCGCTGGGGCCTGGGCGTCCTCTGGGCTTCCGACCTGCTCCTGACCCCCATCGTCTGGAAGCCGCTCTCCCTCCATCCGGCCCTGGAGTGGCTGGCCCAACAGCCGACGCCCGGGGCAATTTTCTCCCTGGACCGGACCGGCATGGCCTGGAACCCGCGCGAACTCTGGGGGTCGCTTTCTCACCGTCATCCCTTGATTCACAGTTCCGGCTCCTGGGTACCGCCCCATCTGGGCGCTCTCACCGACGTCCTTCTGAACGGCCGGTTTGATTTCGCTATCGGGGAACTCCAGCAACTGGGGATGGAGTACCTACTGATCCATCGGGATGGCCCCCTCGCCGAGACCCTGTACGGGTGGGCCAGGGAGTCCTCCCGCCTTCGCCTCGTTCAGTGTTTCCCTCCCCCGCCTCAGGATTCCCCGTGGCCCGGTGAGATCTGCGTGTTTCGCAGTGCCTCTCCCCCCGCAGAACATCGTCCTTTCCTGTTCCTGAAAGGATGGTCCCTGCCGGAGGAGTGGGGCTTCTGGGCTGAAGGGGAGCAGTCGGACCTCCTGTTTTGGTGGGAGGGGAAAGGGGAGGCTGTGCTGGAATTCCTGGCCTTTCCCCTCTGCCTGCCCGATGAACACCAGAAAATGGAGATTGAGGTCAACGGTTCTCTCTGGAGGGCCTTTTCCTTTGAGAGTTGCGACCCTGTAGAGTTCCGGGAGACCATTCCGAGGGAACTGCTGCGAAGATATAACCTGGTCTCTTTCCGGTACGCCTATGCACGGTCCCTTGCCGAGATCCCGACTCTCCAGAGCGGTGACCCGCGCCGGTTGGCCGTGGGATTTTTGAACCTGCAGATTCGTCTGGAGCCATAGGGGATGGAGAAACTCCTCCGCGGCGCCCGGGAACTGGGCATCACCCTGAAAGAAACCCACCTGGTCCTCTTCCAGACCTACTACGAGGAACTGGTGGAGTGGAACCGGCGGTTCAACCTGACCGCCATCACAGACTATGAGGGCGTCCAGGTTCGCCATTTCCTGGACTCCCTCTCCTGCCTGCTGGTCCTGCCCCGCGCGGAACTCCAGGCCGGGGCCCGGGTGATAGACGTGGGCACCGGGGCCGGATTCCCCGGCCTCCCCCTGCGCATCGTCTGCCCGGGGATGCGCCTGACCCTGTTAGAGGCCACCCGCAAGAAGGTGGACTTCCTGGAACATCTGCTCCGCCGGCTGGGGGTTTCGGACGTGGAGGTCATCCACGCGCGGGTGGAGGACCTGGGCCATCGGCCCGGCTACCGGGAGGGATATGACTGGGCCATCGCCCGCGCCCTGGCGGAGATGCCCACCCTGGTGGAGTACCTCCTACCACTGGTGCGCGTCCGGGGGGCCATGCTGGCCCAGAAAGGGGAAAACGCCCCCGCCGAGGTCCACTCCGCCGAGGAGGCCATCCGCATCCTGGGCGGCCGGGTGCGCAAACTGGTCCCGGTGGACCTCCACGGCCTGGCGGAGACCCGCTACCTGGTCATCGTGGACAAAGTGGCCGCGACGCCGGAGAAGTACCCCCGACGCCCCGGCATACCGGAGAAACGCCCGCTGTGAGTGGGACACGGATGAACACGGATTTTTCAAACCACCAAGACACAAAGACACGAAGAAATATAAGATTTCCTTCGCGCCTTCGTCCTTTTGTCGTCTTATTTAGCCACCAAGACACAAATACACAAAGAAAAGTAAAATTTACTTTGTGTCTTCGTGTCTTTGTGGTTTTAGAAATCCTCTTTGTCGTATTGGGTTTCCTATATAGCGCTGTCACCCCCATCTACGAAGCCCCCGACGAGGTCTGGCACGATGCCTACGTCCGCTGGGTGGCGGGGGGGAACGGCCTGCCGCCCCTGGATGAGGACCGCAGCGGCGCCTACCAGGAGGCCGCCCAGCCACCCCTCTACTACTTGGTCGCCGCTGCCGTCCGCCGCCTCTTCCCCGATGACGACCTCCCCACCCTGATGTGGCACAACCCCTTCTTCGGCTACCAGGCCGGAGGGACGGTCAACGACAACAAGAACATGCTCATCCACACCGACCGGGAACGGTTTCCCTGGACGGGCGCGGCCCGGGCGATCCACGCGACCCGCCTGGTCTCTCTTTTCTTTGGACTGGTGACCGTCGCCGCCACCGGACTGCTGGCATGGGAGGCTGTCGGCGACAGAGGCGGGGGCGCGATCCCCCTCAGCGCGGCCGCCCTGGTTGCGCTTACCCCCCAGTTTCTCTTCATCAGCGGCATCGTCAGCAACGACAGCGCGGCCGCCGCAATGGCGACCCTCTCCCTCTGGGCCGCGGCGCGCGTCCTCCGCCGGGGGGCCGACCTGCGCGGCTCCCTGCTTCTGGGACTGTTCGTGGGCCTGGCCGCGCTCACCAAGACCAGCGCGCTGCTGCTGATCCCGCTGGCGCTGGGGGCGGTCCTCCTGTCCCCAGGCAGGACGGCGCGGCAGAGGGTGGCCCGCGCGCTGATTGTGCTGGGGTGCGCCGTCGCCGTCGGCGGGTGGTGGTATGGGCGCAACGCGCTCCTCTACGGCGACCCCCTGGGCATCAGCCGCCACGTCCAGACCCCCTGGGGCCGGCAGACCCCGGCCTCGCTGGCGACCCTGCTGAGCGAAATGCCCCGCCTGTACCGCTCCTTCTGGGGCGCCTTCGGCTGGGGGCACGTGGAATATCCGGCCTGGGTGTACGCCGCCCTGGGCGGACTGGTCGTCCTGGCCCTGGTCGGATGGGGACGGGCCCTTTATCGGCGGTTTAGAACGGGCCAGGCACTTTCAGAGGCGCCGGACCCGTTGCTCCTCTCAGCCTTCTGGTGTGGGGCGGTCTTCCTGGCCCTCCTCCAGTGGATGCGCCAGGTGGAGGCCCCCCATGGGCGACTGCTCTTCCCCGCCATCGGCGCCTGGGCCCTGCTGATGGCGGTGGGCTGGGAGCATCTCCCCTGGCCACGTGAGGCGCGGAGCGGGGTCCTGCTGGCCCTCGTCCTCCTCAACCTGCTGACCCCCGTCCTGGTCATCCACCCGGCTTTCGCCCCGCCGCGCCTTTTGGACCCGGCGGCGGTCACGCGTGTGGTGAGTGGGCTGCAGTGGACGTACGGAGAGACCATACGGCTGCTGGGCGCCGCTCCCGACCGCCCCTCGGTGGCACCGGGGGAGGTGCTGACGGTGCGCGCCTGCTGGACCGCGCGGGCCCCGATGGAGAAGGACTACACCGTCGTCGTCCAACTGGTGGGGCGGGAGAACATCCGCATCGGTGAACGGCACACCTACCCCGGCCTGGGGCGGTTCCCCACCTCCCTCTGGCCCGTTGGGCGGGCCTTCTGCGACGACTACCGGGTTCGGGTCGCCCCCTGGGCCCCGGCGCCCGAACTGTACGACGGACGGATCGGCCTCTACGATAAAGACCCCTCGGCCCTGCTGTCGGTGGTCGGGGAGGACGGGCAGGCAGTAGATATGCCCATCTCGTTTCGGGTACGGGTGGCCCCTCCGCGGCCTCTGGCGGTCACCCCCACCCATCCGCTGGACTACCGATTGGGGGAGGCCATCCGACTGGTGGGGTACGACCTGACGGGTGGGGTGGAGGCGGGGGGTGTGCTCACCGTCACCCTCTACTGGCGCGCCGAGAGGGCTCCGGGGGAGGACTACCGGGTCTTCGTCCACCTGCTGGACGCCCGGGGGGAAATGGTGACCCAGCACGACGGCCCACCCCGGTGGGGCCGCTACCCCACCTGGGCCTGGCAGCGGGGCGACGTCGTTCCCGACGAGCACGTCCTGGGCGTCCCGGCCGCTGCCGCCCGCGGCCCCTTCTCCCTGGCAGTGGGGATGTACCGGCCGGACACGCTGGAGCGGCTGCCGGTCACCGGCCCCGCTGGCCCCCTGCCGGAGGGCCGGATTCTGCTGGAGGTCCGCTGATAGAAGCCAGCGGGGGGGGGGGGGGGGGGGGGGGGGGGGGGGGGGCGGGGCCCCGCGCCCCCCCCCCTCATCAGGCATACACTGCCTGCTGTCCCTGCCCCGTATCGGGGCGACACCGGCCACCGTCCTCATTCCTTATCGGGAATACGCTGCCCACAGGTCCCCCTCACACCGCAGCAGCGCCAGCGCACTGTGGACGTCCAGAATCTCGCCCCCGCGCGCCATCTCCAGCGCGCGGGGGACCGGGACCGGATGCACCTCTATGATCTCCCCCGGTTCCCGGTCCGGCTCCCGGCAGAGGCGGACGTTGCGGGCCAGGAAGATGTGCCCGACCTGGTCAAAGAGGCTGGCGCCCGTCCGGAAGAAGCCCCGGTACTCCCAGTCGTCGCTCTCGCCGCCCACTTCCTCCGCCAGTTCCCGCCGGGCCAGGTCCAGCGGGGAGCCCCGGAAGTCGTGAAAGCCCCCCGCGGGCAGTTCCCACGACCAGTCGTCTATCAGGTAGCGGAACTGGCGGATGAGGACAACCCGCCCGTCGGCGGTCACGGGGACCACCCAGACCGCCCCGGCGGCCTCCACGTAGACGAAGGGCCGGACCTGGCCGTCGGGCCAGCGGACGATGTCCTCCCGGACGCGGAACATCCGGAAGGTATAGGGGTAGCGGGTCTCCAGATGCTCCCAGCCCAGGGCGCGGCCGTTGGGTTTGTCGGTGAGGGGCATACGGGCCTCCTTACGGTTCTGTAGGACAACTGCTCGCAGTTGTCCTACAAATTACGGCACCAGCCGCAGGATGCCCTCCGCCTGGGCCTCCACCTCCGTCCGGCTCCAGAGCATCGGGTGGTATTGGAGGTTCCGCCAGGGGTCAATCATGTCGTCGTAGTGGCGGTGGAACGGGTGGCCCGATTGCCCCGTGGTGTGCATGGAGACCGAGCGGGACCAGTCCCCCGCGTCCACAATCTGGCGGTAGGACGGGCCGCTCCGCACGTCGTACGGGGCGTTCAGGCTGTAGGCCGTGTTGTTGACCGTACCGGCGGTCCCATCCACAGCCACAGGCCCCCGGTTGAAGATGCGCTCAATCCAGGCGATGCCGCTCTGCCCCAGCGCCTGGTTTTTGAACGTCGCCGTGTGCAGGTCGCCCCAGCGCCACTTCTCCATATTGGGCCCCAACCGCTCCGTCAGTTCCGCCACCGCGTCCCTCAGAGCCAGCCGGAGAATTTCATCCCGCGTCTCCCTCCCGGGGGTCCGCCGGTCGTCAAACCAGGGGGACTGGGGGTCCTTCACGATGGACTCCAGGGCATAGAGGACGGGGCTCTTCGCCTGCCGCAGGAGCGCGTCCCCCAGGTCGTCCTGGAAGGTACGCTCAATCAGATGGAGGCGGAAGGACTCAAAGAGGGCCGCGGCGGCGCTATCGCGCGTCGCCTGCCCGTCCCACGCGCGCAACAGGTCCAGCGCCTCCTTCAGCCGCGGGTCGTCGGTGGAGAGGGCCGTCACATAGGGCAGGACCTCGCGCGTCCAGACGGAGAGATTGTCCCCCTGAATGGCCTTCATATCGTCCACGGAGATGGGGGTGAGTCCCTCAATGAGTTCCACGATGCGCTGGGCGCGCAGCGCCGTCCGGTCGCTCCAGTCCACAGTGAGCAGGTAGGGGTAATCGGGCCCCACCACCGCGTTGTTGGCCGTCACGATGTATCCCTCCGGCGGGTTGAAGGCGCGGGGGAGGTCGTCAAAGGGGATGTAGTCCACCCAGTCGTACTCGCCGGTCCAGCCGGGGACGGGGACGGAGCCGTCGCCCCTGCCGCGGATGGGAATGCGCCCCGGCATCTGGTAGCCGATGTTCCCGTCCACGTCGGCGTAGATGAAGTTCTGGCTGGGGACGTCCCAGTAGGAGAGGGCCTCCCGGAACTCCTCCCAGTTCTGGGCCCGGTTCAGCAGGAGGATGCTCCGGGTCAGCGTGCCGGGCTGGAGGGCGGTCCAGGAGAGGGCCAGCGGCTGCCAGCCGTAGGACCAGTCCTCCTCCTCCCCGCCGACGATGTCGTTGATGATGGGGCCGTGGCGGGTGATGCGGGCGAAGACCACCACGGGCTCCTCCTGCCCGGCGACGCGGATCTCCTCCCGGATAATCTGCATGTCCTCCCAGCGGCCCTGGTATTCATACTGGTTGGGATTCTCGGGGTTGACCTTCTCAATGAAGAGGTCCTGGACGTCGGGGTTGACGTTGGTGACGCCCCAGGCGATGCGGTCGTTGTGGCCGATGACGACGCCGGGGACGCCTGCGAAGGAAGCCCCGACGACGTTGAGGGGGCAGTCGGGCCCTTTGGGCTCGCAGTGGAGGCCGATTTCGTACCAGATGGAGGGCATCTGGAGGCCCAGGTGGGGGTCGTTGGCCAGGAGGGGCATCCCGGTTTCGGTGCGGCTTCCGGAGACCACCCAGTTGTTGCTCCCCAGGCCGTCCCCCTCCCCCAGGAAGCGGAAGGTGAAGAGGGCCTCGGGGATGCTCTGGAGCGTCGCCTGGGTCAGCGGGTGGGGGACGATGACGGGGCGGTCCGGCGGCGGGGCGGGCATCAGGTCGGGGACGACGCCGGTCCCCAGCCGGGCGATGATGCCGGCCCGAATCAGTTCGTGCGTCATGTTGCCCCCCAGGTCCCACGCCATAACCTTCCCCCAGGCGATGGAGTGGACGGGCGTCCAGGGTTCGGGGTCAAACTTCTTGCCCGTCAGGCCCAGGAGGGTGAACTCCAGCCCCAGGCGGCCCCTGTGGGTGGAGATGTAGGCGTTGACGCCCTCCGCGTAGGCCTCCAGCACGGCGCGGGTCTCCGGGTCGGCCCCCTCCCAATCCTGCGCAGCGGCGCGGTGCCAGCCGATGGTGCGGACAAAGCGGTCGGTGGGCAGGGCCGACCTGCCCAGTACCTCCGCCAGGCGCCCGGAACTCAGCCGTCGCCAGAACTCCATCTGCCAGAAGCGGTCCTGGGCATGAACGTACCCCTGAGCGAAGAAGAGGTCGTGGAGATTGGAGGCGTAGATGTGGGGAACGCCCCACCGGTCCCGGACCACGGTGACGGGGGCCTGCAGGCCCGGCACCTGGAGGGTGCCGCTGATCTGGGGCCAGGCCCGGCGGACGGTGGCGTAGCCGACGCCGAAGCCCGCCAGGCCGAGGATCAGGATGACCACCAGGAGAACGAGCAGGATTCGCAGGACGGTTCGCATGGTGCCTCCTTTCTACGGGTCGCAGGTCGCAAGTCGCAGGGAGCAACGCCGACTGAAGTCGTCCTTTTTGGGCCTTCGGCCTGGGGTCGGCCTGCGCCGACCCGGGATGTCGGCCCAATGGCATGGTTTTCGTAGCGCAGGCTGTTAGCCTGCGGCAGGCCTGGCGGCCTGCACTACGCCGCTACGCCTGTAGCACAGGCTGTCAGCCTGTATCTGCAGGCCTGGCGGCCTGCGCTACGCCGCTACGCCTGTAGCACAGGCTGTCAGCCTGTATCTGCAGGCCTGGCGGCTTGCGCTACGCCCTGACATCTGACTATTCAGGCTTCCTCACCCCACCCCCGCCGCCTGCGGCGGCACCCCCTCCCTCAACTTTGGCTTTTTGCCCGTGGCCCCTCTGCATAGGCCCCTGGCTGCCTCCGCAGCCCTAAAAAGAAGATTATTTTTCGTTGCGGCGGCTTCGCCGCCGCAACGAAAAATATTTTCTTTTTGCTCTTTTGGCCT
>Ga0308415_1001130_pt1 | contig 11592 bp, 14 predicted proteins | sample HotsprSampleOS55_FD_203465 | JGI IMG/M metagenome (GOLD analysis project Ga0308415, IMG submission 203465) | Hot spring phototrophic mat microbial communities from Octopus Spring, Yellowstone National Park, Wyoming, United States - 20090730_OS55 ... | reverse complement strand
TGTGTTCTTCTGTGTTTGCTTTCGTCAGGGCGATTCGGGCGCTGCCATGGCGATTCCTGGCCCTCCAGCCGCTTCAACCCCCGGCATTGGGTTGGTAAAGTTCCGACTTTTTGCAGAGGACTCATTCTTAATTTTCATAATTTCGGTCTACACTCCGCTGGACGCGGGCGCCTAGCGCGACACGGCAGGCCCAGACCGGGGTCAACGTATCTGAGAGGGCGATCAGAAACCCGGATTTGTGGTATCATGGACGTGAACATGCCTTTCTAATAGGGAGCAATCTGTCATGCCGAGACGTGAACGTCGATTCTATCCAACGAACTATGCGACCGATCTGACCGATGCGCAATGGGCGGCCATCGCGCCGCTTGTCACCGTCACGTCGCCAAACGGCGGGCGTCCGATCGACATCGATCGCCGCGCGATCGTTAACGCGCTGCTCTCCAAACATCGCACCGGCTGCCAATGGCGCCTGCTTCCGACCGATGTTCCGCCGATGCGTTCGGTTCGCTCCTCGTTCGACCCATGGAATCGTGATGGAACCTTTATCAACATCAATGATACGCTGCGGAAACTGGCGCGACAAGCGCTGAATCGCAATCCGGAGCCGTCCATCAGCGTCCTGGACTCCCAATCCGTCAAAACGACCGAAGCAGGCGGCGAGCGCGGCGATGATGGGGGAAAAAGGTCAATGGGCGCAAACGGCAATTTTGGGTTGATACGAATGGGTTCTTGTTGCGCGTGCTCGTGCATCCAGCAGATATCTCGGATACCGAAGGCGCCGAATGGCTTCTGGCGGCGCATCATCACGCATTTCCCCGGATGCAAGCGATTCGCGTGGATGAGGGGGACAAACAAGGGTGAGATGCATGGCTGCACCAGCACACGGCGATACGCCTGAATGTCATTGAAAAACCGTCTGGACAAACGGGATGTGCCGTCATTCCGAAGCGATGGGTGGTGGAACGCTCGATTGCGTGGGCGGGACGCAATCGTTTGGAGCGGCGAATAATTATTCGCCGCAACAACTGCAATCCGGAATCGAGCGAAGCCTTTCTTTATCCTGGTTCTATCGCAATGCTCCTGAATCGGCTCTATCCGAGATGTCTGTTTTTGATCACGCTCTCAGTGGAGCGTAGAAGTGAGAAGATAGGAAATAGAAAAGAGATTTCGTTGCTTTTCAGCGAAACGTAGGGGTGGGAGGGTAGGAAAAAGAAAAGAGGTTTCGGCATCCACCATTAAGCTGAAATTTCCTCAACACCTCTCACTTCTCTTTCCTCTTCCCTCACTCCTTCTGGTTTCAGTGCTCTTCAGCGAGCCGAAAATTCCTCAATCGCGCGCCAGATCGAAACAGAGGAAGAGGCGCAATGGGGTTTCAGTGCTCTTCAGCGAGCCGAAAATTCCTCAATTAACAAATCGGCGTCTGGGGCGAGACGGGAGTGACCGGTTTCAGTGCTCTTCAGCGAGCCGAAAATTCCTCAATGCCGCGATCCCGCCCCGCCGGAACCTGCGACGTGTACGTTTCAGTGCTCTTCAGCGAGCCGAAAATTCCTCAATGATACAGATAGTGCAAGCGGCGAGTTAGATAGCCGCTGTTTCAGTGCTCTTCAGCGAGCCGAAAATTCCTCAATCTCTCCATCAATGCGGGTTTGTTCCAACCCGCGCGCGTTCGCGTTTCAGTGCTCTTCAGCGAGCCGAAAATTCCTCAATGTAGAAACCGCGCGCGGGCAGCGCAATCGTCGCGGTGAGTTTCAGTGCTCTTCAGCGAGCCGAAAATTCCTCAATCGCAGACGCGCTCCACATCGGGCTGTACGGTACGAGCGTTTCAGTGCTCTTCAGCGAGCCGAAAATTCCTCAATTCGGGTTGGCGAAGAAGTTGCACTGTCTGCTATCTGAGTTTCAGTGCTCTTCAGCGAGCCGAAAATTCCTCAATTCGACAATACGAGCGACGCCGCGCGGTCGATCCGCGTCGTGTTTCAGTGCTCTTCAGCGAGCCGAAAATTCCTCAATCGTACCGGGCGTACTTTGCGTATTTGAAGCGCAACCGCTGTTTCAGTGCTCTTCAGCGAGCCGAAAATTCCTCAATCTGGTGGTATTCCCCAAGCGTAATCGTCGCCACGTTCGTTTCAGTGCTCTTCAGCGAGCCGAAAATTCCTCAATCGGGCGTCTACGTCGCGCAGTTGGTGAGCGCGACCGAGTTTCAGTGCTCTTCAGCGAGCCGAAAATTCCTCAATCCCGCCGCGCCCGCGCCCGCAATCGCCGCCGCCGCGGTTTCAGTGCTCTTCAGCGAGCCGAAAATTCCTCAATCGGCGGCGGGCAGTGGATCGATTTCCTGCGCGTCGCTGTTTCAGTGCTCTTCAGCGAGCCGAAAATTCCTCAATGCGTGAGATAGGGGAGACCAGCAGCGACAAAAATCAGTTTCAGTGCTCTTCAGCGAGCCGAAAATTCCTCAATGTGGTCAGATAGCGCGCGACCGCCGCGACGCCGTCCCGTTTCAGTGCTCTTCAGCGAGCCGAAAATTCCTCAATGCATTTCATCGTTGGGTTGTGCAATTTCTTCGGCATTGGTTTCAGTGCTCTTCAGCGAGCCGAAAATTCCTCAATCGGTGTGACGTTGCTCATGCTGTACGTCGTAGATAGGGTTTCAGTGCTCTTCAGCGAGCCGAAAATTCCTCAATAATAGTGGACGTAGTACGATACGGCGAGCGGGCGTATGAGTTTCAGTGCTCTTCAGCGAGCCGAAAATTCCTCAATCGATTATCGAGCAGATGACGCGCAAGACCTTCGCTGCGCGTTTCAGTGCTCTTCAGCGAGCCGAAAATTCCTCAATACGCCGTCCCACAACATCACCTCGCGCCCGAACCGCGTTTCAGTGCTCTTCAGCGAGCCGAAAATTCCTCAATCCGGCGCTGTGCTCATCCACGAGCACGAGTGGACGAGTTTCAGTGCTCTTCAGCGAGCCGAAAATTCCTCAATCGAGCTGTTGATCGGATCTCATTTGCCCGAACCCGATGTTTCAGTGCTCTTCAGCGAGCCGAAAATTCCTCAATATGTGTTGTGACAGGCGTTCCGAGAAACTCGTACATGTTTCAGTGCTCTTCAGCGAGCCGAAAATTCCTCAATTGGTTGTTCACTATATGCTGATAGCGCTCGAATCGCGTTTCAGTGCTCTTCAGCGAGCCGAAAATTCCTCAATTCAGTGCGCGTTTTGCGTTACTCATCTCACTGGCTGTTTCAGTGCTCTTCAGCGAGCCGAAAATTCCTCAATAGTACCAGTGGTACGCTTCATTGACGATCTACTATCGGTTTCAGTGCTCTTCAGCGAGCCGAAAATTCCTCAATCGATGTGGCCGCCTGCAAAATCGCCGTCATTGACGGGTTTCAGTGCTCTTCAGCGAGCCGAAAATTCCTCAATCTTCAATGCGCGTCAATTTCGATTCGTACCGGATAGGTTTCAGTGCTCTTCAGCGAGCCGAAAATTCCTCAATCTGGATATCTCACTCGCAGATTGCACTATCTGTATCGGTTTCAGTGCTCTTCAGCGAGCCGAAAATTCCTCAATCAATGCGGCGATTGAACGCACTGAGAGCGGTATTTGTTTCAGTGCTCTTCAGCGAGCCGAAAATTCCTCAATTCAATATGCTGCTTACGGCGCTGCGGCTGCGGATTGGTTTCAGTGCTCTTCAGCGAGCCGAAAATTCCTCAATACATCTATATCAAGCGCGCTTCCCAGTTTATAAAGCGTTTCAGTGCTCTTCAGCGAGCCGAAAATTCCTCAATTCAATATGCTGCTTACGGCGCTGCGGCTGCGGATTGGTTTCAGTGCTCTTCAGCGAGCCGAAAATTCCTCAATTTGATGAAACCGCCGACACGCCGACCGCCGCCGGCGTTTCAGTGCTCTTCAGCGAGCCGAAAATTCCTCAATTCGCGCGGCTTCCGCAGATGCTCTTCCCTCCCGCCGGGTTTCAGTGCTCTTCAGCGAGCCGAAAATTCCTCAATCGAGGTTGAGCGCGAGTACGAAGACGACCCGGAAAAGGTTTCAGTGCTCTTCAGCGAGCCGAAAATTCCTCAATGCATCGCTCGTCGTCAGATGCACCGCTCCAAAACGTCGTTTCAGTGCTCTTCAGCGAGCCGAAAATTCCTCAATCGCACCAGCGCCGATCACGCCGCGCGAGGACGGTGTAGTTTCAGTGCTCTTCAGCGAGCCGAAAATTCCTCAATCTTCCGGCGACGGCAGCAGTACGAGATGGTCGATTGCGGTTTCAGTGCTCTTCAGCGAGCCGAAAATTCCTCAATATTCCTTCAGCGCCTGATCCCGACGACCAAAGACGCGAGTTTCAGTGCTCTTCAGCGAGCCGAAAATTCCTCAATTTCGTTGCAATCATCACCCCCTCAGCAACGTGAATGCGTTTCAGTGCTCTTCAGCGAGCCGAAAATTCCTCAATGTTATTCTCGTTGAAGAGCCGATCGGCTACGGCGCGCGTTTCAGTGCTCTTCAGCGAGCCGAAAATTCCTCAATCCAGCCACTTCCGCGCCGATTTTCTCATCATACCGCGGTTTCAGTGCTCTTCAGCGAGCCGAAAATTCCTCAATATATGTCCTCCTAGCGTTGTGACCGAACAGACCGCCGTTTCAGTGCTCTTCAGCGAGCCGAAAATTCCTCAATTTCGTTGCAATCATCACCCCCTCAGCAACGTGAATGCGTTTCAGTGCTCTTCAGCGAGCCGAAAATTCCTCAATGTTATTCTCGTTGAAGAGCCGATCGGCTACGGCGCGCGTTTCAGTGCTCTTCAGCGAGCCGAAAATTCCTCAATCCAGCCACTTCCGCGCCGATTTTCTCATCATACCGCGGTTTCAGTGCTCTTCAGCGAGCCGAAAATTCCTCAATATATGTCCTCCTAGCGTTGTGACCGAACAGACCGCCGTTTCAGTGCTCTTCAGCGAGCCGAAAATTCCTCAATATCAACGAACCGACACGACCCCGCGCCTCACCCGCGGTTTCAGTGCTCTTCAGCGAGCCGAAAATTCCTCAATGTATGTCGGCGGTTCAAGCGACTACGCGACGGTGACAATGTTTCAGTGCTCTTCAGCGAGCCGAAAATTCCTCAATTTATTGTCCTCCGCGTCGATAAACGTAAGACGTTCTGTTTCAGTGCTCTTCAGCGAGCCGAAAATTCCTCAATGGGACATCTACCACTGCCCGCCCGACGCGCTTGACGTTTCAGTGCTCTTCAGCGAGCCGAAAATTCCTCAATCACCCCGCCTTCGACCAACCGCAGCCCGCCGAGCGCGGTTTCAGTGCTCTTCAGCGAGCCGAAAATTCCTCAATGACAGGCGTTCCGAGAAATTCAAACACCGGCGCGGCGGTTTCAGTGCTCTTCAGCGAGCCGAAAATTCCTCAATTTTCGTACCGGATCGAACCCGCCGCGTTCGCGTGAGGGTTTCAGTGCTCTTCAGCGAGCCGAAAATTCCTCAATGCCATCCCAAGCGACGCCGCGCCCGCAATCGCGTGAGTTTCAGTGCTCTTCAGCGAGCCGAAAATTCCTCAATTATGAGTTTTCAACGTTCGACGACGGCGACGAGCGCGTTTCAGTGCTCTTCAGCGAGCCGAAAATTCCTCAATTCTACTGTACGCAACTCTCGAAAACAGTTTGGCGCGTTTCAGTGCTCTTCAGCGAGCCGAAAATTCCTCAATTGTTGTGACAGCAGTTCCTAGAAACTCGAACACCGGCGGTTTCAGTGCTCTTCAGCGAGCCGAAAATTCCTCAATTGCGGCGCTGCGCGCGGAGCGACGCTATCAGGCGATTAGTTTCAGTGCTCTTCAGCGAGCCGAAAATTCCTCAATGTCCCCGCGAAAACCCCCGATTTGGGCGATTTTTGCGTTTCAGTGCTCTTCAGCGAGCCGAAAATTCCTCAATGCCGCACAACGAATAACCCGCGCTCCCCCGGCGGCGGGTTTCAGTGCTCTTCAGCGAGCCGAAAATTCCTCAATACCGCTAGGGCGGCTCAATTCAACGTCGTCTATCTTCGTTTCAGTGCTCTTCAGCGAGCCGAAAATTCCTCAATGCACTGCTTGCTGCACCGCCGCAAGCGCAGTCTGGAGTTTCAGTGCTCTTCAGCGAGCCGAAAATTCCTCAATCCGTATTCAGGCGATCAATGCAACATCGGTTTCAAGCGTTTCAGTGCTCTTCAGCGAGCCGAAAATTCCTCAATGTCTGCAGTCGTCTTGCTGCCGTACTCACCGACGCGTTTCAGTGCTCTTCAGCGAGCCGAAAATTCCTCAATGCGGTTCGTTCAAGCCGCGATTGAGGCGCTGGTCGGTTTCAGTGCTCTTCAGCGAGCCGAAAATTCCTCAATCACACGTGAAGCGCTTCAACTGACAAACGTGCTGGGTTTCAGTGCTCTTCAGCGAGCCGAAAATTCCTCAATGCCTGGTCGTGGTATACAACGACCGGTGGGAATCCGTTTCAGTGCTCTTCAGCGAGCCGAAAATTCCTCAATCGTTTCGGAGAGCGACGCGGCAGCAGGCGCTCAACGGTTTCAGTGCTCTTCAGCGAGCCGAAAATTCCTCAATCAACGTCCACCGTACTCGCGTTCGCTGCGGACGCGGTTTCAGTGCTCTTCAGCGAGCCGAAAATTCCTCAATACAACTCGCCCGGCGCGTCGCCGGCGTCGGTGAGTAGTTTCAGTGCTCTTCAGCGAGCCGAAAATTCCTCAATAACCACATCAGCACTTTCCCGTACCGCTCACCGTCGGTTTCAGTGCTCTTCAGCGAGCCGAAAATTCCTCAATGTTGATGACGCGCGAAGGAGTTGCGGTTCCAAACTGTTTCAGTGCTCTTCAGCGAGCCGAAAATTCCTCAATGTCAAAAGACGACGCGCTGAACCTGCTGGAGGAGAGGTTTCAGTGCTCTTCAGCGAGCCGAAAATTCCTCAATACGCTGGTGATGCCGATTGTCCTTATCCCGACCGAGTTTCAGTGCTCTTCAGCGAGCCGAAAATTCCTCAATAGAGGATCGGCGTCGGCATCGAAGGGAAACAGCAGCGTTTCAGTGCTCTTCAGCGAGCCGAAAATTCCTCAATCTGAAGCAGATGCAGGGTATGCCCGCGATCTGTGGGTTTCAGTGCTCTTCAGCGAGCCGAAAATTCCTCAATATGAAAAAGAGTCGAACAACGTTGATTCTTGGGATGTTTCAGTGCTCTTCAGCGAGCCGAAAATTCCTCAATCCGGTTTGTCCATAATACCCTCCTACTTATGACGCTGTTTCAGTGCTCTTCAGCGAGCCGAAAATTCCTCAATTGGAGGTGTGCAAGTTTGGCGCTGCCGGACGATCCGGTTTCAGTGCTCTTCAGCGAGCCGAAAATTCCTCAATTCCAAGCAGTCGCGGGCGACTCGCTGACGAAAGCCGTTTCAGTGCTCTTCAGCGAGCCGAAAATTCCTCAATTCTCTGGAGCGTCCTATCAACGATGGTGTGCTGACGTTTCAGTGCTCTTCAGCGAGCCGAAAATTCCTCAATCAGCACCAGCCCGCCGTCGGCGACCGTCGGGCGATCCGTTTCAGTGCTCTTCAGCGAGCCGAAAATTCCTCAATTCGTTTTGTCAAGCGGTTCGCATCGTTTTCTGAATGTTTCAGTGCTCTTCAGCGAGCCGAAAATTCCTCAATCGACGCCGTTATCAAGACCGCGCGCGGGCAGCGTAATGTTTCAGTGCTCTTCAGCGAGCCGAAAATTCCTCAATACGGTGCGGATATTCTCGCGTTCGCAAAACGAACGTGTTTCAGTGCTCTTCAGCGAGCCGAAAATTCCTCAATACAAGCTCACCACCCGGCTCTGCCGCGACAACCAAGGTTTCAGTGCTCTTCAGCGAGCCGAAAATTCCTCAATCTTCTTCCGTACCCAACGCTCAACGAGGTACGCCCCGTTTCAGTGCTCTTCAGCGAGCCGAAAATTCCTCAATTCTGTCAAGGGCGCTCGGTGAGGAATTTGGTTGAGAGTTTCAGTGCTCTTCAGCGAGCCGAAAATTCCTCAATACGACGGCGACGAGCGCGGGCGCGTCACGCTGCCGCCGTTTCAGTGCTCTTCAGCGAGCCGAAAATTCCTCAATCGCGAGTCTGCTCAGTACGGCGCTGACCAACCAAGTTTCAGTGCTCTTCAGCGAGCCGAAAATTCCTCAATTTCGCCGGCGTCGAGAAACTCGTGATACTCGCCGAGTTTCAGTGCTCTTCAGCGAGCCGAAAATTCCTCAATCGACCGCAACCGGCGTGATCGCGCGGGTGCGGGTGACGTTTCAGTGCTCTTCAGCGAGCCGAAAATTCCTCAATTTACGGCGGGAAGTACACCATCGTTGACGAACTGAACGTTTCAGTGCTCTTCAGCGAGCCGAAAATTCCTCAATCGGTTGCGGCACTGACAGATTGAAATCGTATCTGTCGTTTCAGTGCTCTTCAGCGAGCCGAAAATTCCTCAATGCAGGAGATACTTCAGAGGTTGGACACGATCATTCAGTTTCAGTGCTCTTCAGCGAGCCGAAAATTCCTCAATCGGCGGGTTCGATCCGGTACGAACGAACGTCAAAGTGTTTCAGTGCTCTTCAGCGAGCCGAAAATTCCTCAATTCCAGACGGAAACGCCGTCGGTCGGGATGAGGACGAGGTTTCAGTGCTCTTCAGCGAGCCGAAAATTCCTCAATTCAACGCGGATTGTATCGATGTCGTAAATCTCTGCGTTTCAGTGCTCTTCAGCGAGCCGAAAATTCCTCAATGCAACAAGCATAGTCGCCTCCTCACGCGAACGCGGTGTTTCAGTGCTCTTCAGCGAGCCGAAAATTCCTCAATTCAAAAGACGACGCGCTGAACCTGCTGGAGGAGAGGTTTCAGTGCTCTTCAGCGAGCCGAAAATTCCTCAATCCGCCTGTCCCATCCGTCCCGCCGCATCAGAAAGCGGTTTCAGTGCTCTTCAGCGAGCCGAAAATTCCTCAATCGCCCTCGCCGCTGCTGTCGCGCCCTTGATCGGAAGTTTCAGTGCTCTTCAGCGAGCCGAAAATTCCTCAATTCGCTGTTGCGAAGGACAACGACGGGCTTCTTCTGCGTTTCAGTGCTCTTCAGCGAGCCGAAAATTCCTCAATTGTGATCGAGTGCGGCTACACGACGTTGCTTGACGTTTCAGTGCTCTTCAGCGAGCCGAAAATTCCTCAATTCAAGAACTCGATTCGACGTTCGGCTTTTGGCCGCAAGTTTCAGTGCTCTTCAGCGAGCCGAAAATTCCTCAATGTGGTATGCCGTAGGTACGACAGTTATCTATCTACAGTTTCAGTGCTCTTCAGCGAGCCGAAAATTCCTCAATGTGCGGTCAATTCGTTGTTGAGTACCGTCGCGGCTTCGGTTTCAGTGCTCTTCAGCGAGCCGAAAATTCCTCAATGACAGTACGGGTTTGAAGGGACGATCCCCGGCTTGCGGTTTCAGTGCTCTTCAGCGAGCCGAAAATTCCTCAATCGCGCTGCGCTGCCGATCCGAACTGGTACGACGCACGTTTCAGTGCTCTTCAGCGAGCCGAAAATTCCTCAATTTCGACAGTATCGGCGATGAGGGAAACGAGTAGCGCGTTTCAGTGCTCTTCAGCGAGCCGAAAATTCCTCAATTTGTTGCCGTCTGACGACGGCGCGTAGCGCGGCAGGTTTCAGTGCTCTTCAGCGAGCCGAAAATTCCTCAATGAAGCCGCGAAGTGCTACCCGCGCGTACTGTCCGTGTTTCAGTGCTCTTCAGCGAGCCGAAAATTCCTCAATTGCGGTATATACCGGGAGACGGACTTGAGTACAATATGGTTTCAGTGCTCTTCAGCGAGCCGAAAATTCCTCAATGTCAACGACCGCAATCTGAAAAGCCGAAAGGTATCAGGTTTCAGTGCTCTTCAGCGAGCCGAAAATTCCTCAATTCAATCCCGACGATTTCGTGACTGCGCTGCGGTGAAGTTTCAGTGCTCTTCAGCGAGCCGAAAATTCCTCAATTGTGATCCGGTCTGCGAAGGGCACCGGAAAAACCCAGGTTTCAGTGCTCTTCAGCGAGCCGAAAATTCCTCAATTCAAGCGATGAAGGACGCGGGCGGCGCGGCGCAAGCGGGTTTCAGTGCTCTTCAGCGAGCCGAAAATTCCTCAATGCGCAAGGAGCGGACGGCGGGCGAACGCGGCAAAATGTTTCAGTGCTCTTCAGCGAGCCGAAAATTCCTCAATCGTTGCCGCGCCGCCGACGCGCCGGGGCGTGAGGAGGTTTCAGTGCTCTTCAGCGAGCCGAAAATTCCTCAATTCCGGCGCGTCGCACAGCATCTTGCGGCGCTGCGCGGTTTCAGTGCTCTTCAGCGAGCCGAAAATTCCTCAATTGACGACGGCGCGTAGCGCGGCAGTATCTGGCGCAAGGTTTCAGTGCTCTTCAGCGAGCCGAAAATTCCTCAATTCGTCTTTTCCCCGCGCCCGGCGCTCATCGTTGATCGTTTCAGTGCTCTTCAGCGAGCCGAAAATTCCTCAATCGAACTGCTGATCGGGTCTCATTTACCCGAATCAGATGTTTCAGTGCTCTTCAGCGAGCCGAAAATTCCTCAATCTTGCAGAACCGTCGTCCGTTCGACCATCGACGGTTGGTTTCAGTGCTCTTCAGCGAGCCGAAAATTCCTCAATGGAAGGGATTGACGGTTGGAGCGCGGAGCCTACATGTTTCAGTGCTCTTCAGCGAGCCGAAAATTCCTCAATCGACATTGTCGTCGACGAGCGCGGCATCGTTACGGAGTTTCAGTGCTCTTCAGCGAGCCGAAAATTCCTCAATCGATATTCGCAGCGAGTACGAAGGAAATGCGTCGAAGTTTCAGTGCTCTTCAGCGAGCCGAAAATTCCTCAATCAGCCGCACTTCCACTACCCAAGAGAGCGAACCAAAAGTTTCAGTGCTCTTCAGCGAGCCGAAAATTCCTCAATTCGATTGTCTCGCGCGTTGCCGCGCCGCCGACGCGGTTTCAGTGCTCTTCAGCGAGCCGAAAATTCCTCAATCATTCGGGCTGCCCTACGAACGCCTGATCGCGCAGAGTTTCAGTGCTCTTCAGCGAGCCGAAAATTCCTCAATCGACTGGGGTTGACCCCGTATTACGAAGACGGTCAGGTTTCAGTGCTCTTCAGCGAGCCGAAAATTCCTCAATTAATTGACGAACCGATAAGAAAACTTTTCCGACATAGTTTCAGTGCTCTTCAGCGAGCCGAAAATTCCTCAATCGACCTCCTCGCATCCGCCGCGAACGCGAGTACGGGTTTCAGTGCTCTTCAGCGAGCCGAAAATTCCTCAATTTTCCGCATTTCGCGCGCAAATGGAGATGCGGAACGTTTCAGTGCTCTTCAGCGAGCCGAAAATTCCTCAATTCCGGCAGCGCCGACGGCAGCAGAACCAGCCCGCCGTGTTTCAGTGCTCTTCAGCGAGCCGAAAATTCCTCAATCGCGACCCTCGCACCTGCGTCCATCCATATTCCCGACTGCGACGATCACGCTTCGTCGTTCCTGAGCCTTCCTGGTGCGTCGCCATGACACCCGTATACTAGCATGAACGCGCGCGTTTCGCAACCCGA
>Ga0308415_1001128_pt1 | contig 11594 bp, 9 predicted proteins | sample HotsprSampleOS55_FD_203465 | JGI IMG/M metagenome (GOLD analysis project Ga0308415, IMG submission 203465) | Hot spring phototrophic mat microbial communities from Octopus Spring, Yellowstone National Park, Wyoming, United States - 20090730_OS55 ... | reverse complement strand
ACGCGGCGGAAATTCTCGCCGAGTGCGGTCCCGGCGACCTCGTGTTGCTGCTCGGCATACTTGGCGATCACGTCGCGGGTGCCGTCCAGATAGGTGACGAGGAAACGCCGCGCCCTGGAGATGTCCCCGGGGTCCTTCTCGAGCTCGGACACGACCGCGCGGGCGCGGGCAGCGATCCGCCCGATCCGCTCCTGCAGCTCGCGCGAGCGCAAGGACGCGGCCGCCTGCTCGATCGCACGGATCTTGCCGTTCGCTTCGTCGAGCAGGGCCAGGACCTCGGTCGGGCGCATCCCGGCGCGATCGGCCGCGCGGGCCACGGCGTCCCGGTCGGGGCGCGGATCGGCCCCGTAGGCGAGCCGGCAACCGAGAAAGGTGAGGCCGGCATGGACCGCAGCGAGGAGCGGCCCGCCCGGGGTCGCGAAGAGGCCGATGATCGCCGCCGCCGCGGCGGCGGCGGCCGCGCCCAGGAGTTTGCCCGGCAGCTTCGGCGCCCGGGCGAGGCGGCGTCCGGCGAGTTCGGCTTCGAGCGCGAGGCCGCGCTCGATCAGCATCGAAGCGAGCCAAAAGAGCCCGATCCCGAGCGCGATGGCGAGGGCCGGCCCGCCGTCGAAGCCCATGAGCCGGATCAGCAGCGGCCAAAGGAACAAAAAGGCGAAGACCTTGAGGATCCGAGCCCGTCGCGGACCGAAGACGAGGGCGCCGCTGCCCGGGGAAGGGGCGCTCGCCCCGCCGATCCGCCGCGAGCTGGGCCGGGGGGCGCTCAAAACGGCAACCAGCGGGCGAGCGGCGCCAGGATCCCGGCCACGTTCGCCTTGACCCAGAGCGTGCCCAAGACCAGGACGAGCAACGCCCCGCCCATCGCTCGCGTCCCGTCCATGACCCTCGTCGATCCGAACCGCACTTCGCCCCGCAGCCAACATCGCAGCCGCCCGCCCGCGGGCAACGGGAGCGCCGATACCCTGGGGGCGGAGGCGATCGCGGCGGCGATCCGGGCGGCGCTCGCCGCCCGGCGGCCCGGCGCGAGCCTGTGCCCCTCCGAGATCGCCCGCGCCCTCGCTCCGGCGGAAGGGGTCTGGCGGGCGCTGATGCCCGAAATCCGCGCGGTCGCGGCCCGGCTCGCCGCCGCCGGCGAGCTCCGCGTCACGCAGCGCGGCCGGCCCGTCGATCCCCTGACAGCCCGCGGCCCGATCCGCCTCTCCCGCCCGCCGGCAGGGGCCGGACCGGGCGATCGAGCGACACCCGGGTAGGATCGAGTGGCCGCGCACGCCCGCGCCGCTCGCGAACGGCGCGTCGCCACGCTAAGGTGTCGCGGGTCTCGACCGTGCGGGGAACGAGCGAACGATGTGTGGGATCGTCGGTGTGATCGGCCGTCGGCCGGCCGCTCCCTTGCTCCTCGATGCGCTCCGCCGGCTCGAATATCGCGGCTACGACAGCGCCGGCATCGCCACGCTCGTCGACGGCCGGATCGAGCGCCGGCGCGCCTCGGGCAAGCTCGACCGGCTCGCCGCCCGGCTCGCCGAGGAGCCGCTCGCCGGTACGACCGGCATCGGCCACACCCGCTGGGCGACCCACGGTGCGCCGACCGAGGACAATGCCCACCCGCACGTGGTCGACGGTGTGGCGATCGTCCACAACGGCATCATCGAGAACTTCGCCGAGCTCCGCGCCGAGCTCGTCGCCAAGGGTCACATGTTCGCGAGCCAGACCGATACCGAGGTCGTCCCACACCTCGTCGTCGACCTCATCGGCCGGGGCTTGCCACCCGAGGAGGCGGCGCGCGCCGCGATCCGCAGGCTCACGGGCGCCTTCGCCTTGGCCCTTCTCTTCCGCGGGCGCGAGGATCTGATCGTGGCCGCCCGCAAGGGCGCGCCCTTGGCGATCGGCTACGGCGAGGGCGAGATGTACGTGGGCTCGGACGCGCTCGCTTTGGCCCCGCTCACCCGCCGCATCCAATATCTCGAGGATGGCGACGTGGCACTGATCACCGCGGCGGGGGCCCGGATCTTCGGCCCCGACGACCGGCCGGTCGAGCGGCCGATCCTCCAGACCGCCCTCTCGGGCGCGCTGATCGGCAAGGGCAATCACCGCCATTTCATGGAGAAGGAGATCGTCGAGCAGCCGGCGGTGATCGGCGACACGCTGCGCTCGTTCGCCGACCCGGCCACCCACCGGATCGTGCTACCCGATCTGCCCTTCGACCTCGCGACCGTGCCGCGCCTGTTGATTTGCGCGTGCGGCACTGCGGCCTATGCCGGGCTCGTCGCCAAATATTGGTTCGAGAAGCTCGCCCGATTGCCGGTCGACTGGGACATCGCCTCCGAGTTCCGCTACCGCGATTGGCCCTTGGTCCCGGGCCAGGCCGGCATTTTCGTTTCACAATCGGGGGAGACCGCGGACACGCTCGCGGCGATGCGCCACGTCAAAGCGCAGGGCCACCCCACACTCGCCATCGTCAACGTGCCGGAGAGCACGCTCGCGCGCGAAAGCGGCGGCAGCCTCCGTACGCTCGCCGGGCCCGAGATCGGTGTCGCTTCGACCAAGGCCTTCACCACCCAGCTCGCCACCTTGGCCTGCCTCGCGCTCGGCACCGCGCGCGCCCGCGGGCTCTTGAGCCCCGAGCGCGAGGAGCAACTCACCAAGGCGCTCGACGAGGTGCCGGCGCGGATGCTCCAGGTCCTGGAGCGAGCTCGGACGATCGAGGCGATCGCGGAAGAGATCGCCTTTGCCCGCGACGTTCTCTACATCGGCCGCGGCCCGATGTACCCGATCGCCCTCGAAGGTGCCCTCAAGCTCAAGGAGATCAGCTACATCCACGCCGAGGGCTATGCCGCGGGCGAGCTCAAGCACGGGCCGATCGCGCTCGTCGCCGAGGACGTTCCGGTGATCGTGGTGTGCCCCTCCGACGAACTCTTCGAGAAGACCGCCTCGAACCTCCAGGAGGTCCGGGCCCGCGGCGGTCGGGTCGTGCTCTTCTCCGACCGCGCCGGGATCGAACGGCTCGGCGAGTTCGCCTGGCGCTCGGTCGAGCTGCCGGCGATCGACCCGTTCGTCGCCCCGCTCCTCTACGCCGTGCCGATCCAGCTCCTCGCCTATCACACCGCGGTCGCCAAGGGCACCGACGTCGACCAGCCGCGCAACCTCGCCAAGAGCGTCACGGTCGAGTGACCGAACGGTCCCCCGCGAGGCTGCCGCCACCGGAGTCGAGAGGGCCGCCGGCAACGGCGCCGGAGCCCGGAGCGGTACCCGCCTGTTCGCTCGGCGATCCGACGACCGGTCCGCAACCCGTCTGCCCGGTCTGCGGCCATCGCGGGCCGCTCGTCTGGATCCACGGCGAGGGCCGCTGTGGGCGCTGCGGCACGGTGCTCGACACCTGCTGCAGCGGCGCGCCCCTCGACGGCTTCGAGGAGTGAGGCCCGGCCGGCCGCCCGGCTCAGATCCGCTTGCCGGTCTGCTTGTCGAACAGGTGGACGTGGTCGAGCTTGGGGGCGAGGTTCAACACGTCGTCCGGCCGCAAGGGATAGCGCTCGCGGAACAGAACCTGCACCTCGCTTCCGGCCCAGCGGACGACCGCCAGGATCTCGGCACCGGTCGGCTCGACCACCACCACCCGCCCGTCGATCCCGCCGCCGTCGCGGCGCAGCTCGACGTGTTCGGGGCGGACGCCGTAGACCACCTGCTGGCCCTCGCGCGCCGGCGTGTCGGCCGGCAGCGGCAGGCGCGTGCCGTCGCGGGTGACCGCCACGGGGCCGGTCCCGTCCCGTTGGACGGTGGCGTCGATGAAGTTCATCGAGGGCGAGCCGATGAAGCCGGCGACGAACAGGTTGGCCGGCCGGTCGTAGAGCTCGAGCGGCGCACCGATCTGCTCGACCACACCCGACTGCATGACCACGATCCGATCGGCCATCGTCATCGCCTCGATCTGGTCGTGGGTGACGTAGACCGAGGTTGTCTTGAGCCGCTGGTGCAGCTCCTTGATTTCGGTGCGCATCTGCACCCGCAGCTTGGCGTCGAGGTTGGAGAGCGGTTCGTCGAACAGGAACACCTGCGGGTCGCGGACGATCGCCCGGCCCATCGCGACGCGCTGGCGCTGGCCGCCCGAAAGCTGGCGCGGGTAGCGGTCGAGGAACTGCTGGAGGCCGAGGATCTCGGCGGCGCGCGCGACCCGCCGCTCGATCTCGTCCTTGGGCGCTTTCCGCAGCTTCAAGGAGAAGGCCATGTTCTCCTTGACCGTCATGTGCGGGTAGAGCGCGTAATTCTGGAACACCATCGCGATGTCGCGGTCCTTGGGCGGCACGTTGTTGACGACCCGGCCGCCGATCGCGATCTCGCCGCGGCTGACCTCCTCGAGGCCCGCGATCATCCGCAACAAGGTCGACTTCCCGCAGCCCGAGGGGCCGACGAGCACGACGAACTCGCCGTCCTGGATGTCGACGCTCACCCCGTGCAGCACTTGGACGGAGCCGAAGAACTTGTCCACCTTGCGGATGTCGACCGACGCCATCGCGTCCCCTCCACACACGAGCGCGCGCCCCGCATCGTTGCGGGCGGGCCACGGACGCGCTCCCTCCCTCTTCCTCGAGCCCGCTCCGGCCGACTTGGCACGGGGGCGCTCCCCGGGCAAGTCCGGGCCGGCGCAGGCGCCTGCCTCCCCCATCCCATCTGCGTTTGACCGGCCCAGGGCTGGCGCCTATGGTCGAGGACTAGGTGGCCGGCCCGGGGTCGGCCCCGTCCCCGCGACCGCTCAGGGAGGAGAAGTTCATGAAGCGCTGGGTCCGCAGCCTCCTGGCTGCCACTTGCCTCGTCGGCATGGCCGGTGCCGCGATCGCCGCCGATCTCCAGATCTGGTGGAACAAATCCTACTATCCCGAGGAAGACCAGCAGTTCGACAAGATCGTCAAGGACTTCCAGGCGAAGACCGGCAAGACCGTCGAGTACGTCATGTTCACCAACGAGGACGTGCCGCGCAAGGTGCTGGCCGCGTTGACCGCCGGTCAGCCACCGGATCTCTCCTACGCTTTCCTGTTCGACGTTCAGCACACGGCGCGTTGGGCCTTCGAGGACGTGCTCGAGGACGTCTCCGACGTGGTCGAAACGATCCGCCCGCACCTGCTGCCGAGCGCGATCGAGGCGATCACGCTGTTGAACGGCAAGACCGGCCAGAAGGGCGTCTACGCGATGCCCGTCGCCCAGCAGGTCGAACACATCCACGTCTGGAAGGACATGCTCGACCAGGCCGGCCTCAAGCTGCAGGACGTGCCGCGGACCTGGAACGAGTACTGGGACTGGTGGTGCAAGACGGCGCAGCCGGCGGTCCGCAAGGCGACCGGTAACCGCAACATCTTCGGTGTCGGCCAGCCGATGAGCTCGTCGGCCTCGGACACCTTCTTCGCCTTCATGATGTTCTTGAACGCCTTCGACACCAAGGTGGTCGACCCGGCGACCGGTAAACTGACCGTCGACGATCCGAAAGTCCGCGAGGGGATGATCAAGGCGCTCGCGAGCTACACCCAGCCGTTCAAGGATCGTTGCGTACCGCCCGGTGCGGTGAACTGGAGCGACGCCGACAACAACGTCAATTTCCTCAACCGCATCACCATCATGGTGCCGAACCCGTCGCTCTCCATCCCGGCCTCGCAGTACAACAATCCCGACCGGTCGGTGTACATGGAGAAGATGGTGACCTTGGAGTGGCCGGACAAACCGGACGGCCGCCCGATCGAGTACACGACCTCGATCAAGACCGCGGTGATCTTCAAGAACTCCAAGAACAAGGCACTCGCCAAGGAGTTCATGAAGTTCTTCCTGCAGCCCGACAATCTGGGGCCGTATCTCGAGGGCTCGCTCGCCCGCTGGTTCCCGGTCGACAAGCGGCTCATCGAGCGACCTTATTGGAAGGACCAGTCGGATCCGCACCGGGTCGTCCAGGTCCGCCAGTACACCCAGCGGCCGCAGGTGCCGTTCCCGCACGTCCACAACCACCGCCTCATCCTGGTCAACGCCGAAAACGCCTGGGGCAAGGCGGTGACCCGCGTGGTGCTCGACAATTGGACGCCCGATAAGGCGGTCGACGAGCTGATCGCCCGGATGAAGGAGCTCGTCGGCTGAGGCCGAGGCGCGACAGGCGGGCAGAGGGCACGTCCGTGGGCGCGCCCCCGACGCGGGCGGAGGCGAGCTAGGGGAGGGCGGGCATGGCGGTATCGGTGGCACCGGGGCGGGCGGTCGAGGCGGCACCGCCGCGTCGGGTCCGCTGGTCCGGCGAGACGGCCTGGGGGGTGGCGTTCGTCACCCCCTATGTCGTGCTGTTCGCCGCGCTCGTGGTCTGGCCGGTCGCCTACGGCTTCTGGCTCGGTGCGAGCCCCAGCGCCTTCGCCACGCTGTTCGCCGATCCGATCTACCTCGAATCGGCCTGGAACACGGTCGTGTTCCTCGCCCTGGGGGTCAATCTCAAGCTTTTTTTGGCGCTCTTGCTTTCGGGCTACCTCGCCCAGTCGAGGCCGTGGATCCGCTGGCTCTCGGTCCTGTTCCTGTTGCCGTGGGCCGTGCCTTCGATCCCGACGATCTTCTCCTTCCGCTGGATGCTCAATTCCGAGTGGGGCATGCTCAACGGCCTTCTCTGGGAGCTGTTCGGCATCGAGGGCCCCTGGTGGCTCGTGGACCCGCAGCTCGCCTTCGGCTCGGTGATCTTCGTCCACGTCTGGAAATATCTGCCGTTCTGGACCCTCATCCTGTTGGCCGGGCGGATGGCCATCCCCACCGACCTCTACGAGGCGGCGACGATCGACGGCGCCTCGCCGCTCCAGAAATTCCTCTTCGTGACCTGGCCGCAGCTCAAGAACCTGTACGTCACCTCGACCCTGCTCTCGACGATCTGGTCGTTGGGTGACTTCAACAGCGTCTATCTCTTGACCGGCGGCGGCCCGGCCGAGAAGACCCACGTCCTGGCCACCCTCGGTATCCGCTACGCCTTCAACCTGCACCAGATCGACGTCGGGGTGGCCTGCGTGATGACCGCCTTGCCGTTCCTGGTCCCGCTCGTCGTGATCTTGATCCGGCGGCTCGGCGGGAGGGTCCAGTGATGGCCACCTCCTCCCTGCCGCGCGCGCCGTTGATCAAGAGCGCCACGACCTACGCGGTCCGCCGCGGGCTGTTCGAGGCCGGCCAGATTCTGCTCGGCCTCGTGATCCTGGTCTGGGTGCTGCTGCCCATCTACCACATGGTGATGCTCTCACTCACGCCGATCAACGAAGCCTTCGGCGGGCGCTTCTGGCCCGACAACCCCACACTCGAGAACTTCCACACCGTCTTCACCCAGAACCATTTCTTCCTCGAACGCTTCTGGCTGCAGCTCGCGAACAGCGTGGTGGTGGCGCTCGCCACCATGGCGCTCGTGCTGGTCGTCGCCACGCTCGCCTCCTTCGCGATCGGCCGGCTCAAGATGCCGGGCGGGCACGTGATCTCGAACCTGGCGCTGTTGACCTACCTGATCCCGATGGCCTTTCTCGCCATCCCCTTCTACCGGATCATGGCGCAGTACGGCATCTTGAACACGCGGACCGCGCTCGTTCTCGCCATGTCGACCTTCGCCATTCCCTACGCCATTTGGGTGCTGCGCCAGTACAGCGAGAACGTCCCCTTCGAGCTCGACGAGGCGGCCAAGGTCGACGGTGCCTCGCCCTGGCAGATCCTTTGGCTCGTTTACGTCCCGCTCTTGCGGCCGGCCTTGATCGCGATCGGCACCTACGCGCTCCTTTTGGCCTGGAACGAGTATCTCTACGCGTTCCTCCTGCTCTCGACCGCGAACCAGCACACGATCCCGCTGACCATGGGCTACTTTCTCGTGACCGACGACAGCCCCTGGCCCTTGTTGATGGCGACCGCCATCATCTACGCGCTGCCGCCGGCCGCGCTTTATTACGCCGTGCGGAGGTACATGGTCACCGGCCTGACCGCCGGCGCGACCAAGGCCTGACGGGGGCCTGCGGAGCCGACGCCGAGGGCGGGCGGAACGCGACGCCGGCGGGTCGTGGTGTGGAAACGAGGGGTGCGGGCATCGCCCTTCAGTCCCGCAGATCCTCGAAGAATTCCCTGACCTTGGCGAAGAAGCCTTCGCTTTCCGGGTGCTGGCCCTTGGCCGACTTGCCGGCCCTCTCGAACTCGCGCAGAAGCTCGATCTGCCGCTTGGTGAGGTTGACCGGCGTCTCGACCACGAGCTCGACGATCAGATCGCCGCGGGCGCGCCCCTGGAGTTCGGTCATGCCCTTGCCGCGCAGGCGAACCTGCTTGCCGGTCTGGGTCCCGGCCGGCACCGCGACCTCGATCCGCTCGCCGTCGATCCCGGGCACTTCGACCGTGCCGCCGAGTGCGGCGGTGACCATCGGGATCGGCACCCGGCAATAGAGGGTGGTGCCGTCGCGGCGGAACATCCGGTGGGGGGCGATCGAGACGAAAATGTAGAGATCGCCCGGGGGACCGCCTCGAAGGCCCGCCTCGCCCTCGCCCGCGACGCGGATCCGGGTGCCGTCTTCGACCCCGTTCGGAATGGTGACGGCGAGGGTCTTTTCCCGCTGCACCCGCCCGGCGCCACCGCACGCCCGGCAGGGGTCGACGATCGTCCGGCCGCTGCCCTGGCAGGTCGGGCAAGTGCGTTCGATCGTGAAGAAGCCCTGCTGCGCACGCACGCGGCCATAGCCGCGGCAGGTCGGGCAAGGCTGAGGCTCGGCCCCACCCTCGGCACCGGTGCCCCGGCAGGCCTCGCAGGGCACGGCCGTGGGCACCCGGATCTGCGCCTTCTTGCCGGTGAAGGCCTCTTCGAGCGTGATCGTCAAATTGTAACGGAGATCGGCGCCGCGCGTGGCACTCGTCCGCCGCCGGCCCCCGCCCATGATGTCGCCGAACAGATCTTCGAAGACATCGGCGAAGGAGGCGAAGTCGAAACCTGCGCTCGCCTCCGGGCCGGGCCCATTCTCGAACGCGCGATGGCCGTAGCGGTCGTAGGCCGCTCGCTTTTGCGGGTCCTTGAGGACTTCGTAAGCCTGATTGATTTCCTTGAACTTGGCTTCGGCTGTCGGATCACCCGGATTGCGGTCCGGGTGCCATTTCATGGCGAGCTGGCGGTAGGCCCGTTTGATCTCGGCCTCGCTTGCGCCGCGCGACACGCCCAGCACTTCGTAATAGTCGCGCTGCGCCATCGCCCGGTCCGCTGCTCGTCAGCTCACCATCGCGGCGACGCGGCCGGTCGGCGGACCGGCCGCGCGCCCGCCGTTTCGCTTCACGCCGACCGCTTCTTCTCGTCGTCGACCTCCTCGAACTCGGCGTCGACGACACCCGAATCGCGGCCGGCGGTGCCGCTCGTGCCCGTTCCGCTGCCGGCCTGCTGCGCCCGGTACATGGCCTCGCCGAGTTTCATGGCGGCCTGCGAGAGCGCCTCGGTCCGACTCTGGATGAGCGCGACATCCTCCTTGTCGAGGACCTCCTTGAGGTCGGCGATCGCCCGCTCGATGGCCGAACGGTCCGCCTCGGAGATCTTCGACCCGTGCTCCTTGAGGCTCTTCTCGGTCGTGTAGATCAAGCTGTCGGCGTGGTTGCGCGCCTCGATCAGCCGCCGCCGCTGCTTGTCCTCCTCGGCGTGCTCCTGGGCCTCTTTGATCATCCGCTGAATCTCTTCCTCGGTGAGCCCGCCCGAGGCCTGGATGCGGATCGCCTGCTCCTTGCCCGTCGCCTTGTCCTTGGCCGAGACGTTGACGATACCGTTGGCGTCGATGTCGAACGTGACCTCGATCTGCGGTACCCCGCGCGGCGCCGGCGGGATCCCGACCAGGTCGAACTGGCCCAAGAACTTGTTCTGGGCCGCCATCTCCCGCTCGCCCTGGAACACCCGGATCGTCACCGCCGACTGGTTGTCCTCGGCGGTCGAGAAGATCTGGCTCTTCTTGGTCGGGATCGTCGTGTTGCGCTCGATGATCCGGGTGAACACGCCGCCCAGGGTCTCGATGCCGAGCGACAAGGGCGTCACGTCGAGCAGCAGGACGTCCTTGACCTCGCCCGAAAGCACCGCGGCCTGGATGGCGGCACCCACCGCCACGACCTCGTCCGGGTTGACACCCTGGTGCGGCTGCTTGCCGAAGAACTGTTTGACCGTCTCGATGATCTTGGGCATCCGGGTCATGCCGCCGACCAGGATCACCTCGTCGATGTCGGCGGCCTTGAGCCCGGCGTCCTTGAGGGCGAGCCGGCAGGGCTCGATCGTCTTCTGGATCAGATCGTCGACCAGCGCCTCGAACTTGGCGCGGGTGATCTTCATCATGAGATGCTTGGGGCCCGAGGCGTCGGCCGTGATGAACGGCAGGTTGACCTCGGTCTGCATCGTCGAGGAGAGCTCGATCTTGGCCTTCTCGGCGGCCTCCTTGAGCCGCTGCAAGGCGAGCCGATCGTTGCGCAGATCGATCCGGTGCTCTTTCTTGAACTCGTCGGCGATGTAGTCGATCAGCCGCTTGTCGAAGTCCTCGCCACCGAGGAACGTGTCACCGTTCGTCGACTTGACCTCGAACACGCCGTCGCCGATCTCGAGGATCGAGATGTCGAACGTGCCGCCGCCCAGATCGTAGACGGCGATCGTCCCGCTCTTCTTCTTGTCGAAGCCGTAGGCGAGGGCGGCCGCGGTCGGCTCGTTGATGATCCGCAGCACCTCGAGGCCGGCGATCCGGCCGGCGTCCTTGGTCGCCTGGCGCTGGCTGTCGTTGAAATAGGCCGGGACGGTGATCACCGCCTTGGTCACCGGCTGGCCGAGATAGCGCTCGGCCGTCTGCTTCATCTTCTTGAGGACCTCGGCACTCACCTGCGAGGGCGCGAGCTTCTTGTCGCGGACCTGGACCCAGGCGTCGCCGTTGTCGGCGCGCACGATCTTGTAGGGCACCATGTCCATGTCCTTGCGCACGACGGGATCGTCGAAGCGCCGGCCGATCAGCCGCTTGACCGCGAAGAGCGTGTTTTCGGGATTGGTCACCGCCTGGCGCTTCGCCGGCATGCCCACCAGAATTTCGCCGTCTTCGGTGTAGGCCACCATCGACGGCGTCGTGCGCATCCCCTCCTCGTTCTCGATGACGCGGACGTTCTTGCCCTCCATCACCGCGACGCAACTGTTCGTCGTGCCGAGGTCGATACCGATGATCTTGCTCATTACGATCCTCTCGCGAGCGACGTGTCGCGACGTCCTCGTACCCGGCGCGCGGTCGGCCCCGCCGCCGGCGCCGGCTCGTCGCGGGCGGAGCCGTCGAAGCCGCGCAGGATGTAGGGAGGCACCCCGCCACCTGCAACCTCGCCGGGCCCGAGAGGCGGGCCGCACGCCCGGTCCCGGCCGCGCCCGTCGGGCGATCGGCGACCGCCCGATGCGGCGCTCCCGGCCGCGGGCGCGAGCTCAGGCCGAGAGCGCGAGCGTGGCCCGGGCCGGCGCCGTCTCGCCGCTACCCGCCGCCGCGGGTCGGCTCCCGCCGCCCGCGCGCGCGAGCTGCGCCCAGCCGTCGCGGAGCGTCCGCAGCAAGCCCGTGATCTCCTTGGCGATCGCCGGATCGTTCGCCAGATTGAGGTCGGTCAGCCGG
>Ga0308415_1001123_pt1 | contig 11630 bp, 12 predicted proteins | sample HotsprSampleOS55_FD_203465 | JGI IMG/M metagenome (GOLD analysis project Ga0308415, IMG submission 203465) | Hot spring phototrophic mat microbial communities from Octopus Spring, Yellowstone National Park, Wyoming, United States - 20090730_OS55 ... | reverse complement strand
GGAGGTGCTCGGTGGGCTTGCCCTGGAAGAAGTGGCCGAAGAGGTAGAGGGGGGAGGCGACGAAGCCCAGGGCGTTCAAGATGGCGGCCTTGAGGGCCATACCGGTGGAGACCTTTTCCCCGGGCCTAGGGCCCACGAGGCGGTCCACGGTCTCCACCAACCGGATTCTGTCCAGCACGCTGGCCACCAGGCCCAGGTGGCCCAGGTCGTAGACCTGTAGGTTGGGTGGGGTTTCCATCCCAAAATCCTAAGGCATGGGGGGAGGGGTGCGGAATGTCGGCTTAGCCTTTTTACGGCCCCTTGGGGGCCGGGGGGGCACCTCCACTACCCCCTCCCCCCTCCAGGGGCCTTAAAAGGGCTCTCAGGGCGTCCAGGGGCAGGCCCACGACCCGGGCCAGGTTTTCCAGGGCCAGGGCCAGGTCCAGGTTGGCCCGGTAGAGACCCAGCCGGGCCTGGGAGACCCGTTCGGCGGCGGCCAGCGCGTCGGCCGGGGTGGCGGCCCCCACCTTGGCCCTAGCCTGGACGGCGGCGGCCTCGGCCTGTCGGGCCTCGAGGGCGTCGGCGGCGGCCCGGGCCGCCTCCCGCGCGACGAGCCACCGGAAGAAGGCCTCCGCCACCCTGACCCGCACCTGGCGCCGGGCGTCCTCGGCCTGGGCCTCGAGGGCCCGCAGGGCGGGCCCCTTGTCCCGGAAGAGCTCGGCCAGGTTCAGGGAGAGGGCCAGGCGGTAGCTGGGGCTCACCTGCCCGTACTCCCCGGCCAGGGAGGCCCCGGCTTCGGCGGAGAGCGCCCCGAGCACGCCGAGGGTCTGGCGGGCGGCCTCCAGGTCGGCCAGGGCGCGCAGGTATGCGGGGTCGGCCTTCAGGGCCTCCTCGCTCAGGCGGTCCAGGACCCGGACCTCCTCCCGGGTGAGCCCCTGGGCCAGGGCCAGGGGAAGGGCGAGGAAGAGGAGGACCCAGGCCCTCACACCTATCTCCCTCACCGCGCCACCACCACCTTTCTGAGCCAGGGGGCGAGAACCACGAAGGCGGCCACGCCCACGCCCCCCATGACGTAGAGGTCCATCTCCCCTCGGGCCAGGCCCAGGACCCGGGTGGCGATGGCCACCCCGCCCAGGACCAGGAGGAGGGGGGCCAGGGCCACCCCCCGCTCCTCCCGGCGGGCCAGGCCCTCGGCGTAGCCCGTGCCCACGTCCCGGTTGCGCACGATGTCCTCGGCGCTCACATACCGCACCAGGCGCTCCACCTCGCCGGGTATCCCCCCGGAGAGGCTCACCACCCGGTTGAGGTAGGCCTCGAGGTCCTCGGCCACCACCCCGTAGCGCGCCACCAAGGCCTCGGCCAGCTCCCGGGTCTCCCTGGGGGAGAGGGGCGGGAGGTCCACCCGGTCCAGGCGCATCCAGAGCCGCTTGGTGCCCGCCTTCCTGAGGGTCTCCGGGTGGACGGCCAGGACCAGGGTGGCCACCTCGGAGAGGGCCACCAGCCAGGGGACCATGGAGGGGGTGACCCCGGTGGCGTCGTCCACCACCAGGGTGATGGGGTTCACCCCCTCGGGGCGCCTCAGGGCCTTGACCAGGCTCCTGGCCTTCTCCTCGTTCCCCGGGTACCGCCTCTGCCAGGCCTTGAAGTCTGCCTCAAAGTCCCGCCCCCGGCCCACCCCCTCCACCGGGATCCCGGCGTCCCACAGGCCCCGGTAGAGGTCCTTGAGGAAGGTCCCGAAGGGGGCCACCCGGTCCGCCCACGCCACCGGGGCCCAGGCCTCGAGGGCGGGCAGGAGCTCCCTAAGGAGGGCCGTCTTCCCGTAGCCCGGGGGGGCGGCGAGGACCACCCCCCGCCCCGCCCGCACCGACAGGAGAACCGCCCTCCCCTCCTCCTTCCGGCCCACGAACATACTTCCAGACTAACAGACTTACAGAGTCTGTAACTTCCAGAGTTACAGACTTCCAGACTTCCGGAGTTACAGGCTCTGTAACTTACAGACTTCCAGACTCTGTAACTTCCGGACTCACGTAGTCTGTCAGTTTGGCGAGCCCAGGGAAGCTTCCCCAAGACGAAACTGGCAAGCCTTCAACCGCGGCCCTGGACATCTGGGCCTTATCCCTACGGAGAAAACCAGAACCCCCCGCACCACGCGAGGGGATTGGGCGCTACGGGAAGCCCGCTTCCTCTAAGCCCCTGCCCTGACCTCTCCCTCTCGGGGCCGTTCGGTGAAGTTCACCTTAAGGCCGCTTCCCAGGGCCTAGGCGACCTTGCAGAGGAAAGATTAGCGCACCGAGTTGACGGGGATGGGGTTTCGGCTTACCTTAAGAAGGTAAGGAGGTAAGGCGGAAATGCCCCTCAGCGCCAAGGTCACTTCCAAAGGCCAGACCACAATCCCCAAAGAGGTGCGGGAGGCCCTGGGACTTAAGCCAGGGGACCTCATCCTCTGGGAGGTGGCGGAGGGCAGGGCCGTGGTGCGCCGGGTGGAGCCCATGGACCTGGCCTACCTGAAGGCCCTAGAGGAGACCCTCACCGAGTGGGCAAGCCCCGAGGACGAGGAGGCCTACCGTGGCCTTTGAGCGGTTCACCGTGGTGCGGGTCCCCTTTCCCTTCACCGACCGCGCCGCGAGCAAGAACCGCCCAGCCCTGGTCCTCTCGGACCTCGAGGCCTTCAACGTCCCCGCGGGCCACTCGGTCATGGCCATGATCACCTCCGCCCACCATCCCCCCTGGCCCCTGGACTGTCCCATCGCCGACCTGGAGGCGGCGGGACTGCCCGCCCCCTCCAAGGTGCGCTTTAAGCTCTTTACCTTGGACCACCGCCTGGTGCGGGGCCGGCTGGGCCAGCTCGCCCCCCAGGACCAGGCTCGGGTCCTGGAGGCCCTGGCCAGATTGTTGGGCCTAGGGGGCCGTTGAGCGAAGCCCCATGGTCCCCTTCAAGGTCCGGCGCCGGGCCCAGGCGGTCCGCTTGGCCGCCCAGGGCTGGACCGCCCCCCGCATCGCCCGCCACCTGGGCCTGGACCGCACCACCCTCCACCGGCACTTAGGAGCCGCTGGAATCTTCTCGCTTGCTTGCTTGGATTCCTCATAGGTAGCTTCCAAACCCAACCAGCCTAGGGGGGGCCACCCCAGGTCAAGGGGCTTGGATTCCTCATAGGTAGCTTCCAAACCGCAAGAGCCTCCTCAACTTGCCGGATACCGTGGTGCGGCTTGGATTCCTCATAGGTAGCTTCCAAACGGGTCAAGAGCGTTTCGGTTATCTCGTCTTCGGCGTGCTTGGATTCCTCATAGGCAGCTTCCAAACCAGGGCCTGCGGCCCGACCAGCACCCCGGGGTGGACATGCTTGGATTCCTCATAGGTAGCTTCCAAACGGGCCCACCGCCAAGAGTCTAGACCCCGCCCCACCTCGCTTGGATTCCTCATAGGTAGCTTCCAAACACTGGCACGTGGCCCTCGAGGGTCAGACCATCCCCGAGCTTGGATTCCTCATAGGTAGCTTCCAAACGCGAGCCGCACGCCCACCTCGGGGTATATCCGCTACGAGCTTGGATTCCTCATAGGTAGCTTCCAAACAGCCCAAGCGCCCTCCCCAGCGCAAGGCTCTCATTCTTCGCTCATTTTGGTTGTCAAGAACCTCTACAGCCGAAAGCGCGAGAGGCTGCTCTACAAAGCCAGGATGGCCAATCTCGGGTTGATGTGTCAACCCCCCGGGTTTTTGTCAGAACCGGGGGTTGGAGTCAAGGTGTAGTTAATCCAGTTAGCCAATGGATTGCGATGCTGACCCGTGTTGTAGCCTATAAGCGTGGAGGAAGGTCTGCTGCGCCTCGCGGTGCACCTGAAGGGTGTGGCGCCCCTACCCCTCACCTACCGGGAGGGGCTTCAGGCCGCCCTCTATGCCCTCCTGCCTCGGGAGCTCAGGGGGAAGGTGCACAACGAGGGGTTTCCCGTGGGGGGGAAGTCCCTTAAGTACTTCGTCTTTAGCCGGATTCTGGGCCTTCGGCTAGAGAGAAAGACCTTCTACCCCGACTCCTCCCTCCGCTTTTTTCTGGCTTCGCCCCTGCCCGGGCTCATCGCCACCTGGGCCCGGGCCCTCCAGGAGCGAGGAGAGCTGTTGCTCTACGGAAAGGCCTTTCCCGTCCTCCTGGTGGAACCCCTACCCCTACCTCCTTTGGGGCACCGACTGGTGGTGCAGACCCTCTCCCCCGTGACCGCCTACCGCACCCTTGAAAACGGCAAGACCCGCTACTTCCGTCCCGACGAACCCGAGTTTTCGGCCCTCCTGGAGGCCAACCTCAACCGTAAGGCCATTGGGCTTGGGCTTCCGCCGGGGCGGCTTGAGGTAAAGGCCCTACCGGGTACGCAAGACGGCATGGAAACCTACAAGGGATTCTGGGTGCTGGGATGGAAGGGCCGCTTCCTTCTACAAGGGGACCCGCGACTTATCCGCCTGGCCCTCCTCACGGGGCTCGGACCCAAGGGCTCCCAGGGCTTTGGCTTCGTCCGGGAAGCCGGGGCGGCCGACTGACGAAAAAAGCTTCTTTCGGCTAACGAGGCCCCCCGGCGAGGCCACCCTTTGGGATCACGTCCCAGCCCCTAGCTCCTCCGCGACCTCGTCCCAGCGCCTCGCCTCTTTGAAGAAGGGGTACTCGTTCTTTCCACCCTTGCGAAGGGGCGAAGCCCAAAGCGCCAGATCCGGAACCCTCCGGAAGGCCTCCGGACCCAGGGCCACCAGCGCCCGAAGGAGGGGAGGGCTCACCGGCTCTTTAGGGACGGGAAGGAGAAGCCAAGGCACCTCTCCCACGAGGCGGAAGCCCAAGGGAAGGGAGCTTTTGCCCGGAGGGAAGGGGTAAAAGGGGAAGGCCTCCCAGGCGAGGAGGGTGGCCGCGGGGCTTAGGCGGCGGGTGTAGTCACGCTTTTCATACCTTGCCACGCTGGCCTGGTCCGCGGTGGCGCGCCTCTGGCTTACATGCCACTTGGGAGCGGAGATGTCGCCGAAGAGGGGGTGGTGAGGGTCTTCTTCGGCGAGGAGGGGATCGGGGGGCAGGAGGGGCTCCACGAAGAGGACACGGCGGAAGGCGGCCTCCCGTCCCTCTCTCCGCACCCCCCTCTTCCTCAGGGCCGAAACGGCCTCGTGGAGGAACCCGGAGAAGCGTTGGTTGCCGCTTGACGTGTTCAGGGGGCTGCGCAGGGTCCGGTTCTGGGGACTCCACCAGGGGTTGAGGTAGGCCACGAGGAAGGGAGAGGCGGGGCTCCCTTCGCGAAGGGCCGCCCGGACACCTTCAGGGGTCGGGTCTTCATCCGAGGCCAGGCCATAGCGCTCGGTTGGGTCCACCTCCTCTACGAAGCGAGCCAGGAGGCTCACCAAACCGTCTTCGTCCAGATCTCCTTCCACCTCCAGAAAAGCCTCGGGGCGGCCGAAGGGGTCGGCGAAGCCCAAGCGGGCCCGGATGCCCCGCTCCTCCAGGAGGCGGAGGAGGCCATAGGCCACGAGGGCCGCCAAGGGAAAGTACTCTAGACGAAGGCCTGGGAGCTCAATCCTCATAGGAGACCTCTCCGCTTGCTCCCTGGTCCGCCAGGCGCAGCAGGGCTTCCAGGTAGGCGAGGCCCCAAGGAGTGTAGCGGGAAAAAAGCTCCAGGAAGCCCTCGGCGTAGCCCGAGGCCAGGCGCTCTAGCCCATGGCGGGTCTTCAGCCGGAGCCCCTCCACCTCCACCTCCTCCCGGTCCTCTCCCTGGGGAGGCTGGGGGAAGGGACGGGCGTGGCCGTGATGGGTGGCCACCAGGTGGCGGACCCGGGGGGCTGCCTGGAGGCTCGCCGCCCCTACCAGCTCGTGGCGCTGGCCGGGGGGATAGCCCGCCTTCTGCCGCATGGCCCCCACCGCCCTCGGGCCCATGCGGGTTCCGCTCTTGGCCAAGGGGCCCGAAGGAAGCCCCTCCTCCGCGGGAGCGGTGAGGCGAAGCCAGGTCTGGAAACGGGGGTCCAGCTTGCCAAGGTCGTGCTTCCGGGCGGCCTCCTCCATGTCGGGAGCGAGGTTTTCCTCCAGACCCAGGCGCCCCAGAAAGTCCAGGAGGTCTCCGGCCACCTTCTCCTGGTGCTCCTCCAAGCCCTCGGGAGCGGCACCTCCCAGGGAAAGGGTCTCCCCCCGGAGGCGAAGGGCGAGGCCTTGGTAGTCAGGGTGGGCGAGGAGGCGTGCCTTCCCCAGGCCCCCAAGGGCCGCCCCGTAGGCGGCCTCCCACTCGGGCTCCACCTTGTTCCGGAGATCTTCCAGGAGGTTCCTCACGGCTTCGCGGAGCCAGCGGTCAAGGTCGTCCCCCTTTGGAGGGTCTACCCCTAGGAGGGAGGCGGTCGCCTGCGCAGCCGCCAGGGCCTCCAAGGGATCCTCCTTGCGGTTCAAGGCCACCTCTTTCAGTCCCTCCAGGGCCCTTTGCAGCCGCTCCCACTCCGCTTCCGTCCGGGCCTCCTCCCTGAGGGCGTCCCACAGGACCTCCGGGTGGAGGCGCAAGATCCGGGGGGGCGACGCCCCTGGAGGGCGGGCCTCGGCCACGTCGCGCGCGGGTTCCCTGGCCTTGGGGTTCCAGCCGTAGGCGTCTAGCCCCCCAAGGCCCGCGGGCACGAGGAGGGTGTCCCCGGGGCGGATCTTCTTGGCTCCGATCGGCTCCCAGCCCTCCTCTCCCAGGCGCAGAACCCGGACCTCTCGGGTGCCTTCTCCCTCGCCCTCCCCCTCGCCCTCCCCCTCCAGATCGGAGGCCTCGGCCCGCACCCCCTCCAAGAAGGCCAGGGCGGTAGGGTAGGGAAGGGGAAGGAGCTCGTAGGCGGAGGGAAGGGGGAAGAAGTCGCCGAGTTCGGAGGGCCATTGGGCGAGGAGTCCTTCGCTCAGGTCCTTGCGAAAGGCCAAGTAGACCTCCGGGCGTTCGGGCTCCACCCCGTGGAGGAGGGGCTCGGCCTGGAGGGCCTCCACGTGGGGGTCGGTGAGGGCGTAGAGGTCCAGGAGGCCAGGGGGGACGGGAAGATCCTCCCGGAAGGCCCCCCAGGCTCCCTTTTCGGGGGGAAAGCGGCCTAGGTTTCCCCTGAGGGCCGCGATGCCAAGGTCGCCCACCTCCTCCCAGGCCTCCAGCCAGGCCCAGGCGTCCTCGAGGGAGTCCTGGGGATAGGGGTAGGGCGGGGCATCCTCCGCGAAGAAGATGGCCACGGGGGCCTCCTGCCTCAGGCCCCGCCTCCCGACCCGCCCAAGGCGCTGGAAGAGGGCGGCAAGGGGAGCGAGTTCCGTGACCAGGGCGCTAAAGTCCAAGTCCGCCCCCACCTCGAGGGCCTGCGTGGCCACCACGTAGGCCACCTCCCCCTGATCCAGGCGCTTCTGCAGGTCCTCCCCAAGGAGGCGGTCCCGGTCAAAGGGGCGGATCCGCCCGGTGAGGAGGAGGGCCCCTTCCTCCGCAAGCTCCTGGAAGACCGCCCGGGCCGTGCCCACCCGGTTGGCGAAGACCACCACGGGACCTTTCGTCCGCTGCTGTAGGGCGCGGGCCTCCTGGGCCATTCTCTCGGCCAGCTCCTTCGCCGTCACCTTGTGGAGGGCAAAGGGCTTCCGAACGCCCCAGCGCCCGGCGAGGCGCTTTTCGTCCGCCTCTGAGGGGTCGAGGCGGCAGCGGATCCCGGGAAGGGGCTCCGGCGTGGCGGTGAGGGCCACCACCCGGAGGGAGGGGCGGCCAAGAGGCTCCTCCACCCCATTTAGGCGGCGCTCCAGGGCCCTCAGGATGGCGAAAGCCGGCCCCTCGAGGTGGGCCTCGTCCAGGAGGAAGAGGCTGTCGATGCCGAGAAGCCCGGCTTCCACCGGCCAGGCCCGGGGAGATAGGCCGTAGCCTCGGAAAAGGAGGCGGCTTCCCACCTGGTCCAGGGTGGAGAGGACCACCGTGGGGGCGGCGGGATCGGGGATGGGGTGGCGGGGAAGGGGAAGCCCCCCGCGGAGCTTCACCACGCGGAGGGGAACCCCCCCGCCTAGGTCCCGGAGAACCTGGGCCACCTCGGCGAGGGGCCCGTCTTCCGGGGAGGCCTTTTGCAGGCGCTCCGCCATCCGGCGCGCCCGGGCCTCCGCCTGGTCCACCACCACCCGGCGGTTCACCACGTAGACCACCCGGCGGTGGGCCTTGGGGTTCACCGCCATGAGGAAGACGGCCACGTCCAGGGCCGCGGTCTTACCGCTTCCCGTGGGAAGGGCCACCACCTCGGGCCACTTCCCCTCCAGGGCCCACTCCAGCAGGGCCTCCTGCCAAGGGTAGGGGTCGTACCCCCAGAGGGACCGGAAGAAGGCGCGGAAGCGCTCCCTCACCCTCACACCTCCTCGGGAAGGAGGAGCCCCAGGCCGAGCTCCCTCCCTAGGCCCAGGACCAGGGGGCCACGCACGGGCTCGGGGAACTCCAGGGCGAGGTGGGCAACCCGGGAGGCGCCCAAGGAGGGGGGCAGGTAGGGCAGGACTTCCCACACCCCCGGGGCTCCCTTCAAGAAGGGGTAGGGGCCGGCGCGAAAGCCCACAGGCGGGGGAAGGCCCAAGCCCCCCAGCATGGCCTTCAGGGATTCCTCAGGGTCGCCCCGCCCTTCCCAGACCACGGGGGTCGCGCTGCGCCAGCGCCGGGCGGGCCCAAGCCAACGCCCGAGGTCCAGGGAGGCCCGGGGCCTAGGCAGGTCCTCGGGGAGGAGAAGGGCCACCCGGAGAAAGCCCAGGGGCACCTCCCGGCCCAGGGAGGCGAGAAGGTTCTGCCAGGCCCGCTCTCGCTCTTCAGGGGGAAGGCCTGGGAGAAAGGCCAAGGTGACCCCCATCACCCGGCCGTCCGCCTGGGGGAAGCCCAGGAAAGGCAGGGGCAGGAGGAGGGCCTCCGAGGGTAGCCCCGTGCGCAGGCGCTGGGCCAGGGGGGGCCACAGGGCCAGGGGCGGGGCGGGGGCCAGGGCTAGGACCCGGCCCGGCTCCACGAGGAAGGGAGCGGGCTCCTCCCTGGGCCCCTCCCGGACGTAGCCCACGGTCCGCATGGGGAGGGGCTCCCAGGGCCTGGCCGTGGGGAAGGCTCTCTCCCCCCTCGGAAGCCTGTCGGGCAGGGCGTAGAGGCGGCGGTGGCGGTTCCTAAGGGCCTCGAGGTAGCCGGGGTACCAGACCCCGAGGCGCTTCCCCCCTTCCTCCGGAACCCACAAGGGGCCCTGGCCACCCTCCTCGGTCAGGCGCACGAGGACGGGGTTCCGGGTGTTCCCCAGGCGGCCCACCCGCCTCAGGAGGCGCTCCAGGGCCGGGGCCAGGGAAGGGGGAGGGGGCTCGGCCAGGTGGAAGCGTACCACGGGCTCCCCCAGGAAGGGGGCCTCCACCAGGTCCTTGGGAACGCGGTGGCGTTCCGCCGGGGTATAGTCCGCCAGCTCCCCTCTCGGAACGTGGTTCACGGGCACATAGGCTCGGTACCGGGAGAGGGATCCGAGCTCCGGGGCGGAGATCCTAGGAGGAGGGGTCTGCTCCAGCCAGTGGAGGAACGCCTCCTCCTCCGGGTCCTCCCCCGCCGTCCCCCAGGCGTGCACCAGGGCGGCGAAGAGGCGGCCTGGGTCCGGGGGCCAGGAGGGCGCCACGCCCCGTCCGCTCAGCCGGAGGGCTCCCTGGAGGTACCGGACCTCGAGGACCACCTACCCCTCCTTCCGCCCACCCCCGGCCCTCTTCCGCTTGGTATCGGCCCGGAGCTGGTGCTGACCCTCGTAGATCTCCTGCAGGGCCGAGAGAGGGGTAAGGACCAGCTCCTCCCCCGTCCAGCGCCACCCCTCGGGCAGCTCCTTGAGGAGGGCCTTGATCCCACCGATGAGCTCCTCCTTCGGAGGCAAGGAAAACTCCTCTTCCCCCGGGAAGGCCCTGAGCGCCACCCTTCCCACCCGGAGGGCCGTCCCAGAGCGGAGGTGGAGCACCCCCCGCTCCAAAAGGCTGGCCAGACCCAGGAGGCCGAGGAGGACCAGGACCCCTTGGGCGGGCTCAGGGAGCCGCCTTTGCTCCAAGGGAATCCGGGTGCAGAGAAAGTCCAAGACCCCCTCTTGGACGGAGACGTCCAGGTCCTGGAGGGTGGGGGGCACGTTGCCGAACCCGAGTGTGGAAAGCGCATTCGTTTCACCTATTCCCAGTGCCCTAGCCCTCTCTTTGTAGGCCTCCGTCAACATGGCATCCCCAGGGATGCCCAAGGGGTCCCTGCGGCTCCCGGGCCGGGGTACCCGCTTGGGCCCAAGGCCCAGGACCTCGGCCAGGACGGCCCGCTCGATCCTGGGGGCCAGCCTGGCCCCAATGCCCGCCTGGGCGTGGGAGTTCCAGCTGCCGAAAAGCAAGCTGTTGGGACTCCATTTGAAAAGGGCTTGCGGATCACCCAAGGCGAGCTTCTTGCCGAGATCGGTTTGGAAGAACTCCTGGTCCGACCATTGCGAGTCGCGTACCGCCGCATCGTAGATCCGGTGGGGAAGTTGCCAGATGCTGTAGGCCACATCGCCAAAATCCACCCGGATGTCATTCAGGCCGAGCTCAGCCCTAAGGGCGTAGAGGGCCTCCTCCATGCGGTTGGCCATGGAAGCGGGGCTGTCCAGGATCACCGTATCCTGGGGTGCGCCGAGGTAACGGTGTCCTAGGGCGAGGAAGGGCTCTAGCTTGCCGCCCTCGTCCTTGGTGAAGACGGCAGGTCGGATACGGGAGGAAAGGGGCTCAAGGGGAATCCTGGCTTGAAGGACCCAGGCGCTCCGAAGTTTATCCATTGGGCTCATAGCTCTGACCTCCTCAGGGGCACTTTCGAGGTGATCTCAGGGCGAATGTACTTGGGCGGCGTGTTGGGGTCAAGGCGTGGTCACTTGGCAAGTGGGCAGGAAAGGGTTGCCCACGACCTCGAGGACCCAACCGCGACCCAGTGCCCTTCCTCGGGGTTCTAAGACCCAGGGCTCCATCCGGCGACGGGGAGCTTCCCGGACCTAAAGAAGAGACCCCTCAGGCGGTCTTGGCCCGAAGGAGGGCGGGGCCCCTCAGAGGCTTCACCTCCTCCTCGGCGAGGTCCAGGGTGTTCCCCTCGTGGTCCACGAACTCCACCATGTACCCCCCTTGGGGTAGACCAGGACCACGGTCCCCACGTCCCCCGCCTCGAGGCCCTTCCTCCTGGCCGCTTCAGCCTCCTCCCCCCGAGGGGCTCCACCAGGGCCCGGGCCGCGGGGGACAGGCGCGACCGGTCCGACCTGCCCGTCCCCGATACCGGCCACACCTTCGCCCCCCGGTAGCGGTGGAAGGTCCATCTTCTAGACTCCCAAAGTTACAGACTCTGTAACTTACAGACTTTCAGACTCTGTAACTTCCGAACTCACGTAGTCTGTCAGTTTGGGGAGCCCTGGGAAGCTTCCTCAAGGCGAAACCGATTGCCCATCGGAACTCGGGGGGAAGTTCAGTACTAAGTACCCCACCGCGGCTTTCGCCAGTCCCGACTTGGGCACCCCATGTTGCCAAACCAAAGTGCGGGCACTTAGCTTTGGGGGGACCTTCCTCGAGGCCCAAGGGCCTCTGCTAGCATGGGTGTGGGCCTGCCCGACCCTCCTTCGAGCCTTGGTTGCCTCCTGGCGGACCCCCGTTAGCCTCCCCGAGCTTTTCCCATGGAAACCAGGCCTTGGTGAGGTGGCTAGACC
>Ga0308415_1001120_pt1 | contig 11648 bp, 7 predicted proteins | sample HotsprSampleOS55_FD_203465 | JGI IMG/M metagenome (GOLD analysis project Ga0308415, IMG submission 203465) | Hot spring phototrophic mat microbial communities from Octopus Spring, Yellowstone National Park, Wyoming, United States - 20090730_OS55 ... | reverse complement strand
TAGGTAGACACTTCGTAGATAATAGAGTGTGTAGGATATATGAGGGTACAGATGAGATACTCAAGTTAAAGATAGCAAGTAGCATACTAGGTAAGGAGTTCAGAGCATACAGTTAATTGACCAAGTATAATATATTTTTAATCGATCAAGTATATATTTTTATATAATAGTATCATTGCTAAGGCTAGGTATGGATAGGAGGTTTGAACTACAGGGGAGCAGGGAGCATTACCCTCCATCGAAGGTATTCAACGTGAAGCATATAAGACTATACATCAAACCAGACTTCGATAGAGCGAGCATAGAATGTAAAGAAGATATAATCATTGTAAGTAATAGAGACGCTCTACCAACTGTAACTCTTGATGCAGCTGAGTTGAATATAAGGAGAGTAGTGATGAATGAGCATGTATTGAACTTCAGATACATGGATGATAAGTTAAGGATAGAACTCTCACATCCTATAAACGAGGGAGATGAGGTAACAGTGAGCATAGAGTACGATGCTAAACCAAGGAAAGGTCTGTACTTCATAAAGCCTGATGAACACTACCCTAAGCGTAGACTCCAACTCTGGACACAGGGGGAGAGCGAGTACTCAAAGTACTGGTTCGTATGCTTCGATCATCCAGATATGAGGTTTACACACGAGATGATAGTAGAGGTACCAAATGATATGATAGCCGTATCTAATGGTAGGCTAGTTACTATCAAGGATAACGGGAGCAGTAAGGTATACCATTGGAGTGAAGATTGTATGCATCCAGCGTACCTAACCTCATTGGTAGTGGGCAGGTTCGAGGAGATAAGGGAGGAGTATAATGGCATAGAACTGATCTACTATGTACCAAATGATATGCTCGAGTATGCAGAGTTATCATTCAAGAACACCAAGGATATGATGAGGTTCTTCGAGGAGTATACTGGAGTGAGATACCCATACAGCAAGTATGCTCAGATCACAGTAGATGAGTTCATCTACGGTGGTATGGAGAATATAAACGCAACAACATTGACTATAGATACCCTACATGATAAGAGGGCTCATATAGACTTTACCAGTGATCACTTGGTTGCACATGAGCTTGCACACCAGTGGTTCGGTGATCTTGTTACATGCAGAGATTGGCAGCATATATGGCTCAATGAATCATTCGCAACATACTTCGAGGCTCTATACTGGTTACACTCAAGAGGAGAAGATGAGTTCAATTACTACATAATGCAGTATGCAGAGGAGTACTTCGATGAGGTATCTAAGCGCTACTCTAGGCCTATAGTAACTAATGTGTATAAATATGCAGATGATCTATTCGATAGACATGCTTATGAGAAGGGTGCATGTGTACTCCATATGCTAAGATCACTGCTTGGAGATAAGATGTTCAGAAGGGCAGTCAAGAGGTACCTTGAGAGGTTCAGGTTCAGTAGCGCTGAGACGGAGGAGTTCAGGAGGTGCTGTGAGGATGCTACAGGAGTATCTCTACAGGAGTTCTTCGACCAATGGCTGTACAGGCATGCACATCCAGAGCTTAAGGTGCAGATGAAGTATGATATAGATAATGGCATGCTTACTATAGGTATACAGCAGGTTCAGGAGAGTAGCGACAAGACCAGCGATGTAACTGTATTCAGGTTCCCTCTTGATATACATATAGTGAGCAAGGATAAGGATGAGGTCATAACACTCAATATAGACTCAAAGGAGCATACATTCCAGATTAGGTGTGATGAACCTGTATATGTAAGCATAGACCCATACAATAAAATACCATTGAAGAAGGTTAACATTAAGGCACCTAATCATATGCTTATAAATGCTTTGAAGAGAGGTAATGCTGTAGAGAGGATAAATGCAGCAAGGACGTTATCTGGTATAGTAAGCAATGATACCATAGATGCTCTAAAGAACGGACTCAACGATACTTTCTGGGGTGTTGTTGCAGAAGCAGCCAAATCGTTATCTAGTATCAAGAGTGATGATGCATACAAGGTACTTATAGAATCATATGCTAGCATAAGACATCCAAAGGCTAGGAGGGCAGTGGTAAGAGCAATAGGGGAGTTCAGGAAGGAGGAGAGTATACCATTGCTCAACAGAATACTGCAGGAAGAGGAGAGTTACTACGTACAGGCTGAGTCTGTTGTAGCTATAGGGAAGAGTAAGAGTAAGAAGGCCATACCGTATATAATGGGTGCATTACAGATAAAGTCTCATAATGAGGTTGTTAGGGCAGCTGCAATGAGTGCATTCGGCGAGGTCAATGATGAGTTCTGTATACCTATACTTATAGATCATACTAGATTGGGTGAGCATAACAGGGTGAGGGAAGCAGCGACTCTAGCATTAGGCAAGTATGCTAAAGGCAACGAGAAGGTTATAGAGCATCTAACCAGACTCCTTGGGGACTACTGGTTCAGGATTAGGATAAACGCAATAAAGGCGTTAACAGATGCCCAGGATGCTAAGACGATAAAGGAGTTAGAGTACGTTGCTGACAACGATGTAGATGCTAGAGTAAGGAGGATAGCAGAGGAGGTCATAGTTAACATAAGGCAGTCTCTACAGATACCCAAGGAGGTAAGTGAGATAAGGAGCGATGTAGAGAGGTTGAAGGGTATGAGCACAGAGATACTACAGAGGCTAGAGAGGATAGAGAGGGAGAGTAAGTAGCAGTGATGAGTTATCTTACACAATAATATTATACCTCATTCTACTATTTCTATAATTCATGAGCGATTTTATGATGTATATAACTTCATCTTACATGGAGTACTGATATCAATTAACTACTAATCGATCCATCTTATTAACTATAATTCATTGATATCTCTACTCTTGGTGCATGGATAAATCGTATAGTACATTGATCTAATGCTGGTACTTTGTTGTAATATTTCCAAATTTCATGAATGTACCATAAAATATTTTTAGTCACTACCCCTAGTAGGATTAGAGCGGACATGGCTACAAGAATGAGATATGGTGTTGTGTATACACTGATAGCATCACTGTTGATATCCATACTGGTAGTAAGCATGAACTCTGTATATGCACTGAACTACAGACCAGTAGAGTTTGTGAAGACAGTAGATGGTACAACACTTATCTTCACCTATGGTATAACGATAGATAACGAGGGTAGGGTTATAGTTACAGATACTGCAGCACAGAAGGTATATGTACTCAAGAACGATGATGGATCATGGAGGCTACTAGGCTCATTCGATAGAAGATCCGCTGTAGATCTAGGTATAGATAGCAATGGTAACCTTGTGGTATTAACACATGTACATCCAGAGGGTGCAATATACGTGTATAAACTTACTTATGATGGATCTGGAAACCTTGCAAGTGCAGATATATTAAAGCAATTAGACGGCTCTGGAACTGGAATGTTCAAGCATCCCCATGGTCTTGCTGTACATACTGTAGATGGAAATGACTACATACTCATAGGAGATAACCAGAGTAGAAGAGTGCAGGTATATGACTCTAACCTTAACCTACTATTCTCATTCAATAATGCAGAGGTATATGATAGCAGTAATAATAAGTTAGGGGATGTTGTTAATGGTAGCGCTCTTAACAGTAGCATACATGATGTTAAGGTAGGCGAGGACAATACTATAATGGTAGCATATAAAGCAGGTGTTATAGGTATATACAAGATAGATTACAGCAGTATGAATGTTACTAAACTACTTAACATAGGAGAGCACGGTACAGCATTAGGATACTTCAACGAGCCTAGAGGAGTAGCATACGATGCATCAAATGATTACCTTATAGTTAGTGATAACCTTAACCATAGGATACAGGTATTTAACTACTCCTCACTCCATGATGGTGTAAATGAACCATTATTCTACTTCGGCTCTGGTGTAGCAGGGGATGGTGAGAGGCAGTTGAATACACCAAGGAAGATACTCTTGCATGATAACAGGTTGTATGTTGCTGATGGTAGCAATGGAAGGATAGTCATACTTGAGTTAGATGATATGATACCTAATGATGAAGATAAGCCTAGTATAGAGCCATTGGAGCCTAGTGAGTGGTATGCATTCTCAGACCATAGAGAGATGTTCCAGTTATCAGCAAGGCTAGCATACACAAAGATGATAGACCAGGGCATGGATGAGGATGTAGCAGTAAGAACAGCATTAGAGATACCAGCAAAGGCACTAGAGTATGTGCTTGTATACATAAGAACACTACCTGAGAATGCTAGGCTTAACATACCATGGGCAAGCCATCTTAAAGGTGATGCTCTAGTAGTAAGAGATACGCCTATAATCTTTGGTACACCAGTGGATAGGCAAGTAGTTTACAATGCAGGATGCACAATAGGCAAGCCTGGATCTACAGGTATAAGTGATCCTAGGGAGTACCATGCACCACCAGTACAGGTAGGTGATGCACTATACTGCTCAACGATGGCTATAGTAAGATCAGGGCTTGATGTTGGCATAGGTGCAAATAGTGTAAGTGCATACTTTATAGACCCTGATGGTAATGAGAGGGATGTATACTATGTAGATAGTGCTGGATTCCACACAGGTATAAGGAATATGAGTATAAATGGTAATAGTCCATTCTTCTACCTACCATTTGCAATAGATATAGATAAGGAGGGTCAATGGATGCTAGTGAACACATACAGCATCTCAGGCAGAGAGGTTGCAAGGATAGAGTTACCATTCCATGTTGGTAATACATACTCATTCAACAGCAGAGCAGAGTTGCTTGATGCAATAAGGGCTGCTCTATCTAATTCAGGATTAACTGATGAGGAAGTAAATACCATAATTGAGAATATAAGTCCAGATATGATATCAATGCTACCAGAGTCTGGTGTTATACAGCTGCAGTTCAAGAAAGGTAGTGCATATGCACTAGGGCTTGTTATGCCACATGATCCTCCATTGAACCTTAATGAGAATATACAGGTTATAGTATTGTATGCAAGCCTAGGCTCCCCAATAAACATAAATGACTTACATGTATATGCTATAAAACCATCAAACATCATTATACCTATACAAAGTTGGAATTGGTACCCTGAAACCATACCTCCATTCTTCTTCTGGATAAGCCCAGCAGTAACAGTAGATGAGGCTGGTACATGGCAGATAGTATCTGATTTTACAACTAACGATGGCAATACATCTACAGTAGTGCTATCATTGGATGCAACATTTAGTGTAGTACCAGAGAGCATAATAGGAGTGTTAGGCGTTGCACTAGGATCATTTGCAGTACTAGCATATAGGCTAAGAAGGATTAAGAAGTGATGTAGATACCAACAATAAACCAATTCACCTTTTCTTTAGATAGATATATAACATTATTAGAGCAAATTTATACCATGCATTACGCTACTACTACTAATATACTCTTATCAATGGTTATTACTACTGTAATAATGGTAGCAGGCATAGATGGTGCATATGCTACCCATACATCAATCCCAGTCATAGAACCTTTACCTTTCTATCTAGTTAATGAGAATCATCAACTGAATGGAACAATCCTATACAATGGGCAGCCCACATCTAATGTACTTGTAGAGGTTACAATATCAGCACCAGATGGCAGTACCATAAAAGAGTATGTACGGAGTAGTGATGATGGCTCCTTCAGTGTAATATTCAAACCTAGATCATCGGGCTACCATACACTAAGTGTAACAAGTTATTGCAGAGATGTACATAGGGATATATGCACCTATCAGAGCACTACAATGCAGCTGCTTGTACTTGAAGAGATAACCAAGGATATCTGTATCATGGATGAGTGTGTAGCAAGATTATCTGCTAAAGTGGCAGGTTTAAGGATAGAAGATGCTGAACTCAAACCAGATGATAAGGTTCTAAGGTTAAGACTCTATGTAGAGTATGATGGATACATGCTCCTCGAGGTACCAAGGAGTATAATAGATGCAGAGCAAGGATTGATAGTACAAGTAGATCACTCTAGGATGGATTATAAGGAGTATGCAGATGAGAACCTTAGAATCATAGAGGCAAGGTTCTATGATACACCTGCTGGTACTGTTATCTATATGGATATAATAGGTACATACGCTATACCAGAGTTCAGTTCCTCCTACATAGTACTGATTTCTATGTTAATGATACCTTTACTAACAATCATATACAGGAAGAGAGCCCATCCTTCTTAATCATTATACTCTATTAGCATATAGTCTAATCAGAATACCATCTATGAGAGTATTAATTAATTATGCACACCTATGAATATATCATATGGATTGTAACAGTCATAAACCTTTTTATATTACATATAGACCAATCCCTTCTTTATACATATTGGAAATTACATCTCATCATAACCTTATAACAACTCAATTATTGTAAATGGTTTACCATATAACCAACTAAAAAGTTCATAAATAAGTACATACAATATTAATGTATGGTGGAAGCGTACTGCGTAAAGTGCAGGAAGAAAGTTACTATGAAGAACCCAACACAGGTAACCATGAAGAACGGTAGACCTGCTACCAAGGGCACATGCCCTGTATGTAATACAACCTTGTACAGGATAGGTAAATCAAAGTAATTGTAATACGAGGTAGATTACTACTCCCCATTTTTATTGATATCGCATATGGGAGGCATGCTACGTTTATGTATACTTGAGGTTACCAGATCCCTGACCCTCTTTACCTTAGCCTCATCTATACCATATGTAGATACTATATCCTTTACATCTAACATCTTATCTAATAGGCAGTATAGTATAGCATCTATCTCATCGTAACTCATATGAAGCTCATCCTCTGCATAGTGCCCCTGCCATAGCATAGGCGCACTCTTCTTCAAGACTATACTCTCATCAAGCATGAGATGCATAGCCAGTGCTCTAACCTGTGACTTGTACAGCATCGCTATAGGGAGTAGATCTGCTGCACCATCTCCATACTTGGTGTAGTAGCCTATCATGAGCTCACTCCTATCGCTTGTACCTAAAACCAGAGCATCTCTAACATTGGCGTAGTAGTAGAGTAGGCACATCCTTAACCTTGCCAATAGATTACCCTCTGCTATCCTACTCCTTACACCGATCTTCTCTACCAGCATTGAGTGGATATCATCTATAGGTATCACATTATACTCTATGCCTAGCGTATCAGCGAGTCTTATAGCATCTTTGATATCACGCTCAGGCGTTATAATAGAATGAGGTATTATCAATGCATATAGGTACCATCCATAATCTCTCCCTCTATCTTTGTATATATCTAGCATATCAGCTGTGAGTTTTGCTGTAACCGATGAGTCTAAACCTCCGCTCAGCCCTATAATATAGCATCTCTTACCACTCTTCATAAGATTCCTTGCAAGGAAGTCTACTATCTTAGTCCTTACTACATCGTAATTCAGCGAGTCTATCATATCCTCTAGTATAGTATCTATGGAATCGCTCATACCATACTACATCGATTCTTCACTTTTATGATTCTTTCATTCTAATTTAATATACACTTACTCTACATGATGGTAATGTATCAACTGGTCATAGAACCTTACGGTCTTTATATTCATGAACTCTAGCATGCCATACCTAGAGAGCTCTCTCCCAAAACCACTCTTCTTAACCCCTCCAAATGGTACTCTGGGATCAGAGACCACAACGTTATTTATAGTAACAAGCCCTGCCTGTATGCTCCTTGCTACTCTATCAGCCCTATCTAGATCAGTTGTCCAGACACTAGCACCTAGCCCGAACTCAGAGTCATTAGCTGCAGTTATGGCCTCTCTCTCATCATCCACTGTCATTATAGGTGCAACTGGTGCGAATACCTCCTCCCTAACCACTCTCATACTAGGCTTAACCTTGGTTAGTATAGTAGGAGCATAGAAGTAACCCTTATCGAATAACCTCTTACCCCCTGTAAGGCACTCGGCACCTTCACTTATAGCCTCATTGACTACACTCTCAGTATTACTTAAAGCATGCTCGTTCACCAACGGTCCTAACTCTGTATCCTCATGCATAGGGTCCCCTACTCTAACCCTCTCTATCTTACTTACGAATGACTCTATGAACTCTCCTGCTACACTCTTGAGTACTATGAACCTCTTACTTGCTATGCAACTCTGCCCATTATTTATGAGCCTACCCTTCACAGCAGCACTACTAGCCTTCTCTATATCTGCATCATCTAGCACTATGAAGGGATCGCTCCCTCCAAGTTCAAGTACGCACTTCTTAACGAGCGAGCCTGCCTTAGATGCTACCTTCGCACCTACCTCAACGCTACCCGTGAATGTTACGGCATCTGCATAGTCTATAAGCATCTCCCCTACCCTTCCATCACCTATAGCTGTTAGGAATACACCCATGTTATCTACTGAGAATATACGCTCCAACTCCTTACCACACTGGGTTGTGATGCTGGATGGTTTCATAACAACGGTATTACCTGCCATAAGTGCTGGTGCAGCGAACCTTATTCCTTGCCAGTATGGGAAGTTCCATGGCATTATGCTGCCTATAACACCTAAAGGCTCGAATGCTACGAAGCTCTTCCTTGCATCTGTTACTGCAACCTCATCCCTTATGAAACTCTCTCCATTATCAGCAAAGTACTCTAGTGTGTATGCACACTTGTCTACCTCTGCCCTTGCTTCCCTTATAGTCTTGCCCATCTCCTGGGTAGCTATCCTTGCCAGTCTCTCCCTCTCCTTCCTTAATATACTGGCAGCCTCGTATAGTATAGAGGCCCTTCTATGGGGATCAAGCCTCCATCCTTCAAACTCGTACTTTGCTCTCTTGACCCTCGCTACAACCTCCTCCCTGCTCATCATCTCATGCTCTGCTATAACCTCCTCATTCGTTGGATTGATAGTAACTATCTTCATGTAATCATACAATAATCATACAGTATATTTATCTTTATCTTAAATTGTAATACCAAGCAGATTAATATTAGTAGTTCTCATATGATATTCTATTGATAATATAAGATATGATTATAACACTGTATTAGAACACAAAAAACTTAATAATTTATTATATATAATTAGATACATGAAAGAGGAGAGCGGAGTGATGGAGGATTTAAGATCACTACTGAAATCAGTGAGTGATATACCTCAGTTCAAGGCATTCGCACCATTCAAGTCCATAGAAATGTATGAGCGATCACTACTAAATTACATTAGGATATCCACGAACCTTAACAACAGTATAATGGAGTACTATATGCTCATTGGAGTAACTTACGCAGAGGCTTACAAGAAGACACTCGAACGCATAAAGGCTGGAGAAGTAGAGGGAGAGAAGGGCAAGGAAGCGTTGAATAGATTATGGATAGATACCTTTGAGAAGGAGTTCAATATACTAATGAGTAGCGAGAGGTTTGCTAGAGTTGTAAGTAGCATAACAAGCGCTTATGCTGATATACTCAAGTGTATCAGTGATATAGTAGAATCAGCGTTCAAGGAGCTCGGTCTTCCTACTAGGAGTGAGATGGATAGTGTTTATAGAGAGATGGTTAAGATGAAGAGGGATATAGCATCTTTAGCAGAAGAGGTTAATAAGTTAAAGGCTAGCATAACAGGCTCACCTATGGTCTAAAATGGATAGTATCAGGTATAGATACGAATGTAGAGGTTACTATACTATTTAATATACATTAACCATCATTATTTTCATTACCTTTTATATGATTATAATACTTGCATGACTCCTTTAACATGCATATATCACATGAAGGTGCTATAGGCTTACATACATTCTGCCCAAATCTAACGAATGTATCATTTATAACCTTCCAGTAACTCTCCTCTATCAGATCAGTTAATGCTCTCTCTGTATCCTCAGGTGTAACTGTATCCACAATACCTAATCTATTGGATATCCTATGTACATGTGTATCTACTGGTATAGCAGGTTTATCGAATGCGTATACTAGTACACAGTTAGCCGTCTTCCTACCTACGCCTGGGAGTCTAAGGAGCTCCTCAAGCGTATCTGGTACCCTGCAGTTGTACTCCTTGACTATTATCTTAGCTATCTCCTTTATCCTCCTTGCCTTCACCCTGTAGAACCCTGCAGGTCTTATGAGCATCTCTATATCTCTCACATCTGCATTGGCTATCTCAATAGCATCCTTGAACCTAGAGAAGAGGTTACTCACTGCTATCTTGGTATTCTCATCCCTTGTCCTTGCTGATAGTACTGTGCCTATGAGTATCTTCAGAGGATCACTACCTTCCTCCTCCTGTAATTCCTTGAGCGCAGTGAGTCTAGAACCTTCCACTTTAGCAAGCGTACTATGCATGAGTTCTATCATCTTGACTATATCCATACCATCTATAGATAGACAATACACTAATTTCTACCTTGGGTATAGAGTAGATAGATATCAGTTAACGAATGAATAAATAAATAATATATAGGCTTCTATACATGAGCCTTCTCCTTGCCTTTAATACTCTCTAACTGCTAGTGTTGTGTTAAACCGCTGCTACTCCTACATACTCGTATCACTAAGAGTACACTAATATGATAGAGTGCTATTTGATCTGTATCAACCTTATACCTAACCGCCTAGATCTAAACTACTTAAAAGCTAGTATATACCATAACACACACTCATCAAGATTTATAGTTGTACCTACATTATTTGCACTTGCATACGAAGCCACACTATAATGTGTAATAACTGCACTTGATTGTTAATGATGTTACACCAGCACATAACGATACAACAGTAGTAGATGTAGGGGCAGGCAATAGATCCGGTTTATATCTAAAATATCAAACCTAAAGATGCATGCAATAAATATACGGTAGACAATAGATCCGGGTTTATATAAAGCCGCATGTTGCATCAGCGTGGTTACTCATACCCAGCAGTATGGAGGATATAAGCACAACAAAATAAATGGTTTTATTCATTCGTATAGCCTTTCATTGCTACTCACGTGTATTAGTGCTCATGCTCCATTAGCATGTATACTGCTGATACTGCACTATCTGGTCTAACATCTATCACTGCTTTATGCTAATATCAGCTATTGGGGACCATCATCTTCTCATGTGTATCAAGATGGTATGTACAGAAGGTACAAGGAAGCACAGTGCACAGATCACTGCTATTCTTTAACTATATAATTCAGCATATATGTACTAACACCATTAGTATTTGCGATCACTACAACGAATGGACTATTTCCATTACTATAAGATTGAATATCACTTACTGCAATATGTATAATCCCACATATATGGAAGATTGCTAGTGGTTTGAAGAATCCTGGTTTACAAAGGTGTAGATATATAGTTTATACCTACTTGCAGACTGTCATGTTAATATTCTTCAGCCTGATGTACTAGGCTGTATGTATGTTACTAGCAATTAGTGCTGTAATCTTATGACTACTGCTACTGCAGCTATAATTAGTATAGGTACATCTGTAATGTACCTCATCACTACCTCTTATACCTGTATATATCTATTGTAAGAACTATTTATCGATTACTCTTCACTAATATAAATTATATAATTCAGATCGCTCATAATACAGAATGTTGTTGCTAGTAACGATATGATGAGATTACCCTTATTCTATACCTTATTGTATGATAAAGTTACTATTTACAATATTCC
>Ga0308415_1001119_pt1 | contig 11648 bp, 9 predicted proteins | sample HotsprSampleOS55_FD_203465 | JGI IMG/M metagenome (GOLD analysis project Ga0308415, IMG submission 203465) | Hot spring phototrophic mat microbial communities from Octopus Spring, Yellowstone National Park, Wyoming, United States - 20090730_OS55 ... | reverse complement strand
CCAGCGTGCTTCGAAGACGAACCACGCGGCTTCGGCGAGGTCGGTGAACAGGTGGTTCGTGAGGGTCGACGCGCGACCGCCGCCGGGCTCGATCACCGCGAGCGTCCGCCGCTCGTCGTCCTCGTCGAGCTCGAGCCGGTGGAACGGCCGATTCGGATGCGGTCGGCGCCTCCATCAGGTGCAAGGACACATTGCAGGTGGAGGCCGTGTGCGCCGTGCGGGTCGGCCTTGAACGCCGCGAGGTCGAGCCGCGTCTTGTCGAAGCGGTACATGGACGGCCTCCCCGATCCGCCGGCTCCGGCGAGAGGATGCGAGGTGCAGTGATGGGCGACAACCGACCGGCGGCGAGGGCGGTCGTGACGGTTCGCCCGGCAGCGCGGGTCGGCGGCTCCGACTCAGACGAGTCGCCCGTGGCATTGTTTGTATTTCTTGCCGGAACCGCAGGGGCAGGGCGCGTTGCGCGGAACCTTGCCCCAGCTGCGCGGGTCGCCCGGGTCGATCCCGTCGCCGCCGTCGGCCATGGCGAGCGCTCGGGCACGCGGCGCGGCCGCCGCGGGGACCGGCTCCGGTTCGGGCTGGGCGATCCGGATCTCGAGGTGCGAGAGCACCTGGGTCGTGGTCAGCCGCAGCTGGTGCAGCATCGCCTCGAACAGCGCGAACGCCTCGCGCTTGTACTCGTTCAGCGGATCGCGCTGCCCGTAGCCGCGCAGGTGGATCCCCTGCCGCAAATGGTCGAGGTGGAGCAGGTGCTCCTTCCAAAGATGGTCGAGGATCTGCAGGAGCAGGCTCTTCTCCGCCATGCGCATGACGGGCTCGCCGTAGGTCACGACCTTCTGCGCCATCTTGGCATCCGAAGCATCGATCAGACGCCGGCGGATCTCCTCCTCCGCGATGCCCTCTTCTTTGACCCATTCCTCGATCGGCAGCTCGAGGGCCAAATAACGCCGCACGTCGGCCGCGAGCCCCGCCGCGTCCCACTGCTCCGGATAGGCTTTTTCGGGGATGTGCTTGGCGACCAACTCCTCGATCACCTGATGGCGCATGTCCCGGACCGTGTCGGCTACGTTCTCGGCCTTGATCAATTCCATGCGCTGCTCGTAGACGACCTTGCGTTGGTCGTTCATGACGTCGTCGAAGCGCAAGAGATTCTTGCGAATGTCGAAGTTGCGCGCTTCGACTTTTTGCTGCGCCTTCTCGAGCGCCTTGTTGATCCAGCGATGAACGATCGCCTCGCCCTCTTTGAGCCCGAGCTTCTGGAGCATGCCGTCCATCCGCTCGGAGCCGAAGATCCGCATGAGATCGTCTTCGAGCGACAAGAAGAATTTCGAACGGCCGGGATCGCCCTGTCGGCCCGAGCGACCGCGGAGCTGATTGTCGATCCTTCGGCTTTCGTGGCGCTCGGTGCCGATCACGTAAAGACCACCGAGCGCCTTCACCTTCTCCCGCTCGGCTTCGACTTCGGCCCGGATCGCCTGGGCCCGCGGATCGTCCTTGGCGACGTCCGGGCCGAGCTCCTGGCGAATCCGCATCTCGGCGTTGCCGCCCAATTGGATGTCGGTGCCGCGGCCGGCCATGTTGGTGGCGATCGTCACCGCCCCGAGCCGGCCGGCCTGGGCGATGATCATCGCCTCCTGCTCGTGGTAGCGGGCGTTCAGCACCTGGTGCGGAATACCCCGCTTCTTCAACATTTCGGAAAGAAGCTCCGACTTCTCGATCGAGACCGTGCCCACGAGCACGGGCTGGCCGCGTCGGTGCGCTTCTTCGATCTCGCGGCAGATCGCCTCGTACTTCTCCCGGCTCGTCCGGTAGACCTCGTCGTCCTCGTCCTTTCGGATCATCGGGAGGTGGGTCGGGATCTCCACCACGTCGAGCTTGTAGATCTCCGCGAACTCGGCGGCCTCGGTCGCAGCCGTGCCGGTCATCCCGGCGAGCTTCTCGTACAGCCGGAAATAATTCTGGAAGGTGATCGTCGCGAGGGTCTGGTTCTCGGCCTGGATCGGCACACCTTCCTTGGCTTCGAGTGCCTGGTGCAAGCCGTCGGAATAGCGCCGGCCGTGCATCATCCGCCCGGTGAACTCGTCGATGATGACGACCTGGCCGTCCTTGACGATGTAGTCGACGTCGCGCCGGAACAGGTGATGCGCCCGGAGCGCCTGGTTGACGTGATGGACGATCGTCACGTTTTCGATGTCGTAGAGATCCGGCGCCCTCAGAAGACCGAGTTCGGCGAGCTTTTGTTGGACCCGCTCGGTGCCCTTTTCGGTCAGCACCACCGTGCGTTGTTTCTCGTCCTTTTCCCAGTCGTCGGGCTCGAGTTCGGGAATGATCTTGTCGATCGTGCGATAGAGCTGCGAGCTGTCCTCGGTCGGCCCGCTGATGATGAGCGGCGTGCGCGCCTCGTCGATCAGGATGCTGTCGACCTCGTCGACGATCGCATAGTGGTGCCCGCGCTGGACCATCTGCTCGAGACTGTGACGCATGTTGTCGCGCAGATAGTCGAAGCCGAGCTCGTTGTTCGTAGCATAAGTGATGTCGCAGGCGTAGGCGCGCCGCCGTTGCTCCTCGTCGAGCTGGGGGACGATCACGCCCACCGAAAGGCCCAAGAACTCGTAGATCTGGCCCATCCAGGCGGCATCGCGCTTGGCCAGATAGTCGTTGACCGTGACGATGTGCACGCCCTTGCCGGTCAGCGCGTTGAGGTAGGCCGGCAGCGTGGCGACCAGCGTCTTACCCTCGCCGGTCTTCATCTCGGCGATCCCGCCTTTGTGCAGGACGATCCCGCCGATCAACTGCACATCGAAATGCCGCTGGCCGAGAGTTCGTTTCGCGGCTTCGCGAACTGTCGCGAACGCTTCGACGAGCAGATCGTCGAGCGTTTCGCCCTTCGCGAGCCGCTCCTTGAAGAGCGTGGTGCGCGCCCGGAGTTCGTCGTCGGAAAGCCGTTCGAGTTCGGGCTCGAGCGCGTTGATCCGCTCGACCGTCTTGCGGTGGGCTTTGATGATGCGGTCGTTGGCGGTGCCGAACAACCGCTTGGCAAGCGTGGCGAACATGCTCGGGTGCGACCTCGCGACGAAGGGAGCCCGCCAGCCGGGCCGGTCCCGGAGGAGCCGATAGCAGATAGGCGGCGACCCCCGGCCTGTCAACGCGAGCCCGGTCGGCGCACCCCGCGCGCCCCGTGCTCAACCCGGATGGCGGAGATGGAAGCTTTTCGGTCGTGTCAGATGTTCGTAGGCGAGCTTCGAAAGCGCGACCCCCCGACCGCTGTCCTTGACACCGACCCAGGCGAGCTCGGGATCGAGATAGTCGCAGCGGTTCATGAACACCGTGCCCGTCTCGAGTCGCTCGCCGATCCGGATCGCGGCTTCGAGGTCGCGGGTCCAGATCGCCGCGGTGAGTCCGTAGGCGCTGTCGTTCATGAGGGCCACGGCCTCTTCGTCGGAGCGGACCTTCATGATACCCACGATCGGGGCGAAGCTCTCTTCGCGCATCACGCGCATCGAGTGGTCGACCTCGACGAGGCACTGCGGTGCCATGTAGGCCGAGCCCGGGGCTTCGCGCGGGAAACGTTTCGGGTCGATCAACGCCTTCGCTCCGGCGCGGACCGCCTCGGCGATCTGGCCGCGGGCGAAGTCCGCCGCCTGCGGCCGGACCATCGGTCCGAGCGTGGTCGTGGGCCGGAGCGGGTCGTCGAGCACGTAGCGGGAGGCGAGCTCGACATAGCCCTGGACGAAATCGTCGTAGAGTTTTTCGTGGACGTAGATCCGCTCGATCCCGCAACAGGATTGGCCGGCGTTGAAGCAGGCGCCGTCCACGAGGTTCTCGACCGCGTGGGCGAGATCCGCGTCGGCCCGGACATAGGCCGGATCCTTACCGCCGAGCTCGAGCGCGAGCCCGCAAAAGCTCTCGCCCGCGGCGCGCTGCATCGCGTGGCCGCCCGTGACCGAGCCCGTGAACACCGCGTGGTCGACTTTGCCTTCGGCGAGCAGCGCCGCGGTCGCCGCATGGTCCATGTGGAGATGCTGGAACACGCCTTCGGGCAGGCCCGCGGCGTCCATCGCCTCCTGGAAGCGCTCGGCGCAGAGCGGGGTCTGATGGGAGTGCTTGAGGATCACGACGTTGCCGGCCGCGAGCGCCGGGACGATCGCGTTGACGGCGGTGAGGTAGGGGTAGTTCCAGGGCGCCACGACCAGCACGAGGCCCAAGGGCTCGCGGCGCATGAACCGGGTGAAACCCGGCCTTTCCGGCACGCGCACGTCACCCAGGGCTTCGGGGGCGAGGGTGAGCATGCAGCGCGCCCGTTCCTCGAGCCCTCGGACCTCGCCCGGGCTGTGGGCGATCGGCCGGCCCATCTGCAGGGTGATCTCCCGGGCGAGTTCCTCGCGCCGCGCGACCATGTGGTCGATCGCCCGGTGCAGCAGCGCCACGCGCTCCTCCACGGCCCGAGCGCGCCAGGCCGGCAAAGCCGCGCGGGCCCGGCGGACCGCGGCCTCGACCGCAGCCCGATCGGCCAAAGGCCGCTCGACGACGATCCGGCCGTCGATCGGCGAGACGGTGCGCAGAACGCTCATGGTTGCTTCTCCCCGCCTGCGGCGCCGGCTCTACAGCGCCGCGCCCCGCTGCGGGAGTCCCCCGACCGCTCTTGTTTCATCAGAGGTATCTCATATAAACCGAAAGCCGGTCCGGAACGGACGGCGAGCCGAAGACGGGAGAGACGAGGATGCACGCAGCGGAACCGGCGGCCCGGCCGAGCTTCGTGGACGGGCTCGCGCATCTTCCGGTCGGCGTGTTCGCGACCGTGATGGGTACCGCGGGCCTCACGCTCGCGACCGAGCGGATGGCACAGTTCGTCCGGCCGCTCGAGCCGCTCGCGCTCCTGCTCCTCGTCGTCACGGGCGTTCTCTTTCTCGGCCTGCTGGGCCTTTACGGCCTCAAGCTCGCGAACCACGCCAAGGAAGTCGTGGCCGAGTGGCGGCATCCGGTCCGGATCGCCTTCTTCCCGGCGATCACGATCGGGCTGCTCCTGGTCGCGACCGCGCTCGCCCCGCACGTGCCGCGTCTGGCCGAACCCTTGTGGCTTTCGGGCTCGCTCGCCCATCTCGCGGCCATGCTCGCGGTCGTGACGACCTGGATCGAGGCGCAGCATTACGAGCCGCCGCACCTCAACCCCGCCTGGTTCATCCCGGCCGTCGGCAACGTCCTCGTGCCGATCGCCGGCGTCCCCTTGGGCTGGGTCGAGCTCTCCTGGTTCTTCTTGGGTGTGGGGCTCTTGTTCTGGCTCGTCCTTTTGACCCTGGTCTTCAACCGGCTGGTCTTCCACCATCCGCTGCCGGCCCGGTTGTTGCCGACGCTGTGCATCCTGATCGCCCCGCCCGCGGTTTCCTTCCTGGCCTGGGTGAAGCTCACGGGCGAGATCGACGCCTTCGGCCGCGTCCTCTACGCCGCCGCCCTGGTCTTTTTCCTTCTGCTCGTGATCCAGGCGCCGAAGCTGGTCCGCTTGCCCTGGGCTTTGAGCTTCTGGGCCTATTCCTTCCCGCTCGCGGCCTTCACCATCGCCACCTCGGTCGCCGCCGAACGGCTCGGCCAGCCGCTCCTCCTGGCCCTCTCCTGGGTGCTCTACGTGCTGCTCGTGGCGGTGATCGGCGCGCTCGCCTGGCGCACGGTGAAGGGGGCTTTGGCCGGGGAACTGCTGCGGCCCGAGGGGTGAGGGCGTCTTGCCGGCTCCGGCTCGGCCGCTATCGTGGCGCGGCGTGCGGGAGGGCAGGGGATGCTGCACAAGAACCTGATCGGCGGCGAGTGGGTCGAGGGCGTCGGGGTCACGAAGAACGTCAACCCCTCGAACACCGACGACGTCGTGGGCGAGTACGCCCAGGCCGACCGGGCGCAGGTCGAGGCGGCGATCGCCGAGGCGCGCGCCGCCTTCGCGGGTTGGGCCGCGACGCCGGTCGAGACCCGCGCCGACATGCTCGATGCGGTCGGTAACGAGATCCTCGCCCGCAAAGACGAGCTCGGCCGGCTGCTCTCCCGCGAGGAGGGCAAGACCCTGCCCGAGGGGGTGGGCGAGGTCGTCCGCGCCGGCCGCATCTTCAAGTTCTTCGCCGCCGAATGCCTGCGCCTTTCGGGCGAGACCGTCCCCAGCACGCGCCCCGGCATCCAGGTCGAGATCACCCGCGAGCCCCTCGGGGTCGTGGGCCTGATCACACCCTGGAACTTCCCGGCCGCGATCCCGGCCTGGAAGATGGCACCCGCGCTCGCCTACGGTAACACGGTGGTCTTGAAGCCGGCCGATCTCTGCCCCGGCTCGGCCTGGGCGATCTGCGAGATCCTCGCCCGCACCCTGCCCAAAGGTGTCGTCAACCTCGTGATGGGCCGGGGCTCGGTCGTGGGCGAGGCGATCATCGCCTCGCCGCACGTCGATGCGGTGAGCTTCACGGGCTCGGTCGAGGTGGGCCGGCACGTGGCCGAGGTCTGTGGCCGGACCATGAAGAAGTGCCAGCTCGAGATGGGTGGCAAGAACCCGCTCGTCGTGCTCGACGACGCGGATCTCGCGACCGCGGTCAACTGCGCGATCCAGGGAGCCTTCTACCAGACAGGCCAGCGCTGCACCGCTTCCTCGCGGCTCGTCGTCACCGAGAAGATCCACGACCGCTTCGTGAGCGCGATGGTCGAGGCGATGGTGAAGCTCGTGGTCGACGATGCCTTGAAGCCCGGGACGCAGATCGGCCCGGTGGTCGACCAGCGCCAGCTCGACCAGGACCTCATGTACATCGAGATCGCCAAACAAGAGGGCGGCAAGCTCGCCTGCGGCGGCGAGCGCCTCACCCGCGCCACCCCCGGCTTCTACCTCGAGCCCGCGCTCTTCACCGACACCACGCCCGAGATGCGGATCAACCGCGAGGAGGTGTTCGGCCCGGTCGCTTCGGTGATCCGGGTCAAGGATTACGAGGAAGCGCTCGCGGTCGCCAACGACACGCCCTACGGGCTGTCCTCCGGCATCTGCACGACGTCCTTGAAGTACGCCCAGCATTTCAAGCGGCACGCGCAGGCCGGGCTCGTCATGGTCAACTTGCCGACCGCCGGGGTCGACTACCACGTCCCCTTCGGCGGCCGCAAAGGCAGCTCCTACGGCCCGCGCGAGCAGGGCCGCTACGCGGTCGAGTTCTACACGACCGTCAAGACCGCTTACACGCTGCCGGTCTGAGACCGTCCTGCGAGCCACCCGCGACCCGTCGAGCGACCGGTGCCGCGCGTCCTGATCCGCTGGGTCCGCTTCGTGGATGCGCTCAACCGCACGGTCGGCCGGCTCGTCGTCTGGATGATCTTCGTCTTCCTCCTGCTGCTGCTCTACGCCTCCTTCTCCCGCACCGTGTTGAACGTGCCGCTCCTCTGGTCGGTCGAGACGGCGCAGTTCCTGCTCGCCGCCTATTTCCTGTTGGGTGGGGGCTGGTCGTTGAAGGCCGACGCGCACGTGCGGATGGATCTGCTCTACGCGCGCTGGAGCCCACGGACCCGCGCCTTCGCCGATTCGCTCACCGCCTTCTGCCTGTTTTTCTATCTGGCGGTCATGTTGGTCGGCGGGATCTCGAGCACGCATTACGCGATCACCTACGACCAGCGCAACTATTCGGCCTGGGCGCCGCCCCTGGCGCCGATCAAGATCGTCATGGTCGTGGGCCTCGTCTTGATCTTCTTACAGGCGACCGCGCTGTTCGTGCGCGATCTCGCGCGCTTCCGCGGCAAACCTCTGCCCGAGGACGAGCGGCCGTGAGCTACGAGCTCATCGCGCTGCTCATGTTCTCGGGCATGATGCTCATGCTCTTGACCGGCCAGCGTGTCTTCGCGGCGATCGGGTTCGTGGCCTCCGTCGCGACGCTCGCCCTCTGGGGCACAGGCGGGGTCGAGATCCCGTTCAACGCGGCGATCCAGGTCATGAACTGGTACGCCCTCGTGACCCTGCCGCTCTTCGTCCTCATGGGCTACGTGCTCGCGGGCTCGGGCTTGGCCGACGACCTCTACCGGATGGTCCACGTCTGGTCGGGCGGGGTGCGGGGTGGCCTCGCGATCGGCACGATCGTCCTCATGGTCCTCATCTCCGCGATCAACGGCCTCTCGGTCGCGGGGCTCGCGATCGGCGCCACGATCGCGCTCCCGGTCATGCTCCGCCGTGGCTACGACAAGCTCATGGTCACGGGCGTGATCCAGGCCGGCAGCACGCTCGGGATCCTCATCCCGCCTTCCGTCGTCCTCGTCCTCTACGGGATGATCGCCCGCCAGCCCGTGGGCCATCTCTGGCTCGCCGGGATCCTGCCGGGGCTGCTCATGGCGAGCCTCTTCGTCCTCTACATCCTGATCCGCTGCAAACTCCAGCCGCACCTCGGCCCCCCGCTTCCCGCCGAGGAACGGGCGGCGATCCCTTTGCGCGAGAAGCTCCTGCTTCTGCGCGAGGGCTTGTGGCCGCTCGCCATCTTCGCCCTCATGATCGGCCTCTTCGTCAAAGGGGTGACGAGCCTCGTCGAGAGTGCGGCCGTGGGCGCCCTCTCTTCGCTCCTCGTGACCGCCTTCAAGGGCCGGCTCACCTTCGCCTTCCTCGAGGACTGCGCCAGGAAGACGCTCGCCGTCTCCTGCATGTTCCTCTGGATCATCACCGCGGCCCTCGCTTTCGGTGCCGTCTTCGACGGGCTCGGCGCGGTCAAGGCCGTGGAGCGGCTCGTGATCGGCCAGATGCACCTCGAGCCCTGGCAGGTCCTCGTCTTGATGCAGCTTTCCTTCTTGATCCTCGGCACCTTCCTCGACGACACGGCGATGCTGGTGATCGTCGCCCCCCTCTACATCCCGCTCGTGCGCAAGCTCGGCTTCGATCCGATCTGGTACGGTGTGCTCTACACGATCACCTGCCAGATCGCCTATCTCACCCCGCCCTTCGGCTACAATCTCTTCCTCATGCGGGCGATGGCCCCACCCGAGATCCGCCTCGCCGACATCTACCGCTCGGTCGCCCCCTTCGTCGCCATCATGCTCGTGACGCTCTTGATCGTGGGACTTTTCCCGCAGATCGCGCTCTGGCTGCCGAAGGTCGTCTACGCGCGCTGAGCCCGCGCCCGGCCCGCCGACGCCGCCCAAGGGAAGGGCGGCAGGACGGGAAGCGGCACACCGGCCGCATCCAGCCCGGCCACGAGCCCCACGCTCGAGGTCGAAAGCCGGGCCGCGACGCGCAGGGCGGAGGTCGCGGAGGCGAGGGGCCCCGGCCCGCGTGCGCCTGTCGCCTTCGGCCCCGTGGCCGACCCGTGGGGCTCGGGAGCCGCGTGCCGCGATCCGCCGCCCGCCGTCGCCACGGCTCCGCGCGGCGGCTCTGGAGCTTTCGCTTCCGCTCGATCGGCAGCCGCCGGGGCCGGCTCCACCGGGGGCTCGGGAGCCCCGTGCTCCGCTTCGCCGGAAGCCTCGCCGCGCGGGTCGGGAACGGCCGGCTCGGGCGTCGCGGGCGCGCTCGTCGGGGCGGGCCGGGGTTCGCGGCGCAGCCGCTCGAGCTCGAGCTCGGCCGCGCGGCGCAGCCGCTCGAGCCGGTTGCCGTAGCGCACGAGCATCGCGAGCGAGGGCAAAGGCCCGCCCGCCTCGCCCGCGAGGAGCGCTTCGAGCAGCCGGAGCTCGAGGGCGGCCAGAAGGTGGCTGCGCCAGACCGTGGAGGCGAGGGCCTCGAGGGCGTGGTCTTCGGCCGGGTCGGCCGGGGGGCGGCGGGCTCGCCAGGCGGCGCGTAGCGCGGCGAGGTCGGGGAGCGGCGGCGGCTCGGGAGCCGCGGCGCGGGCGGGAGCGCGGTGGGCGGTGGAGACGTGCGGCATCAGTTCCTCTTGTCGGCAAACTATTGCGCCTCACTCCCTTCTTTGTGATCATAGTCCGCTCTCGCCCGCCCGGCAAGCGCCCCCGGGGCGCAGGGTCCGCGAGGTGCCGCTCGAGCGCGGCCGGGATCGCGACCGGCCGCGACCCCGTCGCCCGTCGCCTCGGCAAGGCGGCGGCGGAGTTCACGGCGCTCGCGGGCGCGCTGCCAGCGGAGGGCAGCGAAGACGCCGTCGACCGGTTCCGGGCAAGGCCGAGGCGATCCAGCCGGTGTTGCCCGTGAGCCCGGCGAGGCCGATCACGGCGTCCTCGGTGCAGGGCTCGGCGAGGTTTTCGTGGACCGTCCTCGCCGGCGGCTCCGACCGGACGCGTTGTCGTCGAACGGGACGCGACGTCGTTCGCGCCGAGGGGTTCGAGCCCGGGTGTTCCCGGCCATCGGGCGGTTGGCCGGTGCGCGAGGGCGTGGCAAGGTCCGGGGCGGGGAGGGGCCGCCCTGCCGTGGTGGGCCCCGCAAGGGAGCATCGGCCTATGACCACCAAACGCGACCTGCTCAAAAGCGTGGGCCTGGCCGCCGGCGCCGGCACGGCGGCCCTCGCCGCACCCGCCATCCTGCGAGCCCAGACGCCGATCCGCTGGCGGCTGCAGACCTATGCCGGCCCGGCTCTGGCCGAGCACGTCATCAAGCCGTCGATCGACGCCTTCAACCGGGCGGCCAAGGGCGAGATGGTGATCGAGCTCTACACCGCCGACCAGCTCGTGCCGCAGGGCGAGCTGTTCCGTGCCGTCCAGCGCGGCACGATCGACGCCGCGCAATCCGACGAGGATTCGATGGCGGCACCGATCGACGTCTCGGTGTTCTCGGCCTACTTCCCGTTCGCCTGCCGCTATTCGCTCGACGTCCCGACCTTGTGGAACTGGTACGGGCTCAAGGAGATCTGGGAGGAGGCCTACAAGGAGGTCCCGGGTGTCACCTGGCTTTCGACCGGCTCGTGGGATCCCTGCAACATCGCCTCGACCAAGCCGGTCCGCTCGATCGCCGACTTGAAGGGCCTGCGGCTCTACATGTTCCCGACCGGCGGCCAGTTCCTGCAGCGCTTCGGCGTCGTGCCGGTCTCGCTCCCTTACGAGGACGTCCAGGTCGCGATCCAAACGGGTGAGCTCGACGGTGTCTGCTGGTCCGGCATCACCGAGGTCTACACCGTGGGCTGGGCCGACGTCACCAAATATTATCTCACGAACAACATCTCCGGCGCCTGGGCCGGCTCGTATATCGTCAACACCGAGAGGTGGAACGCTCTGCCGGCGCATCTCAAAGAGCTGTTCAAGCTGTGTATCGACAGCTCGCACTATTACAGGCTGCACTGGTACTGGTGGGGCGAGGCGCATTACCGCACCAAGGGCGGCAAGCTCCAGCTCACCTCGATCCCCGAGTCCGAATGGGCGACGATCGAGAAGGCGGCGCTCCAGTTCTGGGACGAGGTCGCCAAGCGCAGCCCGCGGACGGCCAAGGTCGTCCAGATCTTGAAGGACTATCTCGCGACCATGGAGAAGGCCGGCCCACCCTACCGGTACGGCTGAGGCGGCCCGTGCGGCGAGCCGTGCTCCTCCTGGGCGGCGGGCTCGTCCTCGCCGCCTGCACGGCCCGCCCCGAGCGGCCCGACGGCGGCGCGCTCGCGGCGGTCGGCACCCCCGTCTTGGTGCTGGTCAAGGGTGCGGCCTGCGTCGCCACCGTGGCTGTGGCGGCACCGACGGCCGCCGCCTGGGCGCTCACCGAGCGGCCCGAGCGGCCACGGGTCCAGCGCGAGCTCGAGGAAGGGCTGGCC
>Ga0308415_1001117_pt1 | contig 11661 bp, 9 predicted proteins | sample HotsprSampleOS55_FD_203465 | JGI IMG/M metagenome (GOLD analysis project Ga0308415, IMG submission 203465) | Hot spring phototrophic mat microbial communities from Octopus Spring, Yellowstone National Park, Wyoming, United States - 20090730_OS55 ... | reverse complement strand
CTGCCGACAAATACGCCGGTCATCGCAACCATTGAACCGTTCACGAATACGCCAACCCAACCGCCGCTCGCTCAACCGACCGCCACCAACACGACGTTGCCAGAGCCACAACCAACGAATACTGCACGACCGCCGACCCCCATTCCTCAACCGACCGATACGCTCTTGCCAGCATCGCCAACGGTCAGGCTCTCACCTGTGCCGACACGCACGCCTGCACCAGTCCCAACCGACACGCCAATACCAACACCGACGGAAGAGCCGACACCGGTCCCGACAGAGACGCCCACGCCGGTTCCAACAGCAACATTCACTCCGGTGCCGCCAGCCCCGGTACCACCCACGCCGGTACCGCCCACACCGGTACCGCCTACCCCAACGTTCACGCCGTCCCCGACGCCTACCCCAACGTTCACGCCGTCCCCCTCGCCATCGCCGACGGAGACGCTGACCCCGACACCAACGGAGACGCCGACCCCAACGCCGACCGAGACGCTGACCCCGACGCCGACGGAGATGCCGACGTTTACCCCAATCCCGACGCCGACGGAGGCGCCGACGCCGACCCCGACGCTGACGGGGACGCCGACATCGACGGGGACGCCGACCCCGACGGGGACGCCGACCCCGACGCCTGTACCCGACGTGCGGGTGACAAAGAGCGCCGCTCCCAATCCCGTTCAGGTCGGACAGATGATTACGTGGACGATTGAGATACTCAATACTGGCACAACGGATGTCACCGTAACGCGGATTTATGATACGTTTGAATATGGAGGTCCAATAGCCTTCATTATCAGTTCATGCAGCAGTCCGCAGGGCGGCAATTGTACAGCACCATTTGGTACAGAAGCGACGTGGAACGGTTCCGTCACGCTGGCGCCAGGGCAAAGTATGCAACTGTTGATCAGCGGCATCTTCTTCCCTCCTCTACCGCCGCCTGGTGATGCGCGATGCAATATCCGCTGGGAGGTAGACGTGACGGGGATCGGGACGATCTCTTCTGGCTCACCAGCGTTGTGCGTGGATGTTCTGCCGTAGGAGCATAGATTATGGAGGGGCGCAGGGATGCAACTCCCCTTTCCAAGAGGCTCTCAAGGGTCGAGTTCTTGGGAGAGATGATCAGTTTTTTACATTCCTTTGTGCTTTTGTCCGTGTCCCTCATTACCCCTAACCCCCTTCTCCCACGGGGGGAGAAGGGGGTTTTTGGTCTTCAGGAAGCCCAAAACGAAAGAAGGAACGTAGGGGACTTCAAAAAACCTATCCCTGTGGCACCTGATGAAGAGGTTTTTCATAGCAGTTCGTAACTGCGTGCCCGCCTGTGAGGAGGGAGGCTGGCCGACGGGTGAAGAGGTCGCGCAGCGTGGCAAAACGTCGCCCCCCTGTTTGCGACACGTGGAGAGCATCGCCTGCAAGCGGGCATCCACTGCCGCCCCCTGGTCAGTGCGGAAACAGCCGCGCACTTTCTATTTGACTTTGGCCGGTCGCAGGTCTCTTTCAGCCTGGTTATTGATGAAGGCGATACCCTTCGAAGACCATAAGCCCTCGGCTATGTAGGGGCAGGGCAAAGCCCGCCTGTGCGGGCTAGAGCGGAAATACTCAAAAACCGTAATTTCGGTCTACGCTCCGCTGGAAACGGGAGTTTCGTGCAACACGGCAGACCTGGACAAGGGTCAACCTCCCACCACAGATTCGGCGGTGTTTCGGGAATCCGGTACCTCATCAGGAAGAGATAGAGCATCGTGTGCTGACGAGACCAATGGGTGATGGCGTCGTCCGGCGCAGGGGTGTATCGTTCTGGTAGTACGCTATGCGCAGGAGACGCTACGATGCTGTTTAGATGGATCGATTACGTTCTCAGCCTGCTTCTGCCGGATCGCTGTGTCGGATGCGGTCAATTGGGCGCACTGCTATGCGATGCATGCCGTCGTCGTCTGGCCGTATATGACGGCGATCTGCCGCGTGTTGCCGATCAGCTGACCGGGGTGCGGGTAGCATATGTGTTTGATGGTCCACTTCGTCAGGCCGTGCATCAGCTCAAATACCGTAGCCAGCAACGAATGGCGCGTCCACTCGGCGCACTACTGGCAGACCATCTGCGCGCGCATCCGCTCCCCTGTGATGCGCTCATCCCTGTGCCGCTCCACTCGCACCGTCTGACAGAGCGCGGCTTCAACCAGGCGGAACTGCTGGCGCGTGAAGTCGCCAGCGCGACAGGTCTGCCGCTGATTGTGGGACCACTGGTGCGGATCAGGGCAACCAGGCAACAGGCGCTGCTTGACACCCCCAGTCGTATCGAGAATGTCGCCAATGCATTCGTGTGGCGAGGCCCGCCGCCGCCAGCATGCGTTGCACTGGTTGATGATGTGCTCACTACTGGGGCGACGGTCAATGCCTGTGCACTGGCGCTGCGTGCAGGCGGCGCACGCGACGTGTATGCGCTGGCGCTGGCGCGGAGCCGCCGTACATAGCGCTGTCGTTACCATGGACGCTTCTGACCAGGAACGGTGGCGCCAAAGATCGAAGGCGGCAGTTTGAAACCATGCGCTTCGAGTCGCGGTGTAAAGCGCGGGCGTGTGCCGGTGGGACGCAGTTCACTGATGATCTTGCCTTCAGGCGTTTTGCCGAGAATATGGAGGACGAAAATGTCCTGCAACACCACCACGTCACCTTCCATACCCTGCACTTCGGTGATATAGGCGATTTTGCGACTTCCATCTTCCAGGCGAGTCTGCTGCACGATCAGGTCGATCGCGGAAGCAATCTGCTCACGGATAACCCGAAGCGGGATGTCCATCCCCGCCATCATCGCCATTGTCTCCATACGGGCGATCGCATCGCGCGGTGAGTTGGCGTGCAGGGTCGAGAGCGAACCGTCGTGGCCAGTGTTCATTGCCTGAAGCATCGCCATAGTTTCGCCGCCGCGACACTCGCCGATGACGATCCGTTCCGGGCGCATACGCAACGAGTTGATCACCAAGTCGTTGATCGTTACGCGCCCAGTGCCGTCGATCTCCGGCGGTTTTGACTCGAGTCGCACAACATGTTCCTGCGCCAGTTTCAATTCCGCGCTGTCTTCAATCGTAACGATACGCTCGTCTGGTGGGATGAAGTTCGACAGAACGTTAAGCAGTGTCGTTTTACCAGATCCGGTGCCTCCAGCGACGATGATGTTCAGGCGACTGACGACGCACGCGCGCAGGAACTCCGCCATTTCGGGCGTCATCGAGCCGAAGCGGATCAGATCCTCGACCGTCAGTTTCTTCTTGGAAAACTTGCGGATAGTGATTGATGGACCATCGATGGCACATGGCGGAATGATTGCATTGACGCGTGAACCATCAGGCAAACGCGCGTCCACCATTGGCCATTTGCGGTCGATGCGTCGCCCCAACGGGCGAATAATGCGGTCGATGACTTTCAACACATGCTCATCGTTGGCGAATCGCACCGATGTCAGGGTAAGTTTGCCCCTCTGTTCAACATACACTGCGCGCGGTCCATTCACCATCACCTCGGTAATACTGTCGTCGCGAAGCAGCGGCTCGATAGGTCCGAACCCGAACAACTCGTCCATCACCATATCGTAGAGTTGCCTGGTTTGCTCATCGGTCAGATTCACGCCGCTCTGTCGATACGCTAGGGTGAATTTTTCCTGGAGTTGCCGCTCCATTTCGGGGGAGCGCTTGAGTTCCTGCTGATTGCCGAGCGAACTCAGAATGCGATCAACAATCCAGAGCGACAGTTCCAGCATCCGCTGCTGCGACACGTCACTGCCGGTTGAGGTTACCATCATGCGTGACGTCGCCGCGTTGTCCGGCGCGCCTGTCGGCGCGCCTGCCAGCGTGCTTACAACGGCGGATGGCTCGGTTGATTGCGGTTGCGAACCGCCGATTCGTTTCAGTAACGACATGGTTGATGCTCCGACGTTATGAGAGTTTCACAAAGTACGCATCATAAGCGCGATCAAGCAGTTCACGCGACATCGACGGCGGTATGCCGCGATATTTCGCCTCGTCCAGGATCTGGTCGCACAGGTCGCGCGGGTGGCACGATCGCAGGTCGCGCCCATCGCGCTTGTAGCGTTCCAGGATGAGATAGCGCAACCCTTCGTCACTGTAGGGAATATTCTTCGCTTTTGCCACACGCTGAAAAATGGCGCGAAACTCTTCCGGTGACGGATTTGGCACTTCGATCTTATGGCGGATGCGACGCAGGAAAGCGTCATCGACCAGGTCCTGCGGCGAAAGGTTGGTCGAAAAGACGATCAGCACATCGAACGGCACCTGGATTTTCTTGCCAGTCTGAAGGGCAAGAAAATCGACTTTCTTTTCCAGCGGCACGATCCAGCGGTTGAGCAGATCTTGCGGGCGACATTTCTGGCGACCAAAGTCGTCGATCAGGAACAACCCTCCGTTGGCTTTCATCTGGTATGGCGCTTCATATACTTTTGCAATAGGATCGAAGATCAGTTCGAGCTGTTCCAGGATCAGTTCGCCGCCGACCATCACCCGCGGTCGTTTACAGACCAGCCAGCGCCGATCAGGGAGGGGCGAATCTACCACCGGGCGCCCCTCAAAGTTGACAACTGGTTCACGGGTAGCGGCAACTGCTGGTTGCTCAATAGGTTGATGGTTGAGCGGATCAAACACCTTGATAATCTGCCCATCTACCTCGACCGCATACGGGATCAGGACATGACCGCCAAGCATGTTGGCGATCCCTTCAGCTATCGTCGTTTTTCCGTTGCCGGGAGGACCGTAGAGGAACAACGAACGGGCTGAGTTTGCTGCTGGACCGATGCGGTCAAGCATGCGGTCGCTGACGACGAGATGGGCAAACGCCTGGCGCACGGTTTTGGCGTCCACCACCATATCGCCGACCGACTGGCGATGCACCATGGCGATGTACTGATTGAGCGGCACGGGCGCAGGTCCAGCGTACTGGGATCGATCCAGTACTTCGTGGATTTTCAGGCGCCCTTTGGTAGCGATGACATACTGGAATGAGCGTTCGTTGAACCCTCCCTGTGCACCGACGATATCGACATACTCTTCGAGTTTGAGGAATTCCAGCACCTTGTCGAGCACGCCGAAGAACGGCAATTTGGTCACCTCAGCAATCTGCTGCCCGGTGATATTCCCGTGGAAGTAGATCACCTTCAGCACCAGGTCATTCAGAAACCCCATGCTGAGACCGGTTTCCTCGATCGACGCGGGTTCAGGCGGGATAAAGACGCCGCCGGATGCACTGGAAGATGAGGCAGTCTGCTGCTTGCCGGCGAATTGCTGCGCAAAGAAACTCATCCTTCTCCCTCCGTCGAGCGAATAGGCAGCCACGGAACATTGCTGACGCCGGTGACGGCATCGATCGGCGCGACAATGTCGATCGCGTGGCGACCGATGAGCAAGAAACTGGCATGGTACAGTAGCATATTATTGCTGACGCGGAAAACGCGCGCATCGGTCATTGGCAGATAGCGCGCCTGATCATCGTTCAACTCGTCTTTCAGGCGCCAGTCTGGACGGACGTACAGATACCCCAGCACTGCCAGGTCGCCGCCGCGCACCGCGCAGAGCACGGCGTCCTTTGGGGTACGCACAGTGAAGTATTTCCCGCGCTCGTTGATGTGGACGCCGAGATTATCGTCTTCGCGGATCAGGGGCGTGGGTTCGGCGGACGGTGCATTCCACGGAACATCGCGGATGGTTGCCAGAGCGTCGAGTTCACTGATCAGCAGAATCTCGCGGTACGCTGCCAAGATAAATGATGACTGAAACTGAAAACGTTCATCCTCGGCGTCGTACACGCGCACATCGGTGATGGGGAGGAAGGACGATGGATCGTTGTTCAGTTCATCGGTGAGACGGTTGCCAGGACGCACATAGACCGAGCCGACGATAATTTTGTTGGCGGTGCGCACGAAAGCGGTAATGGCGTCCTTTGTGATACGCGGAGTAAAGAATTTGCCTTTTTCGTCGATTCGCGCTTCCATAACGCTTCCTCTCCATCAGGCGACAGGCGAGAGGCATGGCAACAAAGAAAGAACTGGATGGCGTAACGCACATCCAGTTCCAGTATAGATGAGGAGAGACGCGGAAGCAATAGTACGGCAGCGCTACATAGGCATAGGCATTATGGTTCATTCTTCTATCAGATCGTCCTCATCGCCGATATCCGGCTCGATCTCTTCCAGACCAAGATCCTCCTCTTCGCTGCCAAAGACTTCTTCTTCCATATCTTCGCGCACCTCGATGCCCTCTTCTTCCTCAAGCAACTCCTCACCAAATTCGTCGAACTGTGCACTGCCGATGAACCCACCACGAAGGAAGCTTTCGCTCAGTTTGCCAGGGAAGGAGATCCGACCGCGCTGTGATGGCGACTGATAGATCTCGCGGATGATAATCCGTACCTGCCGCCCGTTGACGTAAGCAACAGCAGCGATGTAGCGGTTACCGCCAGCCATCAATTCATTCAGGCGCTGCGCCAGTTTTGGCTCGACGCGTCCAATCAGCGCGCCCGACATATCGTAGACTGCCACACCTCGTCCTTCGGGGCGCAGTTCGACTTTCTCGCCGGGAACGACCGCCGCGAGCGCTGATCGCTGAACGTCGATCAGCGATGTAAGCGCGGTTTTGCCAACTTCGGTAATGAACAACCGCAGATTAACGAGTTGTCGCCCGGTTTTCAACCCGCCTGAAAGGGACGCAGACCGTGCCAGCAGTTCTTCGATACGCTCGAGATTTTTGCGCGCAATGCGGTTGTTCGGAGTGAGCCGCAGCGCGTTGCGGTAGGCGTCGCGCGCTTCTGCCAGACGCCCCAACTCGAAGTATGCCTTGCCGAGCCGGTTGTACGTTTCGGTCGTTTCAGCAAGGCTGATCAGTTTCTGGTTGACCTGTACCGCTTCTTCCCAGCGGCTATTGACTGCCAGTTCAACTGCCTGATTCTGCAAGCGGCGTTGCAAGCGAATTTTTTCGTCCTGCTTTGGCTTTGTCAATGTCATCTCCTTGTCACACCTGCGGGCACACGCCCGGATTGTTAATGCATGTCAGTAATACCGCGAATGCGATACTATTATTCACTGCGTGCGCTACGATACTGGGGAGCAAGCTGCCGCTACGATCAAATCCCCAGGCGAATATCAGACCGATCAGGAACGACGGAACCAGCAGCCCGATCACCCCCTCGCTGGCAGCCAGCGAGTGCGCCAGGGCGAATACCAGCGCGCTGACGCCATAGGCAATGACGATACCTGCACGCGAGTCACCCGCGAGTCGGCGGAGAGAGCCGAAGAGATAACCGCGGAACAGCACTTCTTCCCCAATCGGCGCCAGAATTGCTGCTCCGACAAAGAAGAACGCCTGCCCCAGATAATCGCCGGGAAACAACGGATAGAGCGCCGCCTGGTTCTGACGAATGCCAGCACCGACGAAGATCATGCCGACGATGCCATTCACGAAGAGCGCCAGCACTCCCAACCCAACACCGAACAGCGCCAGACGCAGCGGTTGAGGCGCGCTGAACCCCAGCGCCGAGAGTGGCTCGCGTCGCAGCACCCGCACTCGTATGACCGCAATACCGATGAAGACGAGATTTTGCAGCAGGAGCAGCGTCAGCATCCCATCAACGCCGATCAGTCGCGCGATCTCCCGCGGGTTCAGTTGACCAAGAGCATTGACATCGAGACCAGTCTGCGCGGCGCGCAATCCAATCATCACGCCGACCACTGCGACACTGAGGATCAGTGCCGTGCCAATTGCGATCAACAGGTCTGCAACCAGCGCGCCAATAGCGGCACGTGGTGCGACAGGAAGCGGAAGACGCGGCGCTAGCGGATGCAGGGTTTCCATCAGACTGCCGCTCCATTCGCTGCAGAAACAGCATGCAGTGCGCCGTTGACGCGCGTAGACGTCTCATTTGATCGCGCCAGAACACCCTGGAGCGACCAGGGACTGGTACGGGTGATGACTACCTGCACCAGGCGTCCTGTCCAGTCGTCCGGGTCGCTGAAGAACACCAGTTTGTTCCCTGGTGTGCGCCCGCGCCACTTGCCCTTGTGTTCGCCTTCAACCAGCACCTCGACGGTCTGATGCAGGAAGCGCGCATTGCGTTCAGCAGCGATCTGTTCCTGTAGGCGTTCGAGTTCGATGCGCCGCAGTTGTTTCTCACCTTCGGGAACCGCCAGCGTCGGGTCAAGCTCCATTTCGGCAGCGCGTGTACCGGGGCGTGGCGAGAATGCCGCAATATGCACCTTGTCGAACCGAATGTCTTCCAGCAGGCGCTTCGTCCCCTCGAAGCGTTCGCGTGTCTCGCCGGGATGCCCAACAATTACATCGGTGGTCAGCGACACATCGGGGATGGCATCGCGGATCTTTGTGATTAGGTCGCGGTAGCGTTGCACCGTGTACCCGCGACGCATAATCTTGAGCAGCGCATCATCACCCGCCTGCACTGGCAGGTTGATGTCCGGCATGCAGCGTGGCAGTTCCGCCACTGCTGCGATCAGACGGTCGGTCATCCATGCCGGGTGCGAGGTCAGGAAGCGCAGTCGCAGCAAACCAGGAATGTCGTGAACGGCGCGCAACAGATCCGCCAGATCGGGGCGCCCTGGAAGATCATGCCCCCAAGAGTCGACGATCTGCCCCAGCAGCGTGATCTCTTTTGCGCCACGCGCTACAATCCGACGGCACTCCTCGACAATCTCGTCGAGCGGACGACTGCGTTCACGCCCACGACGCAGCGGGATAACGCAGAATGAGCACGACATGTTGCAGCCGTACTGGATCGGCACATGCACCGATACTGGCGGATGATCCCAGCGCGCCACCGGTAGTGCTGGCTCTTCAAGCTGGTAGATCGGGTTCGGCGCCAGCGCCAGCACTTCATCGACAGCCGATGGCGACACAAAATGGTCTACCATGGGCAGGCGGTTCTGGAAGATCGATTGGTTGCCAGGACCAACCATGCATCCCCAGAGTACCACTTTTGTGTCCGGGTGCTTGCGCTTGATGCGTTGCACCTCGCTCAGCTTGCCCAGGATGCGCTCTTCTGCTGAGGCGCGCACGCTGCACGAGTTGAGCACGATGAAACTTGCGTCTTCAGGACGTTCGGCAGGCGCGTAGCCAACACCCTGCAGCGCGGCTTCGAGCCGTTCCGAGTCCGAAACGTTCATCTGGCAACCGACCGTCCAGACATAATAGCGGCGTTCACGCGGCGTTGCGTCACGTGATTGCGTCGCGCGCACTTCTTCTGGCATGTGCAGGTGAACGACTTCCGTCATCAGCGCCTCTGATTCTGTGTGCTGTCTGTCTCGTCGTATCTGGTGCATTTCAATGGTTTCTCCAGTACAGGGTGTCATTATAACGAAGATTCGGATCAGGGGCAAGGAACGTTTGACAGACGCCCCGTTGACAAAACGAATCTGTGTGCTTTAGGATAATGGGCGCGCATCATGTGGACGCAAATCTGTGCGTCCAGACAGGACGGTTCGGCAGGCGGTCCGCCTCCCTGACCGGCAATCATTGGTCGCGCCGTCCCTGATGATGCCGGAATGGCGTTTCGTGCACTGGTTATGGCGATACTATCTTCGACTTATCCGTCGCTACGTCTTGAGGGCGGGTTGTTCAGCCCTGACCTGATCGAGGCACTGACCGCTGCCGATCTGCCGGGACAGAAACCGTCGGATTTTCGTCTTCCGCCCGGTCGCAGCCTGACCGGTGAAATCGCTGCGGCGTTCAACGATGCCTGCGCGCTCTGGCGAGTGTTTCAGAATCGTCTGGAGCGCCTTCCTGCTGATGATCCGGCGACCTCTACGACCCGTGAGTTCTGGGTAATCCCGTTTCTGCGGCTGCTCGGCTATGATCTGCGCTTCAATCCGCGCGCGCTGGAGGTGGACGGCGCGCTGTTCCCCATTTCTCATACGCTTGGCGCCGATCAGTCACAGGATCATGCTGGCGCAGAAGCACCTGTTCCGGTTCACATCGTTGGCTATCGCCAGGAGTTGGGGCGCGTCGCTCCTGCCGCGCGCCCGCGCCTGTCGCCGCACGCCCTGGTTCAAGAGTACCTCAATCGCTCTGAGGCGCTGTGGGGAGTCGTTACGAATGGGCGCACGCTGCGCCTGCTGCGCAATTCGACGTTTGTGCGCCGCCAGGCGTATGTGGAGTTCGATCTGGCGGCGATCTTCGCCGATGAGGGGCGGTTTGCCGATTTTGTGCTGCTCTACCGCCTGCTGCACCGCACCCGCCTGCCGTCTGACGGGCGCGCTCCCGCCGATTGCCTGCTGGAGACCTACTATCAGCAGGCAGTCGAGCAGGGCGGGCGGGTGCGCGAGCGCCTGCGCGATGGGGTGGAACAGGCGATTGTGATCCTGGCGAATGGCTTTTTGCGCCATCCCGCTTCGGTTGCACTGCGCGCGACGCTCCAGACCTGGCGCGGCGAGGGGGCGACCGCTTCCTCTTCCCCGTCGGAAGCGGTTCACGCTGAGCGCAGTCAGCGCGAGGGCGAGGGTGCGGATGCGCTCTACCGCCAGTTGTTGCGCCTGGTCTATCGCCTGCTCTTCCTGCTGACGGCGGAAGAGCGCGGATTGATGGGCGGCGACCCGCTCTACCGCGATCACTACGGCGTGGGTCGCCTGCGCCGCCTGTGTACGCGCCGCACTGCCTACACCGATCACGACGACCTGTGGCTGTCGTTGCGCGCGCTGTGGCTGGTGCTGACCGATGAGCGCATGGCGCGCCTGCTGGATGCGCCGCCGCTCAACGGCGAACTCTTTGCCCATCAGGAATTGGACGACGCCAGCATCGCCAACCGCGACCTGCTGCGCGCCTTCTGGCATCTGGCGTTCTACCGCGAGGGGAATGCGCCGCCGCGCCGCGTCAACTATGCTGCGCTGGATACCGAGGAACTCGGTTCGGTGTACGAGAGCCTGCTCGATTACCACCCCGCCATCACCTTCGATACGCGCGGTCGCCCGACCTTTGTGTTGACCTTCGGCTCGGAACGGAAAGCGACCGGCTCGTACTACACGCCGCCGTCACTGGTGAACGAACTGGTGCAGAGCGCGCTGGCGCCGGTGTTGGAGGAACGTGTGCGCCCGTGTCGGACGAGGCAGGAAAAAGAGGCGGCGCTGCTCGCGCTCAACGTTCTCGATCCGGCGTGCGGCAGCGGCCATTTCTTGCTGGCGGCCGCCCGCCGCCTGGGGAAAGAACTGGCGCGCATCCGCACCGGCGAGGACGAACCCGCCCCGGAGCGGGTGCGCGAGGCGATCCGCGACGTGGTTGCGCACTGCATCTACGGCGTTGACCGGAACCCGCTGGCGGTCGAACTGGCGCGGGTGGCGCTCTGGCTCGAATCACACGCCGAAGGGAAGCCGCTCACCTTTCTCGACCATCGGATCAAATGCGGCGACTCGCTGGTGGGGGTTCTCGACCTGGAAGCGTTGCGCGAGGGGCTGCCCGATGACGCCTTTGCGCCGGTCGTCGGCGATGACCGCAAACTGGCGGCAAACCTCAAGCGCCGGAACCGCACCGAGCGGGAAGGGCAACTCACCCTCTTCGACGCGCCGATCGACCACGATCTGTCGCCGCTGGCAGAGACGGTGCGGCGCATCGAGACCATCCGCGACGACACGCCCGATCAGGTGCACCGCAAACGCGCAACCTA
>Ga0308415_1001116_pt1 | contig 11673 bp, 9 predicted proteins | sample HotsprSampleOS55_FD_203465 | JGI IMG/M metagenome (GOLD analysis project Ga0308415, IMG submission 203465) | Hot spring phototrophic mat microbial communities from Octopus Spring, Yellowstone National Park, Wyoming, United States - 20090730_OS55 ... | reverse complement strand
GGTTGACCGCTGGTGGAGCTGGGAATTGGCACGGCCCCTGCCGTTTCGCCGCATGCTGTGATCCCGCGACTTGCGGGTAGGCAAGATCCAGTTCAGCATCAACCCGCCGGCAACCGCCAGCTTGGTTGCGGATTTCTGGCAAATCTCTTCCTCGCTCATCCTCGGTCAGGGGATCGCCTGCTTACGCGGTATTCACTCACCCTCTTTCGAACTAAAAATGTTCAGAGTATGTCCTCAAACCTTGTCAGAGATGTGAAGGAGAAGCATAGTGGTGCTGAGTATGGAAACAACAAAAGGTGAACCTGAACTCTAGACGGAGTGGGACAGACACTCCTCCGACCCTCGGCCGATAAGGCGTTCCGGTTCTTCCCACACGTTTCAATATCGAACGCACCTTCGCATAGCTAACCCACTTCCGGCGTGACAGTAAACGGCAGAGAATAAAAATCCAACCCCAAATCGACCTGCCCCATCATCGATTCCGCCACGCACCGATTTACGTCCGACCCCTCGCCAAAGCCCACAGACGATCAGCCCCTCAGTGAGTCTTTTTACTTTTTACTTTTTTAATCAGCCCCTTAGTGAGTCTTTTTACTTTTTTCAAACGAAAATCGCTGATTCCGGCTTTTTTCCACCAAAATTATTTGGTTACAGTGGTATCCCCCAATTCATCGAGACTACCTAATCACGGAGACCAAGATTGCAATCAATCCCCTTTTGTCAGGTAGGCGAAAAGACAGCAACATTGAAAAACCGCCGCAAATACCAACGGTCACTGCAAAGCCGGATACTCCACCGCGTAATAGGCGGATGAAGATGAGCCTCGCTGTGGTGTATTACTTTGGAAGTAAACCAAGTCCAGTGCTGAAAAATAACCAACGAAACGCCAGGTGATTCGAAATCCGAAAAGATGAGCCGACATCCCTTAGGCGTCGTGCCGTTTATGTGCCTGAATACCGTGGTCTTGACACACGCTTTCGAAGAAATCGTTCAGAGACACTTATAGAACTTCTCCGGTGTCGCGAAAACTAGATCAAGCATTTTCCCCCCAAGTAGAGGTTTCCGAATAGGCAAGGCCAAATTCCTGGACAAATCCGTCACAAAATACGATCTCTGCGGGAAATCGTTAAGGAAAACCTGATCAGAGCGGGCTACCGCAAGTTCGGGGCGAAATCTTTTGATTATTAGCGGAAGTTGCATGGGTATTGAGCGTTCTCCGTAAAGTGGCAATCATCTTCTGTGCTCGGGAATCCTCGGACCTTATCTCCCAATTTCCAACTTTGGGCGGAAACCTCTGCGAAGTCATGGAATGGTTACCCCGAAGGTCAGCCCTTAAGTTCCTTGGTAACAACTTGTTGAGCCGAGTCTATCCCAGGGAGGAAATGTCTCCTGGCGAGCCAATCGATTCGCAAATCCCCGTACCCTCGCGCGAGAAAAAATCTGAAAGTGGCCCCCCGGCCCTAGCCGGGTTGCTTTTCCAGATTGGACAACACTTGTCCACTCTGGATTAAGGGGGTACTTGCCCGTGGTTTCCGACGCTGTCCAAAATAATCAAGAATTGCCACGGGAAATTTCTAGTAGGGGAAGTCGTACCCGTTTTTACGCACAACCCCCTGGGGTTTTGGACAGCGAATACGGAAACGAGTTACGAGTGTGTGCCACAATAGCCTTTAAATCTTCGTCCGAAGGAATTCCCGGGAGATATCCTCATCCCTCGGCAAACGAAAATCGGGGAGTGTCTTACCCAAGTGTTCGTGATTATCCTGGTAGTTGGTACTATTTTCTTCTCCGGACCCAGCTGTAGCTGCAAGGACATTCGGCCCAGCATTGAAACGGGGCATAATGAAAAGAAGACTCCAGCGCGGGCCGACCCATCATCAGGGCAGCGGACGGAAATCCCGAGGGAAGCAGTGGTTGTAAAAACCCATCCCCGAGAGAAGGACAGCAGTCTTCCCCCGCGAACAGGCTTGGGACAACCCCACCCGGGCAGGGGCCGAAAACCCGGCCCGAGTGGACAAGATAGAGGAAACGGAGGTGAAAATTCCGGGGGAATTACAAATCTACAATTGCGGGGAACCAACGGGGGATTACTTATTTCCCCGGAGCCGGCTTCCCCAAATCAAAAAGATCCGCAGGCCGTATTTCGGGAGGCATTAGTGACGTATCAGCAGGCGCGGCTTGCCGCGGGCCGTGGCGATTTCGCCCAAGCCTACCGGGCAGAACTAGAAGCATGGCAGTTGCTTCAACATATTCGGGGAACTAACTTGGAAGCTGCAAAGCTCTCTGGAGAATTGGAGGCTAGCCTTTCCGAATGGGCCGATCGACTCAGTTCCAGTACCTCGGTGCCAAAACCGTCTGACTCCCAACCACTCCTTACCAGATAGTTTATTGTGCGAATTTGTATACTTGCCTTTGGTGAAACTTGGGATCTGCCAAGAGCGGCCGTTGAACGCTCTTGCAGGGACATGCTGTGACGGAACTAAAAAGCTTTTTGGGCGACTGCCGGAAAAGTTTGTATAAGTTTCGTCGAACCTTATAGCTCCGGGGAGGTAACCCGCAGGAGGCAGTTGCAATGGGCTACGTGGAAATCGTCGTTTGCCCGCACTGTTGGACGAAGTTTCCCGCTGCCGATGCCCTCTGGATTAGCGAACACACCGAATTAATGGGAGACCCTCGGTTGGGTCCGGAATACCCTCGAAGGTTTCGACCGGACCGATTCGATCCCACAGGGGCGGCACTCGACTTCCGAAATTTCCCCTGTCGCCGATTGGCTTGTCCGGAATGCCATCTGGAAGTTCCCCATGCGTATTTCGAGGCTCCATCCTTTTTCATCTCCGTGGTAGGAGCCCCTGCATGCGGAAAATCTTACTTCTTGAGCTCCATGGTATGGCGATTGCGGGCACTACTGCCCAAGGAGTTTGCGCTTGTGTTCGCGGATGCCCATAACCTTTTCAATCTACGACTCCAAGAATATGAGGCGATCCTGTTTCTCAATCCAAACCCCCGGGCTTTGGTTAACTTGCCGAAAACGGAAGTCCACGGGGACATCTATTTCACGGTCTTGAAAGACGGACAACCCTCTCAGTATCTGATCCCGTTTGCTTTCAAAGTCTCTCCGGGACCGAGTCATCCCCTGGCAAACCAGGCTGACCGGCTCGCCCGGGTGCTCACTATCTATGACAATGCCGGAGAAAGCTATTTACCGGGGCAAGACTCGGTGGCCAATCCTGTAACCCGGCACCTAGGAGCAAGCGATGCGATTTTCTTCCTCTTTGATCCGCTCCAAGATGTGCGATTTCGGCGTCGCTTACCGAGCAGTCTACGAGATAAGGATGTTGGGGGGTTGACTCGAGTGGGGTATCAGCAAACCCCGTTACGTCAAGAAGTCCTCTTTCATGAGATGGTGAGAAGGACAGAATTGTATCGCCCTACCATACGGGGACGGCAAGCTATTAGCCTCATCGTGGTGGTTACAAAATTCGATGTTTGGGCTCCGCTGCTAGATATTTCACTGCCGCGGGCCTGGACACTTGCAGGGGATATCGCAGGTCTCCTAACCTTCGAAATTGAAGAAATATCCCGCAAGGTGGCAAAGCTTTTAGAACAAACCTGTCCTGAGGTCGTAGGAGCGGCAGGATCCACTTGTCCTTCTTGCCTTTTTATTCCCGTAAGCTCCACAGGTGGTGCCCCTGAGACAGATCCAACTTCTGGTCAAAGCGGATTCTCTCCGGCAAAACTTCAGCCGATTTGGGTGGAAGTGCCGTTGCTCTATTGTCTCAGCCACTGGGCAAGAGGGCTAGTAGGAACGATTCGCCCCAAAGTTCCGGCGTCTGAAACCGCCAATCCTTAGGTGGAACCTCCCGAGCAATAGCCGATTTTCCCTTAAGGATTTGTCACAAAAGTTTCCGTAGAATCGCAACACTTCTTCGGAGCTAAGGTGTGACAATGCATGCACTATTCGAACTTTGGAATACCTCGGCCCCCCGTGGACTAAAACCTGGATCGATCGGGTTTTGCACAGTGAAATGTTCCCGGGGGATGCCGGTTAACCTGGCTGATCGATTAGAGATGCTAAGTGGCTACCGTCACCTTTTTCCTCCGACGGGAAAACTTGCACACCAAAACCCCGTGGTTTATTCCCACCAAAGAATGACCCTGGGGGGCGTGCGTTATCATGTATTGTCGCGTGTGGCCAATGCCGGTCTGGACTATTCTGGCCGAAGCAATAGGTTCGCCCACCACGTGGTTCTCAGCCCGGAGGCTCTTCCTCCCGCTGGTCCTGCTTGGCTTCTGCAACAACCTGGCGTGATGGAAACGGCTTGGGATGGACAGGTGGAGGTGATCACCACCCGCCGCTCCTTGCCTACTGCTGACGTCCCCCCAGCTCCTTGCCGATACTGGAAATCTCTCACGGGGGATGCCGCACACGCTGCCACTTTGTTGGAAGCCTTTTTGACAACCCCTCCCAAAACCGTGTGCCTGCTGGCTCCGCTCGAAGTGGACGTGCTAAAGCTTTTCGGGGAGTGTATCGCGCTGTTACCTCCGTCGCTGCGTTGGGAAGTAACTTTCACGACTTTTTTCGTCGGCCTTCCCCCAGAGGTAGAGTGTCTTTGGCGCGGGGTGTTACTCGGAACTCCAGAGGCGGAGGCTGTCCGTCGTCGGCATGGTGTACTTTTGCTCGATGTAACGAAGCAATTACCACTTCCGCGCGACGAGGATCTTGCAGAGGCGGCTCGACGGGGCCACTTCGCTGTGGAAGCTAAGCCTAAACCTCTGCCTCAGGTGTCAGCGTTGTCGGAACCCTATCCGACCGGCCAACCAATAAGTGGTTTCCCTGCTCCAAGGGAGGCAGAAATCCTTTCACCAATTGGCCTGGAAATTAGCCCAACACCTCCAGCCCCGCGAAGCGTTACCCCCCAGCTTCCTCCGGACCCCCATCAGCCTGTGACCTTACCTCCCACGCTGGATTCATACGGCTTCGGAGACAAACGGTTTCCACGCACCCTCCTCGTCGGCTTGTCGCTCGCAATTATACTCGTTTCGCTTCTTGGAATCGGATCCCTGTTGATAGCATCCCGCAGGGTAGCTCGAGAGGATGCGGCTAGGCCAACTCCGATAGGTTCTCTGCCACCCCAAGCAAAGCTTCCCGAAGTCCCGAAGCCCTCTGAAGTCCGGAAGCCCTCTGACGAAAAGTCACAGTCCAAAAACTTAGTTCCCCCCGCGTCAGAAAACAAGTCCGAAAGGGAGACGGAAGCTGCGAGAGACAAAAAAGTTGAGGATGCACCCGAAAGCCAACAACAATCAGAACCTGCTTCCGAACCTTCGGATAAGGATCATCCTAACAAGCAACCGTCGCACGGAGAACCCAGTTCAAACAAGGGAATCAAAACCGATGCTGACCCAGCACCCGGGACCTCCCCACCTCCTTCCCCCACGTCAGAAACCCCGCAAACCCCAACGGAAGATCAAAGAGAAAAGGTTTCGCGGACCGACAAGATTATCTTTGCTGAAATTTGGGACCTTTCCCAACCATCTGACTCCTCCAGCAAATCGGAGCTTGCCACGTCCAAAGAGTTAGAGGTTGGGGACACTGATGCAGGCACAGGTCCCGTTACCTTGGAGCTTATCGCGTTGGGATATTCATTTCCACAACCACATAGTCAACTTTCTCGGAGTCCCCGCCGGAACCCACCTACAGCGGAGCCGCTGAAATTAGTTAAGCGTGAGAACCAAGAAATTTGGGACATCACCGCCGCTCGGGCCACGAAAATCGGAACTATTGAGGTCCGGAAACAAGCAGAAGGAAAATTGCAACTGGCGCTTGAGCTGCGACCGCCTAGGGAGGCGGAAAAATTGCGGCCCTACCTCCTCGAGGTCGGCGGGGTGGAAAAGCCCAAAGTGTTACAGTTGTTTGCCCCAATCAAGATCAAAAGCAGCTGTACTCTCCGCGTATTGTCACCTAAAGATCAAACAGCCGATCGGATAGAAATCTCTTTGACTCCGTTTCCGATCCCTTCGGAATTGTCGGATGTTCCCCCATTATCTTTCGAAGCCCGGTTTATTAAGTCCACATCCCCTCAGGATCCCTGCCCAGCCGATGTTCGAATAGGTGATCACGGGACCGATGAGGGTAAGGTCGAGGGCCAATCAACCTCCGAACCGTCTTCCCCCTCTGCTGAAGCGATCGAGTACCCACTGATCGAAGGTCGCATTTTCTTTGTTTACGAGAAGAAGGACAGCCAAAAAAGGTATGGCGTCACCCTTTTCGAAATCGTTCGTGAATGATTTTTGCGGTCGTCTCCATTAAGGTTCGACCGGAAAAAGCGGGTTCTTTTACAAGTGCGAAGGAAAGTGAGTACCTATGTCGCACACTGTGGTTACTCTAACCGGACTCAGGGAGTTAATGGAAAAAATTCGCGACGCCGTAACCCAGCCGGAAAATTGGGACACGCAGCAATTGGAAGAACTGGCAGCGCGCTTTGTGCAATTCTGTAACCCGGTTTTTGCGCAGCTGGAGCAATGCATTACCTTAATCCATTTGGGCCAGCGCAGTGAAGCTCTCCGGCTTGCCGATATGCAACCGCCCTTATTGGATCTCCTTCAGATATTAAGTGCCCCTGAGTACACAACTTGGCGCACTCTTTGCGAAGGTTTCGGATTTGCGGTACCGCCACCTTTTCCGGAGCAGAAAGTGTCGGAGTTGAACGAGGCTTACGCGAAGGGAAAAAGGGTGGCCCCACTTCTGCGGGCTCTGCGAACGATGGCCATCCGCCGGGCTTCCCTTGGCGATCGATTGAAGATTCTTCGGCAATTGAATCGCTTGGAGCCCGACAATGTGGCTTGGCGGGAGGATTTAGAACAATGGGAAAAGGCACGACTAGATGATATCGCCACCGGCCTCCGCTCCGCAGAGAACCAACGAAATATACCCCTACTTCTTAGCTGGGTTGAGGAACTTACTAGTAAAGATTGGGTTGTAACGGTGCCTCCCGATTTGGTTCGTATGGCGCGAGTTGCCCATGAACAAGTAGTTCGCGAACAAGCGCTGCAGGAGCTAAGACAGGTTGCTGAAAGATTGCACCAAGCATACGTTGCCTTCGATGTGAGCACCGCGCGTGCGTTGCGCGCCCAATGGGAAACTCTTTTCAAACTTGCTCTGCCTAACAAGGACGACCCTGTCTGGTCCCAGGCAGGCCCTGCATTGCAGTGGCTCCAGGCACAGGAAGAAAAAACCCGCCTCGAAGCAGCTAGGTTAAAGGCTGTGGCAAAGCTCGAAAAAGCTCTGGAGAACAAAGTCTCTCCGGAGTACCTGGAGCGACTTCACGACCAAGCCACCCGAGCGGGTGTGGAGTTGCCTGTAGAACTGGAGCGGCGTTATCAAATAACTCTGGAAGCTGCCCGCCAAAGTCAAGCACAGAAAAGACGCTTACTGTACGTGCTAGGTTTTTCCGTTCTCATCGGTCCTTCGCTCGCTTTGGCAATTTATCTATGGTCTGCCCACGTACGAAGAACCGTATCGATTCATATTTCTAACCTCACCGAACTCATTCGGCAGGGAGAGGTGGAAAAAGCCGAGGCCTACTTTACCGAAGTATCGAAAACTTTCCCCAATCTGCTTCTTGAGCCAAAAATCCAGCGTCTCAAATCTGACCTCGAGGAGCTTATCAACCTCGAGGCCGATCGGAAACGACAACTCGCCCTGTTATTTCGGGAATTGGAAGAATCCCTAACGGGTGAAGCGGCTTTGGAAGCGCTCAAAAAAGCTAAGGGATTGGTAAAATCCCAGGAAGAGGAAACCGAGCTTCTGAGGCTGGAAGAAGTAGTCCGCCAGCGTGAGCTAGAAATTCAAAAAAATATAGAAGACAAATTTTCCTATGAGCTTAGCACTCTGGAGCTCCAGTTAGACAAAATCGAACAAGGGGCCATTGAATCTTCTCCATCCTATTTGGCATCGATAAAGCAGGCAAAGGAGCATTTCGAGGATTTGAAACGTCGCGCTCCTGCACAATTTCAAAGCGCTTTGGCGGTTATCGAAGTCCGAGTCAAAAAGCTGGAGATGCAAGGGAGGGCGTTGGAACGGGAAGATCAAGCATTGAGATCACTTGCTGACACCGTGGGCAAGCGCCTGACTTACTCTATGCTGCTAAAGGAGATGGGTACGGTCTTGGCAGATACAACGCATGCGGCCGGGGTTGAACAAACCTCAAAACTTTTACCGGAGGTCTGGAAAAAAGTTGATGAATGGAACGATTACGCAGAGCGGTGGGATGCCATCTCTCTGGCATCTCTTTCCGCCGCCCGAGTGAAGGAACCATTGAGTTCTTGGCAAAAGTGGAAAGAGCAAATTCAAATGCTTTTGGATGAGAGTAGCTACGGCAAGATCGAGGAAACGCTACTGGCGATTTCTCGTCGGACCAAGGGAGGGCCTGCCGACGAATCACGGGTGCGACAGCTTTGGGGGGAGTCTTATATTAAGGACCTGTGGCTAATTGAACTTGACGACGGAGAGCGTCTTTATTGCGATGAAGAACCCCCCAATGCGAGCACGGGAGATGTTACTATTACGCGGTTGGTAAACTTCAACTTCGAACGAGAACAAATAACTTTGGAAGCGAGTCGAATCACTTTTCGCGGCCGGGCCCCACATTCCGAGATAGCGAACACGGTGCTGCGTAATTGGCAGGCCTTGTCAACAGAACCATGGGAGGAGCGGTTTCTTTGGCTTTTGGCTATGGTTATCACGGAAGTTCAACGCTCCCAGCGAGAACCTGAGTGGATTGTCGTAGGACAATGCCTGCTCGAAACCTTAAAGGCCGCATGCCAAGGAAGTTATCCCCTTGCAACGCATTGGAACACGACCTTACAGGAGCTAATGCGCGCGGTGCCAAGCGAAATCCCGAATTGGCTCACGTCGGAAAAAGCAGCGGTGGAGGCCGGGCTGAAAGTGCGCAAGATAATCTTCGAAATCGATGAGGCTCAGTTACGAAGTCGTTATGACGCAGTACTTCGGACCCGCGACGAGCTTCAGCGTATCCGGCTGCCTTCGCTCCAGTGGGTAGGAGTTTTTGCGATCAGGGGTGGACAACTGACAGTCTTATGGCCATCAAACTTCCATCCTCAGCCTGAGCAACCGCTTTACGCGATGGTGTCCAAAACTCCGACGCTGGCCATCGTACCCCTAGGGGCATTTAAAGACATCGAAAAGAAACTCACAACAAACCCGCCTCCCGGGATCCTTGTGGGAATGCCGGTGTTTGTGCCTTCTTATGAATCTCGGAATCCTCCGGAGCAGTTGTAATTACCTTGGGCGTTTGTTGAGGGAACTGCCATGGCTGATACTTATTATCTCCGCTTCCGTGGCCTGACTCTAGGACCTTTCACGGAGGCCCAGGTGCACGAAATGATCAAACGCGGCAGGGTATCACGGTCCACCGAAGCCTCTATGGACCAGCAAATTTGGCGCCCACTTGCCGCCTGGCCACAGTTTTTCCCCAGTGCCGGGCTGAGCGCCGCGGCGGGGCAACTCGTTACGCCGGATGTACCCAAGCAAATAGCATTAGGCGTTCCCCAACAACCGAGTCAGAGTGCCGCACTGGTAGGCACTCAGGGAACTGGTATGGAAATTACCCCGAGCGGGAGTACTCAGAAAATCTGGTACGTAGCTCGAGGGAACAAAGCCCAGCCTGTCGCAGAGGGTGAGCTCATTTCGGAGATCCGGGCCGGACTCTTGGCCGCTAATTCCCTTGTATGGACAGAGGAGTTCACCGACTGGCAGCCTATTGTTTCGACCCGGCTTGCAAAATTCTTACCGCAATCGGATCAGGCGAAACCTCCGATAGAAGCCTCACTGCCTGGTGGAACCCCCGGTTTGACCAACGAACAATCATTATTTTCCCATATGGCTATCATTGCAGCCAATCAATGTGCTATCGCCGGGCGGGTAGCGAACATCCTCGGGATAATTTTGGGAGCTTTTATCCTTTTAGGAACTCTGATGCTCATGCTTGCAGTGAACTATGCCACCGCCCGTACTATTCTTTTTGTGGCTTTGCTATTGGACGTCGCGTTAATCACCCTCCCAATTCTCGGGTTATGGGTGAGTAGTAAATTTGATGCGATCGCGAGAACGCGCTCGGCTGCAGAAGCAGTCATGGCAGTTAACCGGCTGAAGATTTATTGGGTATACCTTGCGGTAGTTTATGGGGGATGTATACTAATTATACTGATGCTCATTATAGTGATGTTTTTGTTCATTGCGGCCGGAGCTGATGCACTTCGTTTTTTTACGGGCTCATTTTTATTTATCCAGAATCGCTGGTGACGGACATGTTTCTGCGAAGAGGTCCGACACAATACGTTGTGGTGTATTTGACCCTTTGGGCGTTACTCATTCTGTAGTTCAAATGGAGAAAACTCTGCTTTCAGCGGCGGGCGCTCGACTACCCTGTGGTTCCCACTTCACCCAGTTTTGTCCTCTCACCGGCCACCGTGGATCAAGTGATCCAAGAGATCTATAGAACGGTCGACGATCCCCAGTGTTTCACGCTTTTCAACCGGATCATGGTTGCTTTGTCCAACCTCAAGAATCTGGGACGCGTCAGCGATGTTGACGACATTCTACGAAACCAGGCCGACCAAGACGAGGCTGTCACAGAGGGAAGTTACACATTAGTGGAAGGATTCGTTTGGGCCATTCCTGTGCGTGGGTTCATCGGTACGGTGCTAGGGCTTGCACAGGCTATCGGGAGGTTCGCGGGCGTTTTGGAACATAGCCCCGACCCCGGTGCCTTGGGCATGGAACTGCGTGGCGTAACTGCAGGATTGGCCACCGCCTTCGAAACAACGCTTGTAGCGTTGGTGGCCGCGTTGATCATCCAGTTGCTTCTAACAGCTTTGCGTCGTGCTGAGCAAGAATTCCTCGAACGCTGCGGCGAATACTGTAGTCGCCATATTGTGGGCCGATTGCGTCTGCTCCCTTATGACGAAGAATTTGCCGAGCGATCTCAAAACTTTTAAGCCATGCCTCACCGCCGAAAATCGCGTCCTAAAGTCAGTCTTTTTGCCTTCCAGGATATTATCACTGGGGTAACTGGAGTGATGATTCTTATCGCACTCCTAATGGCACTGGAGCTAGTGCAAACCGCAGCGGAAGTAGCCGAAGCTGTAGCGGAGCCTTCTGAGGTAGAAATATTTCAAAGCAATCCACAAGAACTTGCACAGCAAAACGAGCTTCTCCGTCAGGAACTCGAAAAACTGCGTGCCGAGGTAGCGCTCCTTCGCGAGTATTCCCCAGAAAAAATCAAACAGCTTGAAGCGCAACTGAAAGAGGCTGAGCGACGCCGTTCTGAGTTGGCCAGTATGCAGAAGTCCGAAATGGCCGCCTTAGCAGAAAGCTCAAAGTCTCTCTTTGAAAAAATGGAGAAGCTCAAAACCGAGCAGCTTCGGTTAAATGTAGAACTCCAAAGAATGCAATCTCGTGAGAAGAGCCTGGTGGGCACTCATCATCGAATTGGTCGAATTCGTGCCGAGCAGCTGCCGTCATGGTGGATTATGGAAATCACGGGAAATGGCTGGCACGCTTGGCAGGTTGATCAATCGGGCATGCCGACGGGACGGCGGAAGCAATTTATTCAGCCTGCCGCCAGCAAACGGCTTCAGGCCTTCCAGGATTGG
>Ga0308415_1001115_pt1 | contig 11674 bp, 9 predicted proteins | sample HotsprSampleOS55_FD_203465 | JGI IMG/M metagenome (GOLD analysis project Ga0308415, IMG submission 203465) | Hot spring phototrophic mat microbial communities from Octopus Spring, Yellowstone National Park, Wyoming, United States - 20090730_OS55 ... | reverse complement strand
GAACGCGACGAGGCCGGACCGTACGGCCGGCGACTGCGGGTCGGGCTCGCCATGCCGGGCGGCTTCGAGTTCGGCGGGATCGGCCGGATCATGCTCTACACGGTGCGCGCTTGGCAGGCCTCGGGCGCGGGGCCGGACTGGCTCCTGGTCGATGCGCGCGGACCGGGCTCGCTCCTCCTCGCGCCGCTCCACCTCCTGCGCGCGCTCGCTCTCGTCGCGCGCGAGCGACGGGCCGGCCGGCTCGATCTGTTGCACCTCAACGTCGCCGGCCGCGGCAGCACGGTCCGCAAGGTGATCCTCGGGCTCTGGGCGGAGCTCTTCGGGCTGCCGACGATCGTCCATCTCCACGATTTCGACTACCCGGCCGATTTCGCCCGCCGGCGGGCCTGGCAGCAGGGGCTCGTCCGGCGACTCTTCGGCCGGGCGCGGCTGTGCCTCGTGCTCGGCGAGCGCGACCGGCGGTTCGTGATCGACGGCCTCGGGGTCGAACCCACGCGGGCCGTGGTCCTGCACAACGCGGTGCCCGATCCGGGCCCGCCGCCCGAGCGGAGCGGCCGGCCCGGGCCTTCGCGGCTTTTGTTCCTCGGCCATCTGAGCGAGCGCAAGGGTGTGGGCGAGCTCTTGGCGGCCCTCGCCCGGCCGGCGCTTTCGGCGCGCGACTGGCGGCTCGATCTCGCGGGCGGTGGCGAGGTCGAGCGGTTCCGCGCCCGGGCCCGCGAGCTCGGGCTTTCCGAGCGCTGCCGGTTCCACGGCTGGCTCGGCCAGGAGGCCACCTTCGAGCTCTTGCGCGCGGCCGACATCCTGGTCCTGCCCTCGCACGCCGAAGGCCAAGCGATGGCGCTGCTCGAGGCCATGGCGCACGGCCTTGCGATCCTCGCGACCCCGGTGGGCGCGCACCTCGAGGCGGTCACCCATGGGGTCTCGGCGCTGCTCGTGCCGCCGGGCGAGGTCGCCGCGCTCGAGGCGGCACTCGTCCGGCTGATCGACGATCCCGAGCTGCGCGCCCGGCTCGGCCGGGCGGCCCGCGCCCGCTGGCGCGAGGGCTTCGCGATCGAAGGCTACGCCCGCCGCCTCGCGGCCCTCTATCTGCGGGCGCTCGCGCTGCCGCCCCCCGCGACCGGTTGAGCGCCGGGCGGCGGCGCCGCACCGCTCAAGCGGCGAGCCGGCCGGCACGGCGGGCCAGGGCATCGGCGTAGAGCTCGGCGGCGCGGGCGCCCACGGTCTCGGCCGAGAGCGGCCCTTCGGCGGCTGCGGCACTCGCTCGGGCGAGCCGCCCCCGCTCCTCGGGGTCGGCGAGCAGGGCCAGGAGCGCTTGCGCGAGGGCGGCCGGATCGCCGGGCGGGACGAGCCGGCCCATGCCGGTCTCCCGCACGGTGGTCGCGAGATCGCCCACCGCACTCGCGACGACCGGCCGGCCGAAGGCGGCGGCGAGCGCCAAAACGCCGCTCTGCGAGGCCTCGATGTAGGGCAGCACGACGAGATCGGCGTCGAGGAAGGCCTGCGCGGTCTCGAGGTCGGCGAGCCGGCGGTCGACGAGCCGCACGCCCGCAAGGCCCGCGCAAGCCCGCGCGAGCCAGGCGGCGTCGGGTCCGCTGCCGGCCACGAGGAGCTCGGCGCCGGGCACCGTGGCGGCGACCCTCGGCCAGGCCTCGAGCAGGACCGCGAGGCCCTTGTAGCGCATGAGCCGGCCGAAGAAGAGGACCCGCGGCGGTCCCTCCGGCCGGCGGACCAGCCCCTCCCGGGCGGCGATCCGGGCATAGCGGGAAAGGGCCGGGTGCGGCAGCACCACGACCTCGCCTGCCGGTCGGCCGAGCTGCGCGATCGCCTGGCGGCGCTGGTCGGGCCCGTGGACCACGAGGAGCGTGGCGGCCCTTCGGAGCTGGTGGACGGTGAGCCGCGGCACCCGGCGTGATTGGACGTCGCCCGGGTGGAGGTGGACGTCGTGGATCGTCACGATCCGCGGCAGATGGCGCAGGAAGGGAAGCGCGAGGTTGAGCCAGAGGGTCGAATCGCCGAGGAAATGGACGACCGCCGGCCGGTGGTCGCGGATCCGTGCGAGCACGTCGCGCAAGAGGCGCAGATTGGCGAGGCTGCGGTGGCGCGGCCAGGGCAGGGGGGCGACGGCGAGCTCGGAGGGCAGCTGGTCGCGGATCGGCTCGAGCTCGGCAGCGGCGCCGATCAACAGGAGCTCGACCCGCCGGGCGGCCGCAGCGGCGAACTCGACGCAATAGTCGAGCGGCCCGGTCTGCAGACAGACGACGCGCATCCCGCCCTTCGCCCCCGCCGTCAACCCCGACCGGCGTAGTACTGGGCGTAGTGGCCCGCGTAGCGCAGATGGTCGGGGCTGCCGTAGCGGCTGTACACCGAGAGATCGACGGCGTTGAGGGCCACCCCGACGAGCGGCACTTCGAGGGCGCGCAGCTCGCGCATCGCGGCCTGGACGGCATCGCGCGGTGTTCCCTCCCAGCGGACGACGAGCAGCGCCGCATCGAGCACCGGGGCGAGGGACAAGGCATCGCTCGCGGCGAGCACGGGCGGCAGGTCGAGGACGACGAGATCGCACACCTCGCGCAAGGCGCCGAGCAGGACCCGGGCCTTGGGCGAGCCCAAGAGATCGGGCGGGCTGTCCGGCGAACCGCCCGCCGGTAGGATCTTGAGGCCCGAGCCGGTCTCCTGGATCATCGCCCGGTCGATCGACCGACAGCTGCCGTCGAGCAGCTGGACGAGGCCCGGCTGGTCGGCCGGCACCGCGAGCAGCCGGTCGAGCGAGCGGCGGCGCAGATCGGCATCGATCAGGAGCGTGCGCCGGCCGCTCCGCGCGCATTGCCGGGCGAGCGCCAGGGCGAGCGTGGTCTTGCCGTCGCCCGGGAAGGCCGAGGTCACCGCCAAGAGTCGACCGCGGCGGGTGCGGTGCGCCGGCGGCTCGACCACGATGCGCGAGAGGATCCGCTGGACCCCCTCGCGATAGGCGAGCAGGAGCGGCGGCTCGGCCCCGCCCGAGGGCTCGGTCGCGGCCCGCTCGGCGGCGCCTTCGGGCAAGAGCGGCAAGACCGCGAGGACGGGGAGCGCGAGCTCACGCTCGAGCTCCTCGCTCGTGAGGAAGCCCTCGCGGCGCAGCTCACGCAAGAAGGCGAAGCCGCAGCCGAGCCCCAGGCCCGCGAGCGTGGTGAAGGTCAGAACGAGGGCTTTGGGCGCGTTGCTCGGCCGGCTCGGTGGGGTGGGCGGGGAGATCACCCGGGCGGCCGGGCGGATCAGGTTGCGCTGCTCGCTCGCCCGACGATAACGGTCGAGCATGGTCTCGTAGACCTTGCGGGCGGCCTCGGCGCGCCGGACGAGCTCCTCGAGCTCGACCTGGCTCGTGCCGACCCGCGAAAGGCGCGCCTCGGCCTCGGCGAGTTCGGCCTCGAGCCGGCGGACCCGCTCCGCGGCGACCGCCCGCTCGTTGGCGAGCGCGGCCACGATCCGGTCGATCTCGGCGTCGATCGAGCGGCGGATGTCGGCGAGCTCGGCCCGGGCGTTCCGCATGAGCGGGTGGCGCGGGCCGTACTGCCCGGAAAGGTCGGCGATCCGCCGGCCGAGCTCGGCCTCCTGGCGGCGCAGCTCGCCGATCACCGGCGAGTTCGCGACCTCGCGCAGCCCCGAAAGGCCGCGGCTCGCGCGGGCCGCTTCGACCTGCTCGAGCCGGGCTTCGGCGTCGGCCAGCTGGACCCGGGCCTGGGTGAGCTCGCGGCCGAGCTCGGCCCAGCGCCGCTCGAGCACCGAGGCACCGTCGACCGCGAAGAGCCCGGTGCGGCTCTGGAACTCCTTGACCCGCCGCTCCGCCTCTTCGAGCTCGCGGGCGAGGACGGCGAGCCGCTCCTCCATGTAGCGAGCGGTCTGCTCGAGGGCCTCGCGCTGCGCCGCCACCCGCTCTTCGAGGTAGACGCGGACGATCCGGTCGACCACCCGCACCGCGCGCTCGCGATCGTCCGTCCTGTAGGCCAAGAGGACCACCCGGGCGAGCGGGTCGCGACGCACCTCGAGGCTCTTCGCGAACCGGTCGAGCACCGCTTCCGGGTCGGGTGTGGGGACCTCGGGCTCGTCCGGCAGCCGCGCCCCGAGGTCGGTCGGGTACCCGGCGAAGCTCGAGCGCGCACCGGCAACCCAGTCGAGCAGCCATTCGCCGGCCCCGGCGAGCATGGTGCGCAGCCGCTCGGCCAGGGGCTCGGGTTCGACCAGCTCGGCGAGCCGTTCCTCCTCGATCACCCGGAGGGCGAGGCGGCGCGAGGCCAAGAGCTTGACCTCGCTCTCGAGGTCGGCGGGCTGCAGCCGGTCGACGCGGAAATCGATCTCGTCCCGGAGATTGCCGAAATTGCGCTCGTCGGCCTCGATCAAAAGTTCGGCTGTGGCGGTCCACTCGAGCGGGCGGACGAGCAGCCAAGCGGCGACCGCGATGTCGAGGAGGAGGACCGTGCCGAGGACGAGGCCGAGGTTGCGGCGCAGCGCCTCCCACAGCCGCCGCAGGGCGAGCTCGCCCGCGGCCGTGCCGGAGGGAACGGCCGGCCCGCCGAGCGCCGCTGGCGCGGCGCCGGCCGGTGCGGGCATGCGCTGCTCGACCAAAGGCGTCTCCTGCCCGAAAAGGCGTGGCGGCGCACCCTGCGGCACGCCGTAGCGGAAACATCCCTTTTCGGCGGGTCGAGATCAACCCACGAGGGCAGCACGGAGCGGACTCGTCGTATTCCGCTGTGCTCCCGCCGCCGCGCGGGCGGGTGGCCGTGGGACCGAACCACCCGGCACCCGGCAAGGCCACCCGCCCGCGGATTGTCACGAAAGCGCCGTGCTGGTTCCCTATGGCCGCCGCGGAAGGCGCCGGGCCGAGGCCGCGTGGCCCGGGCCGCGGGCGCCGGGAGGGCAGGGAGAGAGCCACGACGGACAGAAGCGGGACCGCGGGCCGAGGGCTCGGTCGGCGCAGAGTGCTCGAGCTCGGGCCAGCGACGGGGGTGGCGGTCGCGGCGCCGGCGATCGTGAGCCCGCGGGTGCTCTCCTCCTCGGGCGTGCTCAACCTCTACACCTGGTCGGACTACGTCTACCCGGAGATGGTCGAGTCCTTCACCAAGCAGACCGGGATCAAGCTCAACGCGCGAGCTACGGCTCGAACGACGAAGTGTTGAACAAGCTGCGCGCTTCGGGCGGCAAGGGCTTCGACATCGTCATGCCGTCGGTGACCTACACCCCGGCCTGGCTCGCCCAGAACCTTCTCCAGCCCTTGGACGAGAGCAAGATCAAGGTCGCGGGCGTCATCCCCTCGATGCGGAAGAGCTCGGCCGAGCTCGGTGCGGTCGCGGGCGGCGAGCGCTACACCGCGCCCCTCAATCGGGGCACGGAAGCGATCTGCCTCGACACCAGGGTCGTCGAGCCGGTCTACGGCGAGATCTCCTACGGCACGCTCTGGCAGCCCGACTACCGCGGCAAGGCTACGGTCCGCGCGCATTCGGCGCTTTTGGGCATCGGGCTCTACCTCGATTCGATCGGCAAGCTGCCGTCGAACCGGATGCGCGATACGTACACGGACGAGAAGCGGATGCGCGAGGTCTACGAGCAGTGCCTCGCTTTCGCGATCGAGCGGAAGAAGAACATCGTCCAGTTCTGGTCGAACGCGCAGGAGACCGAGGCCGCCTTCCTGCAGAACGGTGCGGTGAGCGGCCAGACCCGGGACGGGCCGGCGATGCGGCTGCGCTCGGAGAGCAAGGGCCGCTACACCTACCTCGCTCCCAAGGAGGGGGCGCTCACCTGGATGGACGGGATGAGCATCCCGGTGGGGGCCGAGAACATCGAGCAGGCTTATGCCTGGATGAACTGGTACTACACGCCCGAGAACGCCGCGATCCACGTCCGGCTTTCGGGCTACAACGCGGTGACGCAGGGTGCGGCCGAACTGGCCGGGGTGGAGTACGCGGCCGACTTCGAGGCGGCTTACCCCGGTGACGCGATCGAGAAGCTCTGGTGGTACCCGCCCGAGCCGCCCTGGTTCATCGCGGTCCGCAACGAGTTCCGCGACCGGTTCCTCTCGGCTTGAGCCGGCTTCGCCCGGGCGGGGTGCGTCGATGCAGAGGGCCGAGGTCGCGCTCGAGGGCGTGGGCCTCGCCTACGGGGCCTTCTGGGCGGTCCGCTTCGTCGACCTCACCGTCCGCCCGGGCGAGTTCTTCTCGATCCTCGGCCCCTCGGGCTGCGGCAAGACGACGATCCTGCGGCTCGTCTCGGGCTTCGTCGAGCCGAGCGAGGGGGTGATCCGGATCGACGGCCGGGACGTGCGCGGCGTCGGCCCCGCCCACCGGCCGACCGCACTCGTCTTCCAGAACCTCGCGCAGAACCTCGCGCTCTTCCCCTCGATGCGGGTGTGGGAGAACGTGGCCTTCGGCCTCGAGGTCCGCGGGGTGGTCAAGGCCCAGAGGCGGCGGCTGGCGGAGGAGCTGTTGGAGCTCGTGGCGCTGCCCGGCTTCGCCGAGAAACGGATCGACGAGCTCTCCGGCGGCCAATGCCAGCGCGTGGCGATCGCCCGCGCACTCGCCGTCGAACCCAAGGTGCTCCTGCTCGACGAGCCGCTCTCCGTCCTCGACCTCGAGCTCCGCCAGCACATGCGGGCCGAGCTCAAGGCGATCCAAAGGCGGACCGGCGTGACGTTCGTCTACATCACCCACGACCAGGGCGAGGCCTTCACCATGTCCGACCGGGTCGCGGTGATGAGCCAAGGGCGGATCGAGCAGGTCGGCACGCCCACCGAGATCTACGACGCGCCGGCCACCGCCTTCGTCGCGAGCTTCGTGGGCGAGAGCAACCCTCTGCCGGGCCGGGTCGAGGGGAGCGCGGGCGGGTTCGCGCGGATCACCACCGCTCTCGGGCCCTTGCGAGCGCGCGATCCGCGCGGCCTCGCCCCGGGAAGTGCCGCGATCCTGATCGTCCGCCCGGAACGCTGCCGGCTCGACGAGGCCGGCGAGGGGAACGGGCCGGCCGACCGGCTCGCCCGCGCGGAGGATGCCCCGGTCAACCGCATCGAGGGGCGGCTCGTGCGGATCGACTTCGAAGGGGCCTTCGCCAATCTGGGTCGTAGCCAACCCGGCCGGGCCCACCTTGAAAGTCCAGGTGGCGAACGACGGCCGCCTCTCCCGGCTCGCGGCCGGGGCCCTTGTGGCCGTACGCTTCCCGGCCGAAGCGGCACTCGCACTCCCCGAGGGCCCGCTCGCCCGTGAGTGAGCTTTTCCGCCGATTCGGCCGGCTCGGCGGCGGGCTCGTCCTCGCCACGGCACTCCTCTGGGCGCTCCTTCTGATCGTCCTGCCGCAGCTCTGGATGGTCGATCTCTCGTTCCGGCCGAATTTGCCGGTGGCCGCCCGCGGCGGGCCCGAGGACGGGTGGACGCTCGCCAACTACGCCGCACTTTGGGCCAATCCGTTGCACCGGACGATCTTCTGGCAGACGATCTGGAGCTCGCTCCTCGTCACCCTGCTCGCGCTCGTCGTCTGCTACCCGGTCGCCTTTCATCTGGCCCAGGAGGCCAAGGGCACACAGGCGCTGCTGTTGGCGACCGCGCTCGTGATCCCCTTTTGGGTCAACGAGATCTTGCGCACCTTCTCGTGGTTCTTGATCCTCGCCCGGAACGGGCTCGTCAACCGACTGCTCTTGGCCCTCGGGCTGATCGAGGAGCCCTTGGCGCTGGGCGGCGTCGGGGCCGTGATGATCGGGATGGTCTACGCCTACGTGCTGTTCATGATCTTCCCGCTCTATAACGCCCTCGAGAGCCTCGATCGCAACCAGATCGAGGCGGCCCGCGACCTCGGGGCGTCGACCTGGCGGATCCACTGGCGGGTGGTGATCCCGCACGCCAAGCCCGGGATCGCGGTCGGCTGCGTGATGACCTTCATGCTCGCAGCCGGCACCTTCGCCGTGCCGCAGATCATGCAGTCCCTGCCGGGCGGCACGAATGCCCGCTGGTTCACCCAGATCATCTACTCCTACTTCTTCGACGGCGGGGATTGGAACCGCGGTTCGGCCTACGCCTTCGCCCTCCTCCTGCTCTGCATTTTCTTCATCATGGCGATGATGCGGCTGTTCCGCGTCGGGCTCCGGGACATTGCCAAGTGAACAGCCGCGGCCTTCTCCGTCTGTTCACCGCACTCTACCTCGGACTGTTCTTCGCCTATCTGTTCCTGCCGCTCGTCTTCATGGTGGCGGCGGCGTTCAACGCGAGCCGCTTCCCGACCATGCTGCCCTGGGAGGGCTTCACCCTCCAATGGTTCTGGGGCTTCGATTCGCGCGGCCGGCCGACCGGGCTGTTCCAGGACGCGCGCATGGCGGCAGCCCTCTGGAATTCGATCCTGATCGGCGCGGGTGTGATCCTCCTCTCGGTGCCCTTGGGGCTCGCCGGCGCGCTCCTCCTCTCGAGCTTGCAGAGCCGGCTCAAGGGCCTCCTCTACGCCGTGCTCGTCTCGCCGATCCTCACGCCGGGCGTGATCCTCGGGATTTCCACGTTGATCTTCTGGCAACGCGCCTTCGAGGTCGGCGGCGGCCTCTTCCTCGCGGTGGTCGGCCAGTCGACCTTCATCGCCTCCTATTGCATGTTGCTCTTCATGGCCCGGCTCGAGCGGTTCGACCGGACGCTCGAGGAGGCGGCCCTCGACCTGGGCGCGAGCCACCTGCAGATGGTCCGCCGCATCCTCGTGCCGTTTCTGCGCCCGGCGATCCTCTCGGCGGCGTTGATCGCGTTCCTCCAGTCGTTCGAGAACTACAACACGACGCTCTTCGTGATCGGGGCGGAGGACACGCTCACGATCAACATCGCGACCCGGGTGCGGCTCGGCCTCACCCCGGCGGTCAACGCGATCGGTGTGCTGTTCATCGCCGCGACCGTGCTCGCGGCGATCGGCTGGGCGGTGCTGCGGCGACGTGAAAACGCGGCTCGCCTCGAGCGACCCGCCGCGGGCCCCGGCGAACGGCTGATCCGTCGATCGCGGAACCGGCTTACCGCCGGCGGTGCGGCCGATTGACACGTGTTGCCGCGGGCGCTTAGCTCGCCCGCGAGGTCGCCGAAACGGCCCAACAGGGAGCGCTGTCCATGAAGAAGTTCTTGGCACTCCTCGCGGGCGCCGCTCTGGGTGCGCTCGTCGCCTGGAACCCCGCCGCCGACGCCCAAACGGCCGACCGGCCGCTCCGGCTCAAGGGTCAATCTTCCCACCCGGCCTCGGCCAATCTGCATCTGCTGTTCAAGCTCTGGGCCGAGAACGTCGAGAAGATGACCGGCGGACGGGTCAAGATCGAGGCCCTGCCGGCCGGTGCCATCGTCCCGGCCTTCGAGGTGTTCGATGCGGCCTCGCGCGGCGTGATCGACCTCGGCATGGCGCCGTTCGGCTACATTCTCGGCAAGAGCCTGGCGGGCATCCCGCTTTCGCACGGCCCGCTGTTCGGGATGGACGGGTTCGACTATTGGGGCTGGTATTACGACGGCGGCGGGATGGAGCTCCTCGAAGAGTTCTACCGCGACGTCATCAAGCTCAATCTCGTGGGCTTCCCGGCACCTACCGACTACCCGCAGGGGCTCGGCTGGTTCAAACGGCCGATCAAGAGCCTCGAGGACCTCAAGGGTATCAAATACCGGATCTACGGGATCGGCGCCGAGACCTTCGGTCGGTTGGGCGTGTCGGTGGTGACGCTGCCCGGCGGCGAGATCGTGCCGGCCATGGAGCGCGGTGTGATCGAGGGCGCCGAGTGGATCAATTGCGCCGAGGACCGCAAACTCGGACTCCACAACGTCGCCAAGCACTTCTACACGCCGGGTATGCACGAACCCGTCACCGGGGGACAGCTCTTCATCAACAAGAACGTCTGGAACAAGCTTTCTCCCGACATTCAGGAGATCATGAAGGTCGCGCTGAACGACGCGACCCTGAAGCGCAACTTCATCTTCGCGCGTGAGGCTGCCGAGGGCTGCGAGGCTCTTCTGAAAGAGGGGGTCACCATCCACCGCACCCCGGACGACATCCTGATCCAGTTCCTGACCGAGTGGGAAAAGATCCAGGCCGAATATGCCGCGAAGGACCCCTTCTACAAGAAAGTCATCGACAGCCAGCGGGCCTATGCCGAGAAGATCGTGCCCTTCCGGTTGAGCTTCTATCCGTCTTACGAATTCGCGGGTAACTTTTACTGGAAGGACAAGGTCTACGTGAAGAAAGACTGAAACCGCGACCCGGGGGCGGCCCGTTCGCGGTCCGCCCCGCTGCCGCCCTCCCCGACGCGCGAACCGAACACGAGGTCGACCCCTTGGCCGCCGCATCGTTGGCCGCGGGCGACGCGCCGCCGCCCGCCCTGCTGGTCCGGATCGTCCGCACGATCGACCGCTTCACCCTCTCGACCGGGGCGATATTCTGCTGGCTCATCGTGCCGCTCGTCGGGGCGATGGTCTGGGAGGTCTTCGCCCGGTACTTCTTTCACCGACCGACCATCTGGGCCTACGACGTGAGCTACATGCTCTACGGCAGCCATTTCATGCTCGGCGCCGCTTATACCCTCTATCGCGGCGGTCACATCCGCACCGACATTTTCTATCAGAATTGGTCGACGCGGGCGAAGGGAATCGTGGATGCCTTGTTGTATCTTTTGTTTTTCTTCCCGGGCATTGCCCTCTTCTTCTGGATGGGATTGGAGGAAGCGCTCCATTCCTTCCACATCCGGGAAGTTTCCGACGCGAGCCCCTGGCGACCGCCGATCTGGCCTTTCAAGTTCGTGATCCCGATCTCGCTCGGATTCCTTTTCGTGCAGGGGATCTCCGAGTTCCTCAAGAGCGCGTACGCCGCCACCACGGGACGGACGCTGTGAGCCCCGAAATCCTCGGCCTGGTCCTGCTGGGCGCGCTGCTCACCGGGATCTTCGTGGGCTTCCCGATCGCCTTCACCCTCATCATCCTGTCGATCGTCTTCGGACTGATCGGCTTCGGCGACACGGTTTTCTATCTGATGGTCTTCCAGACCATCGGGCTCATGAAGGAAGAGACGCTCGCCGCGGTGCCGCTCTTCATCTTCATGGGCCACATCATGGAGCAGGCGGGGCTCATGGAGCGCCTGTTCCGCTCCTTCCAGCTCATCCTGGCACCCGTCAAAGGCTCGCTCTATCTGGGCGTGCTGTTGACCGCGACGATCTTCGCCACTGCCACCGGGATCATCGGCGCGTCCGTCACCGTCATGGGGATGATGGCCGCCCCGGCGATGATGCGGGCGGGCTACGACCCCAAACTCAGTGCCGGGACGATCGCCGCCGGCGGCACGCTCGGGATCTTGATCCCGCCCTCGGTGATGCTCGTGGTCATGGGCCCGATCATGGGCGTGTCGATCATCAAGCTGTTCGCCGCGGCCTTGATCCCCGGCCTCATCCTCGCCGGCCTCTACGTCGCGTACACGCTGCTCCGCTGCCAGCTCGACCCCTCGCTCGGGCCGCCCCTGCCGCCCGAGGAGCGCGCCACGTCCTGGGTCGAGATCGCCCGCGAATTCTTCACGGGCGTGGTGCCCTTGGCGGTCGTCATCTTCGCGGCGTTGGGCTCGATCCTGTTCGGTCTCGCGACGCCCACCGAGGCCGCGGCGATGGGCGCTTTCGGCGCCGTCTGTTTGATGATCGCCTATGGCCGTTTCAGCCTCGCCAAGGTGCGCGACGCCT
>Ga0308415_1001113_pt1 | contig 11679 bp, 8 predicted proteins | sample HotsprSampleOS55_FD_203465 | JGI IMG/M metagenome (GOLD analysis project Ga0308415, IMG submission 203465) | Hot spring phototrophic mat microbial communities from Octopus Spring, Yellowstone National Park, Wyoming, United States - 20090730_OS55 ... | reverse complement strand
AGACGCTGGCAGCCGTGGCGCGCCCTGCGGACATCATTATCTTCTTCGACGCGTTTGCCATGTGGCACGGAACCTCCAAGGGACCCAACGGCGGACCCATCCCCGAAAACTGGAATGTGGCGTTCGTTGACGGGCACGCGAAAAACATCCCGCACACCGTGTTTATGGATCAGCACCCGTCGGTACCTTCTGCAGCGGGGCGTACCACACGCCTGAACCAAGACCCTGCGGCGGAGAACCCCAACTTGTAATCCATCCCGACCCATCTGGCAGGAGCGCCTCCCGACGCGGCGAAATTGCCCGCGCGGGAGGCGCGTCTATGTATAGCCTCTGGGAGAAACTGGAAAAGCGGGAGAAGGCGTTGCTTGTGGGCATCTACGCGGCGTCGCTCGCGCTGGTGTGGACGCTGGGCTACGGCTGGGGACGCAGCAGCGCAAACAGCCCTTTGCATACCGCAGGCGTGCACACGCAGGGCAGCGTGGAAGTGATTGACCTCAGCCAACCATCGCCTGCGACTGCGCCGATCGAGCCGTCTGCCCAGACGGAACCACTATCCACTGCAGAGGTCGTGGTGCATGTGTCGGGCGCGGTGAAGCAGGCGGGGGTCTATCGCCTTGCGCCCGATAGCCGCGTCGCCGACGCCATCGAACAGGCAGGCGGCGCAAGCGAGAACGCCGACCTCGACGCGCTTAACCTCGCCGAACCGCTGCAAGATGGGCAGAAAATCCATGTGCCGCGCAAGGGGGAAGCGAGCGCGCCTACAACCGCGAGCGTCTCGCCGCCCCGAACGCCCCGCCGCGCGCCCCAAGCCGCCGCTGTGCAGTTCCCCATCAACCTCAACACCGCCACTGCCGAGCAACTGGAAGCCATCCCAGGCATCGGTCCTGTGTTGGCGCAGCGGATTATCGAGTACCGCCAGACGCACGGCAGGTTCCAGTCGGTGGATGAGTTGCTGGAGGTGCGCGGGATTGGTCCCAAGCGGCTGGAGAGCATGCGCCCGTATGTGACGGTGCGGTAGCGAGCTACTCGCCTTGAACGCAGGTGTGCGGGCGGTAGCCTGCCTGCTCTGCCTCCTGCGCCGAGCGGAAGCGCACTTGGTTCTGCGGCTTGGGCAGCCCACGACAGTCAGGACGATGATACACCTTGCTGTTGCGGTTACCAATAACCGCGCCGACGGCGAGGGCAGGCGTTGCTTGCGCGGCGACTTGCGTCGGCGCGGTGCGCGTGGTCGCAATCTGAAGTTTTTTGTCCGCGCCCAGACGCATGATAACATCGCCGTGCAGGTCAGTGCGATAGACGCGCACGCCCCGAAGTAGGGCGAGCGTCTCGCGGTGTGGATGCCCGTAGCGATTCCCCGCGCCAACAGGAATCAGGGCTACCGTCGGGTTCACGCGGCTCAGAAACGCGCGATCCGTGCCGTTTTCCGCGCCGTGGTGCGCCACTTTCAGCACATCGGCGCGCAGGTTTGCCCGTGCGCTGTAGAGCCGCGCGCGCCCCTCGCGCTCCAAGTCGCCTGTGAACAGGAAACTGCCCCCAGGCGCGTCGATACGCAGCACAATACTGTTATTGTTCGGGTCGGAGCGTGTGCCTGTTAGCAGCGGGTCGCTCGGCGCAAGCACGCTGACGCGCACATTCGGCGCAGGCTCCAGCGTCAGCCCGCGCCGCACGACGCGGAACTTAGGGCGCTTGCCGTCGGGCGACTTCGCGCCGCGCGCCGCCAGCAGGAAGTCGCGGTACACAGGCGATTCAAACGGCATGCCGATGTCCCACACTTCCGCAACGGGGAAGGTTTTTAGCACCTGTATCAGCCCGCCGATGTGGTCGCTGTGTGGGTGCGTCGCCACGAGCCAGTCGATTTGCTGTACGCCCAGCCGACGCAGTTTGCCCACCAGCGCGACGCCTTCGCTGGTCTCGCCGCCGTCAATGAGCATCGTCTTGCCGTTGGGGAAGGTAATCAGCGCACTGTCGCCCTGCCCGACATCGAGGAAGGCGACCTGCAGCGTGTCTTGTGGGGCAGGCTCCAATCCACTGGTGGGCGCGGGCGCAGCAGGTGCAGGAGCAGTCGCCGAACGCTTCGGTGGCGCACTGCACGCGACGAACGCCAGCAGCAGAATTGTCAGCAGGCTTATACCAACCGCGCGGGCAAAGTTCGCGAGTTGCCCCCCTCCTTGAGGTTCCCCCCGCTTCGCGAGGGGAACCGAGCGAGGCGCACTTGTTCGGTTCCCCCTGCACGCAGGGGGAACCTTAGGGAGGGGGTCGTCAATCCGCTTCATTTTTGTAAGGCGTGTCGCTTCGGTCAGTATTGTGCGTAAGTGCATCACCCAATTAAACCCCATCGGCTACCCCGCGCGCCCCGTCGCGTTGGCGACATGCAGCGGCTGCAGCGCGGACGCCAGCACGCCGAAGCCAGGCGCCTAAAACACCAAGTTGGGCGCGCCCGACACCAGAATGCCTGCCGCGTCGGTCAGGTCGCCGCACCAGACTTTACAAAGACACGGGCGATTGACGACCCCCTGGTATATTATAGCCAGCAAGAAGGTCAGGTGGGGTTCCCCACCTGACACACAGGGCGTCGGAGCGTCAACCCCCCTGGGACATCAAGCCCGTAAGGAGCTTACGCCCGACGCCCGTCGTCGGACACATCGCACGGCTTCAGATTCACTCCATTCTCTCTGTTTTGCCACAGCCGAACGCGTCGCTCCGCAAAAACGAGAGAGTAGGCGTCCCGTACGGAAATATCCCGCCGTAAATGTGACCGTCAGTAGGACTCCTTCGCACATAACAATACCTTCGACCTGTCAAAGTGTCTACCGCTAACAACTCCGAGTACGCCCCTACAACGCCTTGCCCGCTAACGACGGGCAACTCCTCAGAACGCGGCATATGCAACACCGAAAGCAACACCCAACGCCCATCCCCCGTCACATCCAGCGGTAGGATGCTGTGCCACTCGTGCCGCCGACGCTCTATCACCACCTGCGAACGCCCATCCCGCCACTCCACCCACACCTGCTGCAGCCCTGCCTCCCAACGCTCTAATGTGCGTATCGGCTCCACCCGCACCCGAACCTGCTGACACGAAGAGTATGCAAACGCACGGTCACCGCCCATACCAGAATCACCATCACGATAGCGAGGATTGAGCATCTCCCAGTCGTTGTAGACCGCATCCAAATCGCGCCCCCGCAACACCCAACGACGCCCGCTTACCACATCTTGCTTGTACGCCACCACCTGATGGTAGCCACGCCGAAGCTCTGGCAAGTCCTCTTGATACCAGATGTGCCGACTGTCGGGATACCAACCAAAACGATGTACGCAGTAGGTACTCTCAGTCCCTGCAATCGGACACCTCAAGGTCGCCAAGCGACGCACGCGCCTTGTAGCGCACTCCACCACAATCATTACATCTCTCTATGTCGTCAGTGGAGCCGTAGCCGCACAGGAAGCGGCTGTCGGGAGAGAATTTGAGCCGATGCCAACGGGGGAGTACCAAAGGCTTGGAGTATGGCTGCACCTTGCCACAGTAGGTTGCCTCCAGATCTCTCTCACGCGGAGCTATCCACCCCAGCGCCCACGAAACAGGCAAGGACACAGGCTGCCCGCGCAGCTCAGGTACAATTGCCCGCGATGCACTTGGACGAGGCAGTGGAACGGTTCCTGACGCACTTGAGCGCGACGCGCGCGCCGCACACGGTCAAAGCCTACGGAACCGACCTCGCGCAGTTCGTGGAGTACGCCCTCAGCGCGGGCATCGAGCAGGTACCGCACTTGAACGAGCGGCTCGTGCGCAGCTGGCTCGATTCGTTCCGCGCTGCCAGCCGCCGCACGCGCGAGCGCAAACTCTACTGCCTGCGGGCATTCTTCAAGTATTGCCGCACGATGGGCTGGATTGACCACGACCCCAGCGCGGGCGTCGCCCTGCCTGTGCAGAAGCGTCCCCTGCCGCGCTTGCTGACCCAGGCACAGGCGGAGCAGCTGATGCAAACGCCTGAACCCGACTACGACCCTCTGCGCCTGCGCGACCGCGCGATTTTGGAGATGCTGTACGCGACGGGCGTGCGCGTCAGCGAGCTGGCAGGGCTGGACATCGACGCGCTGGATATGGCGCAGTCGGCGGCGCGCGTGCGCGGCAAGGGCGGACGCGAGCGCGTCGTGTTGTTCGGGCAGGCGGCGCACGAGGCGCTTGCCGAGTACCTCCACCGCGCCCGCCCGCAACTGATGAACCCCAGCACGCCCACCCGCGCGCTGTTTCTGAACGCGCAGGGCGGCAGGCTCACCACCCGCAGCATGCACCGCCTCGTGAAACGCTACGGCAGGCAAATCGGCGTCGAGATTAGCCCGCACGCGCTGCGCCACTCGTTCGCAACCCATATGCTGGACGGCGGGGCAGACCTGCGCACGGTGCAGGAACTGCTTGGACACCGCCGCCTGACCACCACGCAGATTTACACGCACCTGACGCTGGACAGGCTGCGCCAGACCATAAGCCGCGCGCTGCCCAGCCTCACGCTGGAGGACGACGAATGAACCCAACGATGCACGCCACAACTGTGTTGGCGGTTCGTCGCGACGGACAGACCGCCTTCGCCGCTGATGGGCAGGTGACCTTCGGCGAGGTGGTGATGAAGCACACCGCGCGCAAGGTGCGCTGGCTCTACCAGAACCGCGTGCTGGCGGGGATTGCAGGCTCCGCCGCCGACGCGCAGGCGCTGATGGATCGGTTTGAGTCGAAACTGGAGTCGGCGGGGGGCAACCTGCGCCGCGCGGCGGTGGAGTTCGCCAAAGACTGGCGCACCGACCGCGTGCTGCGCCACCTGAACGCGCTGATGGTGGTCGCCGACGCCGACACGCTGCTGGTGGTCGCAGGCGACGGGAATGTGCTGGAACCCGACGAGGGCGTAGTCGGCATCGGGTCGGGCGGGGCGTATGCGCAGGCGGCGGCGCAGGCGCTGCTGAAGCACACGCAGCTGACCGCCCGCGAAATCGCCGAAGAGGCGCTGCGCATCGCCGCGCGGCTGTGCATCTACACCAACGACCACATCACGGTCGAGGTGATCGAGGCGCGATGACACGCACCGTCGCACGGGCGTTGTGCTATCTCACCCTGCGCGTGGTGGTCAACAGCATTCGCCGCGCGTTCGCCAACCCGCTCCGCGCCATCCTGACGACATTTGTGCTGGCGTTTTTTCTGTGCGGGTGGGGCGCTGCGATTATCGGCTCGCTGATGGAGAACCCCGCCGCACGCGCCCAGCCCGATATGCTCCAGCCGCAGCAGCTGATACTCCGCTCCATCGGGCTGGTCGTTCTCATCCACTGGTTCTATGTGGTGTTCACACTGCTGCCGTCCGTGTTTCGCCCTGCGTATGCGCTGGTGCAGGAGAGCGATGTGCATTACCTGTTCACCACCCCGCTGAAGCCGCTGACGCTCTTTCGCGGAATAGTGCTGATACGCGGGCTGTTCGGCGCGCTCTTTTTCCTGCTGCTCTTGGCGGTCTACCTGTTGCTATTTGGCGGGGCGCGATTGCGCCTGCTGGCAAGCGTGCAGGAGCCTGTTGCGCCTGCGATGGCGCTGCTGGTCTACCCAATCCTGTACCTGCTGGTGTTCTGCACCGCGCTGCTGTGGAGTATCGTGCTGGAGGCGATGGAGCTTACAGGACGCAGTGTGCGGCGGTGGGTGTCGCAAGTGCTGCTCGGTTGGGCAGCGATGAGTTTCGCGCTGACGGCGGGCTACTTGGTGTACCTGCGCCGTCTGCCCGAAGAGTTCGCGTTTCTGACCGCGCTCGGCAAAGCGGTGGACTGGCTGCCTGCCTATGTGCTGCTGTTGCCCGTGCGCGGGCTGGCGGACGCTGCAATCGTGCTGTATCAGGGCTTCACGCCTGCGATGGGCGTCAGTTTCGTGCTGTGGCTCGTGGGCGTGCTGACTGCCAATCGGGCGCTGGCGCGCTATCAGAACGCGCTCTACGAGGTGGGCGCGTCGCTGGCGCGCAAGGGCGCCGCCGCGCGCGCCTCGCAACGCGACCCGATGGGAACCTACCTGCAGCGCAAGGCGGAACTTGCCGCCGCCAAGCCGCTGCGCACGCTGCGCTGGCTGGAACGCTGGACGCCACGCGGGGTGTGGGCGCTGCTGTGGCGCGACCTACTGATTACCTGGCGCGCCAGTGGCTGGGGCAATCTGCTCATGGTGGCGCTGATGGCTGCTGCGCCCGTCGGAATGACGCTACTTATCCACTACACCGCGCCTGCCGAACGAGACATCCGACTCGCCGTGAAACTCGTCTACGCCGTTGCGCAGGCGATGACTGCCTTCTTCATCTCGTTCGGCGCGTTCTACGGGTTCACCGACATGCTCCGCCGCGTGGAGTGGCAAAAGCCGCTACCGTTCTCGCCCCGCACAGTGATGGTGGTAGAGTCGTTGCCCAGCGTGGTCTTTTTTGCGGCGTCGCAACTGCTCGCTGCGCTGGTCATCAGCCTGTGGTTCCCCAGCAACTGGCTCTTCTGGCTGGGCAGCGGAATTGTGGCAGCCACTTGGGCGACCGTGCTGATGATGGTGATGCTCGCGATTGCGCTCATCAACCCCGACCCGACCGACTACACGCAGCGGCTGCTGACAGGCGTGCTGATTGTGCCTGCGCTGCTGCTGACGGGCGCGCCTGGTGCGGCGATTTGGCTGCTAAGCGTCGCGCTGCAGTGGAGCGTGTGGCTGATGGTCGGGCTGGCATGCCTAACGAACTTTTTTGCGGCGCTTGCGCTAACCGCCTTCAACGGCGCACTCTACGAAAAGTTTAGCCCGATAGAATAACACAGGGGCAGGAAGTGCGTCTTCCTGCCCTCGTTGACGGTTTGGGTATCCCCCCAGCTCAGTCTGCCGTCTCGCCGAAGAAGGCTTCCACAGGGATTAGCCCCAATTGCAAGGCGCGTCGCAATAACTGCACACGGTTTTTCACATTCAGCTTCTTATAAATGTTGTCCAGATGGAAGTCCACCGTGCGCTTGCTCCGAAAGAGCGCGTCCGCCACTTCCTGTGAGGAGCGTCCCTGCGCGATGAGGCTCAACACCTCGATCTCACTCTTCGTCAGCCGTACCGGCTTGTTGCGGTTCTGCCAGTTCCATTGGCTCATCGTCGTTCCACCTCGTTCCGTGAGATTTCGCCGCCCGCAGGGGGTATATTCCATACCCGCGTGCAAATTTCACAGTCGCTTCTCCCCATACTCTCTTGTACGCGCGAAAGCCCTCGTAAGTTCGTAGGCGGTATAATCCCTCGTGTTTATCGACGAGGCGGTGATTGAGGTGGAGGCAGGGCGCGGCGGGGATGGGTGCGTCTCGTTCCGTCGGGAAAAGCATGTGCCGCGCGGCGGTCCCGACGGCGGCGACGGCGGCGATGGCGGCAGCGTTATGCTCATCGCCGACACGCACCTCAGTACCCTGCTCGATTTCCATTACAAGCGACGCTATAAAGCCAGCAGTGGCGGGCACGGCAGCGGTAGCAATCGCAAGGGGCGCAACGGCAAGTCCATCACCCTGCGTGTGCCCGTCGGCACGCTGGTCTACGACGCCGCCACGGGCGCGCTGCTTGCCGACCTGTCGCGTCCTGGCATGCGGTTCATCGCCGCGCGCGGGGGTAAGGGCGGACGCGGCAACGCGCACTTTACCACCCCCACCCGCCAGACGCCCCGCTTCGCCGAAAAAGGGCTGCCCGGCGAACGACGCACGCTGCGACTGGAGTTGAAGCTGCTCGCCGATGTGGGCATCGTCGGCATGCCGAACGCGGGCAAAAGCACGCTGATTAGCCGCATCTCCGCCGCCAAGCCCAAAATCGCCGACTACCCCTTCACAACGCTTGTGCCCAACCTCGGCGTCGTGCGCTACCAAGACCAGAGCTTTGTCGTCGCCGATATACCAGGGCTCATCGAGGGCGCGCACACGGGCGTCGGGTTGGGGCATCAGTTCCTGCGCCATGTGGAACGCGCGCGGCTGCTGCTGTACCTGCTGGATGTGTCGCCGTTTGCGACCGCGCCGCCGCTGGAGGCGTTCGAGACTTTGCGCCGCGAACTGGAACTCTACAAGCCCGACTTAGCGCAGAAGCCTCCCCTCGTCGCGCTGAATAAAATCGACACGCTTGCCCCCGACGAACGCGCGGCGGTAGATGCCGTGCGCGGCGCGATTGAGGCGCAAGGCTACGAAGTGTTCCCGATTTCAGCATACACGGGCGAGGGTCTGGAGCCGTTGCTGGCGCGGTTGGCGCAGCGCGTCGCCGAGTTGCCCCCGCCTGAGCCGCTGCTGGAGCCGACGCCAGAGGTCGCTAAGCCAGCCCATCAGCCCACGCGCGTCTACAAAGACGGCGAGGTGTTTGTCGTGGAGGGCACGCTGCCGCTGGAGATTGTGCAGCGCACCGACTTCGGCAACCATGAAGCCGTGTTGCGCATGCAGAAGCGGCTCAAGGGGCTGGGCATCTTCCGCCGCCTGCAGGAGCTGGGCGCACAGGAGGGCGACACCGTGCGGATTGGCGAGGTGGAATTAGAATACATGTCCGACGAATGAAGGTCAGTATTGTTGTGTCCAGAATCAGGGTGTCTCCGCTGCTCGGCGCTTCCATGCAGCCACCTCAGCCCTTGCCTCCTGTATATCTGCTGGACCGCGGCGGATGGGAATACCCCGCTGTTGAAACTCTTCGGCAAGGCTCCACTGATCGGTTCCCAACAGCTCTGCTGCCTTCGCTAAACTAATTTGCTCGTCAAGATACGCGCCGACCACAATCGCCCAGTGCAAGTCTGGGTCAGACTTCAGGGCAGTTAGCAGTACCTGGGAGATGCGTTCGGGATGCACCTCCCACAACTTTGCCATCTCATCCAACAGCCAGCGTGCTACCACAAGGATAGTGTACCTCAAGGCTGCAGCGCCTTACTGCCCCGCCTCCATCTGCTTCAGGATTGCCTCCAAGCGGCGCATGCGCTCGCCGTAGGCTGCCCAGTCGCCGTTTCTGAGCGCGTCCTGCGCCTCACGGTAGAGACGGTTCGCCTGTCGCGCCAGGCTCCGCAGATCGGCGGGCGCGGTCGGCGCAACGGGCTGTGTCGGCGTCCCGTTGTCGCGGGCGGCGCGCGGCGGCGTGCGCCCCCCACGCTCCGCCAGCAGTTGCTGCAGTCCCTCCGCCACCGTGTCCGTCATCACCACGCGGTCGCCGCTGGCAAGCACCACCTTCGTCAGCTCTGGAATGGCGCCCTCCGAACGTGCCCGCAAATAAATCGGCTTGAGGTACAGCATCGACTGCCCCAACGGCACGACCACCAGACTGCCCCGAATCACTTGCGAGCCTTGCTGATCCCACAGATTGACCTGCAGAGCGATGTCAGGGTTCTGGATAATCCGCGCATCGATCTGCTCGGGACCGTACACCAGACGCTGACTGGGAAACCGATACAGCACCAGTTCGCCGTAGCGGTCGGGGTCGCAGTGCGCCACCAGCCACGCCACCAAGTTTTTGCGCTGCTGCGGGGTGAACGGCAGGGTCAGCAGGAAGCGCGGCTGTTGCTCGCCGGGCAACTGCATAATCACATAGTAGGGCGTCATCGGTACGGTCTCGTTGTTCTCCAGTATTTCGCGGGCGATTGCCCACGCATCCGCCTTGTTGAAAAACACGCGGGCGTCGGTCGTGTTGTAGAGTTCCAGCAATTGCGCCTGCACCTCGAACAGGTCAATTGGGTAGCGCACATGCTCGCGCAAGCCTGCAGGCATCTCGCTTAGCGGCTTGAACACGCCCAGGTACGCCCGCGCGTAGGCGCGGATAATCGGGTCGGTCTCGTCCGCGATGTAGAAGTTCACCGCGCCCGTGTAGGCGTGAATAGTCGCCTTGACCGAGTTGCGCAGGTAGTTGAACTGGCGCACGCCCCGATCGCGCGACAGGAACGGGCGACTGTAGGGGTAGTTGCGCGTGAAGGTGTAGCCATCGTAAATCCACACGATCTCTCCATCGTGAATCACGGGGTAGGCGTCCTCGTCCCAGCGGATGAAGGGCAGCATCGCCTGCACGCGCTCGCGGATGTTGCGCCGAAACAGCAGGCGCGACTCGGCGGTCAGGTCGCCCGAAAGCAGGATGTTCTGATCCGACAGCCGTATTGCAAACAACATCCGCGTCAGCCAGCCGCCAATCGGCACGCCCCCATCGCCGCTGTAAGTCGTGTAGACATTCTCCTCGCCCCCTTCGCTGGTCGGGCGCGGATAGTCGAACTCCCTAAGCCGAGTGCGCACAATCGAGTAGCGGTCGAGGTTCTCGCCGAAGTAAATAGCGGGGTTTTTCAGGGTGATGAACTCACGGGTCTGCGGAGGCAAATCGCGTATCCAGAACACAGGCTGCCCCTCGGGAGTCGCCTCGTTTACAGGGTTCATCACCACACCGTAGCCGTGCGTATACAGCAGGTGCAAGTTCTGCCAGCGTTTTGCGGCGGGCGGCAGCCCCTCCAAGTTCAATTCGCGCACCGACAGCAGTACCTGACGCAGCGTGCCGTTCACCCGATAGCGGTCGACATCGATGTCCACGAATGCGTAGTAGGGCTTCAGCGCTTGCAGCCCGTTGTACACCTGCCGCAGCGGGCGGAAGTCCCACAAGCGCAGGTTCTCCAGCGTGCCCTCCGCCCCGCGCAGGTCGGTAGCCGTCAAATCCTCGCGCACATCCATCGGCTGCACGCGAATCGTGTCCAACTTATACGCGCGGCGGGTGAAGGTCAAGTGCCGCTCGATATACGCCGTCTCGCGCTCCAACTGGTTCGGCACAACCACGAACCGCTGCACCAGCGGCGGGTAGACCAGCGTCGCCGCAATCCAAAACAGCAGCACGACCGCGAAGCCGCCAATCGGCAGCAGCAGCCCCGCCCCACGCCGCAGGCTAATCAAGCACAACACCGCCGCAATCAGCAGCCCGAACACCGTAATCGTCAGAATCGGCAGCCGCGCATGCACATCCGTGTAGCCCGCCCCAAAAAACTGGTCATGCTCCGAGAACACCAAGTCGTACCGCGCCAGCCACAGATACCACGCGAACGACAACAGAAACAGCGTCGCCAGAATCAGCATGTGCGGCTTCACCGACGGCAGAAAGGTCGGCATCCCGCCCAGCCAGCCCAACGCGCGATTGAAATAATAGAACGCGCCTATGCCCACCAGCGCAACCAGCGTCGTGAAGACCACCAGCCCCGACACGAACGACAAAAACGGCAGCCGAAACACATAGAAGCCGACATCCTGCCCGAACAGTGGGTCCTTGACGCCGAACGATTGCGCGTTTTGGAACAGCATCAGGTCGTTCCAGTACGCGCTCGCGCTTAGACCCACGAACAGCGCGAACACCCCCGCGCCCAGAATCAGCAGGTAGTAGGTTCCCCGACGCACGGCGCGTGTGATGCGCACGATGCGCCCGCCGCGCACCGCCAAGTCGGGCGCGTCTGCCGCCCCTGCCACACGATTCGCAATCACCAAGTTCACCAGCGCGAACAGGAAAAAGCCAATCGCCGCCGCCAGAAACAGCACCCAGCGCAACGCGAGAATGCGCCCGAAAATCTGGGGGTACTTCACATCATGCACAAACCACAAGTAGTCCGTGTACAGGTTGACGAATGTGCCCCCAAACAGCATCACGAGCAGGACGACAGCAATGACGCCTGTCGCGATTCTCTGACGGGTTTCCAT
>Ga0308415_1001110_pt1 | contig 11692 bp, 6 predicted proteins | sample HotsprSampleOS55_FD_203465 | JGI IMG/M metagenome (GOLD analysis project Ga0308415, IMG submission 203465) | Hot spring phototrophic mat microbial communities from Octopus Spring, Yellowstone National Park, Wyoming, United States - 20090730_OS55 ... | reverse complement strand
GTAGGCGAACGTGAAATCTGCCGCAGGAGCTGCGCCATAACGATGACCCGCACATCGTTGCGACTGAGCTTGCGCCCGGATGCGCGCAACCTGTCAACCTGCGCCTGCGCGAGAGGCGCAACAGTCCCCCAGAGGTCGCCGTTCCAGCAGTGCGTTGTCATACGCTGCCGCTTATGGCAGACGAGGATGATGTCAAGATCAATCGGCTCTTTCGCCTGATGCTTAGGCATAGCGACCGACATCTCGGCCTTGATTGGGTGTACGGCACTGATCCAAAACCCAGCCTGCATCAACGCCTGCAACATACAACGCCAGCCTTCCACCCGCGAATGGTGATAGGTGAAAACAAGCAAGCCGTCCTCTTTAAGGACACGACAAGCCTCGCGCCAGACAGCACATAGGCGATCGGTGAACCTTGCTTCGTCGGTGTTTTGTACTTCGCGATTTGATCGGGTCGTATCCAGCTCGCGGTGCCCGTGTGCCCCCAAAATGTGGCGCTGCCAAACATAGAAGAAGTCAGCAAGCTGTGAGTAGTGCACGTTGTCGAAGAAAGGTGGATCGGTCAACACAACATCGACGCTAGCATCCGGCAGGTCAGTTGCCCCTGAATCGCCGCACGAGAGATAGACCTGCCTACCTCCTGCTGCAAACTCCTCGCCGGTTTCGGCGATGGACATCCGGATAGGGGCGGAAAGCCCGTAGACCTTTTCGGTCTTACCAGCCTGGTTCACGCACAACTCGAAGGGATTTTCGGCATAGTCGAGCGCACGGAGAATACGACGCTCAAACAACGTAGAGAATGCGCCTGAACTTTTCGGCGTGCCCCAGAGATTGGCTTCGAGTGGTGTGCGCTCAGGTTTCAGGATATGGTGCGCGAACATGTAGCGAACCGCGCCGGTCCCCTCTCCTTTGTATGAGGTAAACATATTGTTGAACTCTAGGGTGCCGGAGAACAGGCAAGTGAACAGATCGCGCAGCGCCGGATCGGGGATCTCACGAATGCGGTCGGCCAGGATCGAAAGGCACAGGAGCTGGCGCGCATTAAACATCTCGTGCCAGTAGCGGTAGCCGTAGCTAAGCACTTGGTTGGTGTTGTAGCCCGGCTCGATTGGCACGATCGGATACGGCTTCTCGCGCTTGGCCAGTGCGCGCTCTGCTTCCGCGTAGAGATTTCGATCTTCATCGCCAATCGGGTGATACGCCTTGCTTCCATCTGGTAGTAAGACCAGCTTTGCATACATCCGATACTTGGGCGGCTTGCCTGTGGCGCGGATTGTCTTGGCAATTGGAAAAACGTGATTGCATGTAGGACACGTTGCGATTTGGCCCTTGGCCGGACCCGTGTTGGGGTCGAAGAACTTCCTGCAGGACTTGCACTTGGCGTCTCGCGCCTCAACGTGAAGCTCGTTGATCGTCCCGCAATGTGGGCAGACAGCCTGCGCCCGTGTCACCTTCCTCGGATAAGCGTGACGCGCAAAGATTTGTGAAGAAAACAAATCCACCTCGCTTGCGCAGAACGGGCAATCGACGGTCATAACCCAGAACGTGTATAGCACCTCTGCCTGCCTGCCATCCGGTAAGGTCACGCGGTAATAGCTGCGAATCTCGTCAGCCACGTCGCGCTCGATAGAGCGAAAGGTGTCGATGATTGCTTTGCGGTCAGAGAGCGAGAGCGAACACTTCACGATGAAGTGCGCAACCGGATTGATGTCGCGACCGATAGCCCTTGTACCTAATTTGACGGCCTCGATCAGCGTCGTACCGCTGCCCATGAACGGATCAAAAACCGTCCCGTTCGGAATGCGGACCGGCTTATAAAACAGGTCTAACACATCCGCACCTGAAGGAGCAAACGCGCCGATGGCGAGCGCCCGGAAGACGCTCCCGAGACGCTGCGCCCACCACTTGTGGATGTGGGTGATCGGGCGGTTGATCTCCTTGCGCCAGCTCTCGATCTCCGCGATCTCGCTCAGCACCTCGAACGGGAACGAGTCGTCCTCGATTGCGCGTGAACCGGCCTTAGGCTCAAGACAAACGATGGGACACGCCATGTCCACATAGCCGTAGGGGAATTGGCAAGGTCGCGCCGATACTGCCGACCTTCTCCGTTTATCCACTGCCTCCTGCTTATGATTGCATGTGCCATGGGGCGTCTAACGCCATGCTCGCCGGCCTGGCGCGTTAATTCTCCAGCATTCAGGATCGGCTGCAACGCATGTCGGGTGACACCATCGCTGGCACAAGACACAATAGCTTGCCTAATTGTATGGCGTGAGATTGAATCAAGGGGACGCATTCACAGGCGAGAGCAGCCTCAGGTAATGCGCATGCTGGCATGCCACGCCCGATAACCCTTAGCCAGCCGCGCCTTTCGCTTCGCTCCAAGGTGACAGGTTGAGGCAGGACACTGGTGACCTCACACGATCGCCGCCGGTCACGCCGACGCCTCTGTATGCCATGCTGAGCAAAGCAAAGCATCTAGATTCGGATTTACGCGAGCCTAGCGAGCAACGCAGAGTAGAATGATGCGCAGACCGTCGGTATTCTTAGTAAACTTATTACTACTAACTGATGTAATAGCCATGACCTATGCAAATATCCCGCGTGCTCCGCAGAGCAACCTATTGGCAGAAGATGTGGATAATCTGAAATCACGTTAATTTAGCAATGAATGCTCCTTCTTTAATTGATTGCAACGAACGCTGACGAGCGTCGTGTCCTCGTGCGCAGTTGACGCAAACGCGAGTCCTGATCGCTGCTTGTAGGTGCGCGTATCGCGGTACACCACGAGTCAGACTAGCATATACGAGCACACTTGCCAAGAGTTTTACCATCTCGTTGAGCAGTTATAAGGCAATGGTCAGAAGATCGTAAAGTAATCGTATATTAAAATTATGTAAAATTTTTGGCAAGGAAAAGCAAAATTTCAGAGCATTTCAGGTGGACTATACTGGTAGGCAGGATTTTGCTTTTAAAATACAGAGGCGCTGAGGGAACCGAGTTTTTAGGATTCTCTCTGCGCACTCTGCGTCTCAGCGATTTTTGCCGCAAAGACGTCAAGGAAACAGAGAGGCTTCAGTTTGCCACTCTGCGCGCGCTGTGCCTTGGCAATGAGATGTCAGTAACCCAAATCATCCCAAAGATGCGCTTTCATCTACATCTGAGGTCCTATTTCGTGGTTCTGCCTTGAGCAACAGGCCGTGGTCTGACGCGCGCAAAGGTCGGCGGCGGTCTGTTGTTCGGGATGGTAAGCAGTAGAGAGGCTGATGATGGCGTGCGCAAGCTCTCTGAAGTCCTTATAACAATCCTGGACGCTTGCAGCATACGCGCCAATCGCGCCATCTGCGGGCTGCAGGGCGAACATGGGTTTGCCGGCGCGCGCGGCCAGCGCGCGCAGGCCGGGGTAGTGCTGGATGCGACAGAGTTGGGGTGAACCAGAGAAGCCTGGCGCAGGCAGATATTGTGGATAGGCTGCCTCCAGTGCTGCTTGGTACTTTTCGTCTGGGGGTCCCGTTAAGATGTAGCCGGCTGCGGCAAATGCGCCTTGGGGTTGGGTCATCATGATGGGGGCACGGGCACGCTCCCAATCAGCGCGCCAGCGCAGGAGTGTTGGGCCAAGCACGCTGAGTGCGCGCAGCGAAAGGAGCGTTGCCTTCGCCGGGATGAGGATGTGATCAGCGGCCAGCAGCGTCGCGCGCGTCAGCGCGCCCAAGTTGGAAGCGAGGTCGACGATGACGAACTCAGCATCTTCGCGCTGGGCGACGGCGCGCATGATTTGCGATGGCATGGTGGTGCGGCGCAGGGCCGAGGTGTGTGCGCGCATGCAGCGCGGCCATGCCTTGGCCAGCGCATCCTCACACTTGGCAAGGCAGGGGTCACCGACGATGAGGCTGAGGCCGTCGGCAAGTGGTTCGGTATGTGGGATGCGCACTTCGTCTGCGTTGAGTGCTGCAGAGAGGGTATTTGACGGGTCTGACCAGATCGCTTCCAGCTTGTCCTCACCAAGAGCCATAGCCGAGAGGTGAGCCTGGGGGTCAAAGTCGGCGAGCAGGGTGCGATGGCCGAGTTCTGTGAGCATCCAAGCGATGTGGTAGGCTAAGGTAGTTTTGCCGGTCTTGGCGGCACAATTGAAGAGGGCCACGATTTGCATATTGATATTATATTGCGACTTTGGCCTGTTAGTTCGGATCGACATAGCTCACCGCCAGGGTGGATGCTCACGCCGAGAACGCAGGAGAAAGCGTATCTGGTTGCCTAGCAGGGAGACTTCGTCACTGCCTACCCTATCGATGCATAGCTCAATGCCTAACGCGCGTTAAAACAGGCTTTGCTCCATGCGTGAATCGAGTTGGCATTTCATTCGCTGTTCAGATGGTAGGCAGTTACGAAAATTTTATGGAATTGCATACATCAACCTGGGTGAGGAAATCATGTACAACGTACAAGCTCATTCAGCTATTTTATTACTTCCTCTTGCTTTAAGAACTGCGATATGCATAAATCTCCGCAATTCCACATGAGGATCTGGAAAAGAGTTTAATTCGAATTGACGCTGTCAATAAATTTGTGGTGAATAGCGGGGTGGTGTGGGCTATGCATAGCTAACAGCAGATGGTAGGGTGTTTTATTAAAATAACGTGAGTTCGGATTTATCTGCGCCTTCTGCCAATAGGTCGCTCACGCCAAAGCACAAAAGTGCGGATATATTTGCATATACTATAGCTTTTACATCAATTAGTTCCTGTAAAATTATCGAAAGTAGTGCCAACTCGTACGTGGGATGCCTGCACCTGGTATGGGCGGACAGGATCGCTTGCTCAGACTCGCATAAATCCGAACTGACGTTAAGTATAGCCTCGCCATGCACGCTCTATCGCCTGTGGACTTCTGTAAAAAGTGAAGACATGGGATCTTTCAGAGAGGCTTTACAGCCAGGAGTGCTTGAGCTCAGCGAGGAGGTGATAAGTTAGAGCTCGACATGGTGCTGAAGTGGATTCGGCGCAGCGATTGCTTACCTCGGTGGGGATCACGTGAGCGCTTGCGCGGCCTCGGCTGTCGCGTCGTAACGCACCCAAAAATTGAAGGAGGTGCTTCGTGCTCGCTGCGCCAACAGCGATGCTCTGCTCGCCAGGCTTTCTCTCCGCGATTGACGGTGGCTATGCGGATCGTGCCCTGATTTAGAGGCGTGGACAACGCCGCAGCGCGGCCCGCGCGCATTTCAGCTAGCACGCCGGACGATTGGCAGGTAGATCTTGTAGGCGATGACGTCCACCGTGCTGCTCAAATCGATGCCGGTATCGGCGTTGTCCACGAACACCTTGGGTTGGTTCACGATCTGGCCTTCTAAGATCTGCACCTGCACAACATAGCTGAGCGCATGCGATGCGCCGGCAGCTAAATTGCCGGACCAGGTCACGGCGTTCAATGTTGCTTGTGGGCCGAAAGTCCCTTCACCCAGCTCCTGGCCAGCGAGCAGCATGGCGAAGTTGCCGCCGCTGGCGCTGCCGGCGACGTAGGTCGTGCCACTGGGGATTGGCGCGTAGATCAACACGTTGTTGACTTGGCCTGGGCCGTTGTTGGTCAAGACCACAGTGTAGGTGATGAGGCCGCCCTTGCGCAGAACGCCCAGCGTTTGGGTCACTGTCTGGAGCGTGCTGGTCAGCGGCGCGCTGCTCGCTGGTGGGTTGACGTAGGTAGCCTGCGCTGAGCGGGAGCCTAGCCCGCTTACCAAGGCGAAGACGGCCTCAATCGTCGGCGTGAGCGAGGTCAGCGTCGTCGTGATCTGGCCGCTCGCGTTCGTCGCGCCGCTGGCGGGCGAGAACATCCCGATGTTGGCCAGGAAGTTCACCGTGACGCCACTGACCGGATTGTCGAACTGGTCCACCACCGTCGCCATGGCCAGGCTCTGGCTGATGCCGTTGGCGACGATCACCGTCGGCGTGAGGGTAAAAGTGAAGGTGAACGGCGCGCCCGCGGTGAAGGTGACCTGAGCGGTCGCGCTCAGGCTGTTGACGGTGGCGGTAACCGTGGCCACGCCAGCGGCGATTGAGCTGAGCGTGACGGTGGCGCTGCCGCTGCTAGTGGTAGCTGCTCCGCTGCTGAGCGCCCCGAGGCTAGTGGTGAAGCTGATGGTCGTGCCGTCAGCCACTGGGTTGCCAAACTGATCGGTGGCGGTGGCGGTGAGCGCGCCGCTGTTTCCCACTAGCAGGGTGTCTGGAGCAGCGGTGAGCGTCAGAGTGAACGGCGTGCCTATGGTGAAGGTCACCAGGACTGTGTCGCTCAGGCTGCCGACGGTTGCTGTGACCGCCGCGACGCCGGCAACGGTTGAGCTGAGGGTCGCTGTGGCCACGCCACTGACAGTCGTCGCGGTGAAGGGTGAGATGTGCCCCAGGCTGGTGCTGAACGTGACCGTCGTCCCATCCGCGACTGGAGCGCCGAACGGGTCGGAGACCGTCGCGGTGAGCACCGCGCTCCCACCAACTGGGCGAACCGTCGGATTGGCGACCAGCGTTATCGCCCCCCTCCCCTTGAAGTGAAAGAGCGAGACTGACAAGGGCGGCAGAACCCTGGTGACGACCTGGCCGGAAGCGCTGAACGCCGCCGGCGGCGCGCTGGTCAGGTCGTCGGACGGGTTGCTCTGGCCGTTGTAGAGGACGGACTGCGCCCCTAAGCTGTTTGCGCGAACCTCATAGGCCAGTCCGCTGAGGAGCGGCCCGAAGCCGCTCACGAGGATCGTCGCGGTGACCGGCGCCTCTGCCTTGTTGACGGCGAGCAGCGAGATCGTCTCGCTGCCCACGCGGCCGGCGTAGACGCTGAGCTGCGTCCCTGGGTGCGCTGTGCTGGTCACTGACAGCATGTGCGTCCCGAAGCGCGACCATAAGGGATAAACGTAGTACTGCGGCGCGCGGTAGAAGCCATCCTCTGCGTGCATTACTCTGTGCCGTTGGAGGCGAAGCCGTTGGCCAGGTCCCACTGCGCGAAGAGCGAGATGCCATGCTTCGCCGCTGCCCCGATCGCATCGGCCAGGAAGAGCATGTTCACTGCCCTGGTCATCCATTTGTCGCCGTCCATGTCCTGAAGGGAGACCAGGTTAAACTCGGTGACGGCGATCGGGGCGCGCCGCCCGCCGCCGTAGAGGTCAAAGGCTTCATGGAGCTTGCCTGTAATGTATGGCCATCCCCATTGCGGCGCGTCCAGGACATGGCGCATGGCGCGCGGCAGGCGGAAGTAGAAGTAAGGATGGATGCCGTAGGCGTCCAGGGCAGCGCCGGCTGCGGAGATGATCCGGCTGCCCCAGCCGGCGTAGGTCTGCCACTGGGCCTGGGTATCGCTGGGCATGCCTGGATACTCGAAGCCGGCAGCGATGAGCCGGATGCCTGGGTCGACGTCCTGCATCGCCTGGCGAAACGCGAGATATCCTTCGAATGTCTTGGTGCCGCTGATCGCCCCGTGCACGTATTCATTCCCGTCGCACGTCCATGTCTCCTCCCAAGCTGCGCCGCCACTCTGGCATAGCCCACGGCTAGAGGGCGTGGCGTGAGATGGCTTGCTGGCGTAGACCTCATTGCCGAACTCCCAGAACTTGATCGGGACAGGGTCAGTGTAGCCTTTGCTGGCGCGCAACCTCGCCCAGTGGCCAACGGTATACCAGTCAGTGCCGCGGATGTCAGTCCCTATGATGCGGGTGTCAGTGATGTAACCGTTGAAGAAGGCGACGAGGGCGGCAGCCTCTTTAGCAGTGCTGTTGGGGTTGACCACCCACAGACCTTCAGCCTCGGTTGCTTTGAGGAAGGCGATAAAGTCTGAGGGTTTGGCGGCCCAGTTCTCCCAGTTCTCGGCGCATGGCTCGACGCCGGGCTGGTCGGCACCCAGTTCGCAGCTCAGCCAGCCGTAGCGGTTGCTCCAGCTTCCGCCGGGCAGGCGCAGGAGGCGCAGGCCGGCGGCTTTTGTGCGGGCCTGAAAGGTGGTGTTCATCAACCGCCAGTTGCCAAGCCAGGCTGGCAGGTTGCTGCCGAGCATGTAGGGGCTGAAGGGGGTGATGGGCGTCCCTGCCTGGATGTGGATGGCAGCAGCATAGCCGCTGGGCTGCGGCTGGGGGACGCTGAGCAGACGAATCTCGTCGAGGTAAATCGTCAGCGGCGCAGTGGATGTGAAGCTCTGGAAGTTGATGCGGACGACCTGGGTTATTGCCGACATCGGGATGGTGACCGGCGTCCAGACGCCGGCGGTCGCGGTGAGGTAAAACGCGCCGACATCGCCGCCGTCGTTTTGGGTTTGGAAGAAGACCTTGATAGGCTTGTCTGCGCCGCTGCCGCCGTGGATGCGGAAGGTCAGCGTTGGATAGGTGGTGGGTTGGACGGGCGGCCAGGTGCGCAGGGAGAAGCCGGCCCAGCCAGTGTGGTAGGTGATAGCGATGGCATGGCCATAGCTTGGCGCGGTGCTGCGGTAGTGGGCAGTTGTATCCCAAGACCAGTCCTCCCATGCCAGATCCAGGTCATCGCCGTAGATCACCCAGTCGGCGCTTGGCGAGGCAGCGTGCGACCCTCGGCGGTCGCTGACGAGAAAGAGGGCCAGTCCCAGACCAGCGATCAGGAAGAGCAGAAGAAAAGTTCTCTTTAGCATGCCTGAATTTTCACCAAAATAGTTTAAAAATATATTAAACATGGCCTTGCTATTCACGACCTATCGCCTGTGTAATTCTATAAAAAGTGAAGGCGTGGGATCTTTCAGAGAGTCTCCACGGCCAGGAGGAGTCCTGCTTGCACTCAGCGGGGAGTTGATAAGTTTTAACTGGCCAGGGCAGCCAGATTGATCATGCAATACGCAATGAGTGCGCATCACACGTTGACCACAAAATTGATAGGGCTGCGATTGCTCAATCTGCGAGGAGCTGGTCAACGGACGACCACCCGCCTGCGCAGCAACAGATTTGTCGAGCAGCGACATCAGCGATGTTTGCGCGAATGCCGGTGATCAGTTGCACCTTGAAGGAGTTCATCTCGTTCGATGGGTATCCCTTGTCTCCGAAGAAGAGTCGGCATGCAAGCCTGGTAATGGCCGAAGAGCGTCATGCCCAATTGCTGACCTGGCGCGAGCAGCACCAGCGCGTGCTGACGTTGCAGGATGACGCGCGCATCAGCGCGAAGCGCCTGAGGTGCGTCGCCTCACGAAGCAACCGCCATGCACATGGTCATCGCGCACGAGCGCGATGGGGGCAATCACCCCGAATGAGCGCAGCGTCGCCGAAGATCGCCGCGACTGCTATACCTCGTCACCCACTTTGACAATGCGCCTGCCCACAAGAGCCATCCGCGACTCCGCCCAGCTGCCCTGCGCGAGGTCACCCATACTGCCTCTCGGTGGATGTGCTAATGAAGCCGACGCAACTGTGGAAGACACCAACATCTTACACATGAGATTCCGCAAACTCAGGCTCAAGAACTGTGAAGACACAGGAGGAGCGTAGGCGTGCCGCGACGGGGCGGGCGTGATCTTCGACGTCGACGGCCGGCGCATAAGCGGCGCGCGCCTGCTGGCCATAGTCACGCTCAAACTCGGCGCGCAGGGGCGGCTGCATCGCCTGTCCACAGACCGCGACTACCAGGTGGTCCGGCAGGCTCAGCAGCGCCTGGCTGCGCTGCTGGACGCGTGGGCGATCGGCCATTCTTCCTCTCCTGCCAGGAGAGAAACCAGGGGTGAGGTGATCCTCCGCCCTGTGCCGGACGAGCCACTATCGTCGATCGGCGCGCTCGGCTTCCGCGTGCAACGCTATGGCATGCTCCAATCGGGCGGCTTGTTCACAGCCCGCCAGGCCCTGGCGCTCGTGACGCTTAGACCAGCAGTTTCTTGCTTGTAATAGGGCAGGTACAGAAAGAGAACCAAAGGAGAGGCTGGAAGTAGCTACAGCAATCAAGGCAAGCAGAGGGTATATCCTCGTTGGTGTCATGGATATCCAACACTGAAGCGCTTCGTAGAACGTTTTAAACGCAAAAATTGCCGATGATATGGGGCTTTCCAGAAATAGTGCCGATTCGGGAGGAGTTTTCTTGAAGCAATGGCCAATGTTATTGAGCTGTTTGGAACAGCACATCTGGACATGGTATGTGCTGATGCTGCTGAGCGTCCATTGCCCGACGAGACAGCGCATGTCTAGTTCACCGGCCCGCCCTACTAAGATGCTGTGCCCTATGCCAACCTATCGGACTTCTTATTCGTCTGGCTCAAGCGCGCCCCTGCCCGGCCACCTGCTGCTGCGCGCCCCCTTCGACTCAATCAACCCGCTCACGCCCAAGGCCCAGGAAGTCGCGCAAGACGCGAGCAAGCGCGTGGATGCCCAGGTGAAAGACCGCGCCTCGTTCCAGCAGGCCGTGGCGCGCGCCTTCGCCGAGGGCCGGCGCGTCTTGCGCGCCGACGACGTCAGCGCGGTGGTTTTCGCCCACAAGACAAGACCACTGAGGGCTGGGAGGCGCTGCTGGCTGGCCTGATCCGCGGTGGCTGTTCGATCACCGCCTCCTGACCGATCGTCGCTGAGAGAGAGGCACGCCTGCGCGCCTGCGACTCCGCCGCGCTGGCCGCCAGCGTGCACCTGATCTGCCGCCCACGGTCGGCCGAGGCGGCGACCGGCAACTGGGGCGACGTGCTGCGCGCGTTGACTGGGCGCGTCGCCGACTGGATGGCGCGGCTCCAGGCCGAGGGCGTGCGCGGAGCCGACCTGGTCTTCGCCTGCGTCGGCTGGCTCTGGAGATCTTTAGCTGCTACAACCGGGTCGAGACCGCCGAGGGGCGCGTGGTGACGCTGGACAAATCCCTGAAGAAGGTCTGGGTGGTGGTTGGGCAGGCGGTGCTCGAGCAGGTGCTCGGCGCTGCCGAGGCCCGCGCGCGCCACGGCGGGGCCGGCGCGCTGGATGAGGACGTCTGGCTCACCGCGCTGTTCCTCTGGACGCTGCAGAGCACTCACGAGACAAACGCGCTGCAGGTGAACGCCGAGGAAGCAGCGCTTGATGACGACGACGTTGAAGGCGAAGACAATGAGGACGAGAGGGGGCTGCCTTGGCTGCGCGGCGAGCGAAGAAACTGGCTGGCTTTGCGCCGCCCTTCGACGTGGTGCGCCGCTTCACCTAGCCGCTTGGCACCGCCTTGTCTCGCTGGGAACGCTGCGTGATCGAGACCAAGAAAGGCGTCGTGCGGCTTTTGCTGGTGGCCGAGCGGGGCAAGCGGCGCTTCGGCAAAGCGGGCGCGGCGGCCGCGCACCTGGAACAGGCAGCGGACGACGGCGCGAATCCGCTCCAGGGTTTACTCTTCCCAGAGCTGGACGCGCTCCCCCAAGCGCAGGTACGTCCGGGGCGCAGCGATGGCAAACGTCACCGACGAGCAGTTGACGCCTGCCCTCGAGGCAACCACGCTCGACCGCGTGCACGCGGCGATGCTGTTGCAGGCGAGGGGGCGCACCCAGGCGCTGCGCGCGCTGCTCAAGACCGAGAAGGAGCGCGGCCTGGGCTTCCTGCGGTTGGCGAGCGCGCTCTACCCGCCCGGCAGCGAGGAGAAGTGGCTGCTGATGGTCTTGGATATGCCAAAATATAGCAAGCGCATGTTGAAGCGATTAGCGGTCCGCGGCTTCAAGTCCCTGATCGAAACGAGCATCGAGTTCCCCCGCCTGACGGTGCTCTTCGGCCCGAACGCGGCCGGCAAGAGCA
>Ga0308415_1001106_pt1 | contig 11785 bp, 7 predicted proteins | sample HotsprSampleOS55_FD_203465 | JGI IMG/M metagenome (GOLD analysis project Ga0308415, IMG submission 203465) | Hot spring phototrophic mat microbial communities from Octopus Spring, Yellowstone National Park, Wyoming, United States - 20090730_OS55 ... | reverse complement strand
AGGCGCCGCAGCGCAGGCGCTTCGATTTTCTGACCGACACAAGAGGTTGGCGTGTGTCACTCACACGGAGGCAAGCTCTCGCTCAAGCAACGGCACTGGCGGCAGCGCGCGGCTGGACCTCGGCGGCCTGGACGGCTGAGTGGGACCGCGCCGTTATTGAGGCCGCGCTGGCCGGCCTCGATGCTCAGTTCGACCCCGGCGAATCGATGATCGCCCGGTGGGTGGGTCCGGCTTACAACTACCACTCGGCTCTGCGCGACATGCGGGTTCACCCGACGCGCGAGTCTCTCGAGTATGCGCTGCTGCTGCTTGAAGCGGGCGATGCCGCGCGGGCTGAGCGGGCGGCTGCGATCCTCGAGCGCGTCGTCGCGCTCCAGGAGAAGGATCCGGCGGGCAAGTTCTACGGCCTGTGGGGTTACTACCTCGAAGAGCCGGCTCCCAGGATGACCCCGGCCGACTTCAACTGGGCGGACTTCAACGGCTCGATGCTGCTGCTCATCGAGTTCCGTCACGGTCCGAGGCTCAGCCCGCGACTCCGCGAGCAGATTCGGGAGGCGATCCGACACGCCGCCTACTCCGTGAGGCGCCGCAACGTGACGATGACCTATACCAACATCGCCGTCAAAGGCACCTTCGTCACACTGGCGGCCGGAGAGCTCCTGGAGGACCGCGCTCTGTGGGAATACGCCACGGACCGGCAGCGCCGCTTCGCCCGCACGGTGGATGAGACGGGCAGCTTCGCCGAATACAACTCCCCCACCTACGCCTACGTTACGCTCGCCAACCTCACTCGAATTCGCATGTGCGTTCGCGACGACCGGGTGCTCGCGCTCAACGAACGGATTCACGAACGGCTGTGGCGGCACCTGGCGGCGCGCTGGCACCTGCCGACACGGCAACTGGCAGGCCCCATGAGCCGCTGTTACTCGACCGACCTCGGTGCGCCGTTATGGCTCCAGAAGGCGCTCGGCGGGCGCCTGGTCTTCGCCACGTTGGAGGAGATCCGCGCCCGGCGCCTGCCGGTTTCCGGCGAGGTGGGCCTGCTCGACCTTCGCTGTCCAGAAACCGTGGCGCCGGGTTTCCTCAAGGAGCAACCTGCCCGCCAGGTGCGCGAGCTGTTCCGGCCGCTCGTGCAGGGCACGACCTGGCTCGAGAGGGACTACTCGCTTGGCAGCGTCAACCGGGGAACCTTCTGGATCCAGCAGCGCGCTCTTTTGGCCTATTGGGGAGGCGCAACGAGACCGGCGCGCTGGGGCCATTTGCGCTTCATGCACGACGATTACGACTTCGCCTCTGCCCTGCTCTATGCAACCCAGGAGCGCAATCTCGTGCTGGGACTCGTGAATTTCGTCAGCCCCGGCGGTGACAAGCACCCGAGTCTCGACCTCATTCGAGACGGCGTCTTCCGGGCCTCGTCGCTGCGGCTGCGCCTGGACGTCGCCGATCCTCAAGCCCGCATCCGGATCCTCGGGGAAGGCGCAGCCGAGGTGGAAGGGTCGGGCGTCCGCCTGGTCTTCCAATTGCGCGAAGGCGCCTTCGGAAAGCGGTCGCCGACGCTGCGGGTGGGTAGCGAGGAGGGCCGCGCGGCTTTGATCGTCGATCTGTTAAAAAGCGAAGCTCCTGTCGAGGTCCGCTGGGCTGAGATCGATCGCGCTTATCTCGTCTTCACGCTGAGCGTGAACCCGGCGGGGGAGCTGCCCGAATACGAGAGTCGCCACGAAGGCGGGCGGATCCGGGCTCGCTGGGGCGAACTGGAGCTGGCCGGCGCCACCGGGGTCGGCCCGCTCGACAGCCAGCACGCCGCCTTCGCGGAGTGGCGTCTGGGCCGGCCGGTTCCGGCGGTGCGGCTGCGCGAGGAGCGGCTGGCGGAGGGAGCTTGACTTTAGGCGAATGAAAAGCGAAAATAGGGGCGTGCTCCTCCCTCTCGCCTCGGCCCCGCGCCTCACCGGCATCGCTCGCCTGGCTGCCGCTTCCCCGCGGCGCGCCGCCAAGCAGCGGGTCGAGTATTTCGAGTTACCGACGCTGCGTTATTTCACCCGCTGCCGCAGCGCTCGCGTGCCCTTTCAGTGGACCCTCAATCCCTACCGGGGCTGTGAGTTCGGCTGCAAATACTGCTACGCACGCTACACGCACGAGTTCATGGAGCTCGACGGCGGCGTGTCGTTCGAAACCAAGATCTTCGCCAAACGGTGGGACCCGCGCGCCTTCGCCGGAGAGCTCGCCCGCATCGCGCGGCGCGACTGGATCGCCATCGGCACGGCTACCGACCCGTACCAGCCTGCCGAGCGGCGTTTCCACATTACCCGCGCGATGCTCGAGATCCTGGCGAGCGAACGGGGCCGGCGCTTCTCCTTGACCACGAAAAGCGATCTCGTGCGGCGCGACATCGATCTGTTCCAAGCGATTGCCCGCCGCAACGTCTTGCACATTGCGCTGACGATTACGACGATGGACGAGTCTCTGGCGCGGCTGCTCGAACCGTACGCGCCGCGGCCGGCGCTGCGCATGGCCGCAGTGGCCGAACTGGCCAGGCACGGACTGGCGGCCTCCGTGGTGGCCTCACCGATCCTTCCGGGCATCAACGATTCAGAGGCGATGCTCGAAGAGCTGGCCGCGCAGGCCGCCGCGGCCGGCGCCGCCTCGCTGAGCGGGAATGTCGTGTTCTTGAAGCCCTGCACCCACGCCGTTTTCTTTCCCTTCCTCGAGGAGAAGTTTCCGCACCTGGCCTTGCGCTACCGGCGCTATTTTGAACGCAACGCCTTTCTGCGAGGGACCTATCCCCGGCGCATCGCCGAGCGGCTGGAGGCGCTGCGGCGGCGCTACGGTCTGTCGAGCCGCTTTCCGGAGCATCCGCCCGAGGGCTGGGAGCCGGAGCCGCAACTGGAGTTCGCCTTTGCCGGCCCCTTCGTCACGAACTTTGCACAAAAAAGTACTTGCTAATTGTTTCAGCCGGCGCTATACTAGCGCCAATGGCGGTCATCCGACAATTCAAGCCTCGTCCGGGCGCAACGGTCGGCATCCATACGCACGCCCTGAAGGATCTCCGCTACATCCGCGAGACCATGGAGCGCGCCGGCTCATTCACGGCCGTGCCCGGCTGGGGCGGCGTCGCGATGGGGATGGTCGCGCTCGCCGCGGGCCTGCTCGGTGGACGGCAGGCGGATGCCGGACACATGCTGCTGGTCTGGGCGGGCTTTTGCGTGATCGCCCTGGCGATCGGCCTGGCAGCGATGCTCAAAAAGGCGCGGCGAGCTGAGGCGCCCCAGCTTGCCGCCCCGGCTCGCAAGTTCGCTCTCGGCCTTTCACCGCCGCTCATCGCCGGAGCGGTGCTTAGCGCCGTCCTCTGGCGAGACGGGGTCCTTCATCCGATCCCCGGCGTTTGGCTGCTGTTGTACGGCGCAGCCGTCACGGCCGGAGGCGCCTTCTCGGTGAAGCCCGTTCCAGTGATGGGCGTTTGCTTCATGCTCACCGGGTCGCTCGCCCTGCTGGCGCCGCCTGCTTGGGGGAACTGGCTGCTTGCGGCGGGCTTCGGCGGCTTGCACATCCTGTTCGGCCTCATCATTGCAAGGAGGTACGGTGGCTAAGCAATCGGCTTGTATCGAAGAGAACCGGGGCCGCGCCCGGGCGTCCGCTCCGCGGCCGGTCTGGCCCGGCAAGGAGCTCCCGAAGCTGGACCGCCTCATCCATGAACGCGTCCGGCTAGCGATCGTCAGCGCGCTGGCGGCCAACGAATCGCTAACTTTTAACGACTTGAAACGCCTGCTCGGCGCCACCGACGGCAACCTCAGCGTGCACACGCGAAAGCTGGAGGAGGCGCAGTACATCAGTTGCCGGAAGTTTTTCGAGGGGCGGGTGCCCAAGACCGAGTACCGGCTGACGCCGCTGGGGCGGCGGTCGCTCGAGCGCTATCTCGACCACATGGAAGCGCTCATTCAAGCCATGCGGGAGCGCGAGCGGGAACGCTAGCCAGCCGATCGATTCGCTGGAGCAGAACTTGGCGATGAACCCTTCGTCAGACAAACACAAGCCGTCGCATGTGGCGATCATCATGGACGGCAACGGCCGCTGGGCGGCGGCCCGCGGCTGGCCTCGCACCGCCGGGCACCGCGCCGGAGCCGATTCGGTCCGCCGCGTCGTGGAGGCGGCCCCGGGGTTGGGCATTCGCACCCTGACGCTTTACGCTTTCTCCTCGGACAACTGGAAGCGGCCCGCCTCAGAGATCAATACGCTGATGAACATGTTTCAGTCCTACCTCCAGAAGGAGACGCCGCGCTGCGTCGAGCACGGCATCCGGGTCAGCGTGATCGGCCGGCGCGACCGCCTGCCGCTGGCGCTATGCGCCGCCATCGACGCCGCCGAAAATGCCACCGCCGGGGGAGAGAATCTCCATGTCCGCGTCGCAGTGGACTACTCGTCTCGCGAGGCAATCCTTGACGCCGTGCGCCGCGCCCGGTCGCTTGCCTGCGTCACCCGGGAGGAGTTCACGCAGCTATTGGTCGGCGACGTCAAGAGCTCGCCCCAGATTGCAGAAGTGGATCTGTTGATCCGCACCGGAGGCGAGCAGCGCCTGAGCGATTTCCTGCTCTGGGAGTGCGCCTACGCCGAGCTCTATTTCACGCCGGTGCTCTGGCCGGACTTCACGGCGGCCGATCTCGAGGAGGCGGTCGCCGAGTATTACCGGCGCGAGCGGCGTTTCGGGGGCCTGCCGGCCGAGTGCGTGGCGAGCTGAGAGATGCCGTTTCGGCCCGGGCTGGTGTAGAGTCAGTCTGTATGCACCGACGCAGGTTTCAGACAGGCGCCGCATCGGCTCCGCTCGCGGCCGACGCGGAGATCGTCGCCAGCCTGTCCGGCTCCCTGCTCCGGTCGCCGGCGGCCTTCGGGATTCGCTGAATCCGTGAGCGCGGACGCACAAACGCCCGCGTCGCTGGTTGGGCTGGCTGAAGCTCTGCTGATCGGGCTCATCATCGGCGCGCAACGAGAAGCCGCCCAGGACGAGCGCCAGGCAGGCGTGCGCGATTTCCTTCTCATCGCCCTGGCGGGCGGCATCTGCGGCCTCATCGACAACGCTTGGCTGACGGCCGCGGCGCTCTTGGTGATCGGAGCCATGCTGGCGGTTTTCCACTGGGAGGCCCGCACCCGGACGGGGATCACCACCGAGATGGCTGCCGTGGCAACGTTCTGCCTCTGCGTGCTGGCCGCTCATCCGGCGCGGCCGCTCGGCGCCGGCCTGGCGACCGGCGCCGCCTTGGTCGTCGTCGTCTTCTTGGAGGCCAAGCGCGCCCTGCACACCTTCTTGCGCGAGACCCTCACCGAGCGCGAGTTCAACGACACGATCTGGTTCCTGGCGTTGATCTTCATCATCTACCCGATCTTGCCCACGGAGAGCTACGGGCCTTATGGCGCACTTTCCCCGCGCCAGATCTGGCTGTTCGTGATCCTGGTCTCGTCGATCTCCTTCGCCGGTTACTTCCTGGAAAAGTTCCTGGGAGCGAGCAAGGGGCTGGCTTGGACCAGCCTGCTCGGGGGCCTGGCTTCGACCACCGCAGCCACGCTGGCCTTCGCGCGCGAGGCCCGCGAGAAGCCCGATGAGCGGCGACTGTATTGGTCGGCGATGACCATCGCCAACGCGATCCAGTTTCCCCGCGTGTTGGTGATCCTCTATGTGGTCAACAATCGACTGGCCTACGACGCGCTGCCGACGTTGGCGGCGATGACTGCCGCCGGTCTGCTGTTCGGCAGCCTGCTTTACCGGCGGAGCGAGCCGCCGGCGGCCGCCCACCGGCTGCCGACGGGCAATCCGTTCCGCCTCATGCCCGCGCTGAAGTTCGGCGCCGTGTTCGCCGCGGTCATGTTTTTGAGCAAGGCGGCCGTGGCCGAATTGGGCGATCGAGGCGTCTATTGGGCCTCCACGGCCGGCGGCGCCGTGGATGCCGACGCCGTCGCAGTTTCCTTGGCCCACTTGGAGCTGGCCGGAGCCGTTTCGCTTGCCACCGCGCGGGCCGTCCTGTTCGCCGCACTGCTGATGAATGCCGTGATCAAGACCGGACTGGCGGCCTGGGCGGGCGGAGCGGCCTTCGCCTTGCGTGCGGCAGGCGCCTTTGTCGCGATGTTCGCCGCCGGGAGGTTGGCGCTCGGCGTGGGCGGCTTCTCCTGAGCGGGCCGAGGCGAAGATTCGCAATGAGAACCTGTTGACCGTTAGGGAAACTCCGGATATACTACCGCCAGGAGGAAGGCAGGCGATGTCTGGGAAGCAACACACTCCAATCCTTTTCCTGGCTCTGGTGCTGGCGTGCGCTGTGCCCGTCCGGGCCCAGTATGGCACGGGCATCATCCTCGGCACCGTCACGGACCCGTCGGGCGCGGTGATTCCGGGCGCCACCGTCGAGGTCAGAAACAACGCCACCAACGAAACGCGCACCTATGTGACCGACGAGATGGGCAACTACCGCTTCACGGCGTTGCCGAGCGGCACCTACACCATCACGGCCGCGGCCGGGGGCTTCCGCACCGCCACCGTGGGTGAGGTAGTTCTTCGTGTCAACATGCAGGTCCGCGTCGACATCCGCATGGAGATCGGCGCGGCGGCCGAAACGATCCAGGTGGCGGCCACCACACCGCAGTTGCAGACCGACACGGCCGCCCTCGGCACGGTAATCGACAGCCGGACCATCCTCGAGCTGCCCTTGAACGCGCGCAACTTTTTCGACCTGGCGGCCCTCACGCCCGGCGCGCTCAAGACCTGGGGCGCCTCGAGCGTCATGGACGAACGTTCGATTGAGATCGGCGGCATTCGCAATACCTCGACCAACGCCATGCTGGACGGGGTGGACTTCTCCGTGGCGAACATCAACAACCCGGCCATCGCGCTCTCGCTGGACGTCATCGAGGAGTTCAAGGTGCAGGTGAACTTCATGGACGCCTCCTACGGGCACGGCGCGGCCGGCATCGACATGGTGACCAAGCGGGGCAGCAACGCCTTTCACGGCGTCGTCTATGATTTCGTCCGCAACCGAGCCTTTCAGTCCGGGCAGTTCTTTCGGCCGCCCGCGGGAGCGCCCCGCTTCAGCTACAACCAGTTCGGCGCCGCGGCCGGCGGCCCCATCGTCAAGGACAAGCTTTTCTACTACGGCAACTACGAAGGCCGGCGACGCCGCACCGGCGTCATCCTGCAAGGACTGGTGCCGACGGCCGAGATGCATCGGGGTGATTTCAGCGGCCTGGGCAGAACGATTCGCGATCCGTTCAACAACAATCAGCCCTTCCCCGGAAACCGCATTCCGGAGACGCGCTGGGACCCCATCGCCCGGCAGCTTATCCAGTACTTTCCCGTACCGAACTTCGTCAATCAGCGTCCCGGCGTTAACTTTCTGGTTACGCCCTCCGACCGCGAGCGGCGGGACCAGTTCACCGCCCGCATCGACTACCGCACCTCCGAGAAGGGCACGCTGTTCGGCCGCTACAGCTTCGCCGACAACGATCTGGTCAACGTGGCCTACATCGTGGGCAAGGGGATGATCCGGCCGGACCGCAGCCAGAACGGCGCGATCGGCTACACGTACGTCGCCAGCCCTACGCTGATCAGCGAGACCCGGCTGGGGTTCACGAAGGCGTTTCTGGCTCGTGAAAGCGACGGCGATCGCTATTCGAAGAACTATGTCGCCGAACTGGGTCTGAAGAATCTTGCGCCGCAGCCGGGCGATTATACGCTGCCCTCGATCAGCCTTACCGGCTATGCTCCCGGAAGCCCCACCGGCACGCCCGGATTCGTCGGGTACGGGGGACGAATCGTTCAGAACAACATCTACTACCGCGCCGCCGAAACAGTTACTTGGATCCGCGGGCGGCATAATCTCAAGATCGGAGGAGACATCAGCCGGCTCATGGTCGGCTACGACCAGGGCAGCAATCAGAACGGCGTATTCAGCTTCACCGGCGTGTATGCGAACGACTCCTTCGCCGATTTTCTGTTGGGCATTCCGCAAACGGCGGCCGGCGGCCTGGGCAGCATCCTTCCCGAGCTCGGCGGCGTGGCGAAGTACTCCATCGGAACTCAGATTCAGTGGTTCATTCAAGATGACTGGAAGATCACAAACCGCCTCACCCTGAATCTCGGCTTGCGCTGGGAGTATTTCCAGCAATGGCGGGGCCGGCATGCCTGGTTCGACCTGGCGACGGGCAGGCAGTTAATCGCAAACAGCCCCGATTACTACATTCCGGGCAGGGGTTATTTCCGGGGCACGGGCGCTCCCCTGCTACCGGAGCGGCCGATTCAGGACGACAAGAACGACTACGCACCGCGCCTCGGCCTGGCATATCGCCTGACGGAAAACACGACCGTGCGCATGGGGGCGGGCGTCTTTTACGCGCTGAATCAGGGCGGGATGACGCTTGTTCCGCTGACCAGTACGCCGCCCTTTTACATGCGCGCCAACCTGACCTCGAGCCCGACGCGACCGGAACTGTTCCTGTCGCGACTGTTTCCCTCACCGCTTGAGACGACCACCGGCGTCACGTCGAACCTCGACCTGCGGAAACGGACCGGCTACATTTACAACTACAACTTCAACATTCAGCGCCAGCTCCGGCCGGGCCTGCTGCTTGAGCTGGGTTATATGGGCAACACCGGACACAAGCAGATCGGAACCCGGCTGCTCAATCAACCGCGCCTGCCCGCGGATCCCAACAATCCGGAGCCCTTCGCGGCGCGGATGCCGTATCCGTCGCTGGTGCCCGGTTTCAGCCAAGTGGTCAACTACCAGTGGTCGAACTACAATGCCGGCTTCGTCAAGCTCGAGCAACGGGTCTGGAATGGGCTTTCCTACACGGTGGCTTACACCTTCTCCAAGCTGATGGATAATGCCGCGACCGCTCAGAATATGTACGACTGGCGACCCGAGCGGGGCCTGGCGGGCAACGACGTGCCGCACAACCTGATCTTCAGCTATGTCTACGAGCTGCCGTTCGGCCGCGGCAAGCCGGTTAACCTTCGCAATCGGGCGCTCGACGCCATCCTGGGCGGATGGCAGCTATCGGGGATTACCAACTTCCGGTCCGCCATGCCGCTCACGATCTTCACTGCGGGCGACATCGCCAACGTCGGCACGGGTAACCAGCGCGGGAACGCCACCGGCGTCAAACCCAAGAGGCTGGACCCGCGGACGAACAACTTGCGGGGATTCGACCCATCGGCTTACGCCACGCCCCCGCGGGGCACATTCGGAAATCTGGCGCGCAACACGCAGCGCGGTTTCGGAATCAACAACTGGGACGTCGCCTTCATGAAGAACTTCTGGATCCCGCCGCTCGGCGAGGCCTCGCGCCTGCAACTGCGCGTGGAGTTCTTCAATTTCTTCAATCACACGCAGTTTCGCGACATGGGAACGACGGTGAACGTTCCGGCGACCTTTGGCATCGTCAACACGACCTACGATCCGCGCATCATGCAGCTTGCGGCGAAGCTTTACTGGTAGGGTGGCAGGCAGCCCATGCCGGGTGAAGCGATTCGACGACGCGATCTGGTGGCGCTGGCCACGTTGCTGCCGGCCCGGCTGCGTGCCGAACAAGGACGCCCGGGCCGGCCGCGCGTGCGCATCACCGACGTGGAGTGCTTCGAGGTCCGGCTTCCGGCCGAGGAGAAGCCGGCCGACCCGCACAAGATCTACTCCTACGCGGTGACCCGCGTGGCGACGGACGCCGGCGTCACCGGAACGGCCTTTTTCGGTATGCCGCGAGAGCTGCTCGAGCGGTGGGTAAAGCCGACGCTGGTCGGCGAGGACCTGTTCGCCGTCGACCGGCACCTCAAGCGCTTGCAGACCGAGCGCGGCGAATCCGGCTACCAGGCATGGACCGCCGCCGAGCACGCCATCTGGGACGCCATCGGCCGCCTCGCCGGCCAACCCGTTGCGCGCCTGCTCGGCGGCTACCGTGACCGGCTGCGCATCTACCGCACCTGCGTCTTTCCGGGCAAACCGGATCAGTCCGACGTGCCCTATGAGACGCAGGCCGCTTATGCCGTGCGCTTGAAGCAGGCCGGCTACACCGCCATGAAGGTGCGCGCCTGGCGGCCCCGTCCGATGGACGATGTGGAGATGGTGGGGGTGGTTCGCCGGGCCGTGGGTGACGACTTCGAGATCATGCTCGACCGCACCGCCGTACGGCCCGGCTGGGTCTGGGATTACCCGACGGCGCTGCGCGTCGCCCGCGGACTGGAGAAGCACCGCGCGTACTGGCTGGAAGAACCCTTCGATGGCTACGACCTGCTCGGCCCGGCGCGCCTGGCCGCCGAGGTCGACATCCCGATCACCGGGGGCGAACTCGGCAATTCCATTTACGTCTTTCTTCAGTACCTCCGCCACAAGACCTACGACATCGTTCAGCCCGACACGCGCATCTGCGGCGGTATCTGGATCGCCCGAAAGATTTCGATCCTGGCGGAGTCCTTCCGCGTGCCGTGCATCCAGCACGGCACTGCCGGCTTGACGCTCGCCGGGTGGATCCAGGCGGGCTGCGCGATGCCGAACTGCGATTGGCAAGAGATGATCGGCGGGCCGAATCTGCCCGACGAACAGTGGGAACCCGGCCTCAAGCTCCTGCGCACTCCGCAGGCGTTCCCGATCGAGAACGGATACGTTAAGCTGCCGGACGTGCCGGGGTTAGGACTGGATATCAATGAAGACGCCCTCCAAGAGTACCGCGTCCGCACCTGAGCATCCGTCGCGACGAGAGCTTCTACTGCGCGTCTCAGCGGCCTGGGCGGCCGTACTTGCGCCCGTGCGCCACCTCCAGGCGGCGGTCAAGCCGGTCCGTATTCGCGACGTCGAGATCTTCGCCGTCGAGATTCCGGTGTCGAAGAGCGAGTCCGAGGCCGGTTTCAATCATCGCTATCCGGTGGTAAGGATCACGACGGACGTGGGAGTCAACGGAATCTCCTTCGCCGGCCCGTCACCCAAGGAGCTCCCCGAGGTGCGCCGCATCCTTGTCGGCCAGGACCTGTTCAACGTCGAGCAGCACCTCAAGAACGGGCTGGCACGCTGGGGCGGCGTCGAACACGCCGTCTGGGACGCCATCGGCAAGATCGCACGTCAGCCGGTTTACCGACTGCTCGGCGGTTCGGCCACGCGCGTCAAGGCCTACATCACCTGCGTCTGGCGCGGCAACCCGGACCAGTCTCACGTGCCCTTCGAAGACCAGGCAGCCCAAGCCGAGCGGCTGGTGAAGGCGGGCTTCAAGGGCATGAAGATTCGCGCCTGGCTACCCAAGCCGCTCGACCATGTGGAGGCGCTGCGCGTCATCCGCGAGCGAGTGGGCAACGCGCTGGAGGTGATGTTCGACCGTACCGCGCACGCGCCGGAGTCGGTCGGCCAGAAGATCTGGGATTTTGAGACGGGGCTGGCGGTGGCGCGCGGCTTGGAAAAACACGGAGCCTACTGGCTCGAAGAGCCCTTCGCGCGCGACGATTACATCACGCCGGCGCGCCTGGCCGCCGCCGTCGATATCCCCATCACGGGTGGGGAAGGCTATCAAGGACTCGAGCCGTTCCGCCAGTGCCTGCTCCACAACACCTACGACATCCTCCAACCGGACGGACGGACGGTGGGCGGAATCTTGCTGGCGCGCAAGGCGGCGATCTTGGCCGAGGCGTTCCATGTGCCGACCATTCTGCACGGCACGATGGGACTGATGCTGGCCGGCTGGCTCCAGGCTACTCTCGCGATCGGCGCCGACTGGCAGGAGGTGGCGCTCGTCTGGCCGCCGCTGCTGCCGGAACAGCAGTGGGCGCCCGGCC
>Ga0308415_1001105_pt1 | contig 11786 bp, 9 predicted proteins | sample HotsprSampleOS55_FD_203465 | JGI IMG/M metagenome (GOLD analysis project Ga0308415, IMG submission 203465) | Hot spring phototrophic mat microbial communities from Octopus Spring, Yellowstone National Park, Wyoming, United States - 20090730_OS55 ... | reverse complement strand
TCGAGCGCACGACCATCGCGTTCGGCTCGATGATGCAGTTGTCGCCCAGCGTGGTGTAGGGACCGACCACCGCCCCGCGCTTGATACGGCAGTTGCGCCCGAAGCACACAGGCGGAATCACCTGCGCGTCGGGGTCTATCGTCGTTCCCGCGCCGACCCACACGCCGGGGATGCTTTCCTCGCCAGGCAGAGGCAGGCGCACCTTGCGGTTGAGCAGGTCGTAGTGCGCCTCGCGGTACTGCTGCAGCGAGCCGATGTCGCTCCAGTATTCGCTCATCACATACCCGTACAGCGGCTTGCCCTCGCGCAGCAGCAACGGGAACAGGTCTTGGCTAAAGTCATACGGCTTGCCCGCTTCCATATACTGGAAAATCTCTGGCTCCAGAATGTAGATGCCCGTGTTAACCGTGTCGGAGAAGACCTCGCTCCACGAGGGCTTCTCCAGAAAGCGGGTGATGCGTCCGTCCTCGCGGGTGATGACCACGCCGAATTCCAGCGGATTGGGCACGCGCGCCAGCACGATGGTGGCAATGGCTTTGTTGCGCTGGTGGAACTCGATGGCGGGCTGGAGGTCGATGTCAGTGAGCGCGTCGCCGCTCATTAGCACGAAGGTTCCGTCGCGCAGGTGCTCCTCCGCCTGCTTGACGCTGCCCGCCGTGCCGAGCGGAGTGTCCTCCAGCGAGTAGTGGACGGGGATGCCCCACGCTTCGCCGTCGCCGAAATAGCCTTCAATCGCGTCCGCGAGGTAATAGACCGTCGCGACCACCTGCTCGATGCCTTGCTCCTTGAGCAGCAGCAGAATATGTTCCATAATCGGGCGGTTCACGACGGGCGCGAGCGGTTTCGGGTGGTTCGCCGTAATCGGGCGCAGGCGCGAGCCTTCCCCTCCTGCCATCACTACGGCTTTCATCGCGAGTCCTCCAGCAGCCACAAGATTCGGCAACCATGCGTGGACTCCTGCCCAAAATGAAGACAGCCCCCTGAAGTCAGGGGGCTGTCGCGCTTCAGAGTGGGAAACAGGGTTAGAACTTCACACTGAGCGTGGTAGCAGCCACTGCGCCGCTGTTCTTGCCAGGCGCGGGACCGCCGCTGAACGCGCCGCCGACACCTTTGCCGTCAGTGTCCAGAATCTGGTACAGCACATTCAGCGCGGTGTTCTCGCCGAGGTCATAGCCGACGCCGAGTGTGAAGTAGTTCCACACGGGCTTAGGCGAACCAGCTCGGGAGCCAAGATTCCAGAACACGCCCTCGTAGTTGAGCGACACGCTGAAGCGCTCCGACAGGCGGTAGTCGACGCCCGCCAGCACCTGAATCACATCGTCGTTGGTGCGGTAGCCGTTCGGCACACGCCCTGTGCCCTCAAGGAACGCCCCTGAGAGGTTAATCTTCAGGTCTTCGGAGGCGGCGTAGTTGACGCCCGCGTAGAAGCCGCGCAGGTCAGACGGGTTGTACAGGTAGCCGACGCGGCCCCACGCACCTGGCGCAGCGAAGTAGGGGCGCACCTCGAGGTAGCCAGCCGTGACTCCAAGATTCGGACCGAAGTTGTAGCCGAGGCTCGCGTTCAGCGCCCAGTTGTCCTTGCTCAGCACGCGATCCGAGCCGCGCAGGAAGTCGCTCTGGGCGTACTCAAGACCGATATTGAAGCCGGCGAACTTCGCCTTGATGTCCGCGCCGAACACATCCACGCGGTCAATGTTGGCAGCCACGACTCCTGTAGGCGCGAAAGTGAAGTTCTGTTGAGATCCAATTCCCGCTGCGTAGTAAGTCGCGCCAACAGTCAGGTTGGTCTCTTCGCCGCGGATGGCATCGAACTCAAGGCGCGCGCCGGTAAACTGGTCGATCGGTCGAGAAGTGGTGGAGTTGTGGTTTTGCACAAACAGTTGGTTGAACACGAAGCCGCCTGTGGACTGCTGGTTTACCTGGGCTGCCCAGAGGTTGACGCGGAAGGTGTCGAAGTTGAGGTCGATTGCGCCGCCGTCCACGCGGAACGCGCCATCACCATAGCGCGGGAAGTTCAGGTAGTAATCAGGCTTAATCCGCTGCAGGGTGAACGGCGTAATCTTGGCTGGGTAGCGACCAACCGTCAGGTTCACCTTCGTGCCAAAGAAGTCAATTGGCGCCTTCACAAAGGCTTCCCAAATCACGATGTCGCTGGTGCCAATCGCGTAAGGGGCTGTAGCTGCGAGAGGTACTAGATTTGTGAGTGCGCTCTTGCCCGCCCCGCGCACATACTGCAGTTTGTTGCCCAGAATGAAGGTGGCAGAGCCGCTGACCTCCTCGTTGAGTTGCCCGCTGAGGGTCAGCCCCAGCTCGTGCGGAACCGCAATCGCTTCCAGGAACTTGCCAGGTCCAAGGCGCGTGCGGTTGAGGGTGTAGACATCCTTGCCGTCGAGGCTGTGCGCGGCGTAGACGCCGAAGGTCAGGTCGCCGCTCATCTTGAACTTCTCTTCCTTGCCTTCGAGCGCTTCCACGCGGGCGCGCAGCGACGCGAAGTCGCGCTTCAGCGTGTCGACATCGACGCCCAGCCCCGCCAGTTCCTGCTGGAAGGTCTGCGCCAGTCGCTGCAGGGTTTGCACCGCTTCGTTGAGCTTCTGCAGCTCTTGAATCTGGTTGCGCAGCTCACCAATCTGGCGCTGCAGTTCCGTGGTATCGCCAGGCTGCGTCTCGGGTGTAGGACGCTGCTCAAGCGCAGTGAGTCGTCGATCCAGTGCGCGGAGTCGCTCATCGATGTTGCGGTAGGCGCGCGCAATCGCCTGCGCAAACTCAGCACGGGTCATGGTGCGATTCGGGCGGAAGGTACCATCAGGGTAGCCCTCAAGGATGCCCAACTGCACCAACTGCTCAATCGACTGATACGCCCAGTGCCCAGGCGGGACATCCCGCATCTGGGCGAAGGTCAAGCCCGTAATCAGGCTCAGACCAGCCACACTAATCAGCAAACGCTTCATAGAAGCATCCTCCTCCGTGAGTTAGATTCGAAGGATGACCCTGAGGCGTTTCGGGAAGAGGCGCGTTCAGCCGTTCCGAGGTTTCCTGAAGCGCATTCCCTTGCGCACTCCGAATCCCCTTCGCGCTATATAATACCCACTGCATGCCAAAAAAGTCAAGTGGTGGAATTCACCTCGCGAAGGAGGCAGCCGCTAGGCAACGAAACGCCGTAAGGGGTGCTGGGAGTGAAGGTGTGCCCTACGCCCCAATCAGTCGTTTGAGGATGTAGTGCCCCTCTTCGGCGAGGTGGCGGGCGCCGTCGGGCGTGCGCGCCTCTGCATAAATGCGCACCACAGGCTCTGTGCCCGACGCCCGCATCAGCACCCAACTGCCGTCCTCCAGGATGTGCTTGATGCCGTCCAGCGTGTCGCGCTGCACCACAGGCGTGTTCAGCACCTGCGCCAACTCCAGCGTCTTCAGTTGCTCGCGCAGGGCAGGCATTTGCTCGCGCTCAAAGTGCGCGTCAATCCGATGGTAGTGGTACGGACCCGTGATAGCGAACACCTCCTCTACAAGTTCGGAGAGGGTTTTGCCCGTGGTTGCCATCGCCTCCAGCAGCAGCATGCCTATCATCACGCCGTCGCGCTCGACCATGTAGTCCGTGATGCCGATGCCGCCGCTTTCCTCGCCGCCCATCAGCACGCCGCCTGTCAGCATCTTCTCTACGATGAACTTGAAGCCGATGGGCACAACGCTCAGGGGCAAGCCGTAATGCTCGCAGAGGTTGTCGATCATCTGGCTGACCGAGAAGGTTTTGACCACTGCGCCCGTTTTGCCGCGCCGCTCGATGAGGTGGCGTAGGGTAATCGCGAAGATGCGGTGGCTGTCGACGAAGTTGCCGTGTTCGTCCACCGCGCCGATTCGGTCGCCGTCGCCGTCGATAGCGATGCCAAGGTGCGCCTTGAGGTGCTTGACGGCGTGCAGCAGCGGCTGTAGGTTCTGCGGAATCGGTTCGGGGTTCACCCCGCCGAAGTAGGGGTTGCGCTCCTCGCGCAGGGCATGGACTTCCAGCCCCAGTCGGGCAATCAGCGCTTTGAGGTAGCCCGCGCCCGAGCCGTGCATCGCGTCCGTCACGACGCGGTAAGGCGCTTCGTACAGTTCGTCCACCCGAATATACTGATGCACATATTCCAAGTAGTCGGGCACGGGGTCTAAGACATGCGGCTCGGCACGGTTGCCGACGGGCTGCGTGTACCGCTCGTAGTCGGGCAGCAGCGCGGCGAGGTGTCGCTCGATGCTTTGGGTAATGTCGGTCAGTGCCGCGCCGCCGTAGTGGGGCTTGAACTTGATTCCGTGAAAGATGGGCGGGTTGTGGCTGGCGGTGAACATCACGGCGCCTTGCATCCCGCGCTTGATGACCGCGTGCGCCGCCGCAGGCGACGAGACAGGACGCGGCACGATGAATACAGGGAAGCCATAACTGCTTAGTACCTGCGCCGCCGCTTGCGCGAACACCTCCGACAACGCGCGACAGTCATACGCCACCAGCACGCCTTCGCCAGGCGGCTGCGCCTCCTTTAAGTGGCGGGCAAGCGCGTGCGTCACGAGGCGCACATTCGCAACCGTGAAATCGTCGGCAATCACGCCACGCCAACCCTCTGTGCCGAACCGTATCTCTGGAACGCTCATCGTCCAAGTCGTACCTCCTGTGGGGAAAACTCGCAATTCTCTTCGGAACTTGCCCCTGCATTCCTGCTGTCCAATAGCCGATAATAGCCTTCGGTGGGCAACGCCTTCCAAAAATCACGACGAGGGTGGAACCATGTCCAAGCGCGAATTGAAGGTCGTGCGCCTTCTGGAACCTGAGTTATGCACGCGGTGTCGGTTCGCCGATATTGCGGATGTGGAGATGGCGGACGGCAGGGTGCAGCGGATGCTCTATTGCCGAAGGCTGGACTGCGACAATTGGGACTACGGCTCGGCGGAACCTGCTAAGCGCGTCGAGCTGTCTAAGGGGTCAGAGGATTGGGATGATGTCGCCTAAGCGTCGGTTGCGGGACGCCGCGCAGAGGGGATTCGGAGTGGTCAGACTTTGCATGCCTGTACCTCCTCCTGCAGAGCGCGACTTGCGAAGCGGGGCGCAGGTCGCGCTGAGCGAGGCGCTGCGGCGAGTCGACGAAGCGGGGCGTCGATTCGCCCAGCGTCTCCAGCAGGCGCACGAGTAGACTTTTCATCCCTCCCACGCACGCGCCCTACACCCACAGCGCCGGGAATGCCCACTTCCCGGCGCTACCCATTTAAGCCACCTTCGCCCTGCGGATGAGCTTGGAGAACAGCCCAGGCGCGAAACGCTTGAAATAGAGGGCTATCTTCTCGTAGCGGGCGATGTAGACCTCCTCTTTGCGCTTGTGCAGGGCGTTCAGGATGTGGCGGGCGCACACCTCGGCGGGCATGCCATGCGCAATCGTGTCGTCCATGCGCCCGTGTTCCTGCCCGTCGCCGCGCAGCGCGTGCAGCGAGACCTCCGTGCGCACGAAACCAGGGCAGATGAGCGTAATGAAGATGTTTTTGTCGTAGACCTCCGAGCGCAGCGCATCGAAGTAGCCGTGCAGCGCGTGCTTGGAGGCGCAGTACGCCGAGCGCAGCGGCGTGCTGAACTTGCCCAGCAGGCTGCTCACCACCGCGATATGCCCGCCGCCGCGCTCGATCATATAGGGCAGCACTGCCTTGGTGAGTGAAACAACGCTGAAGTAGTTGACCTCCATGATACGCCGATCGACGCTGAAGTCGGTCTCCAGCACGAGCGAGCGTTGCGAGACGCCCGCGTTGTTCACGAGGATGTCCACCTGCCCGAAGTGTTCAATCGCCGCGCCGACCATCGTCGGGTGGCAGTCGTAGTCGGTGACATCGAAGGGCAGCAGCAGGATTTTGCCCTGCCCTGTGCAGGCGTCGCGCACGGCTTCGAGTCGCTCGCGGCGGCGCGCCGTAAGCACCAAGTGTGCCCCCTCGCGCGAAAACGCATACGCCAGCGCCTCGCCAATCCCCGACGACGCGCCCGTAATCCAGACGACCTTGTTGCGAAAGCGCATGGCAGCCTACACCGCTTGACGCGCCATCGCCGTCTCAGGCAGCTGCTCGCCCAGACGCGACGCGATGTCTTCGGGGTTCTGCGCCACGCGGTACATCTCCTCGCGCGTGATGAGCTTGTGCTGATACAAAAACAGCAGGTGGTTGTCCAGCGAAATCATGCCGAGCTGCTGCCCCGTCTGAATCGCCGACTCGATGCTGTGAATCTTGCGTTCGCGAATCATGTGCCCGATGGCGGGAGTCACATACATAATCTCGAACGCGGCGACGCGCCCTGGTCTATCGGCGCGCGGCAGCAGCAGCTGCGAGATAATCGCCACGAGGTTCGTGCTGAGCTGCACGCGAATCTGCTCCTGCTGTTCGTGCGGGAACACATCGACGATGCGCTCCACTGTGCGCGCGGCGCCTGTGGTGTGAACGGTCGCAAACACGAGGTGCCCCGTCTCGGCGGCAGTGATAGCAGCTTGAATCGTCTTGAGGTCGCGCATCTCACCCACCAAAATTACATCGGGATCCATACGCATTGCGCGGATGACGCCCTCGTCGAAGCTGGGCACATCGACGCCGACCTCGCGCTGGCTAATTACCGACTTCTTCGCGCTGTGGAAATACTCAATCGGATCCTCAACGGTGACGATGTGCGTCTCGCGGTTCTCGTTGATATAGTCAATCATCGTCGCCAGCGTGGTGGTCTTGCCGGAGCCTGTGGGCCCTGTTACCAGCACCAATCCACGCGGGAGGTGGAGCAACCGCTTGACGCTTTCGGGCAGCCCAATCTCCTCGAAGCTGCGCAGGCGGTAGGGAATCAAGCGGAAGTTGATGGCGATAGAGCCTTTCTCGTAGTAGGCGGCGACACGGAAGCGGGCTTTCGGGTGCGTGTAGCCGAAGTCGGCGGTGCGCACGCGCTCCAGCTCGTGAATCGCGCGCGGTGGGGCAACTTCACGAAAGATGCGCTCCGTGTCGGCAGGACTCAACTCGCCATACTCCTCCAAGCGCACCAGTCGCCCGTGCAGGCGCAGCGTCGCAGGCTCATTCGGCACGATATGGATGTCCGATGCATCGCGCTCGTAGCAAATATCCAGTAGCTGATCGGCAGACGCAAATTTCAGCATAAGAACGCCCTCCTATCCACGAAGAGGATTCGCTCCAATGGGCAGGATTCCTGCTTTCCATGTTCTCAAGCAACAAAAGTTTCGCTGATGTGTGGGCGCATTACCCTCCCCGCTGGACAACGGCTGACAGGATGTGGTACAATCCCCGTGCAGACCGCTTTTCTGGCAGATTGGGGGAGACGAGACATGAGTAGCAAGCGCGGATACGGCTCAATTGCACTGTGGGCATTTATTGGTCTATTCTACGCCCTTGTAATGGTTGGTAGAGCAGACAATTTCTTACTGGACGATATGTATTTATTGGAAGAAGAATGTATCAAAGAATTCTATCGTCTCAGGCAGGCGAACGCGCTGAACCTGACGAGCGCGATGCAGGCGTGTCCGAACGCGAGTTCGATTCGCGTGGAGGATCCATACGAGGGCGTATACACGCTGCTGGTCGTCAGGACAGGCTCGGACGCTGGAATCACGCTATTTTTCGATAAGGACGGGCAACTGGTGGGAATAAAAGACGCCCCTTTCCACATTCGTGGCGAATTCTACAGGGGGACTGCCGCCCTGACTGTTTTGTCAATCGTTTTGTTGCCCTTGATTACGCTTCTGCTTGTGGCTCGACCGCTGGATATTCCTCTGGTACGGAGTGGTGCGCTTTTGTCTTTGGGGACGCTACTGGCGTATTGGAGTGGGTTAACGGTAGACCCGTTGAACCCGCGCCTAACGCTGATTGTGAATGGCATCGTTTACGGTTTGGCGCTGGGGGCAGGCGTCTGGGCGATTGTGGAGGTTTTCCGAAAGCGCAACGCGATACGGCAAGCGATTTTTGGCGAGCGTGAAGCGGGTACAATCTCCCCCCAGTGAACCCCATCGTTGTTGGCGTCGACACAGGCGGCACTTTCACCGATTTTGTGCTGTGGCGGGAGGGGCGACTGCGGCTGTTGAAACTGCCCTCTACGCCGTATGCGCCTGAGCAGGCGATTCTGAATGGACTGCGCCAACTGTTGCCCGACCCGCCTCCGCACGGGTTCACCCTGCTGCACGGCACGACGGTTGGCACGAACCGCATTTTGGAGCGCAAGGGCGCACGCACGGCGTTCCTCACGACGGAGGGCTTTCGTGACCTGCTGTTTTTGGCGCGTCAGGACAGACGGCAACTCTATTCGCTGAAGCCTGAGCCGCGCCCGTGCCTTGCCGAGCGCGCCCTGTGCGCGGAAGTGCCCGAACGACTCGCGCACGACGGCACGGTGCTGCGCCCGCTGGACACGAGCGGACTGGGACGCCTCATCCGCCGCTGGAAGCGCGAGGGGGTGGAGGCGGTTGCTGTGTGCCTGCTGTTTGCCTATGCGAACCCCGCCCATGAGCGCGCGCTGAAAGAGATACTGTCGCCGCATTTCGCCGTGTCGCTTTCCAGCGAGGTTGCGCCTGAGTTCCGCGAGTACGAACGCGCCAGCACCACCTTCCTGAACGCCTACCTGACGCCGCCGATGACGCGCTACCTAAGCGCGCTGGAGCGCGCGGCGGGCGCGTTGGGCACGACTCGGACGCTGGTGAGCCACTCGGCGGGTGGGCTGATGGACACGGAGCGCGCCTGTGCGTTGCCTGTGGGCACGATTCTGTCGGGTCCTGCGGCGGGCGTGATGGGCGCGTGGGCGGTTGGGCGCGGCGTAGGCGCGCACCGACTGCTGACGCTGGACATCGGCGGCACCTCCACCGACATGGCGCTGATTGACCGCGAGCCGCTGCGCACCCACTTGGGCGAGATTGAGGGCATGCCGTTGCGCCTGCCGCGCTTAGATGTGCATACGATTGGCGCGGGCGGCGGGTCTATCGCACGGCTGGACGCGGCAGGCGGGCTGCGCGTCGGTCCCGAAAGCGCAGGGGCAGAGCCTGGTCCCGCCGCCTACGGCAAGGGCGACCTGCCGACGCTGACCGACGCGCATCTGGTGTTGGGGCATCTGCTGCCGCAGGCGTTCGGCTTTGGGCGCATCGCGGTTGACCCTGACCGCGCGGCGCAGGCGATTGAGCCGCTGGCGCACGCGCTGGGCTTGAGCCTCTATGCGGCTGCCGACGCGATTGTGGCGCAGGCGCAGGCGAAGATGGCGCGCGGGCTGCGCAGCGTCTCCGCCGCGCGCGGGATTAGCCCCGAAAGTTGCACGCTGCTGGCGTTCGGCGGGGCGGGCGGGCTGCACCTGTGCGCGCTGGCGCGGATGTTGGGCGTGCGCCAGTGGATTGCCCCGCCGTATCCTGGCGTGCTGTCGGCATATGGGCTGCTGTGGATGGACGCCGTGCATGAGGCGCGGCGCACAGTGCTAACGCCCTTGCCCGACACGCGCGCGACGCGGCTGGACGCCGTCTTGCTGGAGCTGCGCGCCGAGTGCGAGGAGGCGATGCGCACGATGGGCGCGCCCGTCGGCGGCTACGAACTGCACGCTTTCGCTGACCTACGCTACGAGGGGCAGTCCTACGAACTCACCGCGCCGTTTGACCCCGAACGCCCCGCCCTTGCCCGCCAAGCGTTCGAGCAGCAGCATGCGGCGCGGTACGGTTTCACGCTGCCCGACCGCCCTGTAGAGTTAGTGAATCTGCGCTTGCGTGCAGTTGCGTTGCACCCAAAGCCTGCAGGCGCGTGCTGGGAGCCACCCGACATGACTCTCGGCGACCTGCCCAGCGCGGTCAGGCTGACCCTGCACGGCGAGACGGCGCAGGTTCCCGTAATCCTCCGCGCCGCGTTGCAGCCGAACACGCCTATCCCTGCGCCCGCGCTGATTGTGCAGCCCGACTCAACGCTACTGATCGAGCCAGGCTGGGAGGTCTTCGTGGATAGCCGCACAGGCGCGCTGATTGGGAGAACAGTATCATAGGAGGACTCGCTCCAACCGCGAATTGATAGTCTATGCGGCGCAGGGGGCAAGCGACGCAACGCATGGATTATGACACTCCATGGAAGGAGTTCCTGACGGTCTTCTTCCGCTGGTTTCTCAAGTTGGTGTTGCCCGAACTGTACGAGCGCATCGATTGGCGGCGGCGCGCCGTGTTTTTGGACAACGAGTTGCGACGACTGTCGCCCCGCAGCGAAACGGGACGCCTCTACACCGACAAACTGGTCAAGGTCTGGCAGAGAGGCGACCCTCCGCAGCCCTTTCTGGTACACATCGAGGCGCAGAACCAGTATCGCGGCGACCTCCCTGAACATACCTACACCTACAACGCACGCATTTGGATAGAGACGCGCCTTTATGTCGTCAGCATCGTGATCCTGGGCGACAAGAACCCGAACTGGCGACCCCCAAATCGCTACCAACAGGAGATGCCAGGCACGCGATTGGATTTTGAGTACCACCTCGTCAAACTGATTGACCTTGAGGAAGATATGCTGCTGCAGGAAGCGAACCGGCGTAATCCCGCTGCACTGATGCTGCTGGCGTTTCGTCGGGCGCAGGAGACCGAGAACGATATGCACGCCCGTTTCGAGGCGCGCAAGCAACTAGTTCAGCTAATGCTCGATCGGAGGTATAATTCGGAACATCAGGCGCACATTCTGCGCCTACTGGAGTGGGTGATGATACTGCCAGAGGTACTGGAGAAGCAACTCGATGAGTTCATCGAGGAGTATAAGCGCGAGCGGGGCACGACCTTCGTCTCCCGTTTCGAGAGGCGCGCCATCCGCAAGGGGCTGATGGAAGGACTCCAGCAAGGCTTTGAGCAAGGCTTTGAGCAAGGCATCCAGCAGGGTATTCAGCAGGGCATCCAGCAGGGTATCCAGCAGGGTATCCAGCAGGGTGTCGCAGCGATGAGGGGTTCGCTGATGCGTATTCTGCGCCGTCGGTTTGGCGAGGAAGCGGAGCGGCTACGCCCTGCTGTGGAGGCAATCGACTCGCTGGAGAGGCTGGAGCCGTTGATGGATCTCGTGCTGGACGCGCCCACCCTACAGGCATTTGCGGACGCGCTGCCGCGCGACGCTTCATCAATTAGCCCCTCTGAATGACCGTCGCGGAGGTTCTGCTGCTTACGGGCGGTCGGCTGGCGTACCAGACGCTGACCTACGCCGTGCCCGATTCGTTTCCGAGCACGCCTCAACCTGGCGCAGGCGTGCTGGTTCCCCTGCAAAACCGCCTCGCGCTGGGGCTGGTACTGCGCGTCGACACGCTGGATGACTCGCATTCGCTGGGCTACCCCCTCAAGCCCATCGAGTCGGCACTGGCGCAGCCGTTGCTGGACGCGTCGCTACTTCGGTTAATGCGCTTGATGGAGCGCACGCTGCTGTGTTCGCCTGCGCAGGCGGCGCAGACCGTGCTGCCCACAGCGACGCGCTATCGGCTGCGCGCCGTGATTGAACTCCTCGCACCCCTGCCGCCGTTGCGTTCCCCTGCACAGCGGATGACCGCCGAAGCCATCCAGCAGCACGGCGGGCGCGTGAGCCTAACGACGCTCAAGCGCGAACTCGCCGCAGCGATTTGGCAGCCTGGGCTGCGCGGGCTGCGTGAGAAGGGCTGCGTGCGCACGGTGTACGACCTCGCGCCGCCTTCCCCGCCGCTACGCGCCGAGCCGTGGGTGGAACTGAGCGCGTCGCCCGAAGCGTTGGAGGCGTTTTTTCAAGCGGACGCGCTGCGCGCCCCTGCTCAAGCACGCCTGCTGATGCACCTGCTGGAGCATCCCGACGGC
>Ga0308415_1001100_pt1 | contig 11824 bp, 19 predicted proteins | sample HotsprSampleOS55_FD_203465 | JGI IMG/M metagenome (GOLD analysis project Ga0308415, IMG submission 203465) | Hot spring phototrophic mat microbial communities from Octopus Spring, Yellowstone National Park, Wyoming, United States - 20090730_OS55 ... | reverse complement strand
CTATCTCCCCCCGTCTGCGCCGGCTGTACGATTTCGCTGATCCTGCTCTTAACTGGTCTGAGATTGCGGATGAGGATGTGCTGGCGTTGCTCAACAGTGATGAATGGTTGTCAATCGTCAATGCCGGTGAGGAGCGCAATGTGCTTGACGATTTCGGGCGATTGTGCTAGTATCGGTGCCATGGAGTATGAGCGCGCGATGCTGCAATTGATGGTGTACGGCGTGACGCTGCTCATGGTGTACGTCGTGGACAGGTGGTGTCGTGGCTGAGTCGCTCTTCGTGACGCTGGTCGTTGTGGTCATTGTCGTCGTCGTGCTGCGCTTTATGCTCTCTGTGGGTCGACTATGGTAGAGACGGCTGACGTGCTCTATCCTGCGGCGCTGGCGGTTGTGACGTACGTCGTTGCGCGGCTCATCTCGTTGTTTGCGTGACATGCAGGGTGCAGTGGTTGCAGGTGCGGGTAGTCTCCGCGCCCCGGCGGTTCGATTCCGTCCATCCTGCTCCAGGCTCTGTGAGCCGTTTGTGATTGGTGGTTAGTGGTTGTAGGAGGTGTTCGACTCCCCAGTTTAATGCTCCATCGATGACTGCTATTTTGGAAGCGGCTACGAGCATTTTCAACCCGTTCGTCGGTGTGCTCGCCTTGGCCATCGGCGTAACGCTTGGCGCGCGCATGCTCGGCCGTATCGTCAATCTGTTCTAGGTCGCGTGTTCCGCATTACCCGCCGTGGGCGCGGTCATGGCCGCGCCCCCGCGCTCTCGGTCATCCGCTCCGGCGATGGCGCGCGTCTCGAAGTGCGTGAAGGGCGCTACGGTCAGGGCGCGTTGTACGCATACTGTGATGTCGATGATTCCCTCGCCGCGCATACGCTCCTCCTCACGTACGCGGATATGCGCGCGCGCGTTATCTATATTCACACCGATATTCCTGTTATTTCTGAGCGCCGTTTTTTTGATGCCTGCTCCGGTTGCTGCTCAGACTCCGACGCCGACGCCGACTCCCTCCCCGACGTTGACTCCCTCCCCGACTCCGACGGTTCCTGATTCGTCGGGTTGCGGTACGCCGGCTCCTGGCCGCTACTGGCACTACGCTGGCGTCTGGCGGTTCGCGGGTCTGGGCGCGTATGATCCTCGGGTGTATACGTACTCGTATGGCGTGGTGCCTGCCTACACCACGCTGTGTTACTATCTCGACGGCTGGACCGCATCCTGGTCGCCCTACGACTACAACAACCAGCGTGTGACTGGACCGTGGCGCAACGCGGTCAATGAGCACTGGGAGCCGGGCGTGTACCGTGCATTCTTCGTCGGCTCGTCGAGTGGTCCGTTGGTGGTCGAGGTGCGGACCGGTTGGTACTACGTCCCGGGCTCCGCTTCGGGCGCGCTCCATATCTGGGTCCACGCCGAGGGCTCGCCGACTGCGACTCCGTCGCCCTCGCCCTCGCCCTCGCCGTCGCCCTCGCCGTCGCTGACCCCGGTGCCTGTCGACTGCACCCGTTGGGTCGATGTCGACGACGACGCTCCTGTGATATTTCGTCCCCCCCGTGCTGGGGTCTACTGGCTTGAGGTGGCGTCTGGCTCCCTCTGGTGGTCCGGCCAGTACCACGGCCCGGGTGTCTATCCGTATGTGTTCGATGGCTGGGGCGTTGTGCGGGTATCCGGCTCTGGCCGTGTTCGATTTTGCGAGTCGGACCCGGGTGTGTTGGTGACGCCGACGATCACCCGCACGCCGACTCGCACGCCGACTATCACCCGCACGCCGACGCCGACGGAAACGCCGGGGACGCCGACGGTCACGCGCACGCCGACGGTGACGCGCACGCCGCGCTCGACGCGCACGCCGACGCTGACGCGCACGCCGACGCTGACGTGGACTCCCCTCCCCACGTCCACGCGTGAGCCGTACCAACCGCCGTCCCCGGTTCCGCGCTATACGCTCGCGCCCGTCACCCCCCCTCCATCCGGCGACGATCTTTCTTGGGAGGGATCGCTCGTCGGTGACCTGATAAACGGGCTCGAGGCGCTCCAGCGTGCCGTCTCCCCTCCGGCCGGACGTATCTGTGATCTTCCTGCGCCGGTCCTTGCCGACGCGCCGGAGCGCAACGGCTTTCGGGATGCGTTCCCGGATTTTGTCGTGGGCTTGTGCAATTTCTTCCGCGTTGCGTCGCCGGTGCTCAACTTTGTTCGTTTTCCCGTAACGCTTTTGGTGGCTGGTTTTGTGTTCTGGACCGCGTGGCGGGTGTTTAGGTCGTTGAGTTGAGGTGCGTATGGACTGGCTCGAGGATTTTTGGAGCAAGGTTGTCTCGTGGTTCGACCAGATCTCCGCTGCCGTCCACAACGGCATCATCGAGTGGGTTAACTCGCTGATTCAAATTTGGAACGGCTGGATGGACTCGTTGCTCCATCCAGCCCGGGCGATGCCGTCTGTTCCCGCCTTGCGCTGGATTGTCGGCTGGTTGGCGAACATCGTCGACTACACGACGCTCATGTATATGCTTGTGGATTACGTCGCGTACGCTTGGATCGTTCGTCAGCTGCTTGTTGCGCAGCTGACGATCGTGGTAGTCGGCCTGGGTTTCCGTGCGTGGTTGGTCATCCGGCGCGTGGTGTTGGTGAGCTGATGCAGTACGTGATTGCGACGCTCTACGTGTTGCTCTGGCTCGCGCTCGCGGCGCTCGCGGCGCTCGTGCTCCCGCGTTGGGCGCTCCCGGTCGCGCTCGTCCAGTTGGCGATAGCCTATGTGGTGGTCAGATCGTCGCTGCTCGGAGCGGTTGATGCGGATGATGAGCGCTAGGCGCGGAACGGCGCTGCGGGCCAGTACGCCCTGCGGTGCGCGCGCCACCATGCGCGCCAGCGGACGGCGCGCGCGCGGTGCGGGTGACTGGTGATGAGGCATGGCGCCGTCCGCGAGGGCGCAGCCCGAGCGGCGGCGCGGTTAACGGTGCGCGATAGCGCATCCCTAGGCGCGCGTGGCGCGCAGGATCTGTTATGCAGGAGATGAGTATTGCGCTGGCGCTGTGTGCCGTCGGCGCGGCGATCTGGTACATGCGCCGGCGTGAGGCGTCTGGGCGCGTGCGCGGCTGGCTGCTGCTGTACGATGATCTGGGCGGCTGGCGCGCCCTGCCGGCCGTGTATGGCGACTCCGGCGTTGTCGCCGACGGCGTGACCTATCCCGCGTCGCTGCCGGTTGTGCGTGCGGGCCGCGAACTGCTCTGGATTGCGCGCTGCGAGAGCGCGGCCCTGATAGACCATCAGGCGCTCGAGCGCGCGCGTGAGGCGGCCGCGCTCTCGTCATTGTGGCGTGGCGGCGGGCAGTGGCTCGATTTTCTGCGTATTGTTGGCGTTGTGCTGCCTGCTGCGTTCGCATATTTCACGTGGGCGCAGGTCTCGGCGCTCCAGGGATTGGTGGCGCAGATTCTGGCGCTGGTAGGTGAGAGGTGAGTAATCTACGTGATTGGCGCGTGACCGTCGTTCCCTGGGCGGACCGGCGTCTGTGGTTCGTCCAGGCCCGGTGCGGCCGGCGTGTGGTGTGGGGCGTGGTCTATGATGCGAGTGATCCTGACTCGGTGGCGCTCACCCGGCGTGCGATTGCGACGCTGCGTGCTGCTGGTGCCGACTGCTCGTCGTTGCCTGCCGTTCTGCCCGGCGTTGGCCAGGAACCGTGATGCCTGCCTGCGGCCGGTGGCCAGGAACCGTGATGCCCCGGCGCGTAGGGGGTACAGGCGTCGCTTGAGTGCGCCAGTCGTGGGCGGTACAGGCGTCGATCTGGTACAGGCTTGTCAGGGTTCCTACGCGCCGGCATGGGCAACCGGAACGGTACGGCAGGACGGGTGATGGTACGGGCGAACGAATGTTCTGCCCGCGCGCGCATTGTTTGTCGGAAAACCGCAGCCGGAGGCTCAGCGCGCGGCATAGCGCCGTCAAGACCGCCGAGCGTAGCGAGGCGCTTGCGAAGGTCTTGACGGCGCGTCGATGCCGCGCGCTACAATCACACGCGGTTTTCCGGCGCAATGCGCCGCAAAAATCGTAAACTCCGCCCGGACGGCCTATCTCGCCGGTACGGGCGAACTGGCTCCAAACGCGCGAACTGAGTCGCGCGCAGCGCGAGAGTGAGCGCGTTTGGAGGGTTGAAGTCTGAAGAAGCGCCACGAAATAAGAGAGGAGGAGTGAATGCACTCCGAGCGCGACTATGTGCGCCAGCCGTCATCGCTCAACGACGATGACATGATGTTTCTGGATGCTCGTGCGACGCTTGCTGCCGCGCTCGCGCGCGCCGTTGTCGGCTACTCCGACTCCCGCGTCCGCGCGCTTGCGTGGCTCTCGATCGCCGCGCCCCGGCTCTATGAGCGCATTGCGCCCATTATCGAGGCGTCGGCGATCCGGCAATCTCCCGGCGCGTCGCGCACATTACGTGATGCGTTGCGCGCGCTCTCGCTCGAGGAATATGTGAGGCGTCGCGATGAGCGCCGATCGGACCGCTGATCCCCCTCTCCGATTGCTCCCGTTTGAGCGGTATTATCCGGGTGCGTTTGTCGGTGTCTTCGGCGCGCTCCGCAGCGGCAAAACGCTGATGGCCTGCAGACTGGGCATAGTGCTTGCTGCCCGTCTGGGTCTCGATCTGGTGAGCAATATCCCCGTGCGCGGCGCGCGTCGGATCGCGACGCTGGACGATTTGGCGGCGCTCCGTGGTGCGGTCCTGGTCTGGGACGAGGTCCAGGTCTCGCTCGACTCTCGTGAGTGGTCGTCCGAGGCGGCGCGGTCGCTGACCCGCGACATGATCCTCTGGGGCAAGCGTGGCGTCATCTGCGTCTACACGAGTCCTAGTTTTGCGACGGTTGATGTGCGGCTGCGTCGCTTGACGCAGTATGTGTATGTCACTGCCGGTCGCTATCGGCGCTCCGGCGTTGATTACGCGGTCTACCGCTGGCATGAGCATCCCTATGCGGACGATGCGCTCGTGGAGCGCTACCGGTTTGCGCTGCGGTTGTCCGACTGGTATGGCGTGTACGACACGCTCTACGGCGCGTCTGCCGGTGACACGCTCGCTATCCTCCCTGCTCCCTCCTCCCCCTCCCTCTCTCCCGTTCCCGCTCCTGTGCGGCGTCGTGGTTGACACGTCGTGGCTATCGTGCTATACTGGCGCTGTTGACGCTATTAGCCCTATAGCGTGATGGAGGTGGGTGATGGTGACGTTGTTGACGGTTGATGGTGTCGAGGAGGTCGACTACGCGCCGTCGGATGTGGAGATTAGGGATGCGCTTGGCGATCGCGGGTTGTATGGCATCGTGCTGGATGATGACGTTACGTGGATCCGGCTTTCATCCGGACTCGGCTGGTGGACGATTGTGCATGGTAGGCGTGTTACCGCTACTGTTGCTCCCGTCGGCTGGTGCTGGGTGGCGGACGGTTGTGGCGATCGCGGGTACTGGTCGCCCTCGCTGGCGTGTATACCCGGTGAGGTGCGCGCGCTGTGCGGTAGTTGCGGTGCGGAGTATGTGGAGGATTAGGAGGGTGCGATGAGCGTTATTGATGATCCCCGTGCTGAGCGTGTTGTGGTTGAGGCTGGCTCGAGCATTGCTCGTGTTCTTGATGCGCGTCAGCGCCGTGCCGTTAACCTGGCGCTGCAGGTGTGCTCGTATATTGTTGCTGCGTTTCCAGCCGACTCGACGATGGCTCCCGTCGAGGTGGTGCGGCTGCTGAGGCGCTTCGCGGAGTCGTGTGACCCGGAGGATGACGATGGCGACGAATAGCGGTCTGACGCTGCGCGGCATGGTGGCGTCCTATCGCGAGTTTGTGTCGCGCACGAGCGGCAAGCTCTATCGTGTCATAACCGTGTACGGCGATCTGGTGGTTGGTGAGACCGTCCTATGTGCGGTCGACGGCTATGATGTGTTTGTGGATGCGCCGGGCTACGCGCGCGGCGAGCTGGTCGAGCTTCCCGCTCGTTTGCAGTTCGTACGCGACTCGTCTGGCCGCCCTGCTGTCAGGCTCTACGTGGATGAGGGGGTGCGCTGATGCCTACTCGCAAGGAGGATGCGCTCTGGTCGGTTGTGCACCAGCGGTCGGCGCACCTGCGTGCGCTGTTGGACGGTTTGGATGGTGTCGACGTTAGCATTGCGTACGAGCTGGACTACTACCCGTACGCAATCGTTGACCTGTTGCTCATGCGTGAGGATGCTCCTCCGGTTGTGGTCCGGTCGGTGTATGTGCAGGCGAACCGGCAGTGGGAGTACCACTCTGAGTACGCGTTGCGCGTTGTCGAGGCTGCGCTGCAGTTGGTTGAGGAGTACCGCGCTGATCCCTCGGTGTGCGGCGCCGTGGGCGTGTGATGGAGAGCGCGGCGCGTAACGCTGTCGCGGGCTGGTGCGCCGGTCGGTGCGCGCGCCACCATGCGCGCCAGCGGACGGCGCGCGCGCGGTGCGGGTGTCGGGATGATGAGCCATGGCGCCGTCCGCGAGGGCGCAGCCCGAGCGGCGGCGCGCTTAACGTCCGTCCTTGGGCGCGCGTGGCGCGCTGCGCGCCAGCCGCGAGGCGTCAGCCGAGCGGCGGCGCGCCCATGGAAGTGAGTGCAACGATTCTTGTTAATTAATACGCGATTTGCCTCTCCTGTTTCTGGCGCTTTTTGTCGTTTTGACACTTAGGAGGTTGCGATGCCGACGGTTGTCTCATATGGTGGTGGCATCCAGAGCACGGCTTTGGTCGTGCTCGCGATGCGTGAGCGTTGGGCGATTGATGAGATCGTCCATGTCGATCTGATGGGCGCGGAGTCCCCCGCGACGCGCGAGTACGTCGCGCTATTCGGGGATTGGTTGCGTCGGGAGCATGGACGGGACATCACGATTATTGAGCGTGATCTGTACGGCGATATGCTTGCGCGGCCTGGGTTCACGCCGGTTCCGTGGCGCGGCAAATACGAGAGGTTTATTTTGTCCCGGCAGTGCACTCGGCAATACAAGGTCGCTCCTCTCCAGCGCTATTTGTATGGCCGGTATCCAGGTGAGCGTATTGGTCTGATGCTGGGTATCTCTGTCGATGAATACCACCGCATGCGCGATTCGTCTGCTGCGCGCATTGAGCATGTTTATCCGCTGGTCGATCGTCGGTTGACCAGGTGGCAGTGTCGGGACATTATCGAGCGCGCGGGTCTGGCGGCGCCGTCCAAGTCATCCTGCTGGTTTTGTCCCTACCGCTCCTCTGCGAGCCAGTGGGCGCTGGTCCAACGGTATCCGGATTTGGTTGGGATGGCGCGCGTGCTGGAGGATCGGATCAACACGGAGCGGCGGCGGCGTGGACAGGATGAGATAGCGGTATTGAGGGTTGATGGTGTTGAGGAGCAGGAGGATTTTTGCGAGGCGGGATTTTGTGATGTGTGATGTGTGACGTGTGATGCCGTATGCCCGACGCGCCCTGCCCGTCCTATCTCCACCGTCTCGCCCGCGCCCTGATGCCTCGTGAGCGGCTCGCCGCGTGCGGTGTGGTGTTGCGCTATGGCGCTTCGGGTGTTGTGGTTCGTCGTCTGCCTAACGGTCGCGCTGGTTATAGTGGCTTGTACCGCTGCGGCGATTTCTGGCGCTGCCCGAGTTGCCGGGTCACATTGGGCATCCGCCGCGCGCGCCAGATCGAGTCGGCGCTGCGGCAACACGTTGACGCTGGCGGCTCGGCGCTGCTGGCGACCTACACCGTGCCGCACACGCGCGATGAGTCGCTCCCGGTGGTGCTCTCCCGGCTCGCCGATACGTGGCGTCGGTATGCGCGTAACGCCTGGCATGATGTGCTGGGTGATCATTACGTCGGCGCTGTGCGCGCGCTCGAGGTGACGCATGGCGTCAACGGCTGGCATCCCCACTGCCACGTTTTGGTTTTTGTCTCCCCCGGTCTCCCCTACCTGACTCCGGTCGCGGTCTCCCTCGCCGAGCGCTGGTCTCAGGTTGCGGGCGCGGAGTGGCGCGCCGACGTGCGCCGGGTGGCGCATGATGGCATCGTGGCGGTGGCGCGCTATATGACCACGGATGGCGTCGCTGGCGCTGCGTTTGAGACGGCCAGTCCTGCGGCCAAGGTGCCCGCAGGCCGGTCGTATACGCAACTGCTCTGGGACTACGCGCGCTATCGCTCCTCCGCCGACGCCGCGCTGATCTACGAGTACGCCGCGGCGCTCCACGGCGTGCATCACCTGACTATCTCCCCCCGTCTGCGCCGGCTGTACGATTTCGCTGATCCTGCTCTTAACTGGTCTGAGATTGCGGATGAGGATGTGCTGGCGTTGCTCAACAGTGATGAATGGTTGTCAATCGTCAATGCCGGCGAGGAGCGCAATGTGCTTGACGATTTCGGGCGATTGTGCTAGTATCGGTGCCATGGAGTATGAGCGCGCGATGCTGCAACTGATGGTGTACGGCGTGACGTTGTTCATGCTGTATGTAGTGGATAGGTGGTATCGTGGCTGAGTCGCTCTTTGTCATCCTCGCGGTCGTGGTCATTGTCGTGGTTGCGCTGCGGGTGATGCTAGGCGTGGTGCGGCTATGGTAGAGACGTCGGATGTTTTGTATCCGGCCGCGATCGCGGTTGTGACGTACCTTGTCGCTCGTCTGGTTTCGCTGTTCGTATAGGAGGTTTTTCGGATATGGAGTTCAATAATCAGCCCGTTTTTAACGCTCCGTCGATGACCGACATTCTGAACGCCGCAACGTCGATCTTTAATCCGTTCGTGTCTGTGATTGCGCTGGCGATCGGCGTGACGCTCGGCGCGCGTATGCTCGGTCGCATCGTTCGCTTGTTCTAGTCGTGTTTCGGGTCGCCGTGGCGCGGTCGCGGCCGCGCCCGCGCGCTGCATGCTGTGATGTCGATGACTCGCCCGCGTCGCATACGCTGCTTACGTTTGTTCTCGTGTGCGCGCGTGGTGTTCGTGTTCACGCTGGTATTCCTGTCATTTCTCGGCGTCGATTTTCCCGTGCATGCTCAGACTCCCTCCCCGACGCCGTCGCCCTCGCCGACTCCCTCCCCGACGCCGACGCCCCCTCCTCCTGATTTGTGTCCTGCGCCTTGGTCGGGGCGCTACTGGATGTATGCTGGATCGTGGACGTTTCATGTATTTGGCGCATACGAGTCGACGTACCACTATCCCCCTCCTGGTACGTTTGCGACTCCCTCGTATGTCGATCGTGTCTGTTATTGGCTGCTGGACTGGTCGTACGGCCCTTCGTCTGCGTATGAGTACAATGTTTTCGTGCAGCAGGGCCCATGGCGTGTCAGGAGTAACCTGTATCGCTGGACTCCGGGCGGACCTCATGCGTTTTTCCGTGGCGGCTCGCCTGAGTCGGTTCTCGTTGGCATCTCGTGGTACTATCCTGTCGCGTCTGGAACGCTGGTGGTCTACTATGAGGTGTCCGGCTCGCCGACGGCGACTCCCTCCCCGACGCCGACGCCCTCCCCGACGCCAACGCCCTCGCCCTCGCCGTCGCCGACTCCGACTCCAGTTCCCGTCGACTGCACCCGCTGGGTGGATGTGACCGATGAGGCTCCGGTCGTATTTCGTCCGTTTCAGGCCGGCGTGTACTGGTTGGAGGTTGCGTCTGGCTCGTTGTGGTGGTCTGGTCAGTACCACGGCCCGGGCGTTTACCCGTACGTGTTCGATGGCTGGGGTGTCGTTCGGGTCTCCGGCAATGGCCGCGTCCGATTTTGTGAGTCGGATCCGTTGGCCGCTGTAACGGTGACCGCGACGCGCACGCCGACGCGCACGCCGACAGTCACGCGCACGCCGACGCCGACCGAGACGCCCGGCACGCGCACGCCGACGCGCACGCGCACGCCGACGCTGACGCGCACGCCGCGCCCGACGCGCACGCCGACGCTGACCCGCACGCCGACGCTCACGCGCACGCCCTCCCCGACGTGGACTGCGCTCCCCACGTCCACGCGTGAGCCGTACCAACCGCCGTCTCCGATCCCGCGCTATACGCTCGCGCCCGTCACTCCCCCGCCGTCCGGCGACGATCTCTCCTGGGAGGGATCGCTCGTCGACGACCTGATGGACGGGCTCGAGGCGTTGCGGCGCGCCGTCGCTCCCCCCGCTGCGCGCATCTGCGATTTGCCCGCACCGGTCCTGGCGGATGCGCCGGAGTGGTACGGCATGCGGGATGCGTTTCCGGATTTCATCGTTGGGTTGTGCAATTTCTTCAGTATTGCGTCGCCGGTGCTTGGGTTCGTGCGGCTGCCGGTGACCCTCATGGTTGTTGGATTCGCGTTCTGGACCGCGTGGCGAGTGTTCCGGTCGTTGAGCTGAGGTGCGTATGGACTGGATTGAGGATTTTTGGAGCAAGGTCATCTCGTGGTTGGATCAGCTCTCGGCGTCGATTCACAATGGCATCATCGAGTGGGTTAACTCGCTGATTCAAATTTGGAACGGGTGGATGGACTCCCTGCTCCATCCGGCCCAGGCGATGCCGTCGAACCCGTCCCTGCGCTGGATAGTGGATTGGCTTGGCGGCATAGCGGATTACACCAGGCTGATGTACATGCTGGTCGATTACGTCGCCTACGCGGCCATCGTTCAGCAGGCGCTCACTGCGCAGATCGGCATTGTCATCGTTGGTCTGGGGTTTCGCGCGTGGTTGGTCATCCGCCGTGTTGTATTGGTGAGCTGATGCAGTACGTCATTGCGACGCTCTACGTGTTGCTCTGGTTCTCGCTCGCGGCGGCTGCGGCGCTCTGGCTCCCGCGCTGGGCGTTGCCGGCGGCGCTCGTCCAGTTGGCGATAGCCTATGTGGTGGTCAGATCGTCGCTGCTCGGAGCGGTTGATGCGGATGATGAGCGCTAGGCGCGGAACGGCGCTGCGTGCGTGTACGGCCGTCGGTGCGCGCGCCACCATACGCGCCAGCGGACGGCGCGCGCGCGGTAGAGCTGTCGGGATGATGAGCCATGGCGCCGGCCGCGAGGCGTCAGCCGAGCGGCGGCGCGGTCGACGGCGCGCCGGAGGCGCATCCTCGGGCGCGCGTGGCGCGCAGTTGGTGGAGCGATGCAGGAGATCAGTATTGTGCTGGCGCTGTGTGCGGTCGCTGCCGCGGTCTGGTACATGCGGCGACGTGACGCCGGCGCCGGGCGCGTGCGCGGCTGGTTGCTGCTGTACGACGATCTGGGCGGCTGGCGCGCCCTGCCGGCCGTGTACGCCGACTCCGGCGTTGTCGCGGATGGCGTGACGTATCCGGCGTCGCTCCCTGCCCTGCGCGCGGGTCGTGAGCTCGTCTGGATCGCGCGCTGCGACAGTGCGGCGCTCATCGAGCACCAGGCGCTGGAGAGGGCGCGCGAATCGGCCGCGCTCGCCAGTCTGTGGCGTGGCGGTGGGCAGTGGCTCGACCTGTTGCGCGTTCTGGGCGTCGTGCTTCCCGCCGTTTTTGCCTATTTCACGTGGGCGCAGGTTGCCGCGCTCCAAACGTTGGTAGCGCAGATCCTGGCGCTCGTGGGTGAGAGGTGAGTGTGAGTGTACGTGACTGGCGTGTGACGCTGAAGCCCTGGGCGGACCGGCGTCTCTGGTTCGTCCAGGCGCGGTGCGGTGGTCGTGTCGTCTGGGGCGTCGTGTACGATGCCGACGATCCCGACTCCGTGTCGCTCGCCCGTCGGGCGGTTGCGACGCTGCGCGCGGCCGGCGCTGATTGTTCGGCGTTGCCCGGTGCCCTGCCCGGCGTTGGCCAGAAACCGTGATGCCTGCCTGCGGCTGGTGGCCAGAAACCGTGATGCCTGCCTGCGGCTGGTGGCCAGAAACCGTGATGCCTGCCTGCGGCTGGTGGCCAGAAACCGTGATGCCTGCCTGCGGCTGGTGGCCAGAAACCGTGA
>Ga0308415_1001091_pt1 | contig 11909 bp, 7 predicted proteins | sample HotsprSampleOS55_FD_203465 | JGI IMG/M metagenome (GOLD analysis project Ga0308415, IMG submission 203465) | Hot spring phototrophic mat microbial communities from Octopus Spring, Yellowstone National Park, Wyoming, United States - 20090730_OS55 ... | reverse complement strand
CCGGCCGTACTGATCAACAACACCGGTCGTCGTCCCACCCGATCCGACCACCGGCCCCACCAGGGCGCGCAAACAAACTGCAGGGCCGAAAAAGAGGCAAGAATCACACCCAGTACCCAGCCCTGGGCGCCGAATTCACGGCCATACAGCGGCACCAGAGGCACAACGATGCCGAACCCAACCAGGTCGAGAAACACCGTCAGCCAGATGATGGCCAGCGACGGTTTTCTCATGCCGTTGCCTGCCGACGCCGGTGTCGGCCACTTCTCCAATACGCGCGCAACACGGCGCGGAATCTACGCGCGAGATTGAACCCGTCAAGGCGGCCGGGCAACCTTCACGCGCCTGCCGACCGCAGCCCCAGCACGTCCTGCATGTCGTAGAGCCCGGCGGGCCGGCCGGCCACCCATCGAGCTGCCCGCAGGGCGCCATGCGCGAACGTTTCACGACTGCTGGCCCGATGCGTCAGCTCCAGCCGTTCTCCCTGTGTGGCAAAAATCACCGTATGGTCACCCACTACGTCGCCCCCGCGCAACGCATGGATCCCGATCTCCTCGGCCCCCCGCGGTCCCACCAGCCCGTGGCGTCCGTGACGGACCACTCGATCAAGCTGGTGCTTTCTGACCCGGGCCAGAATCTCTGCCAGGGTACGAGCCGTTCCACTGGGGGCATCCTGTTTGTGCCGGTGGTGCATCTCCACAATCTCCAAGTCATATCCGGGTCCTAGAACCTGCGCGGCGCGTTCCACCAGCCAAAACAACGTGTTGACCCCGGTGGAAAAGTTGGACGCCCACACAATGGGAATCCGTCGGGCGCATTCGCGAATCATGGCACGCGTTTTTTCTTCATGTCCCGTGGTACCCAACACCAAGGCCTTCCCGTGCTTCGTACAGAGGTCCAACAACTGCTCGGTCACGGTCGGCACACTGAAGTCCACCACCACATCGCCTCGGTTCAGTGCTCCTGCCAGGTCATCGCCCTGGTCTACCTGGGCCGCAATCTCCAGATCTGCATGCTGGGCCGCGCAGTGGAGAATGGCCCGACCCATCCGCCCGCGCGCGCCGTTAAGAATGACCCGAATCATGGCGGGTTTCAGTCCCCTTCGAGCTTCTTCACTCGCCGGAGCGGCCGGTCCGTCGGGGACCGGCCCCACCACGGTCTTCCCCCTCGGTTTTCAGGATACCGCAGGCGCGCAGGGTTTGGGCCAGTCGCTCCCGGTTGGCAGGCGCCATGGGCACCAGGGGCAGCCGGTACTCCTCGGCCACCAGTCCCATCATGGCCAGAGCGGCCTTGACCGGGATGGGGTTGGTCTCCAGAAACAGGTCCTTGAACAGGGGATAATACCGGGCATGCAACCGCTGCGCCGTTTTTACGTTTCCCTCCGCAAAGGCCCGCACCATGCGCACCATCTCGCGAGGGATCACGTTGGAAGCCACACTCACCACACCGTCCGCCCCCACCGCCATGAAGGGTAACGTGAGGGCGTCATCGCCGCTCAGAATCCAAAAACGCGGTCCCAAAGCCGCCCGTAACTGGCTAACACGATCGGGATTTCCGCCCGCCTCCTTGATGCCCACCACGTTGGGGCAGCTGTCCACCAGTCGGCGTACGGTTTCGACGCCGATTTCCACGCCGCAGCGGCTAGGGATGCTGTAAAGGATCACCGGCAGGCGGGTGGACCGAGCCACCTCTCGGAAGTGTTGCAACAGTCCTTCTTGGGTGGGCCGATTGTAGTAAGGGGCCACCTGCAAGGTCGCGTCGGCTCCGGCCGCTTCCGCCCGCCGGGTCAAATAGATCGCCTCCTTGGTCGAGTTAGCGCCGCTGCCCGCCATCACCCGGGTCCGGCCGCCTGCGATCTTCACGGTCAGTTCGATCACCCGGATGTGTTCGTCGTAGTCGAGGGTGGAAGACTCGCCGGTGGTCCCCACCGGCACCAGGCCGTCCACGCCGGCGCGGATCTGCCGCTCGATCAAACGTTCGAGCGCCGCTTCGTCCAATTGACCATCGCGAAACGGCGTCACCAATGCCGTATAAGTGCCCTTCCACTGTGCCATACCCAGAAACCTGCCTGCAGCATGACCGGGAACCGACTGGTGCGCCAGTCCAAAGGTTGCACCGAACGAAGGTCCCTTGATCCCTGCCCTGTGTCTGGCGTCTACGCGACAACTCGCTGCGGAGAGCCCGGCTGGAAGCCCCGGTTGCTCCGAGAAAAGCCAATGGCAGGGCGAGCCTGGGCCGAGGCAAGAGGCCGAAGCACTTCTTGGGGGTGCTGCGCATCCGCGGCGCCGAGCTGGCCCGCGCCTATTCCTGGCGTATCGCTCTGTGCGGCTTTCGCCTGCCAGGGCTGCCAGGTCCTGCCGGTCCGGACCTCCTGTCAGGTTGCCGGTTTTTTTGCTGCGAACCGGCTCACCAGTACTCGACCGGTCCGGCAGGTACGGGGACAACGGGTGCGGTTTCTCCGCTCCCAGTGGTTTCTTCAAACACGGTCCCCAGTGGCGGCGGCTGGTAACGCGGCAGGAGATTTCCGTTGGCATCCAGGAATTGCGCCCGCCACCGGCAGTAGGCCGCCAAAATCTCCTCGAATTCATCGCGCCGGCTCAGGTGGACGATGCGTCGGTTGAATTCGTGGTTGGGGCCGAAGCGGCGGGCATACCACGGAGCCACCTTTCGGAACATTTTACAGCCGGTTTCCTCGCCGAAGACCTGAATCATCAGGTCCAAATGGCGCCGCATGATCCGAATACGCTCCTCGAAGGTTGGTTCGGGAGGAACGGCCACGGGCTCGCCCGCGCTGCCGGAGGCCGCCGGTCCGCCGGCCGCCGGGTGTCCGCGCAACTTCAGGTAGGCCCAGGTTCGCCGAAAGATCCAGGGATCGTAAAAGGCGCCACGGCCGATGCTCACGCCGGCGCAACCGGTCACTTCCAACATCGTCCAAGCCGCTTCGGGCGTGGTGACATCGCCATTACCGATGACGGGTATGCGGCGCACTGCTTGGACCACCTGCCGGATGCCTTCCAAGCTCACCTTGCCGCTGAACCCCTGCTCGCGCGTCCTGCCATGGACGAACACGGCGGCCACGCCCACGTCCTCCAGAGCACGAGCCAGCTCCGGGGCGGTCAAGTGCCTGGCATCCCATCCGAGACGCATCTTGGCGGTCACGGGGATGCGCACGGCCCGGACCACTGCGGCGGCCACGGCCACGGCTTGGTCAATGCTGCGCAGCAGGGCGCTGCCGGCACCCACCTGGCACACCTTCCGAACCGGGCAGCCCATGTTGATGTCCACGACGGCTGCGCCGAGGGCCTCCGCCATCTGGGCGGCGTCCCGCATCTCCTCGGGCTTGGCGCCGAAGAGCTGGATGGCCAGAGGCTGATCTGCGGGATGGGTTTCTACCAGCTTGAGCGCCTTGGGACGGCGTTCCAGCAAGGAGCGAGCATTGACCAAATCTGTGGTGGCCAGGCCCACCCCGCCGATTTCGCGGATCACCAGGCGGAATGGCAGGTTGGTGTAGCCGGCCAACGGCGCCAGACACAGGTTGGTGGCCAGTCGGAGCGAGCCAATCTGCATGGGACCATGATGCATCGGGGGTAGGCGGCACTCAAGCCGGGCCGCCCATGGGAGAAAGGAAAGACGGCAGCCGGAGCTCTTGACTCCGACTGCCGTCGAATGAGATCTGGCGGCAACCTACTCTCGCGGAAGCTAGACAACCACTACCATCGGCAATGCAGCGTTTCACGGCCGTGTTCGGAATGGGAACGGGTGGTTCCACTGCTTCATGGCCACCAGAAAAGGGGTTCGCATGTCGCCCGGGGACCGGCTCGAGAGCCGTCCGGGCCAGACATCGAAAGCTTCCAAAGAACGGGTGCGTTCGTTGAAAACTGCGCACAGCGTCGACAGGGTTTCGCAGTCGCCGAGTTGGAAATCGTCTCCCGTTCCCGGAACGGGTAAGACGATCAAGCCGCACGACCGATTAGGACCAGTCGGCTGAACGGATTGCTCCGCTTACACGTCTGGCCTATCAACCCGGTAGTCTTCCGGGGGTCTTCAGGGACCTTGCGGTCCGGGAGGCCTGATCTTGGGAGGGGCTTGGCGCTTAGATGCTTTCAGCGCTTATCCCTTCCGCACATGGCTACGCAGCGCTGCCCCTGACGGAACAACTGCCACACCAGAGGTGCGTCCTTCCCGGTCCTCTCGTACTAGGGAAGGAATCCCTCAAGCCTCCTGCGCCCACAGTGGATAAGGACCGAACTGTCTCACGACGTTCTGAACCCAGCTCGCGTACCGCTTTAACCGGCGAACAGCCGGACCCTTGGGACCTTCTCCAGCCCCAGGATGCGATGAGCCGACATCGAGGTGCCAAACCGGGCCGTCGATGTGAACTCTTGGGCCCGATCAGCCTGTTATCCCTAGCGTACCTTTTGTCCGATGAGCGACGGCGATTCCACATTCCACCGCCGGATCATTTGGGCCTGCTTTCGCACCTGCTCGACTTGTAGGTCTCGCAGTTAACCCGGCTTCTGGCCATACCCTCACCGCACGGTTGCCAACCGTGCTGAGCCGAGCTTCGCGCTCCTCCGTTACCTTTTAGGAGGAAACCGCCCCAGTCAAACTGACCCGCACGCACTGTCCCCCGCCTGGCTTCACAGGTCGGGGTTAGAATCCTAATTGGCGCAGAGTGGTGTTTCACGTTGCGACTCCACGGGAACCGAAGCCCCCGCTTCCAAGTCTCCCACCTACGCTACGCAGCGCCAACCAGAACCCAATACGTGCTTACAGTAAAGGTGCATAGGGTCTTTCCGTCCTACTGCGGGCAGGCGGCATCTTCACCGCCATTACAGTTTCGCCGAGAACCTCTCCGAGACAGTCGCTCAGTCGTTACACGATTCGTGCAGGTCGGAACTTACCCGACAAGGAATTTCGCTACCTTAGGACCGTTATAGTTACGGCCGACATTCGCGGGGACTTAGGCGCGCGGCTTCGCCTTGCGGCTAACCGAGCGCTTTCATCTTTCCGCATTGGTCACGTGTCACTCCCTATACGTCGTCTTCACGACTTGGCAGAGAGCTGTGTTTTTGTTAAACAGTCGCTAAGCGCCGTTCACTGCGGCCCGCAGCGCCCGTCTTGCGACCGACGCCGGGGCACCCCTTCTCCCGAAGTTACGGGGCCAATTTGCCGAGTTCCTTAGAGAGGTTTCTCTCGCGCGCCTGAGTGCATTGACACTCACCCACCTGTGTCGGTTTCCGGTACGGGCGGACAAGGCACACCCGGAGGCTTTTCTCGGCACGGTCAACGCCGGTGCGCTTCGGCCGAAGCCTAAGCTCAGCATTCGATTGCCTAGCCGACGTCTTTCCATGCGTCCCCTCCGGGCTAAATCCTTGCCCGGCGCAGGAATATTTAACCTGCTGTGCATCCACTACGCCTTACGGCCTCGTGTTAGCTCCCGGCTAACCCTGGGCGGACGAACCTGGCCCAGGAAACCTTGGGTTTACGGCGACCGGGATTCTCACCCGGTTTCTCGCTACTCGTGTCCGCATTCTCACTGGCCGGCGCTCCACGGTCGGTCTCCCTCCCGCTTCGCTGCACCGGTCACGCTCCCCTACCACCCGGGCCCGGCGTACCGGACCCGGATCCACAGCTTCGGTAGGCGGTTTGATCGCCAATCATTTTCGGCGCGACATCGCTCGATGAGTCAGCTGTTACGCACTGTTTAAATGATGGCTGCCTCTAAGCCAACATCCTCACTGTCTAAGCGACGTCACATCCTTTCCACTGAACCGCCTTGAGGCACCTTAGCTGGTGGTCTGGGCTGTTGCCCTCTCGGCCACGGACCTTATCGCTCGTAGCCTGACGGCCGGGGTAATGGGATCGGAGGCATTCGGAGTTTGATTGGTTTTGGTAGGCTGGTGGGCCCCCTAAGCCATTCAGTGCTCTACCTCCTCCGAGTACTGGCCCGACGCTCGCCCTCAAGCGATTTCGGGGAGAACCAGCTATCACGGGGTTTGATTAGTCTTTCGCTCCTACCCTCAGGTCATCTCAGGATTTTTCAACATCCACGAGTTCGGCCCTCCACCTGGTGTTACCCAGGCTTCAGCCTGCCCAAGGGTAGATCACCTCCGCTTCGGGTCTATTGCCCGCGACTGGACGCGCTGTTCGCACTCGCTTTCGCTTCGCCTCCGGCCCTGAGGGCCTTAGGCTCGCCGCGGACAATAACTCGCGGACTCATTATGCAAAAGGCACGCCGTCACCGCTTGCGCGGCTCCGACACCTTGTAGGCATGGGGTTGCAGGTTCTGTTTCACTCCCCTCGAAGGGGTTCTTTTCACCTTTCCCTCACGGTACTGGTGCACTATCGGTTGCCAGGGAGTATTTAGGCTTATCCGGTGGTCCGGACGGATTCGCACGAAGTTTCACGTGCATCGTGCTACTTGGGATCCCTCCGGGGGGCTTCCAGTTTTCGCCTACCCGGCTGTCACGGTCTATGGCCGCCCTTTCCAGAGCGTTCGGCTAACCTTCGGCCATCCCCTGGATGGAGGTCCCGCTACCCCGGAGGGACAAGTCCCTCCGGTTTGGCCTGTTCCGCTTTCGCTCGCCACTACTCACGCAATCCCATTCGGTTTCTTTTCCTCCGCTTACTGAGATGTTTCACTTCAGCGGGTGTCGCCTCGCCGGACTATGCATTCATCCGGCGATGACCGGCGGTTAAGCCGGTCGGGTTGCCCCATTCGGAGATCCCCGGATCAACGCCTGCTTGCGGCTCCCCGGGGCTTATCGCAGCTTGCCACGTCCTTCATCGCCTCCTGGCACCAAGGCATTCACCCCAAGCCCTTAGTAGCTTGATCGCAAAGTCTGGCCCGTTGGGAGGTCCGGTCACCCGGACTTCCGCTCGGGGAACTCAGCGAACTGTATCTGCCCTGATGATCACTATGCGCAGTTTTCAAAGAACGCACCGGTCGGTCCGTGCCGGGGCCGGGACCCGTTGGGTCCCGGTCTCGGGGGGGGGGACCGGTCGAAACTCGGCTCTGAGCGTGGTGGGCGTGACTGGACTTGAACCAGTGACCCTGCGCTTATCAAGCGCATGCTCTAACCAACTGAGCTACACGCCCGTCGGCGCGGGCCGGGCTGCTGAACCCGGGTTGGTGGAGCTGAGGAGATTCGAACTCCCGACCTACAGCTTGCAAAGCTGCCGCTCTACCAACTGAGCTACAGCCCCACGCGGATGGCCCTCCGGGCCGGCCGCCACGCGGAACGTTTGCAAGGAGCGCGGCGTTCCTTGAGGGCTGAGTTGTGCGACAAGCGGGCCCGGGCCTCCGCCGCAGCGGAGGTTCGACCTCGGAAGTCCCGTTTGGATCCGGGACCCGTGATCTCCTTAGAAAGGAGGTGATCCAGCCGCAGGTTCCCCTACGGCTACCTTGTTACGACTTCACCCCAATCACCAGCCATACCTTCGGCACCCGGTGAGGGCGACTTCGGGTACAGCCGGCTTTCGTGGTGTGACGGGCGGTGTGTACAAGGCCTGGGAACGTATTCACGGCGCCGTAGCTGATGCGCCATTACTAGCGATTCCAGCTTCATGCCGGCGAGTTGCAGCCGACAATCTGAACTGGGCCCGGTTTTTGGGGATTTGCTCCACCTTGCGGTCTTGCGTCCCATTGTACCGGGCATTGTAGTACGTGTGCAGCCCTGGCCATAAGGGCCATACTGACTTGACGTCATCCCCACCTTCCTCCTCGTTGAAGCGAGGCAGTCCGTCCAGAGTGCTCCGGTCTTGCGACCGGGTGGCAACAGGACGCAGGGGTTGCGCTCGTTGCGGGACTTAACCCAACATCTCACGACACGAGCTGACGACAGCCATGCAGCACCTGTGCACGCTCCCCTTGCGGGGTCGTTACCCTTTCGGGCTCCTACCACGTGCATGTCAAGGCCAGGTAAGGTTCTTCGCGTTGCATCGAATTAAGCCACATACTCCACCGCTTGTGCAGGCCCCCGTCAATTTCTTTGAGTTTTAACCTTGCGGCCGTACTCCCCAGGCGGCACGTTTAACGCGTTAGCTACGCCACGGACGGGGTCGAATCCGCCCACGGCAAACGTGCACCGTTTAGGGCTGGGACTACCAGGGTATCTAATCCTGTTTGCTCCCCCAGCTTTCGTGCCTCAGCGTCAGGAGTTGTCCAGGGACTCGCCTTCGCCACCGGTGTTCCTCTCGATATCTACGCATTTCACTGCTACACCGAGAATTCCAGTCCCCCCTCCAACCCTCCAGCCGGGCAGTTTCCGACGCCATTCCGAGGTTGAGCCTCGGGCTTTCACGTCAGACTTGCCCGACCGCCTACGCACCCTTTACGCCCAGTGAATCCGAACAACGCTCGGGACCTCTGTATTACCGCGGCTGCTGGCACAGAGTTAGCCGTCCCTTCCTCTGCCGCTACTATCAGCCGCCGACGTGTTCGGTCGGCGGGTTTGTTCGCGGCTGACAGGGGTTTACGAGCCGAAGCCCTTCATCCCCCACGCGGCGTCGCTCCATCAGGCTTTCGCCCATTGTGAAAGATTCTCGACTGCTGCCACCCGTAGGTGTCTGGGCCGTGTCTCAGTCCCAGTGTGGCTGGTCGTCCTCTCAGACCAGCTACCCGTCTTAGCCTTGGTAGGCCGTTACCCTACCAACTAGCTGATAGGCCGCGGGCTCCTCGCGAAGCGGCAGGCCTTGCGGTCCCCACCCTTTAATCCCGCAGGGATGCCCCCACGGGACCACATCCGGAATTAGCCCACCTTTCGGCGGGTTATACCGGTCTTCGCGGCAGATTACCCACGTGTTACTCACCCGTTCGCGACTCCGGCTGCCGGATATTGCTACCCGACAACCAGCGTTCCACTTGCATGTCTTATCCACGCCGCCAGCGTTCGTTCTGAGCCAGAATCAAACTCTCCGTGTCAAAGCACGCAGGTTTGACTCCGCAACCGGTCCCTCAGGACCGGCCGCCGTATCGGTTAAAACTCCGGTTCCGACCACCTGCAGGTCGGTCCCAGAGGGGCTCTCACTTGTCGCACAATTCAGCTCTCAAAGAACGCCCAGTCGCTTTCGCGACCTAGAAATCCGGTTTGGTTCGCCAGGCCTGCAGTCTGAACTGCAGTCGACACAGCCGCGCGCCGGTTGCACCCCTCTGGAGGCCGGCTTTTGCGCAGCCGTTTTTTGTGTGCCGGAATGTATGCCTGACGCGGTCCGCTGTCAACAGGGTTTTTTCTTTTTTTGAACCGACAGCGGTTGCTCTCGTAAAGAACGATCTCACCATACGCAGCGTGCGCTCGCTACGCAAGAGGGTTTTTGAATTTTTTTACGAGGTCCCGGCATGAGGCTTTTCCAGGAGTTTTTGGGCAGCGGCACAAGCGGCGCGCCAGACCTCCTGTGCGCTGAGGCCGTGTTCTTCGGCGCGTTGCTGACAGTCGTGCCACTCGGGTTTGGCGTGCAAGATGCGGCCGTCCAGCTCGGCGACCTTGACGGCGACAGGGCCGTAAGGCGTGCCCACGTGCTGGAGCCGTCGGCGCAATTTGCGTCGTTCGGTCTGGCTACGACGCACGCCGAGGGCGGGGGTTTCCCGGAGGATGAGGGCAGTGAAATGGTCCGCTTGTTGCGGCGCGCACAAGACGGTCAGAAGCACGCCGGGACGGTTCTTTTTCATCTGCACGGGCACGCAAAACACGTCCAGCGCGCCGGCTCGGAGGGCCGTTTCCATGAAGTGCCCGATGCTCTCGCCGGTGGCATCGTCCAGATTGGTTTCCAGCACCGCCACCAGGTCGGTCTCCCAGTCGTGGGGTTGCGGGGTGGTTGCGACCTGTCGGCCCAAGATGGCGCGCAGGACGTTGGGACGTGTGCGCAGGGTGCGCGCGCCCAAGCCGTAACCGATACGCTCGGCTACCAGTTGGTGCATGGGGCCGAAGGACTCCACCAACTCGGCCAGGAAAGCGGCACCGGTGGGGGTGACCAGTTCGTGGGACTCGTCGCACTGGCTCAAGGGGATGCCGCGTGCGCCCAGAATGGCCAGAGTGGCAGGGGCGGGCAGGGGCAGTCGTCCGTGAGCGCATTCGAGAAAGCCGGTGCCGTCGACGACCGCGGAGGCGAGGATGCGAGGTCGGCCGAGTTTTTCCAGCGCCACGCACCCGCCGACGATGTCCACGATGGAATCGACAGCGCCGACTTCGTGGAAGTGAACGGCCTCGATGCTGCAGCCGTGGATGCGGGCCTCGGCCTCGGCGATGCGCCGGAAGACGGCCAGGGCTGTGTGTCGGACCCAATCGGAGAGGGGACTCTGAAGGATGAGCTGCTCGATTTCTTTAAATGAATTGTGCTGATGTTGAAGCGGGCTCCGAGCCGGGGCGGGGCCGGGGCCGTGGTGGGCGTGGGGATGGGCGTGTGCGGCGGAAGGCGCAGAGGCGGCCGGGGGAGGAAGAGACGGGTGCGACTCCTGGGGAAGTTCGGGGCCGTGAACCTCGACCCTGAGGCCGGCCAGGCCGCTCTGGGTGGCCCGGTAGACGTGCCAATGCCACGGGGCGAGGGGCAATTTGCGCAGTTCGGTTTCGACTTCCTCCGGGCAGACGCCCAGGTCGAAGAGGGCGGCGAGGAGCATGTCGCCGCTGATGCCGCTGCAGAGGTCCAGGTAGAGGGTGGTGCTCATGAGCCGTGGGAGCTGGTTGGGGAGGACGGGGCCGAGGGGCTGGGCTGGGGGGCTGATTGTTCGGCCACCAGGGCGTTGATCTGGCTGGCGGCAAAGCCCGCGCCGAAGCCGTTGTCGATGTTGACCACGGTCACGCCGCTGGCGCAGCTGTTGAGCATGGCCAACAGGGCGGCCAGGCCGCCGAGGTGGCTGCCGTAGCCGACGCTGGTGGGCACGGCGATGATGGGGCGACGGACCAGGCCGGCCACGACGCTGGGCAGGGCGCCTTCCATGCCGGCCACGACAATGAGGACGTTGGCCCGGTGGAGTTCGGGCAATTTGTCGAGGAGGCGGTGGAGACCGGCCACGCCCACGTCGTGGATGCGTGTGACCTGGTTGCCCATGATTTCTGCGGTGACTGCGGCTTCCTCGGCTACGGGCAGGTCGCTGGTGCCGGCGCTGACGACGGTGATGATGCCAGGGCGTTTGGGCAGTGGGTTGGGGTCGATGGTGACGCAACGGGCCGTTTCGTGCCAGACGGCGGCTTTCCAGCGGGCGCGGAGTTTTCGGGCGTGCTCTGGGGTAAGGCGGGTGGCCAAGACGCGCTGGCCTTTTTGCAGGAGGATCCCGGCGATGGCTACGACCTGGTCGGGTGTTTTGCCGAGTCCGAAGATGACCTCGGGGAATCCCTGACGGAGGCCACGGTGGAGGTCCACGCGTGCGAATCCCAGGTCGGCGATGGGATCGATTTGGAGGGCGCGAAGAACCGTGTGACGATCGATCCGTCCGGCACGGAAGTCTTCCAACAACTGTATGGCTTCGGTAGTGGTCATAGGTTTGGGGTTTGGGGCCCGAGGGAGCCGGGTTGAGCCCCGGTGGGGCTGGTTCCTGCAAGGCTGACCCGGGTAGCCGGGTTGGGCCGGAGCAGGCGTGCCAGGTGTAATGCCATTTCGAGGGATTGTTCGTAGTTGAGCCGCGGGTCGACGGGGCTGCGGTAATCTCGGGTCAGGTCGGCCTCGCTGAGGCCGCAGGCACCGCCAAGGCATTCGGTGACGTCTTCGCCACTCAATTCGAAGTGGACGCCGGCCAGGGGCAGGCCGGCCTCATGGAGGATCTGACAGGTCTGCTCCAACTCCAGCAGGATGCGCTCGAAGCGGCGAGTTTTGAATCCAGAGGGGGTGGTTTCCGTATTGCCGTGCATGGGGTCGCAAACCCAAAGGACGCGGTGCTCTTGGCGTTGGAGGGCGTCGACCAGGGGCGGGAGCTC
>Ga0308415_1001088_pt1 | contig 11932 bp, 11 predicted proteins | sample HotsprSampleOS55_FD_203465 | JGI IMG/M metagenome (GOLD analysis project Ga0308415, IMG submission 203465) | Hot spring phototrophic mat microbial communities from Octopus Spring, Yellowstone National Park, Wyoming, United States - 20090730_OS55 ... | reverse complement strand
CTCGGGGCAGTTCATCTTTCGCACGGGCAGAAACAGGTTCACCGAGGCGCTGCCATGTAGACGTCCTGCAAGGGCGGAGTGCCGACGATGGGAGCGGGGAAAACGCTCGAGAACTGAAATGCGCCGGGCGGCGCGGTAACTCAAAAATAGGTGTTACCCAAGCTGAGGCGGGCGGAGGGCCCGTTGACTCAAAATGGGTGTTACCCAACGCCCCCTCCACGTGGGAGAACGAAGCAAGCCGCCGGCACGACTCCGGCCGGCCTCCCTCGCTCCCGTTTCTTGCGGCGCCTCTTTCTGGCTTTTTGCTCCTGCTCGGTCAAGGCGCCGTCCAGCGCCGCGCCACCTCGATCGCCTTCAGTTGCCGGCCCACCTCCCGGCGCACTGCCAAGGCGTTCATCCCCGCCCGCTGCGCCCGCAGCCGCGCCTTCGTTTCGGCGCTCACCTCCGCGCAGTCCAGCACCCGCGCCAAGGGCGTGCAGGTGGGCCATGTTTCCGCACCGTCCGGCTGCCCACCCGCTCATTCTTCTCCAGCCTTATGGTGGGCAGACAGGAGTTGAACAGGGGGTCCAGCGGCCCCCGGCACAGCGCGTTGACCAGCGGCCACACCGCGGGGTGATCGTAGCGCTCGTAGCCGAACCACAGCCGCGCGTTCGTGAAGTTCTTCTGTTCGATGTGCGCCTGGTCGTTCTTCTGGTAAGGCCGGCAACGGGTGAAGTGGATGGGCGGGGTCTGCGCCCGGCAATAGCGCACCAGTGGGTGATTGATGAACTCCCCGCCATTGTCACTGTCCAGCCCGCGCAGCGGGAAGGGCAGCCGCAGCCGGATGTCGTCCATTGGCCCGCAAACACTGGCTTCGCTGCGGTTGGGCAGGCCGCGCAACACGCTCCAGGTGGTGTGAATGTCCACCGCATCGAGCATCCAGCCGTGGCGATCATCCAGCACCCCGCCGCACAGCGCCACCGTGTCCAGCTCCAGGTAACCGGGGGTCGCTTCAGGCCACTCGGTGCGCAGGGGAATCTCGCCGCGCAACAGACTGCCGGGCCGGGTCGTGGCCCGGCGGCGATGTTGGAGGCGCGCGGGGATGAGCAGCCGATCGAGCGTGGCACGACTGGCCAAGAGCAGCGCTTGGCGTACGTAGGCCTCCAGCCGGCGATAGTCGGCCTCGGAGTCGGCTCGCCATTCGGGCAGGCAGGCTTTGAGCCGCACGCCACAGGGCTGGAGGGCCGCCAGCCAGATGGCCTGGAGCGGCGGCAGCAGCTTCTCCGGCGAGGATTCCCGGGGCCGGCCGCGGGCGAAGGGCGCGCGCGGGACGGGGGCCTTGGGCCGCAGGGCACGCAGCGCGGCCTTGAGAGGGTAGCCGAAGAGCTCGATCAGTTTGGTGACCCATTGGGACTTGTAGGGGCGACCGGCGCGCAGGTAACGCCGGCGCATCTGGGAGAGGAGTTCCTGACGGGTGTTTGGGCTCATTTGGGTGTTCATGGCTCGGTAACACCCCATTTTTGAGTCAACTGGGGCTGTCCGGCAGCCCCGTTCCCCCGCTTCGGTAACAATCTTTTTGAGTCAAATCGGCGGCTTCGGGTCGCTGATTTTGGGGTTGCGCGGGCGTTGGAAGGCTGTATTTTAGGCAGGCTTTGGACGGTTCGAGATTCGAACATGAACGCCGAACTCTGCAAGCGAGCCTTGGAAAAGGTCGGGGATCCGAACATCCTCGTGAACATTGTCTCCCGTCGGGTCCGACAGTTGCTGTCGGGTTCCGGGGGGCTGAGCCGCCCTTTAGTGCCGAATGCGGAGCATATGGGGGCGGCGGACGTGGCCCTGCTGGAGATTGCCGAGGGCAAACTCGGCTGGGAATTGCCCGAGCCGGAGGAGGCTGCGGCTCCGGAAAAGCCCCGCAAACGCCCGCGTCGGGCTTGAGTCGGGCCCTAAGTCGGGGTGGGCGACCGCAACTGGCCAGAGGGGCAACCTTCTGGCAGTTGTAGTTTATGGACCAGATTGTTGCCAATCCCACCGCCCGGCGGGACTACCACATTTTGGAAACCGTGGAGGCCGGGATTGTCTTGCGCGGCACCGAAGTGAAGGCCCTGCGGGAAAAGCGTGCGAGTTTGCGCGAGGCTTACGCCGAGGTACGCAACGGGGAGGTCTGGCTCCGCAACGCCCGCATCGAGGAGTACCGCCCCGGAGGATGGTTGAACCACCCGCCCCAAGGAGATCGGAAGCTGTTGTTGCATAAGAACGAGATCCACCGTTTGGCGGGTCTGGCTGCCGTCAAAGGGCACACGCTTATTCCGCTGGCGCTGTATTGGAAAAACGGCCGGGTGAAGGTGGCCCTGGCCGTGGCCCGCGGCAAGGCACAAGCGGATCGCCGCGAGGAGATCAAGCGTCGTGAGACCGAGCGAGAACTGCGGCGGGTCATGACGCGATCTGACCGACGGCCCAAGTCATGAGCTGGAACTGGCACGCGGGTGTGGCGGGGGAGTGGCCGCGCTTTGGACTTGGGGAGGCGAGCCGTTCTTGCCGCGGCCAGTCCCGATGGACTGCGGGAATCTGCGGGTGGATCTTCGTGAGGCCGGGCAGGTTGGAGCCATGAAGTTCTTGATTGCCATCACCGGCGCCAGTGGTGCCTTGTACGCCCAGCGGTTGTTGGACAATTTGGATTCCCGGCAACACGAGATCCACGTGGTGTTGAGCCGGTACGCGCCCCAGGTCATCGAAGCTGAGTTGCCCGGAGGACTGCGGCTGCCCGAGGGAGCGCGCCTGCACAATCCACGCAGCATGCACGCCCCCTTCGCCAGCGGAAGCAACCCGCCGGATGCCATGGTGGTCATTCCCTGTACCATGGGCACGCTCGGTCGCATCGCACATGGTTACAGCGAGGATCTCCTGCTTCGGGCCGCCGACGTGGTCTTGAAAGAGCGGCGCAAGCTGATCCTGGTGCCACGGGAGACGCCTCTGAACCTGGTGCACGTGCGCAATTTTGAACTGCTGCTGCAGGCCGGGGCCGTCATTCTACCGGCCAACCCGTCTTTCTACACATGCCCATCCACTGTGGAGGCTGTGGTGGACACGGTGGTGGCGCGGGTGTTGGATCATCTGGGCGTCCCGCATCGTTTGGTCGCCCGATGGGCCGAAGAACCCGAATGAGCCAGGAATCTGAGGTGAGAGGGTGGAGCTCCCGGTCGGATGCCGCCGCTACGGATGTCCGGCGACCGGGAGGCGGCCTTCGTCCGTGGGCCGCAGTGTGCAAGTGGTTTTCGTTCGTGCGGTTTTCGCACACGATTTTTGCCCTGCCGTTTGCGCTGGCGGGGATGGCGGTGGCGGCTCGCGACCAGCGGGGCTGGCCGGGCGCACGCACTTTCGGGCTGATCCTGCTGGCCATGGTCTGCGCCCGGACCTGTGCGATGGCGTTCAACCGCATCGTGGACCGTGACATTGACGCGCGGAATCCACGGACGGCGCACCGGCACCTGCCCACGGGCCAGATCTCGCTGCCGGCCGCGTGGTTTTTGTGGGGCCTGAGCGGCGCGGGTCTGGTGGCGGCCAGTTGGTTTTTGAACCCGCTCTGTTTCGTCTTGTCGCCGGTGGCGCTTTTCGTGATCTGCTTCTACTCCGTCACCAAACGGTTCACCCCCTACACGCACCTGTTTCTGGGGCTGGCGCTGGGCCTGGCCCCCGTGGGCGCGTGGTTGGCGGTCAAGGGTGGGGATTTGACCCTGTTGGACGGGTTGCGCATGTCGGTGTTGGCGGCGGCGGTAGTTTTCTGGGTGGCTGGGTTCGATATCATTTATTCCCTGCAGGATTATGAGTTTGACCGGCGTCACGGGTTGCATTCGCTCGCCGTGGCCTGGGGACCGAAGAACGCTTTACTGGCGGCGTTTCTCGGGCACATGGTGATGTTGGGGTTGCTCCTGTTGTTCGGGTTGCTGTGCCGGTTTCGTTTGGCCTACCTGGTCGGGTGGTTCCTGATCCTGATTTGTGTCCTGCTGGAGCACTGGATCGCCCGGCGGCGGAGTTTGAACTGGATTCAGACGGCCTTTTTCCGGCTCAACGCCCTGATCAGCGTGGTTTTTCTGGTGGTTACGTTGGCGGAGGTGGTATTCCAGGGCGGTTTTCGACTGCGCCTGTAAGGGGCGGCCCGAGGGTGCTCACGATGCTGTGGCTGGGGAGGCGTGCGGCGGTGGTTGGGCGCGGGGGATACCCCCCAAAACCGGGTAGGACATCGTGGGGCTGGCAGCGGGGCAGGCCTCTGCCGTTGCGGGCAAACCACGCGGCCCGGGGTGCACGCCGGCCCAGGGGCGGCTTCGGTGGAAGGGTCAGATCAAGCGGCTCCGGTCGAAGGAGTTGCCGCCGTTTACCGCAAGGTCCTGGGCTACTCTTCGAAGCAAGAGCGGCCGGGCTGGCAGGCGTTTTTGTGGACGGGCAATTGGTCGGGTCCCACCACGGTCTGGGTGAGGTTACACCAGAAGTGACAGGGGGCGGCTTGCTCGGGCTCCGGATCAGCGAAGGCCTGGTCCACGGTGGCCTCGATGTAGAGCTTCTTGGTGCGCAGGTGCTGACAGATCGAGTTCATGGTTCAGCCCACGAGTTGAAGCAGGGTGCGCCGGATCAACGCTCGGGCCATGGGGATTTTGTAGCCGTTGTGCTCCTGCGGTTGGGCTCCGGCCAAGAGGAGATCGGCCACCTGATCTAGCGTGGCGTTGTCGAGGCTCTTGCCCTCGAGGAACTGATTCGCTGCGCTGACCTGGTGGGGCACCGGGGAGACACAACCCAGGGCAATGCGGGCGTTGCGCAGTCGACCATTTTCCACCTGGGCGGCGGCCGCGCAACTGACCAAGGCCCAATCGAATGCGTGTTTGTCACTTACCTGCAGGTAGGCGCTGCGGGGACGCGTGGTAGGGATTTCCACTCGCAAAAGCAGGTCACCCGGACGCAGGGAATGATGTGCGGTGGGATTGTCCCAGGCCAGCTCGTACAGCTCGGCCATGCTCATGCGCCGTTCCTGGCCTTCCCGCCAAACCACGGCGGTTGCGTCCAGGGCTGTCAGGGCAATCGCTAGATTGGACACCACGGGACTGATGCAGACGTTGCCGGTGAAGAGGGCATGGTACCGGTTGTCTCCGTCCAAGGCATAGCAGATGCGGCCGCGCTTTTTGAGACACTGAATGTCGCGGTGACGGTAGTACCAGCAGCGCGAGTGCTGAGCCAGATTGCCGCCCAGGGTGGCCACGTTGCGGATCTGTTGGGAGCCCACCTCGGCGGCGGCCTGGTGCAATCCCGGAAACACGCGACAAATCTCGGGGTGATCCTCGATTTGCGCCACGGTCACCAGAGCTCCGATGCGCCAGGTATTCGGACCGGGTTCAATGCGGTTCAGTCCCGGGATGGTCTTGATGTTGACCAAGCGTCCGGTCTCGGTGATCTCGTCCTTCAACCGGCCGAGGAGGTCGTTACCGCCGGCCAAGTACTGACCGTTGGCGCCCGCGAGTGCACGGGCGCTTTCGATGCTGAGGGCGGAGGCGTATTCGAACGGTTTCATGCTGCAGGAGTTTTGGGAGCGGGAATTTTGCCCAGGGCAGCCAGGACCTTGCGGGGCGTGATGGGCAAGCTGTTGATCCGCACACCCAGGGCGTTGGCCACCGCATTGGCAATGGCCGCGGCCGTGGGGATGTGGACCGGCTCGCCCAACCCGATGACACCGCGCTCGGGCATGTTGAGCAGGACAATGTCAATTTCCGGCACATCGGCCAGGCCGGGCAATTTATAGGTTTCGAAGTTGGGATTGAGCACCACGCCCGTCTGCCAATCCATGACTCTCTCTTCGTACAGGGCAAAGCCGATGCCCATGATGACGCCGCCGTTGACCTGGCTTTCCGCAGTCAGCGGGTCTACCACCAGACCACAGTCCTGAACCACGACGATCTTCTTAACGGTGACCAAGCCGGTCTCGGTATCGACCTCCACCTCGGCGAATTGAACGCCCCCAACACCGCTGGAGGACAACCCTTGGCGCCACTGGCCTTGGACCACCAAGGGGGTGACTCCGAGCTTCTTACAGGCAACGTGCCAGTTTTCGCCACGGGCATCGGGGATTCCCGTCTGCTTTTGCAACTGATCCAGGGCTTTGGTGCAGGCGTCAAAGACGGTGGGAGCCACGGAGGGACTGGTCACACTGCCGCCGCTGCCAGGTCCGGGCGGGAATCGGGTGTCCCCGAATTTGACGGTGATCTGCTCCGGTTTGAGGCCGAGAACTTCCGCAGCCACCACGGCGGCCACCGTGCGCGTGCCGGTGCCAATGTCTTGGACCCCGAGTCGCACCTCTACCGAGCCGTCCGGGTTGATTTGGACTTCGCCCTGGGTCCGGTTGCTGCCCCCGCCGCCCCAGGTGGCGCTGGCCACCCCCACGCCCGTCTTCACGGGGCCGGGCGAGCTGCCGGGCTTGCGATATTTTTCCTTCCACCCGAACCGCTCCGCGCCAATGCGATACTCGCGCTGGCGGATTTCGCTGGGATCATTCTTGATACGCAGCTCCAACGGATCGATGCCCAGTTTCACCGCCAGATCGTCCATGGCCGATTCCATGCCGTACGACGCCACGGGATGCCCCGGGGCCCGAAAGGCGCGGGAAGAGCCGGCATTGACAGCCACGGTGGTCTGTTTCAGGCGGCGATTGGGGACCCGGTAAATGTACGGCATGGGCAGATCCGCGCCGCCGCCGCCGCCTTCGGTGGCCTGACCGGCCCCGACACCGGCAGTGCCGTAGTTTTCGAACTCGAAGGCGTGCAACGTGCCGTCGGCCTTGGCTCCGAGCTTGATCCGCTGAAAGCTGGAGGGGCGGTTGCCCACCGCCAGCGCTTCCTCGAAGCGCGAAAGCATCAGCTTCACCGGCGCACCCGCTTCCTTGGCCAACCGGGCCGCCAGAATTCCCTCCACGCCGGGGCCGAACTTGGATCCGAACCCGCCACCCATGTGCTCGGTGATCACGCGCACCTTGCTCTGGTCCACGCGCAATGCTCCGGCCAAACCATCGCGCACGCCGAAGATGCCTTGCGTGGAGGCCCAGGCGGTGATGCCCTCCTCGTTCCAAAGGACCGTGCAACCGTGCGTTTCCATAGGATGATGCAATTGCACGGGCGTGGCATAAAATCCCTCAATGACGGCGGCACACTCAGCAAAGGCCGCATCGACGTTGCCGGTTTCCTGCACCCGCGGCGGGGGCATGTTGGGCGCCTGTTCCCAGACACGCGGTGCATCCGGTTTGCGTGCGTCCTCTTCCCGCACCACAAACGGCAATGGTTCCGCCTCCACCTCGATGGCGCGCAATGCGTCCTCGCAGGCTTGACGGCTCACCCCGGCCACGGCCGCCAGCTCTTCCCCGTAATACCGCACCTGACGCGGCCCATCCTGAACCGCCACAGCGGCCTTGATGCCCGGCATTTGGCGGGCCTTGTCCAAATGGATCTTCAGGATCCGCGCGGCCGGCCATTTCGAGCGTAGAATCATTCCGATCAGCACTCCCTCGGGCAAGACGTCCGAGGTATACTTGGCCTGGCCGGTGACTTTGGCCGGGCCGTCCACGCGCGGCACGCGGGTGCCGAGCACCTTGAGTTGAGCAGGCCACTCAGACATGGGGGATCACCTCCGTCCGGGTCATGGAAACCGGTCGCACCCCGGCCGCCACCAACGCGGCCTCCAGGACACGGGGATGCGTGCCACAACGGCAAAGATTGCCGGCGCAGGCGTGCAACACTTCCTGGACCGTGGGTTTGGGTTTCTTGCGCAGAAGGGCCGAAACGCTCATGACGAAACCGGGCGTGCAATAGCCACATTGCAGGGCGTCTCTTTCTACAAAGGCTTGTTGCACCGGAGTCAGCCGCCCGTCCGGGGTCAGGCCTTCCACGGTGGTCACCTCGTGACCTTGCGCATCAATGGCCAGCTTTTGACAGGCGTAGATGGCCACGCCGTCCAGCCAGACCGTACAAGCCCCGCACGCCGCACGGTCACAACCCTCCTTGGGTCCGGTCAGGCCCAAGTGGTTGCGCAAGGCGTCCAGCAGGGTCACCCGCGGTTCCAGTTCCAGACGGTGAGTTTTGCCGTTGACCTTGAGCGTGACCGGGACGGGGCCGGGCCCGAACACCTTTTCGGTATTGAGCTTTTGGAGTTCCTGGGCCACGGACTCGGCCTGCGCGGCGGCCGCCGCCACTGCCGTGGTGCCCAACCCCTTGAAGAAGTCACGCCGCGAAAGCCGGCCGGTCGAGGACGGGTCTGCCTGTTTCATAGTGCTGGTTCGAAAGCCGCTTCTTCATTACACCTGCCGCACGCCTCTGTCAAGTCACCTTGACATACTGGAAATCTGGCGGTTGGTTGGACCTGCCCAACTACAAGTCAGAGGCGATGCTGCTTCTGGAGTTCTTTAAGACTGTCGATGCTCTCTGGTTTCAGCGGCTGCGGAATCGCAAAAAGCACCCATAAATGTACCGGTCCCCAGAAACTGTGGGCGTCCGGACGCCTGGCCCCGATGCACCCCAGCAAAAAGGAAGAGGCGGGCGCCACTCCACCGGCTTGTGATCCCGCGACACTCGTCGGGGATGGCTGACGCAAGCGGGGATGGTCTGTTTGCGGCAACGATGGGTAGGAGCTGCGCCAAGGACCTGGAGGAGGGCCGGGAACTTGCACGCCTCGGTCTTGGCCGGACTTCAGAATGCCGCTGGATCCGTAGGTCGGACCGGTCGTGCCGGGGTCTGGGAAACTGCGGCTGTAGAGGCAGAGGTGCCTGCAGGGAGGAGGCACCGGGCTACAGGGCCAGGAGTTTTCGGCAGGCGGTCCGGAGCCGGGCTAGATTCCGCTCCGAGCGCGCTTCCAGGTAGCAGCGGACCATGGGTTCGGTGCCGCTGGCCCGGAAAGCCACCCATTCCTGGTTGGGCAACAGGAACTTGTAGCCGTCGGTGGTAATGAACCGTTCCACGCGGAAAGGCCCGATGCGATCCAGACCGCTGGCCAGACGCTGCAGGATGGCCTCCTTTTGCTCGGGCAGGATCCGAATATTGAGGCGCTCGGTAAAGAACGGTCCGGTTTGCTTTTCCAAGGCGGCTAAGATTTGGCCCAACGATCGTTTCTCGGTGGCCACCAGTTCCGCCATCAGGAGGCAGGCCAGAATTCCGTCCTTTTCCGGGACGTGTCCCTGGATGCTGAGCCCGCCGGATTCTTCTCCGCCCACAATGACGCGTTCATTTTCCATGAGAGCGCCGATATATTTGAAGCCCACGGGGGTTTCGCGGACGGGCACGCCGAACAGCGCCGCCACGGCATCCACCTGATGACTGGTCGGCACGGATCGGACCACGCAACCTTTCCAGCCGCGATGTTTGACCAGGTGATAGAGCGCAAGGGCGAGGACCTGATTGGGGCTGATCCAGCGTCCGTCGGCATCCACCACTCCGAATCGATCGGCGTCGCCGTCGGTGCCCAGCCCGAGGTTGGCCCGGGTTTTACGAACCAATGCGCTGGCCTCGGCCATGCCGGCGGCATCTGGCTCGGGGTGATGCCCCCCAAACAGTGGGTCCGGCCGGTCATTCAGCACTGTCACGGTTGCGCCGGCTTGCTGGAGCAGGGTATCCAAGTAACCCCGGCCTGTGCCGTGGCAAACATTGACAATGACTTTAAGCCGGGCGCGACGAATCACGTCGAAGCGGATCAATCGTGCCAGGTGTTGCACGTAGGCCGGCTGAGGGTCGAAGGTGCGACATGAGTAGGTGCCGATCACCGAGCCATGGAAGTTCCAGCCTTCCGCTTGGCGGCGCCGGATGGCCTCCTCGATCTGGCTCGTGATTTCCGGCGGGGCGGGCGCTCCGTTGCTGGGGGAAAATTTCAGTCCCTGGTACTCGGCCGGGTTGTGGCTGGCGGTGAAGTTGATGCCGCCGAGGGCGCGGCGCTTACGAATGCTGTAAGCCACGACGGGCGTCGGCGTGTCGCGGTTGCACAACACGGGCTGTAGGCCATTGGCCTCCAGGACCTCGGCGCAAGCCAGGGCAAACTCCCGGCCCAGAAAGCGCGTGTCGTAGGCCAAGATCACCACCGGCCGGCGCTGCGAGAGGGGGGAGCCGTCCCGCTGCCGTTCTGCGTTGAGGTAATCCGCAATACCCTGCGTGGCCAGCCGAACATTGTCGAACGTGAACTCCTGCGCGATGATACCGCGCCAGCCGCTGGTACCGAACTTGATCGGAGTGGTCATGGTTGCTTCTAAAGCCGCTAGCGCCTCTGCGAAAATGGAGGCGAGCAGGGGCTCAATGGGGGGTGCGGCCCTGTGGCACCCCTGTGCACCGCCTAAGCCTGCCAATCGAACCCGCGCTTTTTGATTTCATAGAGCAAGCCCACGCCCAGCAAAGCCAGAAACGGCAGGATTCCTCCCAGCACCAGGGCGCGCGAACCGGGTTCGACCAACATTTCCCGGTATACCACTGCCCATGGATACAAGAACACCACCTCGATGTCGAACAGGATGAACAGCATGGCCACCAGATAGAACCGAAGGCTGACCCGCCTCGGGCCCTCCCCGGCCGGGATCATGCCGCATTCATATGGGGTGTCCTTGATCCGGGTGCGACGGGCCCGTTTGCCCAGCAGGAAGGACAGTACGATCATGCCCCCCACTGCGCTGATTCCCAGAACCAGCAGGACCAGCACACCCCAGTATTGCTCGAACTGTGAGCCCAATTGCATCGGCCGTGAAACTAGGAGTTGCAATGCGGGCTGGCAAGTTTGGTTCCGCAGAACGGTGAGGCTGGGGCGCATTTTTTGAGCGCCCACGAGAGGAAGCCCTACAAAAACCCATCATCCCTCCACGTTCCTGCGCCTCTGACCGGCACAAACCGCAGGAATGCGGAGGCTGGCTCAAAATTGCCCCCCCTTTCAGGGGAACCTACCGACTCGGGGGCGGGTTTCGCTTTTCTGCCCGGCACCGGCCACCTCGGCGGCAAACGCTGCGCCAGTTCGGAGGCGCCGTGCGGGTCGCAGCAGCGCATGCAGTGCGGCGGCTTGCCGCCGCTGTGGGCGGTACTCCGGGTAGAACCGGGCCCTGCATCGAGTCGTTGCCATCGGACTAGGGTGGAAGCCGGCCTACCCGCGGGATGCTATCCCCCACGGGGGGAAGCAGGGGCGCTGGGTGCTCGAGCTGTAGGAGCGCCGTTGCGCGCGCGCGGAGATGGAGGCCCAGCAGGGTGGTCCGTCTGCGGGAGGACCAGCAGCGGAAGGACGATCGGCGTGCACAACAGCGGAAGGATGAGCCGGGCCGTGGGGCGGTGGATACGAGCTTCAGGGAGCATCCGTGTCCATTCCAGTGGACCAGCCAGTTTGGGGCTCCGGCCCGGGAGGAAGCACTGTTGGGTTTGGCGACCTTCTGGGGCAACCGGCGCCAGCCCCTGCTATTCCCGGCACAGCCGCCCTGCCAAGGGGTTCAAAAATGGAAATGCGCAGGTCAGGCTGTGGTCTCGTGGGAGCAAGGGCCCCAACAGGATGTAGACTGCAGACAGCGACATGGCTCCTGCGGGCCCCGCGCCGTTGGACCATGGCGAGGTCCACCTATCGGTTGGAGGGACTCGTAGGTCCGTCGGATGGTCCGGTGAGCGGATTTTGGCTGCTTCGTCGATGGCCAGTCGAAAGTCTTGGACGCAGCACCGGGCAACCTGAAAGGGATCACCGGGGTAACTCAGGGGCCCGCAATCTGGGCTCGTGCCGCAACGGACTCAGGGCGGGCTTGCGATCCGGCGGCTACTCTCCTCGAGATTCGTATCCCTGACGCGTGTTGGGGTGCGGCGTGGAGCGGAGGCTTGCCCATGGGGGCTAGTGTTGGTTGATTGTCAGTTGACGATGGAAAAGATTAAGGCTCAACCAAACCGCACTGTATGGCTGAGCCTCGTTTGCAGACGGCGCCGCGCGCCGT
>Ga0308415_1001086_pt1 | contig 11944 bp, 11 predicted proteins | sample HotsprSampleOS55_FD_203465 | JGI IMG/M metagenome (GOLD analysis project Ga0308415, IMG submission 203465) | Hot spring phototrophic mat microbial communities from Octopus Spring, Yellowstone National Park, Wyoming, United States - 20090730_OS55 ... | reverse complement strand
GTGGAGCCCCCTTTGGCCGAGTGTTCCAAATCACCCAGCTTCGCTTGCAGCCCTCAACCGGAGGCTAGCCACCAAAGTTCTGAGGATCGTGTTGAAGATAACTTGCGGGATACACGATCCCCGGGTGGTTCCTCGCTTTTCCAAATTGCGGAGCCAGTGACTGACCCCCTGGCGGAAATTGTTGACGACTCCGAAGCACTTCAATCGTACCTGGCAATTTTTGTTGATGAAGCAAAATCTGCCTTAGAGGAGCTCCATGATATTCTTCTAACTTGCGAGCAGGGGGGAAACCCGAATGTCTCTGAAGACATGATGATTGTGGCTCACCGGTTGAAAGGTGCGGCGGCGGCCGTCGGGCTTCACCGTGCTGCCAAAGTAGCCCATCTTATGGAGGATCTCCTCCAAGAGATGACAGAGAGAGGGTTAAGCCCTTCTGCGGAATGCATCGAAGTTCTTTTCGCCGGGGTAGATGGGCTTCGTAACTATGTGGAGGCACTGGCCAAAGGTCAAAATGATTCCTCGCTTTTGCGGCATGCTGCTTTCAAGCTCCTCGCAAAGGAAGATCTCATTTCTGGGAAGGCTCGTTCCCAGGCAAAACAAGGAGAGGAAAGTGAGAAAGGAGCCGAACGGTCCGGAATGCCGGCAGCAATTACCGGAAGCGAGATCCCTTGCCCCACGACTTTGCCGGCTGCCGATTTAGGTACGGCCCAGGGATCTGCCTGCCGCCCAACCCCGCCCATGGAGCTCCCCCTCGATTGGCACCCATTTTGGGAGGAGGCCCTCAAACACGTTGCCCCACAACGCTCCCAAGGCCGACAGGTCCTGGTGGGAACAGTTCTATTTGCCCAAGATGTACCACTGGCCGGTCTGAAAGCCCGACTTCTCGCAGAGAAACTCTCAAACTTAGGCGAGCTTTTGTATTGCTACCCGCCAGACGAACATCTAGAACAAGCGGAGGATCTCCCGGGATTCTTGTTCACATGCGTCACGGACCAACCAACGGAGATCATCCGCCGACAGCTTAGTATCGGAGGTGTTCGCACCATCCATCTGGAAAGCTTTGGGGAGCTTACGGACATAACCGCGGCAGTGGCTGAGGAAGATAGGGCGGAGACCGCATGGGAGGCCGGATTGGAAGTGCCAACCGCCAAAGGAGGGGACTCAGGATCAAGTTCCTCAGGATCGAGCTCCCAGAGATTTGATGGGCGTCAGGATGACCCTACCGCACGGAATTTCTCCGGTTGTGCAACCCGGCCAGCCGAGATGGTAAATGCCTCGCAGCCACTTGGAACCCCCGCCAGCAAAGAGGATGAGAGAAGAGGCATATCCACCCCAAAGGACCGTCCAAAGGAAGACCAAAAGGCAGTCAGGCCGGCTTCCGCAGAAAAAGCAGCCCATCCAAATTTGCACCGCCAATCGGCGACCCTGGGGAGCAAGGCCACCGGCGACAGTAGTTCTCCCCCCACCTCGACAACAGCTACTCCGGTTGGCGAAACACTTCGGGTGGATATCGAACGCTTAGACGAACTGATGAATCTCACTGGAGAGCTGGTCATTCAAAGAGCCCGGTTAACCCAGCTGGTGGAAAAGCTTCGGGCAAAGGTGACCTCAAGCAGTATGGGCCAGGCTCTACGCTCCCTCCGCGAGACTCTCACCCGCACATTCAATCATCAACAAGGGGTTCTCCCCGGAAAGGACACGAACATTGCGGGACGGAGCGACACGCTATGGGGTCTGCTTGACCAGCTGGATGAAGAATGCCAACACTGGCTTGCCCTTCGAAGTGTCACCAACGAACTGCGGACGAGTGTGCACCAGCTCGATCGCATCACCGATCGTCTTCAGCAAACGGTGATGAACACCCGAATGGTCCCCATTGGTCCGCTGTTTCAACGGTTTAAGCGGGTAGTACGGGATCTCATGCGGGCCAACGGGAAACAAATCCGACTGGTAATCCTGGGTGAAAAAACCGAGCTCGATAAAAGAATGATCGACGAATTGGCCGATCCCCTTATCCACTTGGTCCGAAACGCCGCGGACCACGGGATCGAGCTTCCGGAGGAACGGATTCGAATAGGCAAACCTCCGGAAGGAACTCTAATGCTTGAAGCCTGTCACAAAGGAAATGCCATTGTCATCCGGGTAAGCGATGACGGTCGCGGCCTCGACGCGGAAAAGATCCGCCGCAAAGCGATCGAAAAAGGATTTCTTTCGCCGAGCGAGGCCGAGCGTCTTTCCCCTCAAGAGCTTTACCAGCTGATTTGGCGGCCGGGGCTCAGTACCGCGGAAAAGGTCACAGAAATCTCCGGCCGAGGAATGGGCATGGACATCGTGAAGGCCAAAATCGAGTCGCTCAATGGGAGCGTGGAGCTAACCACACAGCCGGGAATGGGAACCACCTTTACAATTAAGCTCCCTCTTACCTTGGCGATTCTCCCAAGTTTGCTTGTCCGCGTCGACCGAAACATCTTCGCTTTACCGGTGGATACCATCGTGGAAATCGTCCAACTTCAACCGGATCAAGTCGCGACCATTCAGGGAGTGCCTACTGCGATTGTTCGCGATCGGGTCATCCCGGTCTGCAGGCTCCAAGATATCTTCGTGTGGAACGAGCTCGGGGCCATAGGTCTCCCCGCGGAAACCCCAGGTCTTAACCCGGAGGAAGTGGAACCCCAGAGGATCACTTTAGTACTCCTGGGCGACCGTCAGCGAGAAATTGGTCTACAAGTGGATTACGTGGTAGGCGAAGAAGACCTGGTGATCAAATCCCTTGCGGAGAACTATCGGAGTATCCCCGGCCTTACCGGGGCAAGCATCCTAGGAGATGGGACCGTGGCCCTCATCCTGGATGTCACTGCCGTCATTGAAATGGCCAATCGGACAAGCATCCGACGGGCTGCGGCTCCCTTCGCCTGAACCAGGATGACTCCCACTCTCGATGAAGGGGATGTCCTGGGATGTTGGTATATCTAATGATCGGTCGAAAGCCCAAGGCCTCCACAGAAAACTGGCCGTTCGGTGGGAAGAGGAACAGTTAAAAATCCTCACGCTTCTGGAGTCTATAACCTCTTGTTAACAAAGAACTTACCTAGATCCAAGCCTATATGAGTGAGCTAAGCTTTAGTGAGACACTCTTTGGCAGCCTTTGATGTTGACCTCGGAAAACAGGTCGGTCCTAAAGAAATAGTTATCACCGGGAAAGGCAACGTGGAGGTCAAGCGAAAATCTAGGGAACCGAACGAGCTAGAGCTCTGATTAGCACCAAAGCAGTTGTTAGGAGAAGGCAATGCGTAAGTCTACCGCACACACCTGCACATTGCCGCCAGCCCCCAAAGCAGAGTCGGTGGCTTTGTTTGCCCAAATGCTAACCTCAGCCACACGGGAAGCCTCCATCGCGATGTCTCGGTGGATAGGAACCGTGGTAGATCTCAGCCTGGAAGAGGTTCGGGCAGTTCCACTTGCGGAGGTGGCGACCACCTTGGATCTGGAAGCGGTTCCCAGCGTGCTTGTGATCGTCAGCCTCCGACCTCCTCTTTCGGGAGATATCATCCTATATTTCGATCTGGAAAATGCCCGCGAATTGGCAAAGCAGTTGGCGGGCTCTACCTCAAGCAGCAGACAGGGTTTCAACGACCTCGAGCAGTCCGCACTTTTGGAAACCGGCAATATTCTCGGCTGCGCTTACGTCAACGCTCTCAGCCGGATGATCAATCACGAGCTTATTCCAATTGCTCCTTGGTTGGTTTTCGACCTTGCAGAAAGCGTGATCGAACAGGCCCTCGCCCAACAGGCGGAACGCTCGGATTCTGTTATCGTTTCCCGTACTCGATTCCGGCGGGATGAGGGGGATCTCAGCTGGTTCGTGTTATTCCTGCCAGGTCCCAGCCTCCAACAGGCCATGAAACATTCACTGCGGGCATCCTCGCCCCACTTGGGCTAAGGAGTTCACCAACCCTGCGAATTTTAAGAAGATCGGCGAACCAATGAAGTTATCACCAGAAGTTAACTGTAATTGGGAAAATGTCGAAACGGGCAAAACAGCTTCAAACTCTGCATGCATTTGAAATCCGCAAGCAGGCCTCCGGGCAAATCCGAAAGGCTGCTACCGCACAACAGCTCTGGGAACCGAACGATTGAAGGCTGCAAACACTTGCTCCCTTTTGCATGGACGTTTGAAACCATCTGTCCGTTTAATACTTCTACAGATGGGAGGCTGTTAAAGATAGGTTTTCCTCAGCCAAACTGAGAACAACCAGATTTCGCCACTGGCCTTGGGATCCACCAAGTTCCCTGCTTTCAAAGTAGGTTAAAAGATCACAGGGGCCCCAACCCGGACCACCCAGGGCAGTCGGAAGACCCTTGGCGGGGAGGTGCTGAGCATCTGGAAAAAGAGCGACGTTGGCATGGACATCTTGACACCCACTCAAGAGGTTATCAATGTCGGTATGGGACAGGTGTACATCGGCCGGTCGCCGATGAAATTGACGGCCGTACTCGGCTCGTGCCTGGGTATTTGCCTGTACCATCCGAAAAGCCGGACGGGCGGACTGGCCCACGCCGTGCTTCCGCAATCCAACGGCCAACCCGTTCAAAGCCCAGGGAAATTTGTCGACTCGGCGATCCGGTACCTGATGGAAATATTTCGCAATTCCCTGGGCATACCACCCAATGAAGTCCAAGCAAAACTCACCGGGGGAGCTTGCATGTTTCCCACAACAGGTCCACTCCAGATTGGGGATGCCAATATCCAAGAAGCCTTGCGAAAACTGCAAGAGCTAGAGATTCCAGTGATCTCCCAAGATGTCGGAGGAACCAAGGGCCGGCGGATCACCTTTGACCTAGCTTCGGGGCAGGTGGTGGTCCAACAAGTGGGCGAAGTGCCCCGGATTCTATAGATTGAGCCGGATTTTATAGATCGAACTCGTAAAATCCATCTGGCAAACCAGGTCACACTTTTCAACTCGAAACTCCAAGCCTTTAGTCCAGCCAGAACTTAGTCAAGCGGGGAGTCTCGTTCTCGCGGAGTTAGGCCGGAAAATAGCCATAGCCAAGGAAACATTTGGGACAGATTTCCCACTCATCATAAAGCCCTCTCAGCAAAGCACATTCGGCCAAATGAGGACGGTTCCTATCCCTGCCGACTCAGGTTTGAGATTCGTGCCCGGACCCGGAACTCCACACGGAAGCAAGGCCTGGCCAAAATTGGTCGGGCAAATTCCCAACCGCTGGAACCACCAAACTTCGAAGCCTCGTGTTTCCGGTAAATTTGGCAATTGTCGGATCGATTTCGTTCGCGAGAAAGATCAGGCCGTCTCGGAAAACGGTGTTTTCCCCAGCCGTCGTGCAAGATTTTCTTCCGCCCGCTGAGAAAAACACATTTTTCCGATGAGCAAAACAATGTTTCCCGATGAGCAAAAAGACCGTTTTCCGATAAGCCAAAGCCGGTTTTCAGTTCCAGCCTAGATTGAGCCTCCTGCCGTCAGATTTCGGGGACCTCCGGCATGGGCCGCGACTCTCCTTCCGGCGAAAACTTGCTGCCATCGGAGCCCGCTTTCCGCCCGGCCGCTCGCTCCTCCTCTTTGCGATCTCTGGGCCCATACCGCCCCCGGTATTCCTCCGCCGGATATTTTAATTCGTTTTTCCGCATCTTTTGCTCCAAGGCAGAGGCCAGATCAATCCCCGTATGATGGGAAAGGGCAAGGAGATAGGCCAACACATCCGCCAGCTCGTCACAAAGAGCCTGCCGTAGCTCCGGATCATCCCCCACCTGCCATGATTCTTCTGGCGTCAGCCATTGGAAAATTTCCATCACCTCGGCTGCCTCGATGGCAAGAGACATCGCCAAGTTTTTGGGGGTGTGGAATTGTGTCCAGTCCCTGGCCACTACAAATTCTTGCACAAGCTGTCGAAGTACAGCGAGGGGAGTGGTTTTATCGTCCACGGAAGTACCTCTCTGGTGTCCCCCGGCTACGTGGGAAAGTTTCCTCAGCGAATCGGCAATAAACTGCTCCGCTAACTCCCACCGCCAATTCCTCACGACCAAATTGGGTACAGCCTCTCCCAAAGTCCTTTGTCTACGGGAGGTATCCCAGCGGGCCGGATCAACCCTTGGAGCAACCTTTCACCTACCCATCGACTTTTACCGATAATTCCCTAAATTCTCCTTATCTGCAATTGGGGCATTGTTGGCGGAAATGGCCACCCCCGGCAATAAACAGCAGCTCTGCGGGAGAAATTGATACTTGAGGAGAATGTTATTACGCAATCCCCCAGCTAACGCCATAAAATTGCTTACGTCCGTCCGAATGTTCATTACCGGCTGAATCAAAACCCGATGGGATCCTCATGAAGCCCCTGGTGATCTTCTTCCGTTTTTGATTTCTCCTTTATTGGGTTAACTCCCGTAGAGGATCGTAAGTCTGATTTCTTTGGTCCAAGCCGAAATTGTAGTCCAAAGTATGCTCCGCCTCTGTGAAGCGATACCTGCCCCAAAAGTACTTTGAAGGCCCCACAAGGTCCTCCGCCGCATAGAAGTATTTCCGCATCTCAGCCAAATCGGAGGGTCGGATAGGTTCGCCAGCCGGCCGATGGGCTGAGCGGGAAATTAAAAGCACATGGTAAGTCCCGGGGACTACTACGAGCATAAACTCGCCCCCGGCTCCCGTTCGCTCTACAGCACCTCCGAACTTGTTGACCGCTAAATATCCTGGGGAATCCATCCGCAAAGTTTCGTGAACCCGAAGCCCGGCCACCGGGATTGTCTCCGTGGGAGTTCGATCGGCTGGCAGCAAGATGACCACAGCACCGGCGTCGGGTCGCCCCGAGAGGGGATCCGGCCGATAGGTTAACCTTCCCTGCACCAGCACTCCCCCGGGCACTCTCCCCCCGTGTGCTACTCGGACCGATCCGTCCCCAGTATCCCTCCCCGTGTACTTACCAACCCAAAAACCGCTCAAGAAACCGAGGAATAATGCCACGGTGACACCCAGTGCCACCCCAACGGCCCAATTTCCCCGGCGATCACGTGAAAGGCTCCCCAAAGTTCCTTTAGGAATCGGCGCGACCGTAACCGGGGCAACTGCTACCTCACCACCATCCGTGGCCGAACTGCTTTCGCGATGGGCCCCACCTTCCGCCCCATCAGGCAAAAACGTTGAAACCCCCTCGTTCGAAGCACTTTTGACGGCGACCACCGGGGAAAAATCCTCACCGCCTTGGAGGCCCCCAACCACCGGCATCGACACGGCGGTACCCTCGCGACGGGGGGAAATGGAGAAATCTTCATCTGCCCCTCGGGCAATTTCCGGAAGAGCACTCTCTTGGAAGGGGAGCGGACCCTCGCCCGGAACCACACTTCCCACTAAAACCTCACTTCGCTCTAAAAAGACCACCCCCGAGCTCTGCCCACCCCCGGTCGGAAGTTCCTGAGCTTGGTTCCCGAGGGTAAACTGCCGATAACCACAGAACGGACAAATCACCGTCTGCACCTGCGAAGTATTCACCGGCATCCGGAACGGTTGCAGACAGTAGGGACATTCGACTTCGAATCGGGAACCTTTGTCCGCCATGCAGGTTAAGCCCCAAGAAGATGTATCATCAAAACGGATTCAAGCCAACCGCAATTCTAGAAACGCCCTCTTTGCCCAGGAGATCGTCGATTTTCTTCGAAGACATCGCTTCGGCCAGCTCCGGAAAGACCCATTTTGCAGAGCCATCACTCCGGCCGACGGAACCCTTGTCTGCCAAATGGGGATCACCCCGAAATATCGGAGGAACCCAGACGGATATGGCATCGGCAACGGCGGCTACTTCCCCAATAAAACCCCCAGGCCCCCAATAGTTCCCGTTCAAATCTGTGGAGACCAACTTCCCCGACAATCCACAGGGGCCAACCACCGTTTCCCGCTCCCAACTGTTACTGGCAATCTACAGTCAGAAAAATGTTTCCCACCCCCTGCTCTGCCAAAAAATTCGTCCTCGTTTGCCGAAGCTGCTTTCCGCGGGGTCCTTCCAATTCCTATTCTCCCTTTGATCGCCACACATTCCAAATAATTATCCCCACATTCTCCCCCTTGGGAGGATGGCAGAAGTCTCCAAAGTCTGAAGCCTCGCTAACCCGAAGACAACCGGGAGGAGAATCCTACTGCTGGCAAATAACCCCGGAACTTTAGGCTGCCAGCGGGAAGAGTGCGCAAGGGTAGAGGAGCTCCCACCAACCCCCGGAATGATCCCACGACGTGTAAGAGCATTCTGGCCCCAATGTCCCGGGAGGGATAAAACAGCAGGGATTCCTTTCCCTTTCGAGCTTCCCTTGGTACGATCTTATGGGCCCCGCGATCGTCGTAGTTTGACCCCAAAAACCCCTTTTTGAAGGAGCTGATCACGAAAAGGCTGCTTCCCCGCCGGGAATTTTTGCGAGCCGGCAGCTTTACAGTGGGTGTGGTGGCCTTAAGCCAAGGCCGATTCGTTAAGGCCGCCCCCCGGGCCACCGTCCAAGAGATCAAAGTGATTAGCTACGAACCCACTCTCTACCACGGTTGGCCCACGCTGACTCGCACAGCCAACGGGCACCTCCTTTTGGTTTACTCTGGAGGTCGCGAAGCCCACGTGTGTCCCTTTGGGCGGGTAGAACTTATGCGGTCCTATGACCAGGGACAATCGTGGACATATCCCCAGGTGCTATGCGACAGTCCGATCGACGATCGCGACGCTGGAGTTGTGGAAACTCCCAAGGGCACTCTGCTGGCGACCACGTTCACTTCGCTCGCGTATGTACCCATCTTAGAACGGGCTTTAAAGATCTCCCCGGACGCCCCCGGAGCTTGGCCGCAACAACGACTCCAACGATGGGTTGGAGCACACAACCGGGCCGATGAAGCAGGCCGACAGGCTGTGCTGGATTGCTGGATGATCCGGTCAGTGGATGGCGGCTTGACTTGGTCCGGACGATATCGGTGCCCACTCAACAGCCCTCATGGTCCCTTTGTACTTCGGAATGGCAGGCTACTTTACGCCGGCAAGTCCTTGTGGGCGAAGGAACCACGGGTGGGTGTGTGCGAATCTACCGACGACGGCCAATCGTGGGTTTGGATTGCCGACATCCCCGAGCGACCGGGGGATTCGCGGCAACATTATCATGAGCTCCACGGGGTGGAGGCCGCCGACGGAACTCTTATTGTCCACATCCGCAATCATAACCCCCAGAACGACAGGGAAACCCTTCAAACCGAGTCGACCGACGGCGGAAAAACCTGGTCAGTTCCCCACCCAATTGGGGTATGGGGGCTCCCATCTCACTTGCTCCGCTTAAGCGATGGGAGATTGCTGATGACCTACGGCTACCGGCGTCCGCCGTATGGAAACCAGGCCAGGCTAAGCGAGGATCACGGACGGAGTTGGTCCGAACCGATCACTCTTTCCAGCGATGGGGTGGGGACCGATCTCGGCTATCCTTCCACGGTCCAGCTGTCGGACGGTTCCCTTCTTACCGTTTGGTATGAAGTAATGGGAAATTCACCCTACGCCGTCCTAAGACAAGCCCGATGGACCTTGGCCTAATAGGCTAAAAGGATAGTAACGCGGTCCATTCATACCCCCGAACCGTCCTCACCAAAAAATACTACACCGGACCTTCCCCAAGAAACGCCTCACCCGATGGGAAGTGGTATCCGTGGATAGGAGGCGTTATGTCTTTTTCGGGGCCTCCCACATACCCGCCGATTAACGAAGCGACCATCGAAGGGTGCCCCCTGGGATGAAAGAAAAGTCGGCAGCTTCGTCTCCGGAGTGTAGTTGGGTTTGCCCGGCAGTTCTCTAACGGGTAATTTCTTCGCCCTCTCCTTCCTGAGGCGACTTGGCACTGAACCTGATGCAGCTTGACCCTGAACCTGATGCAGCTTGGCACTGAAAGAGTGTGCTTCCTTATCCAGGTTGCGGCAGTTGGGTTATTGAACGATGGATTTTCGCATGGAAACTCTGCTTGCCCATGGAGGAAGCCAATCTGCTTTGCTACGGGACCACTGGAAACTTAGACACGGCCCAACTACCCTTGTGAGCGAAAAAAGGGTGAAACTGGGTTGATTGTGGGAAGTGACCGCACCACAACCTCCCCTCCAATGACCGCGGGTGAGATCGCCTCCTGTTCCAATCCGACAGATGGTCCCCAAAACTTCCCGCTCAAACATCTTCCCAGCCGAAGCCCACAGGACATAGAAAATGCACTCCAGAGTCGAGCGGCGTGCAGCTTCCACGGAGGTAACCACTGGAAACTTCTTTGTCGTCGGGCCTAACGATTGCTCATGGTAGCACGCATTGCGGAAGTATTCTGGGTGTTTATTCAACTGGGGCTGACGACCTTCGGCGGCCCAGCGGCGTCGATAGCCCTTTTCCAAAATCTAATCGTCCAAAAATGCCGGTGGGTGGACGCCAGGGAATTCATGGATTACGTGTCGGTAAGCCATCTTATTCCAGGACCCATTGCCGTCCAGCTCTCGCTTCATCTGGGTTACCGGAGGGCCGGACTGCTGGGAGCTTTAGCCGCCGTCTTTGGATTTGTTGTGCCGGCGGCTTTCATCACCTGGATCTGTGCCGTCCTTTATATCAGCGGTCAGAACCTCTTGTGGCTGCAGGCATGTTTGAAAGGAATTCGCCCAGCGATTGTGGCAGTGGTTCTGACCTCGGTGATCCAGCTGGGTAAACGCTATTTGGTCGCCCCCAAAAATTGGCTGGTGTTTGCCCTGGTTGCGGCAGGGTTGATATGGGGTGGCAATCCGATATTACTCCTTTTGGCAGGAGCGTTGGCAATCGGCCTTTGGCCGGTTAAGAGCAGGACTCGGGGACCAGAGACTGGGCCCCCAGGGCCAGCAGAAAACAGCCAGCAGACTCCCTCGCAGCAGCCACCGCCGAAGCAGCCTTCAGACGCATGGATGTTGGTGTCAGGAACACCATTTTTCGCGGCACTCGTGCAGAAAGCTGCCTGCAGCACACTCAGCCCGATCTTCCTCTTCCTGCAATTTGCGAAGATAGGATTGTTCCTATATGGCGGGGGGAACGTGCTAGCGGCCTATCTAAGTAGCGATTTTGTCGAAACGGGCCTCATCAGCCATCAAGTACTTCTTGATGCCTTGGCTGTTGGTCAGAGTACCCCAGGCCCGATTTTGACGGTGGCCACCTTCTTGGGATATCTCCTTGCTGGAACGCCAGGGGCAGTTGCGGCCACAGTGGGAATCCTCACCCCTTGTCTCCTTTTAGCTTCGATTTTGCATCCCCTTGCCGAACGGACCAGGTCAAGCCGCTTTTTTGCAAAGATATTCGAGGGGATATCGGTCTCGATCATCGGCCTTATTGTCGGTGTCAGCTTCCGCCTTGGGTGGGAAATCTTCGTTAGCCCGGTGCCCCTCCTTCTAGGAACGATCTATTTGTTACTCCTAACACTATTTCGGGTTTCTGCTGTGCAAGTGATCGCGGCCGCGGCACTTTTGGGGCTTTTAATCTACTATTAGTCTGGGCCGGACCGAGCTGGCCTCTGCCGGATCGATTACCCAAGCGGGTCGTAAGTAGCTTGCAGTTTGGACGGGGCTGATCACCCTTCTTTCCTAAGCAGCTGAACGCAAGTCTTTGTGCTTTCCGGGGATCCGTAAGAATCTGACGAATCAAGTTGTTACTTGGGAGGGCACCAAACGAACGGCCTTCCAGGCAGCATAACGGAAGGGGATTTGGCGGAATATTACACCTGGAAGAGTTGGCCCGCCAAAGCAGGGAAACAGAAGGCTGCCCCAGGCGGGGCAAAACCGGCGGCATTCCGGAGAAGAAGAGCTAGGAGCTTGCACCCCTCCAGGCTGAACCAACTACTCGTGCATCCGGGGGGATAGCCCCTGGGGGACTGTGGCACGGACTTTCCAGGCAGTTTGGTGCCTGTTCGATTGTACCACCAAAAAAACAGGAA
>Ga0308415_1001083_pt1 | contig 11985 bp, 8 predicted proteins | sample HotsprSampleOS55_FD_203465 | JGI IMG/M metagenome (GOLD analysis project Ga0308415, IMG submission 203465) | Hot spring phototrophic mat microbial communities from Octopus Spring, Yellowstone National Park, Wyoming, United States - 20090730_OS55 ... | reverse complement strand
TTACGGATCTGTTCAACCAGGTCGGGGCGTTCGTCAGGGGCGACGATCAGCCAGATGTCAGCGGTGTGTGATGTGCCGCAGGCGGGGCAGGTGAGGGTGATCGGTTGGGCATGCGAGATGGGCATGGCGACAGAGTCCTCATCTTGGCAGGTACGGTAGAAATTATCCTCTCTCCTCTCAATCACCCTCCTCCCACAAGTCGAGCGGAAGGGTTAGATATGCGCCTCATGCGTCTCTTCGGTTCCAGGAGCGCAGAGAGCCGGAAGGGCAATTGCGATTTGGGATACGTTATATCCAAATCGTAGCATGTTTCGGTGTGCAATTCAATAGTACTTTTGGTTTATCTGGATGTTTTCAGTGCTTGTGCTAACGAGTGTGTCATCTGGGGCGGGGGGTGGCACCGTCCCTATAATCACGGGCGGGTTTGGAACCCGCCCCTACACGGCACTGACGTGCGGGATCGCGGGTGGAAACGCCGGTATCTTTCTCACTCCTCTCCCTTCACTCTTCTCTTCTGATCCAGCCGCTGCTCGGCAGCGAGGCGTTCGAGGTCGTACTCGTTGTGATCAACGAACTGCATCCCAGCGGCGAGGGTTGGATGAACGGATTGGATTGCGTGAAACATCATCTGTGCGATCCGGCGATAGGTTGGGTGGCCCTGACGGGCGCTGCGCAGTTCGATCAGATGGTACGCTTCGCGCAGATTGAGCTTGATGCGCCAGCGCATGCGGAACGCGAAGGGAACTGCGTATTGCGCTTCGTTGGGGAAGATGGGTTCCAGGATGGTGACGAGTTCGGCGGCCTGTTCCAATGCTGCCCGGTAGCGGTCGGCAACGCCAATCTGTTCCAGTTCGGACGGGATGCTATAACCATGCATGACGGTAAACCGTTGCCGATCCTGGGTCAGCATCCGATGGCGCTGGAGGTCGCGGTAGGCGCCGATGTCGGCCAGGATGTCGAAGGTGTAGTACGGTTCTTCAAAGGCACGACCGGGACGGTGGAAGCGGCTGGTTCGCTCGCCGACGGCAGCAGCGATCAGGGCCTGGCGTTCCGCGGCGGTCAGGCTGGCAACGATGTCGCGCACCGTTGTCAATGGCAGATCGAGATGGGGGTAGAGCACCGCTGCGGCCAGTTTCCACTCGGCGTCGGGATCATACTCGACCAACTGCACCGATACCGCTTGTTCAGGTGCCAATGGTCGTTCAGGCATAGGAGGGAGTCGCTCTGCAACAGCCGCTACCTGCGTATGCGTCGAAGCCAGATATGCGGCATACGCCTGACCACGGTCGCTGCGCGCTCGTTTCACAAAGGCGGGAATGACCTGATCGAGTTCGGTCTGGATGGCGTCGGCAAGGGCCTGTGCTTCGGCAAGGGGTGAGGCACGGAGTTTGATGATCAGGTACTCGAAGGCGCGGCCATTGCCGAACAGGCCAACGTTGGTTTGGGTCGCCATCGGGAGCAGGCCTCGCAACAGATCGAGGGCTTTGGCCTGGATCGTGTTGCGGTAGGCACGCAACGAGGTCGCTTCATCACGCGGGAATCGCTGCTGCAACCATTCCTGTACCAATGGGAGGAGCGCGCTGTAGGTGGTGAAGAGCTGATCCATCACGGTCACGTAGCGCTGGGCGAATACCGAGGCCATGATCGCCGGTTCGCGCAAGTAGCGATAGCCATGCGGCCCCATCAGATCGAACCGCACATAGCGAGTGGATTTTTCGAGCGGTGAAATGCCGATCCGACGATCTTCGAGGAGCTTGGCAGCGATATTGCTGATGCCCTCGCAGGCTAGATGCGCGCCACCCAGTTCAGCGACCGAGTCGTCGCCGTACCCGATCAGGACACGGTCGTAAAACGCTTCTGCCTGACGGGCGGCAATCAGTTGCGCGGCAGGACTGTCGCCAATCGCGGATACGATAGCGGCAAAGCCCGATTCCGGTTCGTTGATGAATTCGTCGAGCAGGAGGCGGCGCAGGCTTTTCGTGCTTCGGCTGTAACGGGCAAAGAGTGCCCCCTTCACGACCTCCGGTAGATTGCGCAGACAGAAGATTGGCCGGTCAACGTTGGTGACAAACGGCCGGAGAAGGGCGATTTCCTGGTCGGTGAATTGTTCGGTCGGTTGATCAAACATGGGGTTTCCCTGAGTTTCACTGTGTCCGTTATCGCAGATTATACTCGCTTAGGCTAGGTGTGATGCAGGGAGTGCGTTGGGCGCATGGGAAACCCGTCCCCGCACCTTCCCCCTAGCCCCTTTCACAAGCGAGCGGAACGGGGAGGATGGCCCGCACCTGCTTCTCGGCTGCGATCCTGTGGGGTCAGACCGGCTGTACCTCTCTTGATCATGATTAACAATCCGGTTGCAGGTACGTGCTACTATAAGTGATGTGGCCGTCTGTATGCGAGGATTTGTATGACGACTGTGTATCTGATCCGCCACGGTGAGACCGATTGGAACTTGCAGAAGCGCTGGCAGGGACATGCTGATATTCCGTTGAACGAGATTGGCTTTCGACAGGCGCGGTTATTAGCGCAGCGGTTGGCCCGCGAAGGAGTGCAGTTTAGTGCGATCTATAGCAGCGATCTGGCGCGGGCTTATCAGACGGCGTGGGAAATTGGGGCTGCGCTGCGAGTGCCGGTGCAGCTTTTACCGGCGCTGCGCGAGCTTGATGTAGGGAGCTGGAGTGGTTTAACAAACGAAGAGATACGTGACCGGTTTGCTGATGAGTGGGAACAGATTGCGCAGGGGCAGGATTTGCCGCGCGGTGGTGGTGAGACGATTGCCCGCTTTCAACAGCGAGTAGTGACGGCGGTAGAAGCGATGGCCGCTCAACACCGTGGTCATACCCTGGCCTTTGTAACCCATGGTGGCTGTATTCGGGCCTTGCTGGCGCGTGCAGAGAATTTTCATGGCTCAATTTTTGGTCATTATCGGGGGATAGGCAATACCTCGGTGACGATTCTTGAAATTGGTTATAAGCACTGGCGAGTGAAGCTAGTGAACGATATGAGCCATCTGGAAGTAACACACGAAACAGAGCTGGTGTCAACACCACCAGATGACGCCGAATTGCCAACGCAAGAGCAGTGATGCACACCCTTCAGCGTGATGAACAGTATCGGGTATTAACCCCTGAAGGGGTCGAGATTATCTACGCTGTGGCCGGCCCGGCGAGTCGCGGCCTGGCTGCGCTGATCGACTATCTGATATTGGTCACTATCCTGATCATAGGTGCAACCTCGATTGGTTTGAGTGATAGAGCGATGAGCACTGATCTGGCGTTGGCGCTGCTCGCTCTCTTCACCTTTGTGGTGAATTGGAGTTACTACATCTTCTTTGAATGGCTCTGGAATGGGCAGACACCGGGAAAACGGTTGTTGCGACTGCGCGTCTTGCGCGAGGGTGGACGTCCAGCCGACACGGGGGCGATCGTGGTGCGGAATCTGATGCGAGCCATTGATTTTTTGCCGTTGGGATACGGGGTTGGTCTGCTGGCAATGTTTGTTGATCGTTACCACCGGCGGCTGGGTGATTTAACTGCGGGGACAATCGTTGTTCACGAAGGTGCTCTGCTAACGCTTGATCAGGTGCTGCGACCAGTTGTTGTCCTGGTGCCGCCGCGAGCACCTGACGCCCCAGCAACCCCTCTTGTTCCCAACGTTGAACGGCTAACCGCCGAAGATGTCGCTCTGTTGGTCGAGTTTTTCCAGCGGCGGTTAGAACTCGATCTTGACTCGCGGCTGGAACTAGCGGCCCAACTGGCAATGATGATCCGGCAGCGTCTTGGCTTGCCACCGGCCGATGGTCATCCCGAACGGTTCCTCGAACACGTGCTGCGTGAGCACGAAGTGGCTCAGGCGATAATGGCGCGCCAGTCTGGGTGATCAGGTGTCCAGATTTCGAGATTGGGTAAGCGACGAAACCACATCTCTTGCCGGCGGATGAAGGCGTGGGTGTCGAAGCGCAAGCGTTCGATACAGGAAGTCAGGTCGGCTTGCCCCGCGAAATATGGCCGAAACTGAACGTAGCCCAGACTCGACATTGCCGGTAGCGACCAGTCGTAACCGCGTGCGAGCAAAGCGGCCACTTCCTCAACCAGCCCCGCTGCAATCATCCGTTCAATGCGAGCATCGGCGCGAGCGTACAATTCGGATCGCGGGCGATGCAACCAGATGGTTCGCGGGCGGAATGGTGGTGGCTGTCGCTCTTGCAGACGAGAGATAGGTTCGCCGCTGACCAGATAGACTTCGAGTGCACGGATCACGCGCCGCACGTTGCTCGGTGGAATGCGTGACGCAGCGACCGGATCAATGGCGGCAAGACGGGCATGGAGCGCGGTCGGACCTTCCTGCATTGCTATCTGCTCGAGTTCGGCACGTAAGGCAGGCTGTGGTGCTACCCGTGGGATTTGCCAGCCTTCCAGAATAGCCGCCAGGTACTGACCGGTACCGCCCACCAGCAACGGCACGCGCCCACGTGAGCGAATGTCGGCAATTGCGGCCAGCGCCAGATCGTAAAATTCGGCCAGCGAAAATGACTGGTCAGGGTCGCGAATGTCTATCAGATGATGCGGAGCCTGGCGCAGCTCATCGCGTGTCGGCTTGGCCGTACCGATGTCCATGCCACGATAAATCTGCCGTGAATCGGCAGAGACAATCTCGCCGTTGAGTTTCCTGGCCAAGGCTACGGCCAATTCTGTCTTCCCAACCGCAGTTGGGCCAACGATGGCAATCAGTTCTTCCAAGGCTCCTCCTCGATGTGCGTTCATTCGTTCCTGCACTCAGGGTTATTCCGAATCGGTATAACGCACTGCGTTATCATCGTTCACGGTTGTATCATACCCATGCTACAATACCTGTAGCACACAGGTGCAGCATACTGGTGAGACATATCGGCAGGTACCATTCAGCGTATCGTGAACGAGCGCAATCTGCGCCGTCGAGCATCTGTTGCCGGAGCACTAGCCACACCAGGAGCGACAATGAACGATCAATCTGTATGCCAGGCAGCAGCGATGACGACAATAACAACCCGTGATGGGCGCACGTTACGAGTACGGAGTCTGTCTGCACCCGATGCCGTGCTGCTTGAGCGGATGTTTTACCGCCTCTCCCCGCAAACAATCTACCGGCGGTTCTTTATCGCCGCCGAGCATGCCTCGCCGGAGCTGGTACACAAATCAGCACAGCGCCTGGCAGCGATTAATCCACAGCGTGAGGCGGCGCTGGTTGCCCTTGCCGACGAGCAAGACGGCGAGGAAGCGGTAGCAGTTGCTCGTTTTGCTCGCTTGCCACATAACCCGAAGGTAGCCGAAGCATCAATTTTGGTTCGTGATGACTATCAGGGCACAGGCGTTGGGCGCAAGCTGATGGAATTGCTGATCGCTGAAGCTCGCAAGAGTGGGCTTGAGCGACTGATCTTGTTGACCCACGCCGACAATACCGCTATGATTCGCCTTGCCACCGGCTTGGGCTTGCCTTTCAAGGGACGCCACGCCGAGGGTCTTTACGAAATTCATCTATTGCTCCAACCACAAAGCGAGACGAAATTTGAGTTTATCAGCAATGGATAAGGACGTGCTATGACTACCAGGTTTGGGCTGAGTTCCTTACCGATGGCGCTGACCGGCGCCATCGGCTTGTTAGGAGGCATTACCGGGACAGCTTATTACGTCAGTTTACGGGTTAGTCCGCCGCCGCGTCAATCTTACCTCGACAGATACACCTTTACCCCATGGGAGCTTGGCGTTCCCTATGAGCGGGTAGAGTTTCTGAGTAGCGACGGTCTCCGGCTGGTCGGCTGGTGGCTGCCTCGACCTGAGACCGATGCGGTGATCGTCGGTAGTCACGGTCACTCCGGTCGCAAAGATGAGTTGTTAGGCATTGGTAGTTATTGTTGGCGGGCCGGTTATAACGTGCTACTCTTCGATTACCGTGGGCGGGGCGAGTCAGACCCATGGCCACAGACGTTGGTCAGTCGCGAAGTCGAGGATTTGCTGGCCGCGCTGGCGTATGTCCGTCAACGCATACCCACAGCATCGATTGGAGTCGTTGGCTATTCGATGGGAGCCGCAGTGGGTATTCTGGCGACGGCCCGTGATCAATCGGTGAAAGCGCTGGTAGCCGATAGTTCGTTTACTGCCGGTGATGATGTCGTTGCCCATGGGATCGAACAAGTGCTACGCATTCCAGCCAGACCACTGGTACGGCTGGCCGATATGATCGTCGCACGCCGCCACGGGTATCGTTTCAGTCAAGCCCGCCCGATTGATGTTATTGGGCAGATCGCCCCTCGACCGGTTTTCTTGATCCACGGCACTGATGACACCATCGTCCCGGTGAGCCACGTTCGGCAATTATATGCCGCAGCCCGTGAACCGCGCATGGTATGGGAAGTGCCTGGTGCGGAACATTGCGGTGGGTATTTTGTTGATCGGATAACCTACAGTCGGCGCGTGGTTGAGTTTTTTGATCAGTATCTGCGCAGCGTCGAGGCATGACTACAATGCGGTTCGATATTCTGACGCTCTTTCCGGCTATGTTCCAGGGGCCGCTCACTGAGAGTATTCTCAAGCGGGCGCAACAGGCCGGGAAGATCGAGATTCACCTCCACGACATTCGACAGTGGACGACTGATCGCCATCGTACTGCCGATGATGCACCATACGGTGGTGGAGCCGGAATGGTGATGAAGGCCGAACCGTTGGCAGCGGCAATCCGCGCGGTACGCGCAGCCGATGAGCGGCAGGGGCCGACGATTTTACTGACTCCCGATGGTGAGCTGTTTACGCAAAGCATCGCTCGTGAACTGGCAACCCTGCCACGATTGTTACTAGTGTGCGGTCATTACGAAGGGATCGATGAGCGTGTGCGCGAGACGTTGATCGACCGCGAGTTGAGCATCGGCGATTATGTGCTGACCGGCGGTGAGTTGGCGGCCATGGTTGTTGTTGATGCGGTGGCGCGTCTGGCGCCGGGGGTGATTGACAGCGAGTCGATTGTTGAAGAGAGCCACAACGATTTTTTGCTCGAATATCCGCACTATACGCGACCAGCAGTATGGGAAGGGCTGGCAGTGCCGCCTGTTCTCCTTTCCGGTCACCACGGTGAGATTGCTCGTTGGCGCCGGGTCGAACGACTCCGCCGAACACTGACTCGGCGTCCCGATCTCCTTGCCCGCGCCGCGGCTGCCGGGGTACTGACCCAAGCCGATTTGGCGCTGCTAGCCGAATGGGGCTGGCATCCCGACACCGGGTAGATTAGCGGTGGTAGCGGCAAACGAGAGAGGAGTGAGGGAAAGGTGAGGGGGTCGCCCTCACCCCCAGCCCCTCTCCCGCGCTGCGGATCGCCCTCACCCCCAGCCCCTCTCCCGCGCTGCGGGAGAGGGGTGATCTGGGTCGTGAGATCGCCCCTGCTCCGCTCGTCCCCCCCTTCCTCGCCTCGTGTAGGAGCAGAAGGGGGGCCAGGGGGAAGGTGAGGGGTATAATCCCCTCCCTTCCTCTCCCGCAGCGTGGGAGAGGAAGGGGGCAGGGGGGTAGGTGAGGGGGTCGCCCTCACCCCCAGTCCCTCTCCCGCACTGCGGGAGAGGGGTGGTTCGTGAACGCGGTATCGGTGACAGCCGCAAGATCCCCCTGCTCCGCTCGTCCCCCCCTTCCTCTCCCGCAGCGTGGGAGAGGAAGGGGGCAGGGGGGTAGGTGAGGGGGCTTCCCCACTCTCTCCTTGACAAGCCAAATATCCGTCTAAAGCATCTGGTTTCTGGCTCAGCGTTGTTGTAAAGTCAACCAAAGCCGACGAGATGCGTCGGGTGTAGGTAATGGTGAGGTATTTGTGGCGACAACAACGCGCACCGATCAGCCGGTTTTGTTTGCCGGTTTAACGGCTATCGACCTGACGATGTTGCTGGTGGTGGTAATTTGGGGGCAAACTTCAGTATCGTGAAGTCGTCCTTAACCGAAATACCACCTCTTGCTTTCGCGACCCTTCGCTTCGCAACTGCCAGTGTGATCTTGCTGGTATTTATGCTGTGGCGCGAAGGAAAGCGAGCGTTACCGGATCGGCGGACGCTCTGGAAGCTGACATGGGTTGGTATCATTGGCAACACTATCTACCAGGCGCTGTTTACGTACAGTCTCACGCTGACGACCGCTGCCAATGGCTCGTTGATTATCGCCACAACACCAGCTCTAGTGGCATTAGCGGCGGCGCTGCTGCGAATCGAGCGGATTCGGCAGGTTATGGCAATTGGTATCACACTGGCAATCGGTGGCGTTGCGCTGGTCGTTGCCGAACGTGGCTTGGCTCTCGGCGGTCGGGGTCTCCTCGGTGATCTGCTGATGCTCGGCGCGGCAATCTGCTGGACAATCTATACGCTTGGTGTACGTACTCTTGGTCAGGGATTATCATCACTGGCCATTACGACATGGACGATGATAACCGGTGTCCCGGGAATGGTTCTGGTCAGCTTGCCTGACTGGTCAACGGTGGCCTGGAGCGAGGTCAGCCTTCAGGCGTGGCTGGGATTAGCATATGCCACAATCCTGGCATTGGTTCTGGCCTATGTGCTCTGGAATAACAGCGTGCGCATCGCCGGTAGTGCTCGTACTGCCATCTATGGCTGTGCAATCCCACTGGTGGCAACCATGATTGCCTGGCCGCTGATCGGTGAACAGCCCACGTGGGTACAGGGAATCGGTGGCTTGCTGATTATCAGCGGTGTCTTACTGACGCGCCGTCCGTGACCGGTGCTGCTTCTCGTGTTACTATACTACAATGCGAGTGTGATAATCGCCGGTAGCTTTGTCGGCGGTTGATAGTGTTTTGGCTGACGATGGCGACTCTACTGCCAACAATTCAGCGTCTAGAGCGCATCAACGAACTGGTAAAAATTATTGCTGAACTACCGGTTGTGGTGTCGTTGCAAGCTGCGCTGCGACCCGGTTATCAGACAATTGCGCCGGTTCCGGCGGCAGCCCGATCGGTATTGTTAGCGGCACTTGTCAGTCAACGCACGACACCAACCCTCTACGTTACCCTCAGCGCCGAGAGTGCGTTGCGGGCGGCAGATGATCTTCGGCAGTGGCTCGGTAGTGATCGAGTCTGGCTTTTTCCGGCTGCCGATGCCTTGCCCTACGAGCACATGTCTCCCGGGCGTGATGTCGTTGGGCAACGCCTGGCGGTTTTACGCGGCTTACAGGCTGCGCGCTTTTGCGGGGTGATCGTGGCGCCGGTGAAAGCCTTGATGCAGCCAACATTATCACCCGCCGATCTGACCACTGTCACGCTTCACTTGCAACGGGGAATGCAGGTATCGCTCGAGCAGACAGTGGCGACGTTGCTGACCAATGGGTATCAGCGGGTAGCAATGGTGGAAGCACCGGGTGAATTGAGTCGCCGTGGTGCGATTCTAGATGTCTGGCCGCCGGGTGACGAGTTGCCGTTGCGCATTGAATGGTTCGACGACGAGATCGATAGCTTGCGGCGATTTGATCCTGCTACCCAACGGAGCGAGCAGCGTTTAGACCAGGCAGAGATTGGTCCGGCACACGAGATACCGTTCTGGCGACGTGAAGCGGCATTGCGCCAGATCGATCTGCTCGATCTGAGCATGCTGCGGCGTGAAGTGCGCGAAGAATGGGCGATTGCGCGTGAGCAGCTCGCCAGCGGTCAACGTTTTGAAGGTCGTGCGTTTTACGCCCCTTTCTTTTACACGCAGCCGGCCACGCTGTTAGATTATCTTCCCGCCGGGAGTCTGGTGGCCCTGGCGGAAGGTCATCTGCTCGCGCAGCACGCCGCAGAGATTGATGCTCAGGCGGCAAATTATCGCTCGCAACTACAAGCGCTTGGTGAACTGCCGCCTGATTTTCCACGTCCTTATTTGCAGTGGAACGAGTTAGGTTTAAGCGATTCGTCTAGACTGGTGATCGCCGATCTCAGTCACAATGAGTATCCATACGCGCTCACACCACCATCGTTCGGGGTCGCACCGCTGTATGGTGGGCAGTTGCGCCGTCTCATTGATACGATTGCTCAGCAAGTCGATGCTGGTGAGCTGGTTATTACCGTCACAACGCAGGCAGCGCGCTTACAGGAGTTGGTCAGTGAACGATTGGGGGATAAAACGCCACTGGGACGCTTTGTGCCAATTTACGGCGGATTAGAAGCCGGTTTTACACTTGCCGACCTCAATCTGACATTACTAACCGACAGCGAGATTTTTGGTACTCGGCAGCGTCGGTCATTGCGCGAGCGGCGACCCAAAAGCAGTACCGCTGATCGTACAGCGTTTCTGCGGGCACTGAAACCCGGCGATTATGTGGTGCATATCGAACACGGGATCGCGATCTTCGACGGCATGATCCGGCGTACAGTTGGTGAAGTTGAGCGGGAATATCTGGTCTTACGCTACGCTGGCGAAGACAAGATTTACGTGCCGGTTGATCAGATAGATCGCGTCACCCGTTATATCGGCGCCGGTGATAGTCCACCAACGCTCACCCGTCTCGGTACGCAAGATTGGGAACGTACCAAGCGCAAGGTGCGAGCCGCTGTACAGAATCTGGCTGAAGAACTGCTACGACTCTACGCCCAACGCCAACTTACCTCCGGTTATGCCTTCGCTCCTGACAACGAGTGGCAGCGCGAGCTGGAAGCCAGTTTTCCTTATCTTGAAACTGAAGACCAACTGCGGGCCATTGCCGAGGTGAAGGCCGATATGGAAAAACCAACCCCGATGGATCGGTTGGTTTGCGGCGATGTCGGCTTTGGCAAGACCGAAGTTGCGCTACGGGCTGCCTTCAAAGCTGTCCAGGATGGCAAGCAGGTGGCAATTCTGGTGCCGACCACAGTGCTAGCGCAGCAACATTTCGACACCTTTCGCAAACGCATGGCCGCCTTCCCGGTAACTGTCGAGATGCTCTCACGCTTTCGCACGCCGAAAGAACAAGAGGCAATTGTGCGCGATCTGGCACGGGGAAAGATTGACATTATCATCGGTACCCATCGCCTACTGTCTAACGATGTAGCCTTCCGTAATCTCGGTCTGGTAATTATTGATGAAGAACAGCGTTTTGGGGTACGCCATAAAGAACGGCTCAAACTGTTACGCACCGAGGTCGACGTACTAACGCTCACGGCGACACCTATTCCGCGCACGCTGCACATGGCGCTCGCCGGCATTCGTGATTTGAGCGTGATTGATACCCCGCCTGAAGATCGTATCCCAATCAAGACATACGTGGTACCGGCAGATGATCATCTTATCCAAGAAGTCATCCGACGCGAACTCGAACGCGAGGGGCAGGTCTATGTCGTCCACAATCGGGTGCAAAGCATTTATCACGTTGCCGAACGGTTACGGCGGCTGGTACCAGAAGCGCGGATTGCGGTCGGGCATGGTCAACTTGCCGAACGCGAACTCGAGCAGGTGATGATGGATTTCTTCGAGGGGCGCTACGATGTATTGGTATGCACCACCATTATCGAGAGCGGTCTTGACGTTCCGAATGCGAATACGATCATCATTGATGATGCAACTAATTACGGGTTGGCCCAACTCTACCAGTTGCGAGGCCGGGTTGGGCGGGGTGCGACTCGTGCGTATGCTTACCTGCTCTACAATCCGACCCGACCACTCTCTGCCGATGCCCGTCTACGGCTGGAAGCAATTCAAGAAGCCACTGAATTAGGGGCAGGCTTTCGTATCGCAATGCGTGATCTCGAAATCCGTGGCGCCGGTAATCTTCTCGGCGCCGAGCAATCCGGTCATATTGCTGCCGTTGGGTTTGATCTCTATTCACGCCTGCTCGAACAAGCGGTGCAGAAGCTGAAACAAGAGGTTGATGCGTTGACCGAACAGCATGCAGGGACAGTGCAGGGGGTACCGACAACAATAACCGAGAGTCTACGGGCACCAACGGTTTCCGAACGAGTTCTCGTTGCGCCGCTGGTGACCATTGATCTGCCACTCACGGCCTATCTGCCACCGGAGTATAT
>Ga0308415_1001081_pt1 | contig 11991 bp, 8 predicted proteins | sample HotsprSampleOS55_FD_203465 | JGI IMG/M metagenome (GOLD analysis project Ga0308415, IMG submission 203465) | Hot spring phototrophic mat microbial communities from Octopus Spring, Yellowstone National Park, Wyoming, United States - 20090730_OS55 ... | reverse complement strand
ACCAGCGCACGTCGTCCCGCCAGAAGCGGCTGCGGGCGATCGAGGGGTGGGCTTTACGGAAGGCGATCATCAGCCGGAAGAAGCGGAACATGTCCCGGTTGCGGTCGAGCAGATCCCAGTCGAGCCAGGTGATCTCGTTGTCCTGGTTGTAGGGGTTGTTGTTGCCCCGCTGCGTGTTCATGAACTCGTCGCCGGCGCAGAACATCGGCGTGCCGTTGGCGAGCATCAGCAGAGCGAAGAAGTTCTTGATCTGCCGGCGGCGCAGCGCCAGCACCTGGAGCGGGGCGCCCTCATCGCCCTCCCATCCGCAGTTCCAGCTCCGATTGTCGTCTGTTCCGTCGCGGTTGTCGTGGCCGTTGGCCTCGTTGCGCTTGCGCTCGTAGGAAACCAGATCGTACAGGCAGAAGCCGTCATGCGAGGTGACGAAGTTGAGGCTCTGCACGGGCCGGTAGGCGTCCTCCAGCGTGTCGGGGAACAGGTCGTCGCTGCCGTACAGCCGCCGCATCATCGCGCCGACCATGCCGGGCCGGCCGCGCACGAAGTCGCGGATGTCATCGCGGAACTTGCCGTTCCACTGATACCAGTGAACGCCGGGGAAGCTCCGCCCGAGCAGGTAGCTGTTGATGTCCCAAGCTTCCGCGATGAGCCGCGAACCGGTGCGCGCCGCCAGGAAGCCGATCTCGGTAATCAGCGGGGGATTCACCAGGTTGAGGCTGCCGTCGGAGCGGCGCGTAAGAATCGAGGCCAAATCGAAGCGGAAACCGTCGACGTGCATCTGGTCGGCCCAGAACCGCAAGCTTTCAAGCACCAGGGCGCGCACCGCCGGATGCTCGCAGCGGAGCGTGTTGCCGCAACCGGAGTCGTTGCGGTAGTGGCGACGGTCGGGCGTCAGCAGGTAGTAAGAGCGATTGTCTATGCCCCGGAAGCTGTAGGTGGGTCCGTTCTCGTCGCCCTCGCAGGTATGGTTGTAGACGACGTCCAGCCAGACCTCGATGCCGGCCTCGTGCATCGCCTTGACCATCTGGCGGAATTCGTGCACCGGCTCGCCGTTGCCGTAAGCTTTGTGCGGAGCGAAGAAGTTCAACGTCATGTAGCCCCAGTAGTTGCGCTCCTGGGGATCGAACTGGTGCACGGGCAGCAACTCGATCGCCGTGACGCCGAGCTCTTTGAGATACGGGATCTTTTCGATCAGTCCGGCGAAGGTTCCACGCTTTTCCGGGCTGACGCCCGAGTTGGCGCGGGCCGTGAAGCCTTTGACGTGCAGCTCGTAGACGATCAGGTCATGGGCGTGTTTCGGCCGCGGCTCGTCGCCCCAGTCGAAGCCGGCCTCGCCCTTGAGCAGCAGCCCGAGCGGCGCTTTGCCGTCGTTGGGGCCCGGCCGGCGAGCCGCCTCGCGGTCGAAGGCGGGCGGAAAGAAGACGCTCTTGGCGAACGGATCGAGCAGGATCTTGGCCGGATCGAAGCGGTGGCCGCTCGCGGGATCGTACGGTCCTTCGACCCGATAGGCGTAGAGCGTCGCCCCGTCGAGCTCCTCCTCGGGCACCCAGCAGTGCCAGGTCCTGCCGCTCTTGTTGCGTTTTGGGTCCAACCGGTAGACGCGAACCGGGTGCGCCGGATCGCTTTCGCGGTACAAGAGCAGCGTCACGCCGGTGGCGTATTTCGAATAGAGTGCGAAGTTGAAACCCCGGTACTCCTCCACCCAGGTGACGCCGAGCGGGACCGGCGAACCTTCTCGCCGGTCCCATTCATCGAAGGCGAGCGGTCTTCTGCCACCAGTGAACATCGCAACCTGTGCTTCTACTTCGCCGCTACAAATCGCCCATTATACGATCGGCGGGTGCTCGGATCGCTTCACGCTAGGATGGAGGCAAGACGAGCAAAATGGACCGGCCGGTGGTGATCCTGGGCTGCGGCTACACGGGCCGGCGTGTCGCTTGCCGCCTCCTCCGCCGGGGCGTTCCGGTCCTGGCCACGACACGAAACCCCCAGAAGCTCGTCGAGGTTGCCGCGCTCGGTGGGCTAATCCTGCGGCTCGAAGTATTCGAGGAGGAGACCCTGCGTCGGTTGGGCGAGGCGGCGCCCGGGGAAGTCCGCGTCCTGCATTCGATCCCGGTGGTGGAGGGCTCTGACGGCCCTTTCGATCCGACGCCGCGACTGCTCGAAGCCTTAGCCGAGCGGATCCGGCGCCTGGTCTACCTTTCGACGACCGGTGTCTACGGCTCCGCAGCTCACGTCGATGAAACGACACCGGCCGCCCCGCTGAGGGAGCGCGAGCGGCTGCGCGTAGCCGCCGAGCAAGCGGTCCTGGGAGGCGAATGGTCGGCTTTGGTGTTGCGCCCGGCCGCCATCTACGGACCGGGGCGCGGCGTGCACGAATCGATCCGCTCGGGCCGGTATCGCCTGGCCGGTGACGGCGCCAACGTGGTCAGCCGCATCCATGTCGAGGATCTGGCGGCCATCGCCGAGGCGGCGCTGGATTCAGAGCTCACGGGCGCTTATCCGGTGGCTGACGAGGAGCCGTGCACGGCGCGCCGGATGGCTGAGTTCTGCGCCGGACTGCTGGGTCTTCCCCTGCCCGAGGCAGCCGAGCCGGCCGACCTTCACCGCACCCGGCGGGTCGACCGGCGTGTCGACGGAAGCGCCATCCGGCGCCTGCTGGGCGTGAGCCTACGCTATCCGTCCTACCGTGAGGGCGTTCCCGCTTCGCTCGGTTGAACTCGGGCGGCGCGTCCGGCGCGCGGGGTTCAATTCCGGCGGGGGTCCTGCGAAGCTTCGCCAAGGGATTCACAGCCTGGCCGAAACGGGCGGAAACTAACCCGAGCCGTTAGCGGATGATCCGGAGGCAGGTGAACAGCACGGGTTCCCGGCGTGCGCCTCTGCCGCGCTTCATCGTGTGGAGCTTTCGCAGCGGCCGCTCGTGCGTACGCTCAGGCCCGCCAAAGCCACGCTCGCCAAGAGCAGCGCGGTCGATACGGTCAGCAGCGGCAAAGCGAAGCGAAGGCTCGTCGGCAGCGCTCCGAGCGGAGGCATCGCCTCGGTGACGAGCAGGGCCAACAGGTATGCCGACATCGCCAACATCAGGACGAGGCGAGCCGTCTCCCACCGGTTGTCGCTCAAGCCCAGGCGCCGCAGGCCGCGGCGCCACTCCCCCAGGAGGCGGCGCACACGGAGCGCCGCGGCGACAAGCAGGCAAAGCCCGCTGAAGGTGAAGGCGATCGCCCAATTGTCGGTCTGGCGCGTCCAGGCCTGCCGCGCCGGCGGAGGCGCGGGCCGCCCCAGCGCCCGCAACAGCACCCCTCGGCTGATCGGTTGCGCCCGGCGCACGCCGGCGTTGATCAGCACGGCCACGCCGGCGCGCTGCCGCGGCGCCAGCAGCACGGCCGTGTTGCCGCTCCACAGATCCCCGCCGTGTTCGATCACCGGGGCGCCGCCGAGCCAATTCTCGCTGGGGCGCACGAACCAGCCCCAGTCGTAGAGGAATTCCGGTTCGCGCTCAGCGATCGCCTCGCGCAAGCTGTTGCGCCACAGTTCGCCTCCCGGTCCCAGCATGGCCGTAAGGAAAACAGCTAGATCGGCCGCGGTGGACTTCACCTGCGAGGCACCCGGCCAGCCGCTGAACTGGGACGTCTCGGCTTGCATGCGGCCCCATCTCCGCTCGTGCCCCGCTGCCTTGCCCCAGGCCTGCGCCTCGGCCTCCTCGACGGTGGTGCGCTGCATGCCAAGAGGAGCGAGGACGCGGCGCCGCATGAAGTCGGCGAAGGGCTCTCCGGAGACACGCTCGATGATGGCGGCAAGAAGCACGTAGTTGCTGTTGGCGTAGGCGAAGACCGCGCCCGGCGGATGCCGGAGCCGCGCCCGTCGCAAGCGCTCGACCGCCAGCCGAAGATCGCCGTCGCCCGGTCGCCCGCAGCAGGGCACCAGGAAATCGTCGTGGCGGCTCAGCCCGCTGGTGTGCCGCAGCAGATGGCGGACCTCGATGCGAGAGGATCGTTTCCCGTCGCCCACGGCGAACTCGGGCAAGTAGCGTGTGACACGCTCTTCCAGGCGCAGCGCGCCGCTACGGACAAGTTCGGCGACGGCGAGGCCGGTGAAAGCCTTGCTCACGGAAGCCAGCTCCACCGGCGTGTCGACGCTCATCGGCTCGCCGGTGTCCAGATTGCGGACGCCGAAAGCTGCCAAGGCGAAGATGCGACCCTCTTTGACGACCGCCACCGACAGGCCCGGGATGTCGTTCAACGCCATCTCCTCCCTGATATAGGCACGGATCGGCTCGGGCGGCTCGACGGGAGTCGGCGCTCCGGCGGTGGCGGCCAACAACGAGAACAGGACCGTCCTCATACGCTCGGTTTCAACGCCGGGGAGCGGTCGACAAAAGCCAGGCGCCGAGTCCGAACAACCCAATCGCGATCCACTGGGTGAGCTCAAGCGGCCCGCCGAAGGGCGCCGGCGCGTCGTAGTCGCGAAAGAAATCGATGAGAAAACGGGCGATCGCATAGAGGACGAGATACAGACCCATGACCGCGCCGGCTCGGTGCGGCCGCTGAAATTGCCGGTAGAGTATGGCGAAGATCACGAGCGAGGCCGCGGCCAGATAAAGCTGCGTAGGATGCAGCGGCACGTTCAGCGGGACCCCCACCAGCCGGTTGGCCTCCGGGTCGGTGAAGGTGACCGCCCAAGGGCGGTGGCATTCAAGGCCCCAACAACAGCCTGCGGCGAAGCAGCCGAGCCGGCCGAACACGTAGCCCAGGGCGATCGCCGGGGCGAAAGCGTCCAGAGTCTCGCGCACGGCGAGACCGCGGGCTCGCATGTAGAGGTAGCCGATGAGCAAAGCGGCCGCCAGGCCCCCGTAATAGACCCCTCCGGCCTGCAAGGTCGCCAGCGAGAAGATCTCTCCAGGCTGGCGCAGGTAGTAACCCGAATGGACGACAAGCATCAAGAGCTTGGCGCCCAACAGCCCCGCCAGGGCGACGTAGACGCCCAGGTTGGTCGTCCGCTCCGAGCTGATTCCAGCCTGGCGAGCCAGACGAGACGCCATCCATAGCCCGACCAGAAAAGCGACGGCCATGAGCAGGCCGTAGGTCGGGAGGAAGAAACCGTCGAGGGAGAAAAGCTTGGGAAGCATGGAGGTCAGCGGCTGCCGTTCTGCGCCGACCGCCGGGTCAGCAACAGCTCGGCCAGAAGCACTCCGGCTCCGACGGTGATCGCGCTGTCGGCGAGGTTGAAGGCGGGCCAGTGGTAGCCGGCCAGGTGGAAGTCGAGGAAGTCGGTTACGGCGCCCTGAAACAGCCGATCGTAAAGGTTGCCTGCCGCCCCGCCGAGAAGGAGCGCCAGGGCAAAGCCAGTGTAGTTAAGCTTGCCGGACGCATCCTCCGGCAGCCGCCACAGCCAAATCACCAGCACGAGGAGTGCGACCGCCGCGGCGGCCAGCACGATAAGCGTTCGCCAGATGCCCTCCGCTTCGGAAAACAGGCCGAAGACGATGCCCCGGTTGCGGGTGTGGATGATTTGGAAGAAGCCGGGAATGACGACGATGGTTTCCCACATCGAGACGCTGCGCTCGACCCAGGCCTTGGTGGCGCGGTCCAAGCCGGCCACGGCTGCCGCGATCAAGAAGGCGGAACTCCGGGCGGACATCGTCAGGAGCGGAGGTTGGCGATGACCGCCTCGGCGCAGGCCGCGCAAATGGTGGGCAGCTCCGGATGCGCGCCGATGTCGAAGGTGTACTTCCAGCAGCGCTCGCACTTGGCGCCGTTGGCCCGGTAGACATCCACGGCCAGTTGCGTCTCCGCATCGGGCTCGATGGAGACCTGCGAGACGATGAAGAGAGCCGGCAGCTCCGCAGCGTAGCGCTCGAGCAGCGGGAACAGGTCGCCGTTGGCCTTCAAGTGCACGCGCGCCTCAAGCGGCGCCCCGATGAACTTCTCCTTGCGAGCCACCTCCAAACTCTTGAGCACGCTGTCGCGCACCTCGATCAGCCGGTCCCAGTCGGCTGCCCGGCGGCGGGCCTCCTCGGGCAGGCCGTCGGTCAGCTCCTCGGGCTGGGGAAACAGGTCCAGATGCACGCTCTCGGGGGCGCCGTCCGGCTTGACCAGATGCGTCCACACCTCCTCGGTGGTGAAGCTCATCAGAGGGGCGAGCAGGCGCGCCAGCGCGTAGGTGAGCCGCCAGAGGGCGGTCTGCGCGCTGCGCCGCGCCCTGGAGGTCCGTGCCGCCGTGTAGAGCCGGTCTTTGAGCACGTCGAAGTACAGGGCGCTCAAATCCGTGACCGCGAAATTGTAAAGAGCCTGGTAGACGCGGTGAAAGGCCAGCTCCTCGTACCAGGCCAGGCATTTTCGCGCGAGTTCGGCCGCCCGCAGGAGAATCCACTGGTCAAGCGGCAGCATCTCGGCCGGCGGCACGGCGTCCCGAACGGGATCGAAATCATAAAGGTTGCCGAGCGCATAGCGGAAAGTGTTGCGGATCTTGCGGTAGGCTTCGCTCAGTCGGGCCAGGATGGTCTCGGAGATGCGCACGTCCTCGGTGAACTCGACCGAGGCGACCCACAGGCGCAGGATTTCGGCTCCGTAATTCTCCACCACCTCGGAGGGCTCGATGATGTTGCCAAGCGATTTCGACATGGCGCGACCCTCGGCGTCGAGCGTCCAGCCGTGCGTGGCGCAATGGCGGTAGGGCGAGGCGCCGCGCAGGCCGACGCCGACCAGGAGTGAACTGTGGAACCAGCCGCGGTACTGGTCGCTGCCTTCCACATAGAGGTCCGCCGGCCAGCGCAAGCCTTCCTGTTCGTTCACCACGGCCAGGTGCGAGGAGCCCGAGTCGAACCAGACGTCGAGGATGTCCTTCTCTTTCTCGAACTCCTCGGAGCCACAATCCGCACACCTGACATCTGGGCCCAGCAGTTCCGCAGCGGAGCGCTCGTACCAGACGTCGGCGCCCTGTGCGGCGAACAGCTCGACGATGCGGTCGAGCACGGCGCGGTCGGTGAGCGGCCGCCGGCAGCGGGCGCAGTAGAAGACGACGATTGGCACGCCCCAGATGCGCTGGCGCGAGATGCACCAGTCCGGGCGCGTCGCGATCATCGAGGCGATGCGCTCTTCGCCCCAGACGGGCAGCCATCGCACGCCGCGGATCGCCTCGAGCGCCCTCCCGCGCAGCTCGTTGTGCTCCATGCCGATGAACCACTGCTCGGTGGCGCGAAAGATGGTCGGGTTGTGGCAGCGCCAGCAGTGCGGATAGCTGTGGTGGATCGTCTTTTCGGCCAGCAGCGCTTCGCGGCGGTTGAGGATGGCGGTCACGACCGGGTTGGCCTCCCAGACCGTCTTGCCGAGCAGCTCCTCCGGGAGCGCGCCTTCGGCGCCGGCGGCCTGATAGAAGCGGCCTTCGCTGTCGACCGGGCAGTAGACGGAGAGGCCGTACTGCCGCCCGATGACATAGTCGTCGTGGCCGTGGCCGGGTGCGGTGTGTACGGCGCCGGTGCCCTGCTCGAGCGTCACATAGTCGGCCAGGATGCCGAGCGAATCCCGCTCGAGGAACGGGTGGCGGAAGGCGGCGCCCTCGAGCCGGCTGCCGGGGAATTCAGCGAGGATGCGGTGCTCGATCCAGCCGCAGACGTCGGCGGTGGTCTTGAGGAGATCTTTGGCGACAAGGTAAACCTCGCCGCGCTCCTCAACGGCGGCGTAGGTGAATTTCGGATGCCACGCGATCGCCATGTTGGCCGGGATCGTCCACGGCGTGGTGGTCCAAATCAGCGCCCAGACGCGGCGTCCCACGAGCGCGGGGTGAATCGCCTCGGCGTTCGAGGTCAGCCGGAAGCGCACCCAGATGGAGGGGCTGGTGCGGTCTTCGTACTCGACCTCGGCCTCGGCGAGCGCCGTGCGACAGCTCATGCACCAGTGCACCGGCTTGAGACCCTTGTAAACGTAGCCGCGATCCAGGAACTCGACAAAGGTCCGGGCGATCACCGATTGATAGTGCGGACTCATTGTCAAGTAGGGCCTCTCCCAGCGGCCGAGCACCCCCAGGCGCTTGAACTGCTGGCGATGAAGCTCGACAAAGCGCGCGGCGTAGGCGCGGCAGGCCGCGCGGATCTCCACCGGCGTCATGGAAGCTTTCCGCTCCCCCAGTTCGGCATCGACGCGAATCTCGATCGGCAGGCCGTGGCAGTCCCAGCCGGGCACAAACGGAGCGTCGAATCCTGCCATGCTCCGCGACTTAACGATGAAGTCCTTGAGGATCTTGTTGAAGGCTGTGCCGAGGTGGATGTTGCCGTTGGCGTAGGGAGGGCCATCGTGCAACACGTACAAGGGCCGTCCGGCGCGCCGCTCGCGAATCTTCTCGTACAGGCGCATCTCGTCCCACCGCGCCAGGATTTTGGGCTCGTTCTGAGGCAGGTTCGCTTTCATCGGGAAGCCCGTGCGCGGCAGGTTGACGGTTGCCTTGAGGTCGACGTTGCGGAGATCCATCACCAAGTCAGTCGGGGTTTACCCTTATATGGTACAACCCGGCCGCCGATACGCTTCCGGACCCGGCAGGCGCCCTGGGTTTGGCCCGGCCGCCTATAATGTAGGCATGCAGCCGTGGTGGCAGCAGCCCTTCTTTCAAGTGGCGCTGCCCATCATCATCACCTTCGCGCTGACCTTCTGGGCCCATAACCGTCGAATCGATGATTTGAACCGTCGAATTGACGACCTGAAAGAGGCCCTCACCAAGCGCCTGGACGCGATTGAACGGCGCCTGGAGCGGATCGAGCAGTTGTTGGCCGCCCACGACCGGCGGATCACCACGCTCGAGGAACGGACCTCCCCGTTGCGCCGGTAGGCCCACCCGACGCCGGCCTAAACATCGTCGAGCCGGCCTAGATACAGCGCGTTAATTGTGTCCTTGTGCTTTTCAATCACCCGGGCCCGCCGCAGTTTCATCGTCGGCGTCAGCTCGCCGTCGGCGATCGTGAACTCGCGATCGAGGATGTGGTAGCGACGGATCTGCTCAAAGGGCGCCAGCTTGGCGTTGACGCGCGCCACCAGCGCCTTGACGGCCGTTTTCACCGGCGGGGATTCGACGATTTGCGCGAAGGGCTGGCTGCGGTAAGGCTCGATGCCGTCCAGCGTCTCCACCGCCGCCGGATTCAGGGTGAAGATCGCCGCCACGAACGGCATCCGGTCTCCGAGCACCAGCACCTGGCTGATGAGAGGCTCCATCTTAAAAAGGTTCTCAATTCGTGCTGGATAGATCTTCTTGCCGTTCGAGGAGACGATCACCTCCTTCTTGCGACCGGTGATCAAGACGTAGCCGTCCGGGCGAATCTCGGCGATGTCACCGGTGGCCAGCCAGCCGTCCTTGAGCACGGCGGCGGTGGCGTCGGGATCTTTAAAGTAGCCCGAGAACATGGTCGGCGTCTTCACCAGCAGTTCGCCGTCTTCGGCCAGCCTGAACTCGACGCCGGGCAAGGCCTTGCCGATGCTGCCCGCCACCGGTTTGCCCAGCGGGTTCAGGCAGACGATGCCAGCCTCGGTCAGGCCGTAACCCTCGTGAATCGGCATGCCGATGGCGCCATAGAAGTCGGCCAGGTCTTTGGCCAGGGGGGCGCCGCCCGAAATCGCCAGCCGCAGCCGCCCTCCGAAACGGGCGCGGATTTTGCGGAAGACAAGTCGGTCAGCGACCTTGACGGCGCTTGCGAGCCAGGGTGGGACCGGCCGATCCTCCTGTCGTCGGCGCCACACCTCCAGGCCGACGCCCAAGGCGCCGTAGAAGAGTTTCTTGGTCATGCCGCCGCGTTTGCGGATTTCAGCCGAGATGCTGGCGTAGATGCGCTCCCAGACTCGCGGCGGCGCGACGAAGTAGGTGGGGCGAATCTCCCGAATCTCCTGGGGAAGCTTGCTGAGCCCCTCGGAGAACCAGACGGGCATGCCCATGCGCAACGGCACGAACTGCATGGCCAGCCGCTGGGTGATGTGCGCCGAAGGCAGGAAGGCGATCGAGGCGTCGTTGGGTCCGATATCGAGCACCTCGGGGCCCATGTCCACGTTGGCCAGGATCGCCCGGTGCGTCACCAGACCCATTTTCGGCTCGCCCGTGGCGCCCGAGGTCATGTACAGAATGGCGTAGTCATCGGGCCGAACCTCTGCTTGGAGTCGGCCGAGCAGGGAGGGATCTTGCCGAATCGCCTCGCGGCCGAGCCGTCGCAGCGCGCCGAGGTTGAGCACGCCCTCGGCTTCGCCGTTCAACAGGATCCAGTGCACGTTGAGCGGCGGGTCGGCTGCCGCGCGCAGAGAAGCCAGCGTCTTCGGGTCTTCGACGAAGATCGCTTTGGCGTCACAGGCGCGGAACGTTGCCGCCAGGTTCTCTGCCGGATAGGTCGTGTAGACGGCCGCCGAGACGGCCCCGGCGATCATGATGCCGAAGTCCGCCAAATAGAATGGCGCCCGCGTCTCGCCGTCCATGCCGACGATTTCGCCCTTGCGCAGTCCGAGACAGCGCAGACCGGCGGCCACCTCCTCGGCGGCCTCTTTGTACTCGACCCAGTTGTAGACCTCGTACTGGCCGCCTTGACCGCCGCGAGGTTGGTAGAGGGCGGGCGCGCGGCCAAATTTCTCCGCGGCCTCCTGTAGGAGGCTGTAGACTGTCCGATCCCCCATGGCGTCAATGCTAGCACGCAGGCGGCCCGAGCCTTTCGGGCTCAATGGCCAAACCGGTAGTGGGCCTCCAGCAAGTCCAGACCGAAATCGCCGTCGAAATCACGCCACACGGAATGGATGTGATTGGCGCCGTTCTGCGTGTTGTCATATTCGATGAGAAACTTGGGCGTCTGCACCCGGTAGTAGTGCGGGGCGCCTCGCTCGAGGCTGCCCGCCCAGGCAAAGAAGACGTTGTTGCCGGCCTCCTGAAGCTGCTTCATGCGCGCCTCGGCAATCTCGGGCGGCATATTGTGCGCGTACTCGGCCACCAGCGCTTCGAGCAGTGCGCGCTGCCGCCGGTTGAGTTTGGCGATGCTCAGGCCGCTCGGTTGCCCGTCGAGGGCGGCCTTGCGGTCGGCGCGGGTGAGGATGTCGGGATAGGCCGTCGGCGAGACGACCGCTTCCCGCTTCTGGTCTTCGGTCAGCGCTCCCAATAGCTCGCGAGCAAGGTCCTCCTCGCGGGCCAGCGCGCGTAGGCCCTCAAGCGGTCCGTGCTTGACGAGCGCCGGATTGGCGCCGAAAAAAGTGGGGCTGCCGGCGAGCTGCCCGTTGACGATCGCAAAGTGCAGGCTCAGGTGATGCCCCTCGATGCGATAGCCCCAGATGCCCTTTTCCGACGGCCGGCCGAAGATGCTGAAGTGATACATCTCCGGGTTGCGGCGCTCGCCGCTGTCACCCTCGAGCACCCGCAGCACCTCCTCCAAGCTCATGATGGTGGTGGCTTTGATGTAGCCGGTCCGGCTCAGCCCGGCAGAGAGCAGGGCGGCGGCCAGATGCTTCTGCGCGGGCGTCATCTCCTTGAGAGGCAATCCCCAGCGGGGATGGCGGAAATGCTTTTCGATGTCGGTGGAGGGCACGTAGTGCCAGAACAAGCGCCGCTCATCGTCCATGGCGAAGACGGCTTTGGCGCGCTGCTCGTCGGTCAGCGAGTTGAGAAAGGCAGCGGCGGTGTCGGACATCAAGGGGACGGTGTCGGTCCTCTGGTAAGCGAAGCTCAGCGATAACATTGCCGCCCCGGCGGCGGTGAGCCGCCAATTTCGTGTCTTCAACGATCACCCCTCCGAGTTCCAGGCCGGCGGCAAAGCCGGCACTGCCAGGCCGTCCGCCCCGCTAAAACGGCAAGTCTTTTCTCACCCCTTGAACCGTTCGCGCCGAGCTGCGCAGGAAGATGTAGGGGTTGACGGGGTTGCCTCCCTGACGGACCTCGTAGTGCAGGTGCGGGGCGGTGGTCCGACCGGAGCTGCCTACGGCGCCGATGATCTGGCCAAGGCGGACCTCCTGGCCGGCGACCACGTCAATCCGCGAAAGGTGGCCGTACCAG
>Ga0308415_1001080_pt1 | contig 12009 bp, 15 predicted proteins | sample HotsprSampleOS55_FD_203465 | JGI IMG/M metagenome (GOLD analysis project Ga0308415, IMG submission 203465) | Hot spring phototrophic mat microbial communities from Octopus Spring, Yellowstone National Park, Wyoming, United States - 20090730_OS55 ... | reverse complement strand
CCCCTGGGCTGCCCCGCCCCCGCGGTGTGCGGATATGACACACCCCGACTTACTAAGTCGATAAACTTAGTGATGTTTGAGGCGGGGTGTGGGAGCGGTTTGGAGGGGCTAAATTAGTGAGGGGCTTCATTAGTTTGAGGGGGAATTAGACGTGGCTAAGCGAGAAGGCACTTATGGCGTTTGAAGTGATAGCGTCGGGCCACGGGTTTCGTGGCCCGGAGCCAGTCCTGCCAGGACGCCTGTAGGCCCGGCGCCAGGTGGAAGTGGGGCGCCGGCGAGAGAGAGTCGATTGGGGCGGGCCCGTCTAATAGGAGCCACTCGGCCGGCCTTGCAGCCTGGAGTGCCTCTAGCTCCCGCCTTAGGAAAACGGTTAGGAAGAGGTAAAAGGCGTTCCAATCCGGCACCCGGTTATCGAAGAAGCGATAGTAAACGACGTAGTGAGCCGGGTGCCACAGTGGCTGCCGCTTCCTGGCCGCCCGGCGCCACTCCAGCACCAGGGCCTTGGCCGGCCAGCCGACGGAGTTGGACGGGTTTTCCCCCTCCAGAATCCCCTCTGGTGGCCGCCACTCCGGTCGGCGGAAGGGGTGACCGGGAAAGAAGTAGGCTAAAAGAGGTTCGGCGTAGGCGAACCAGTCCCGCCGCTGCCGGACCTTTTCCGCCCAGCGTAGGACCAGCGGCCCGTTCTCGCAGTGCCAGTAGACGCTCCCGTACCGGATGTAATTCGAGTATCCGGTAATCAAGGGCGGCATGGGCGGCCACCCCTTACGGAGCAGCCGCACCGCCGCATCGAAAAAGGCTAGTCCGTCAGCTATTTCCGGCATCCTGCCCTTCCTCCGCCTCTTTTGGAGCTGCCGCCTCCCGTTCCCGGGCTTTGGCGAGTGCGTCTTTTGCCTCTGTGTACTCGCCTACGGCGGTCAGGAAGAGGTCTTTCGTCTGCTCCCTGACCCCGTAGGACCGGGGTCGGCCGAACTCCCGGATTGCATGCTTGCAGGCTCCGACCCATGCCTCCACGGCGTCGGCGGACTTGTCTCCGTCGATAAAGAGGACTTCGCGGAGTAGGAGGGTAAACTCCCGGAGTGCCTCCGGTTCGTGCGGGTGGGGTTCAAAGTGGATCCCGAGGACACCCCTTACAAGCTCCCATTCGCACCAGCCGTGCTTCAGGGCCGCCTGCCGGATCGCTTCCGTCCAGGCCGGTCCGTCGGTGGCCTTACGGCGTCCTTTTCCGAGACTTCGGAAGAAGCGGAGTCGTTTCGTGCCGGCCCCAGGGATGAAGCAGCCCCCGCCGTAGAGACCTTTATGCTCAAGCCAGAGAAGGGCGGAAGCTAAGGCGTATCGTTTATCGTGGTCGGCTGTGGCCTGGGAGGCTGCCGTCCAGGCGACGTTCCAGGCCTCGTCGGCGCGGGCGAAAGCCCGCTCCAAGGCGGTCAGCTTCCTTACGTCCTCTTCGTAGGGGGTGGACCCAACGATGATTTTCCGCAGCTCTTCCCAGTAGTAGAAGCAATCGCGTTTCATGAAAGCACTCCTCTATCCGGCCGGACGGACGGCGGCTGCCCGGGTGGCCGGAGCCCGGGCGCCGGGTGTACACTTGCGCACTAGATACTGTTACTCACAGGTCAGTACGTAATCGACGTAGCCGTCGACGGCGTAGAGAAGCTCACGGCGGAGTCCCTCGGGGACTTCCTGTTCGGAGACAGTCGTCCACTCGTTTGCCCAGCCGATTCCGCCGGGGTAGGCGAGGTCGTCCGTTAGGATAACGAAGTGGCCGTTTTCGTGCTCGACCTGGACGGCGTAGTCGCCGTCGACGGACTTGACGAAGTAGTAGACTGCGTCGATGTCGGGGATAGGGGTCATGACTGGCTCCTCCCTCGGCCCTCACTCTTCCAGCCCGCCGGGCGGCCGTTACCCGCGGACTGTGGTGGGGGCGTCTGCCCGCTTTGCGCCCCTCACCTTTTCTATTCGTAGTCTACCTGCTATCCTTAGAGAGGTCAAGGGGAAAATCCGAAATTTTTTCTCTCCCCTGTCCGAATTCCCGACATGGGTCGGGTGTGCACCACTGAATGCCGGTACAGTGGTGCAGAGGTACTGTAAACCGGTACACTAGTGGCGTCGATTGTCAAGTCGTCACAATCGACGCTGAACGGAGGGTCAGACGATGGATGTACGGAAGTTCATCAAACCACGTCTCTGGGTATCTCACGAGGAACTTCTCGCGTCACCTCTTGAGGGCTGGGTCGTTGGGGTCTTTGAAGACACGACTTACGGAGAGAGGAGACCACGACTGGTCCTGGAAATCGCCCAGGATGACGGGGTGCGTCGGCGGGTGCCTTTGAACCAGGCGTCCCTGGAAAACGTAGCGACCGCCTGGGGGTACGAAAGCAAGAACTGGGTGCGCCATCGTGTACGCATTTCCATTGCCCACAAAAATATCCAGGGGAAATACGTACAGGTGCGCATGGTGACACCGATCACGACCGTCCCCCCGATTGCGGAGCTGCCGGAGGACCCGAACCCGCCGCAAGAGCCGGACGATGTCCCCTTCTGAGCCGGCTTGGCTGACTTGACAATCCACTGCCTTGGTGTACCGGCGTACATGTATCTGCCGGTACACCTGTCCTTCCACTCACCTGCACAGGAGAATCGTGATGCAATGGTGTTCAGAGTTAGCCTACGCTCTCCGCGTAGCGCAGCGGCAGTGTGACGAACACGTCGTGCGCAACGCTCTACGAGCGAAGTTCCCGGCGATGCCCGCCGAAGAGATCGACGGGTGTGCTGATGTCGCCTGTAAGGCGGTGACCGCTGCCCGGCTCCTCTCTAAGGCCGAGACACTCGATGAGGCGGTCCAGGCGTTCCGTTCTGCTCCCGAGTTGGACGATCTGCCGCAGCCCGGTGCAGACATCTTCGCTCAGGTCTACTCGATCTTCGAGAACGAAAAGAGCAGACTCTACTACTCCCGCGTCTTCGGCGACTCACTTCCCGGCAGCTCCGAAGATGAGAAAGTTGTACACGCGTTCCTTTCGTTTCTGGAGGCGCTGGCTACCGCGCTTGAACGCGGTGTCGGCGGCTGACAACGGAGTGACACCCATGGCCAAGGCACAGTATAGGACCGAAGAGGAAAGGGAGCTCAAGCAGCTCTCGATCGGACTCTCGTTTCTGGCGGACGAGATACGGCAGTTTATCCGGTGGATCAACACGTACCCCGACCCCGGCGAGAAGGCCCGTGAGTACTACGCGAAGCTGGACCGCATCTTCAACCGCATCGATCAACTCCGCGAGAGTGACCCCTTTCGTGTCGGCGCAATGGAACGGCGAATCAACGCGGTTCGGCGTGACCTGTTTGATGCCATGCAGCAGACTGGCCGCGCCGTCGAAGAGCCGAAGTCGTTTTTCCGCCGACTCTACGACGGGATTATCCAGGTTACGATTGCCGTCCTCAAGGCGCTCGGCGGCGTAGTCGGCTGGGTCTTTCGGCGTAGGGGCGGACCGTGATCGGTGAACATAAGTTCCACTGGCTGCGGCCTGTCAAGGAACGCTGGCCTAAGCTCGACGTGCTCCTTTTTGCACGCCTGCAGAGCCGTACCGGTGTCGTCTGGCTCCGGCAGGAAGGGCTGCGCTGGAGCGTGGAGAATTCCTTCTGGGTGAGTGACACTGCCACGTCACTACCCGACACACTCCGCAGTTGGCTGCGCACACGCCGGCGGTTCGTAGCTTACGGCCACCCCGCCCACCAGCTTTGGCAGGCCGGACTGGTCCAGGATATCTTCGATGCCGCCGGCTACGCTTGCGAGTTTGCCTGCCTCGATGCCGGCTACGTCTATGCCTCTTTCCGCTGCCGCCGGCGTGGCTCACGCAACCCGGCCGTCGTCTTCACGAACCTCACGTCACTCGTTCCGCAGCCGGCCATCGAGGCTCTTACGTCGATCTTCGGCTGGGCCCACGGCCGGGCCGGTCACGATGCCAGTGAAGTCGATGTACTCGGCTGGGCGGAGCTCCTGGGCGGCACACTGTCATGCGTGTGTCAGTATCTCGGCACCCCGAGTATCGCACCGACGGCCGGCCAGTTCGGGTACCGACTCTTTCGCAGTCGCTTTCTTCTCCCGCGGGATGTCGCGAAACTGCATGAGCCGCAACTGCTCGACTACGTGCACACCGCTGCCGCTTCTGCTCCCGTGATCTTAGGTCGGACCGGAACGATCGAAGGGAAGTGGTACTATGTCGACGCACATCAGATGTACCACTACTGCGCCTCGGCTGCACCGATTGCCGGCTATCCCGTCTGCTCCCGCTATCTGCCGGGCTTAGGCGAAGCTAAGTCGATGACCCGCGATGGGCCGTGCTTCGCGATGGTGGAACTGGACCGCTCGGAGTACTTCTACCCGAGACTATCGGGCCCGCGGCAGTGGACCTACAACGGACAGCCGGGTGTCACCGTCCTGTGCGGACGTGAACTCGAATTCGCCCTCCAGTGCGGGCACGTGCGAGATGTACACTGGATTTCACTATGGGAGCCGTCCATTTCCGTTCAGGAGTACGGCCGGTTTGCGGGCAACGTGCTGCTCCACGCCAAGCAGGTGCTCCCGTCCTTTCAGTATAAGATTGCCAAGCACTGGCTCACGGCCACCTACGGCAAATTCGCTCAGGAACCGATCCGGCGGGAGCGTCGTGACGATCTCGTTCCGTGGGTTTGGGATGGGAGTTGGGAAGCTCCCGGTCGTGACGGTCCGCTCACACGCTACGAGGCAGTCGACGGTCAGGTCTACGAAGTCTACTGGGACCCGACTTACGGGCCACGCTCGCCGCAGATTTGGGCCTCGATTACCGCCTACGCCCGTGTCGTGGTCCACACGGCAGCCGAAGTGGCTGGTCGTGGTCACTGCGTCTACCGTGACGCCGACTGCATGATCGTTGACGACACAGGGTTGTCACACTTAGCGCAAGCCGGCTACATCCGTGACGAGCTCGGCGGTTGGCGGGTCAAGGCGGAGGGGACATCGATCGAGATCACTGCTCCGCGCGTCTACCGCGTCGGAGAACTCACAGCTCATGCCGGGGTTCACTATCGTCTGGACTTTCCTGGTTCTCCGGATTGGCACTACTCTCCGGAGGCATTCCAGCGTTATCGTCTTTCGGTTTACCTGCCGCCAGGCGACAGTAGCGCATAGTGCGGCAGACTTCATCGAAAAGCCGGGAGCAGTCCGGTCCACGGCAGAGCTGCTCGAAGAGTGCTACCAGTTCGTCACACTGCTGCTTACGTGGCGTGTGCTCTCTACGTCTTCTGCCCATGGCGGTTACTCCTCACTTCCTTCACCCTCGGAACCGGCTTCGCCGAGCTCTTGCCGGACGGCTTCTTCGGCCGCTTTCCGCTCTCGCTCGGCTTCTTTCCTAGCCTCTGCGAGTCTCCTCTCCAGTTCCTTCCGGGCACGGTCGAGTTCCATTCTCGCTTCACGGGCAAGCCTCCTCGCTTCGCGTTCTCTCTTCTCCGCTTTCGCAATCCGACGTTCCGCGTCCGCTTCGATCTGCCGGGCCGCACGCATGATCCGCTGGGCCCGGGCGTCCAGTCTGCGGGCCAGGTACTGACGGGCCATGCGCACCGCGTCTCTGCGCGTGTAGCCCAACGCCACGAGCTCGTCAATAAGCTGGTCGCGACCGATGACGCCCCACTCCCAGTCGCGCAGAAGATCAGCCGCAGTGCGGCGGCGAGAGGTCAGCTCCCGCTCGATCGTCCACTCCGCTTCTAGGTTCTGAACGACCTGCTCGTCGATTCGGAGGAGTCGAGTATAGCGGAGCACCGTTGCCCAGTCGATCAGCCTGCGCACGTAGGCGCGGCGGAGTAGTGAGAGTGCCCGCCGCGTGCGAGCCGCGTTGCGCAGCACATCCGCCCGGGCAACGTAGGCGTTGGCTGCAGCCGGAGCCAGACCGAGCGCCCGCGCAGTGGCTTCCACCTGCTGCCGTGTGGCGAGGCCGTCGATATACAGCCGTACAGCCTCTTTCGGCGACAGCCCGATGCCACTATTTGCACGCGCGATTGCCGCTCTCCGTTCGATCATCTGGGCGATTACTTGCGCCTCGGTCGGTAGGAAGCCAAGGTCTTGGACGCGTTCGACCAGTGGCACGGGGTCGTCAACGAGGTCAGTGCGCGACTGCTGGAGGTAGCGCTGCGTCATCGGGGAGTAGGTGAGCACCATGAGCCGATCCCGCCAGAAGCGCGGGTAGTCGGCGATTTTGAGCAAGTCCCGCACCTCTGCTGGCGTAACAACCAGGTCCTCGGCACGGACGCCCAGGCCTGGGAAAATCTTCGCCCAGTCAGCAGCAACGCGGCGGGCCCGGTCCGGCCGGCATAACACGAGCATCTGGTACGCCTGAGTTGGTGAGGGCGTCTGCCAGTGCGCTCTCCAGTAAATCTGACCCCAAGTCAGCGGCGGCTGGCCCTGTACATTCGGCCAGTCTGAGAGTCGATAGTCAAGTCCCTGTTTCGAGAGCCACGTTTCCAGCTCTTTCGGGTACTCTTCGTCATAGCCGTACTTTGCTGACACCCTTTCGTCAAACGCTTCACGGACCTGGAAGTGAATGAGGTCCGACACACCGGGGATGGGCTTTTGCAACCAGCGGGCCAGGTTTGCATACTTCTTCGCTACGCCTGCTACGGGCATGCCGAAGCCGGCCCAGTTCCAGAGTAGGAGCTCATCCAGAGCGTCTGCTAGTCCGCGTGCTTCGATATCGACTACGTCCCGCCACGTGAAGGGCATCCAGAGGTACGGGTAGAACTTCGCAAGCTCCTCGAAACGGAAGCCGAAAGCCCGCCAGTGCCGTTCGTTGAACGGATTGGCACCTACAATGCCCGGGCCAAATTCTGGCGGTGGACCAGTGTGCCGGATCACCGCGTCCAGCGGTATCGGAGTGAAGAGCCAGTCACGAACCTCTTTCCACTCTGCCCCGCCGATACGGATTCCGTTTAGGCGGAGGAGGTTCACGAGTTTCCAGTTCTCCTGATCCTCGAAGTCTTGCGACGGGGAGCGGACCAGAGCATGCAGGATCAGGTCCGGAGTCGGAGCGACGTTGGGGTCGCGTGCGTTGGAGGCGTAGGCCATGCTCCGGATCGTAGACGAAAGCGCGGCAGTCACGAGCCCGGAGCCGGCTGCACCGATAATCGAAAATCCTGTACCGACTATTTGCGGCAGCATGCTGTCACTCCGCTGTCACTGCGACTCCCCAAACACGGAATCCAGGAACTCACGAACCTTTTGGGAGAAGTAGTCCTGTGCGTAGTATGCCCGCCAGAGGTCCCCACCAATCGGGACGACACGGCCGTCGCAGCCCACGTCGATGTCTTCCGTATACCGCCCGCCGGGGAGCATAAGTGAAGTCATCGCCGCATGCGGTGGTGGCATCGCAGTGACAGTGGGCCGCGTGGCCTCGGTAAGTGGGCACCGCTCTGCCTTTACCTCCCGCAGGACGATCGACTCGAACCGCTGCGCGCACTGAACGACCGTATAGCGGAATGCGCGATCCGGATAGTCCCGCTCGTTCTGCCGAATAAGCTCCTCCGACTGCCGGGACACTACTGTACGGTCGTTCCCTACGAAGACGGCGACAATCTCCCAGCCGGCCTCAAGTCCCGGCAGCGAGCAAGTCAGCGCCGGCTGGGGTGCAACGTAGATGCCGCTCTCTTCCTCTTCCTCTTCCTCTTCGCCGGCAGTTTCTCCTGGGCCCGGGGAGTAAGTGCTCTCCAGCGGTGGCATCGACTCTTCGCCCGGCCGCGGTGGTGGAGCCACTTCCGGAGCAGCTGGCATCCCACCTTCCGGCGGAGTAGGCGGGATCGGCGTCATGCTTGCCAGTCCACCCGATGAAGGCGGAGCGACTGACGGGGTGCTGACAGTCGGCTGCAGAGGCGGGCAGTGCTGGGCGCAAACGACCTGGATGACGGGAGGCGGACAGGAAGAGGTTGCCGAAGCCGGAGCAGTCGGCTGCAGAGACGGCGTGGTGTCACCGGGTGAAGGTGGCGGGCCAGTATCAGCGGGCACTGACGGGGCTGTGTCAGCAGGCGGTCGGGGAAAGGTAATCGATACGGGAAGAGCGTTCCAGTCGGGCAGACCTGGCCGCGGCAATTCGCCCCGGCCGGTTGGTGGCAGCGACTCTTCCGGGACCGGCTTCCACGTCGTAACCGCCCAGGTCTGGCTTACTGGATCAAAATCCACCTGCACACGTGATCCGGTGGACACAACTTGCGGTGAGCGTTGCAACTGCTGCGCGTAGGCAACCGCCTCCGGCTGGGAGGGGAACGGGCGCAGAGACTGAAGAGTGAAAACCCAGGTTCTGCCGTCCTGAGTGTAAGGTGGTGGACGCCAGTTCATGTAGGCGTAGTTTGTCAAGTCGGCCTGGGCGGCGTGGAGGAGGGTCTGGGCTGCGGCGAGTTGGGACTGGTAAGAGGAGAGGACGTACTGAACGGCATCTCCGTAGGTCTGCGCGGCGAGATTGACCGGGCGGATCAGTGACGCCAGGACGTCAGTCTCAGCCGGCAGGTAGGCATCGACGGCGGCGTCCAGCTCCTCGGCCAGTGCCGACTCGACGGCAGCTGCGGCGTCTTCGTAAGTCGCCTTGGCTGAGAGCAACTCCCGGCCGTAGGGAGTCGTTGCTAGCTCGATAATCTCTTCCTGGGGAAGCGGTATACGTGGACGCATATTCAGGTCAGCTCAGACCGTCCAGATGGGTGGGTGAGTATACCCGCAAGAGGTTAGCGATAGCGGCAGCGATTTCGTCACGGAGTTGCCGCTGCTTAGAAACGTCCAGGCCGGCCTCTTCGGCCCGGCGGAACTCATCTTCCAAGTTGCGCAGTCTCACGAGAGCTTCCCGACACTCTTCGCAACGCTCCGGCGTGAGCGGACAGATCGGTTCAGCAGGACTGGCCCGACCTCGACGGGGCATCTTCCTTTCCCTCCCTTAGTGGATGTGGCCCCGGCACTCCGGGGGATGCGAGACTTCAATGACCGAGACGCGAGCGGAATCCTCGTAAGGTGACCCGTGGCAACGCGCCCAGACCGGACCGTAGGTCAACTGTACGGGCGGATAGGTGAACGCAATATATGGTGCGTTTGCGTTCAGCCTGACCCCCTGTACAGGTAGTGTCGGCTGGCTTGCCGGCTCACTACCGAAGTAGAGGTAGCAGCCTTCTCCTTCCTGCACAGAGACGAGCAGGAAGGAGCGATATTCGGAGTAGCCGGCAATGAGCTTCCAGTCCGTGCCGACATCGTGAACGTTCGTATATGCTCGGCCAGTGTGCATCTTTTCACCTATACGGCTGTATCGATAACCTCGACGAGATATAAATTCGCGGGCTGGCTTAGTTCGTGTAAGTATTTCCACTCCAGCCGGGGCAGACCCGGGTGCGATTCTTCGGTAATCTGGAGAGTGCGGTACTCGGTAGCGGTAAACGGACCGTCGCCCGTATCGCCGAACTCGTACGGGGAAAACCGGTACGTCCCGAAATAAGAGGGCCAGAGGTAGAACGCAAAACGCCGCGGGTCAGCCCGCAACACGACGTAGCGACCGGGCGGACCGTCAATTACGATCGTGCGGAACTCGACGTTATACCGCCGGGCCAGCGAAACCTGCGATGGTCGCTGCTGTGGCAGTCCCCGGATGAGGCGCAGAACTTCTGCCGCAGTGAGCTGCTGACGTTCTGTTGTCAGCGCGTTAGGGGCCCGAATGTCCCAAACCCGACTACGCCCGGACGAGTCCAAAGTAAACCTCCTGTGCGGTATCAGCTGCAGACGCTAGGAACTCGACGGAAGGAAGGGCAACGGTCGAAAACGTACCGAAGTCCCCGTAGCGGCCGTCCACGAAGTGACGATGTTGCGACTGACCCTCCGCGTTGATGCAAACGACACCGTGCCGCCAGATGCTGCCCGGCGTAATAACCCGAGCCGCTATTCCAGTCGCAGAACGGGCAATGAACCGAACGATCCGGTAGCTGCCGGCCGGGAGTTGACTTTCGAGGGTCAAGGGCACGTTTGTCCACTGGTTGGGCACCAAGGTCGTATTCCCCGTCGCCCGCACCCAGAAGTCTGGACCACGCGAGGGCGGAGAGAGGGTTGGACCAACACAGAGGACGGCGTAGTGCGCTTCGGTACCGGAGTTCAGGTTGTTGGACGTTTGCACGGCTATCTCTTCGGCACCGCGGAGGATAAGGCCGAGGTGCGCGAAGTCGTTGAGTGCCGGTTCGTTACCGGGAGTTGCACCGCGGCGGAAGTAAGGAAGCCGCGGAGGCGTGAAGGCGCGTAAGGACGGAGCGTCGATGCGGGCACGTGTAAGGCTGTTCCCCTGTACGTATGCCCAGAGGACATACTGGTCCTGGGCCAGGACGTGCCTGTTATTCTGTACATACTCCGCCGTACCCTGAACCGCGTTGAGCGGGGCGTTGTCGGCACCCGCCGAGACGGTCCCGAAAAAGGCGATGACGTGTGGCATGCTATTCCCCTCCTAGTGTCGGTGGACTGTCACTGTTGTTGCCGTTCCTGAGCCAGCAGCTCCGGCACAAGAGCCGCCAGTAAACTCGCAGCCTCTTTCGCGACTTCCTTGCACTCGCACGGAGCTGGCACTCCGATGTCAGCGCTGCTGCCGGAAGTAGTAGAATCGCAGCGAAAGGCGGCGGCAACGAAACGGCAAAGTAAACAGACGATTTTGCGGTAGTCCATGGGTGGCTCCTTGGGTGGAGGTGGTTGCGGCGGACCGTAGCGGCGGCGAATCTCAGTGACATCCCACTGTCCCAGCCGCCGCCGCGGGCCCTGGTAGGACGGGTACATGACGGACAATCGATCGTCACTGTGCGGCAGGCCAAGAGCGTGCCCCAGCTCGTGGATGAGGACCGTCACGATATCGATCCGGTCCGGTGGAGCGTTGGGGTCATCAACCCACGCCTCGGCTACGTCGTAGCACTGTTCGGCGTAGTCGATATTGCAGGGCAAAGTACTCCACGCCAGTACACCTAAACGCCCGTCCACTCGGCACGTCGTGGCGTGTATGTACGGACGTTCACGTGCTGGCTTCAATGTCAAGTTGGCCGCTTCAGCCCAGACAGCAAAAGCTGCCCGTATCTTCCGCCGCATCTCCTCTTGCGACCACGGACCGAGCGGGCCGGTGTAATCGACGTAGATCGAGTTAGACGGCAGTCGGCAGCGGGAGTAGTCTTGACCTGCAATCGCACGCCAACCGCAGACGTTCTGACCAATGTACGACATAATTAGCCTCAGCTACGGCGTCGAAACTGGCGCATCGCCGCCACAGCGGCTTGCATGCGGGCGTCTGCTTCGGCTTCGTTCCGCTTGGGCATCGCGCGGATCCGTTCCTTCAAGGCCTGGGTATAGGGCAACAACTCCTGCAGGAATGCCCGCATACGGGGCGAAGCCTGCCGGACGCCGTCGGCGATACGGGAAGCTCCGACAGTTGCGGTCTTGGACTTCCACTCCTCGAAGGAATAGCGCTGCAGCCCGCTACGAAATTTCTCCTTAGTCCGCGGGTCGGAGACTCGGGCCTGCCAGTCGTCGGCTTTCTCCGCGGCCCGCTGCAGGGGGTTGACCGTAAGCGACTGGACGGCGTCCCGATAGGACGCAGCTGCCGCCGTGGTGTTGCGCGCCCACTTCTCGGCGACTTGATCGGCTGTGAGCATGTGAACCTCCACACAGGTGAACAGAAGAACGGGTAAAGAAAATAGGCCGGCGTCCCCCTCTCCCTGAGACTCCGGCCCCGCCATCCCTGGCATAGATAGTATACCATACCCTACTAATTCGACAAGGCCGGTTAGGTATAGGGGCGCAATGTCACTAATAGGAATCTAGCAACTAATAAGAATGAACCAATAGCCTTGCACTAATAGGAATCTGTCAACTAATAGAAGCAAAATACGATAAGAGTTCATCCTTACTAATTGGGGATCATCACTAAGTTGATGATGTTAGTAGTCATTATTGCCCGGGGTGTGTCATATCCGCACACCGCGGGGGCGGGGCAGCCCAGGGG
>Ga0308415_1001076_pt1 | contig 12022 bp, 13 predicted proteins | sample HotsprSampleOS55_FD_203465 | JGI IMG/M metagenome (GOLD analysis project Ga0308415, IMG submission 203465) | Hot spring phototrophic mat microbial communities from Octopus Spring, Yellowstone National Park, Wyoming, United States - 20090730_OS55 ... | reverse complement strand
AGCCGCACCGCCGGATCGTCTGTTTGACCCCGTTGCAATTGCCGGGTTGCCCACGCCACGAAACGGTCGGTCCACGGCACCGGCACCGGTTCGCCCCACAACTTCCAGTCCGCTGGGGAGGCTACCATCAGTCGGTAATACACGCCGCGCCGGGCCAGATAGGCTCGGTAATCCAGCAACCCCGGTGCCACCGCCTCCGGAGGAAAGTCCAAGACCCCCTCCACCTCTACACCTTGTCCGCCGTGGAAGCCCGCCCCCAAATCGCCCGGTGTCAAGGCCAGCACGCGCCCCCGTGCCGCTTGCCATTCACCCCGCAGCTGAACCGCCTCCACCTCCACCAGGGCCACGGTACGCACAGACTCCTGCCCATCCTCCAGACGCAGTCGCAACGTCGGAGTGTCCCCCAACCGACCGCGAAGCGTGGTCAACACCGGGACACGCTCGGCCACCACCCAGCGCAGGTCATGGGGAGCCAGCGGCACGGAGCGCTGGCACAAGTTCAGCCCGCCCATGACCGCCACCAGCGCTGGTAGGCTCCAGTTGCGCCCCTCCCTCCACAACCAGCAAGCGCCCCACAACCCCAAGGCCGCCAGCCACAACCCCGTCAGCGGAGGCTCAACGACATCCGCAAGCCAAACCCCCGCCGCATACCACAGCGCCAGCCACGCCCCGGGGCGCCTCATCGCCACTGATGAACTTCAATCCCGCAAGACCGACTCCGTCAAAACCTTTGGCTTCGGCGAGAGTCGGTCCCGCAAAGCTCGCCGATGCCGCAGAGAATGCCACCCCCACACGGCTAACAACCCGCAAAGCCCGCCGAGTGCGTCTAGCAGCACGTCCCATGGACTCCCTTGCCGGTTGGGCACGAACGTCTGGTGAAACTCGTCCATCATGGCATAGCCCACCACGATCACCCAAGCCACCGCCCCCGTCCTCCACTTCCAGACTCTCGGAAGGCCGCGGCGCGGCTTCTCCAACGCACGCCAAACCAGCCAGGCCAAAACCGCATATTCCACAAAATGGGCGATCTTCCGAACCACAAGGACCACCAAAACCACCTGATCCTCGGACCATTCCGGAAACAGCCATCGCACCACCGGCGCAATGATCCGCGAAGTCCGCTGCGAAGAAGCAGGATCGCCGGAGGCCGTGAAAATCAGAGCCATCCAGAAAACCACCGGCAACCAGGCCTTCAGCCAATCGCGCACCCGTCCCACGCCACCACAGGGAACCAGTTCGCCCTAGCCACGGCAAGCCGTCCCGCGTCCTTGACCGGGCCCATGCGGCCATCACAATGGGTGCATGACATCGGCCCCAGACGGCAGACCCTCCTCCAGCGCAGCCCCGGTCGCCCTGAGCTGGATCCGCCGGGCCCTTGCCCTAACCCCCGTGCTGCTGGGCTTGGCCGCTTCCACGCTGAGCCGGGCCGCCCTCGAAGGGCAGACGAGCCAGGGTTCTTCCGGCCCTGATGCGCCCTGGCAGTACCTCTTCGACGGCCAGACCCCACACGGCTGGCGCGCCTGGCAAGGACGCCACTTCCCCAAGCAAGGTTGGGTCATCACCAACCAGTGTCTCGTCCGCTGGCCCGGTCCTCGTGCCGGGGATCTTGTCACCGAGGCCGAGTTCGAAGATTTCGAACTGGAATGGGAATGGAAAATCGTCCCCGGAGGCAACAACGGCGTTAAATACCTGGTCCTTGAATCACGCCCGAACGCCCCCGGCCACGAGTATCAGATGGTGGACGATCGTACCGTCTCCGACCCCCGACATCGCACGGCCGCCTTTTACGATGTCCTGGCGCCGGACCCGGCCGCACGGCCGCGCCCACCGGGTGAATGGAACCGTTCCCGCATCGTCGTGCGGGGGACAACTGTAGAGCACTGGCTCAACGGACAGCGCGTTCTCCAGTACGATCTCGGCAGTCCGGTCCTCCTGCGAGCCATACAAGCCAGCAAGTTCCGCAACGCACCGGGCTTTGGGCAAAAGTGCCGCGGCCGGATCATGCTCACCGACCATGGCACTGAAACGTGGTTCCGGAACCTTCGCGTGCGGATCTTGAGCAGCTCTTGACGGCGCCAGTGCGGCGGTCGGGCACAGGCCCTCGACGGTTTGTTTCCTCCTCAGCCTGCCCGGGCCGATTGCACCAAGGACACCACTCGGGCCGCTGCCTCTGCCACCGGCACCGTCTCCACGCCGCCGGCGCGTCGCTTGATCTCCACTTCTCCGCGCGCCAGAGATTTTTCGCCGATGTTGACCCGGAAGGGGAATCCCACCAGGTCCGCATCCTTGAACTTGACCCCGGGCCGCTCGTCCCGGTCGTCCAAGATCACCTCCACTCCGGCCTGTGCCAGAGCCAGGTACAACTGCTCGGCCACCTGTCGGACCGGACTGGTTTCGGCCACCTGCAGCGGCGTTAGACACACCTCGTACGGAGCCACCGACACCGGCCAGATGATGCCATCCCGGTCATGGCTCTGCTCGATGACCGCCTGCAGCGTGCGCGTCACGCCGATTCCGTAACAGCCCATCACACACGGTCGCCGCACGCCCGACTCATCGATGAACGTGGCGCCCAGCTTTTCACTGTACTTGGTGCCCAGCTTGAACACATGGCCCACCTCGATGGCCCGACGCAACTGCAAAGGGCGGCCACAACGCACACACGGCTCGCCGGCGCGGACCGTGCGCAAATCCGCCCATTCATTCACTCGCACGTCCCTCGCCACATCCACATGCCGCACGTGATAGCCGTCCTCGTTGGCCCCGGTGACCATGTCCGTGGCGCCTCGTAGCCGTTCGTCCGCCCAGACCTGGATCGCCCGGTCCCCCAACGTGGCGGTCACGGCCCCCAAACTGCCCGGCCGCGCCCCCAGGGTGGCCTGCACTTCCTCGGCCGTGGCCGGCCGGAACACCGTCGTGCCCAGCCGCGCCGCCAGCTTGGCCTCGTTGAGTTGATCGTCCCCGCGCAGCAGCACCAACACGGGCCGGCTCTCTACCAGGTAGACCAAGGTCTTGATCTGGCGTGTGGCCGGTACCCCGTAGGGCGGTCGTGTCAGATCCTCGATCGTTTGCACACCGGGCGTCGGGAATTTCTCCACAGGCCCAGAGGCCCCGGTGGTTGTGGCCTTTTCTGCGCGGTCCACGGCGCTGACCGCCTTCTCCACGTTGGCCGCATACCCGCACCCTTCGCAGTAGGCCACCTCGTTCTCGCCCGTCTCGGCCGGCACCATGAACTCATGCGACAACGTGCCCCCGATCACTCCCGTGTCCGCCTCCACCGGGAAGGTCCTCAATCCGCACCGCGCAAAAATCCGCGTGTAAGCCTCGTACATGCGGCGGTAGCTTTCCTGTGCCGCCTCATCGCTGACGTCGAAGCTGTAGGCGTCCTTCATGATGAACTCCCGGGCACGCATCAGACCGAACCGCGGCCGGATCTCGTCCCGGAACTTGACACTGACCTGGTAAAAATTCTTGGGCAGTTGCCGGTAGGACTGGATTTCGGCCGCGGCCAACAGGGTAATGACCTCCTCGGCCGTGGGACTCAAGACCCATTCCCGGCGGGCGCTGTCGTAGACCTTGTAGAGGACCTGGCGCGCCGTCTCGTAACGCCCGGATTGCTGCCAGATTTCCGGGGGCTGCAACGCCGGCAACAACACCTCCACCGCACCGGCGCGGTCCATCTCCTCCCGCACGATCCGCTCCACCTTGCGCAGCGAACGCAAGCCCAAAGGCAAAAAACTATACACCCCGCCGGCTACCTTGCGCACCAGCCCCGCCCGCAACAAAAGCTGATGCGAGACAATCTCCGCCTCGGCCGGCGCCTCGCGCAATGTTGGTATGAGTGTTTGACTCCAACGCATGATGCAAACCCCTCCCCCCGCTGCACGCCCCCCTAGGCCGGTCACCGCACCGTGTTGATCAACGGAGCCAGCCCCTGAATCCGCACCTCCAGCCGGTCGCCGGATTGAATGGAGCCGATGCCCCCGGGCGTGCCCGTCAGGATCACGTCCCCCGGCAGCAGCGTCAGATTCGTGGAGATAAAACTGACCAGTTCGTAACAGTTGAACACCATCTGGCTGGTGTGCGAGTTCTGCCGCAATTGACCGTTTTGGAACAATTGAATGGTCAGGTCGTGCGGATCCAACTTGGTCTCGATGTAGGGCCCCAGCGGCGTGAACGTGTCAAACGACTTGCATCGGCCCCACTGCCCGTCGGCCGCCTGCAACGTCCGGTCCGTGATGTCCTGCGCCGCCGTGTAGCCCAGGATGTATCGGGAGGCCGCGCTGGGCGTGACATTGCGGACCCGCCGCCCGATGATGATGGCCAGCTCCGCTTCATAGTCGGTACGATGCTCCGGAAATGGGATCTCGATCTTGCCCCCGTCGGGCAACAGCGAACTGGGCGCCTTGAACCAAAACAAAGGTTCTTTCGGCAGCGATTTGCCCGTTTCCCGCGCGTGATCCGCGTAGTTCAATCCCACCGCAACGATCTTGCTGGGAGTCACCGGGACCAGCGTCCGAACACCCTTCATGGGGGTCGGTTTCTTCTCAAAGGAGGGGGACCCAAACAGGTCACCCTGCAGGCGGTAGAGCTGCCCGTCCACCACCTTCGCATAGAAAATCTCGTCGCCTCGCTGAAAACGCCCGATGGCTGCCATAAGGATGCCAGCCTTGCTAACAAACCGAAGCCGAACCCTGCAAGCCCAAAGCCGATTGGCCCCATCGCTTTGTCTGCTTCCCAAGGCGCGCGCCCGTCACGACCGACCCGGACTTTCACGTCCCGCTCGCCATCCCTGCTGGCCGCACCGACCGAATTCCCACCTCCTCGCGCCACAAACGCCCCAACCAAGCCTCCACCTCGCGCACCGCCTCTGCCTCGGGGGCCAAGGCGTCCAAGGCGGCCCATTCCCTTGCCGCCAGCTCCTGCAAAAGCGCCCGGGCCTCCTGGCTCAACGGGGCCGCTCGGGCCGCCGGCTCCCATCCCAGCAACTGCAGCAGTCTCACCTCGTACGCCAGGCCAACCCGTCGCCGCGCCGGATGCCGGTCCAAATGTCGCACCAGCTCCAGCAACAGATCGAACAAGGCCGGGATGGGGGTCTCCGTTTCGGTCGCCTGTTCCAACAACCGGACCGCATGGCTGGCCAGGCGCAGCCGCTCCCAGTCGGTCCGCAGCCCCGCGTGCGCCTCCAACACGTGTACCTCCCGCAAAAGGTGCAGGTCCGACCGCCGGCTTCGCTGGAAGACCAGTTCCGCCAGGAAAAACAGGTCCAACCGGCCCCGCAGGGGCGACCTCGGCCGGCGCGCTCCCTTGGCCACCGTTGCCAGTCGCCCCTGCTCTCGACTCACCCACTGCACCACGAGACTCGTCTCGGTCAGCGGCCGCACCCGGACAACCAGGCCCTGAGCAGTCTCCAGCATGTCAGGCGGCAGAGGACCCCGGGGCGCTGGTGACCGGCGCCGGGCTCGTCGGCTGTCCCGTGGTTTCTGCCGGCAGCATCGGACCCGCAGGAGGTGGGATGGACCCCACACTCACAATGAACCGCACGGCATCCCCCACCGGCATCCGCAAGGGCCGCAACTGGGTCTCGGGAACCACCAGAAGAAACCCGGACGTAGGGTTGGGCGTCGTGGGCACGAACACCGTCACCGCCCGTTCGCCCACTGCCGCCTCGATCTCGTTCTCGTGCTCCCCCGTGACAAACCCAAGGGCATACAACCCGGGTCGGGGGAACTCCACCAAGACCACCGTTTGAAACGCCCCTTTTTTGCCCATCGAGAAGGCCTCGTTGACCTGCTTGATCACGGCATAGATCTTGTTGAGCAACGGCACCGCCAAAATCACCTGATCCACCCACGCAATCAGGCGCCGGCCCAAGTAGTGCCGCGTGATCCGCCCGACCCCGGCAATCAGCACCGCCGCCAACACCAGGGCCACGACCTTCCAGTACCAAAACATCGGCCCCGCCCCGTCCTGGGCATGCGTCAGCGGCCGTGGCAAAAAAAACAACAGCGTGTCCGTAAAGTTCGAAACCGTGCCGAACAACCACAACACTACCGCCACCGACAGGGCCACGGGCATGACCACCGCCAGCCCGGCCAAGAAGTTGGCCTGCCACCGCGCTAGCAACGTCTTTTTCACAACCCCAACCTAGGTTCGCGGAGGTTTCGTCTCAAGCCACACTGCAGTGACGTGGGTAAGCGCACCGGCATAGTGTCCGGGCCGGAAATCGTCGCCGCAGAGCGCGTAGCAGGCGGTCCTCTTGTCGCTTCATCCGGCGTCGCGCCGCCGGTTGCCGATCGTCATAACCGAGCAGATGCAAGACCCCGTGCACCAGATACCGCGCCAATTCCGCCGGCCAGCTCGTTCCATACCGCCGTGCCTGCCGCTGCGCTTCCTCCACCCCCAGACAGATTTCCCCACACAGCTCGTCGCAGGCACCTGCTCCACCCGGCTCACGATAATCGAACGTGATCACATCCGTAGGCCCCGCATGATGCACGTAGGTCTCGTTCAGCCGTGCCATCCCCGCATCATCCAGCAGACAAATGCTCAGATGCACTCGAGACATCCCCAGCAGCTCACCCACCAAGAGGCGCGTCAGCCGCCCCACCTGACGCCCGTCCACCGGCACCTCCCGCTGCCGATTGCTTACCTCCACGATCAGTCGCCTCGGTTCTCCCAGGGCTCTCGGCCCCCGGCCGGCGAGGGTATCGTGGCCTGCGGGCCGGCGCCGGCCCCGTTCAGCGAGAGGAGCGCTGCCGTCCCCGGTATTCTTCATAGGCCGCAATGATCCGCTGCACCAAGGGGTGCCGCACCACGTCCGCCTTGCCCAGCTCCACAATCGCAATGCCCGGCACCCCGGTCAGCACCCGGTGCGCTTCCAGCAAGCCCGACTGTTTGTGCGGCGGCAGGTCGATCTGTGTCTCGTCCCCCGTGATGACGGCCTTGGCCCCGTGGCCCAGCCGGGTCAAAAACATAAACATTTGCTCGGTTGTGGCGTTTTGCGCCTCGTCCAGAATGATGAACGCGTTGTTCAACGTACGCCCGCGCATGTAGGCCAGGGGGGCCACCTCGATCACTCCGCGTTGCATGTGCCGCTCGATTTCCTCGGCCGGCAACATGTCATGCAGCGCATCATGCAGCGGCCGCAGGTAAGGCAGGATCTTCTCGTACAGGTCTCCCGGCAAAAACCCCAGCGCCTCCCCCGCTTCCACCGCCGGACGCGTCAGCACAATCCTCGAAACCTGATTCTGCCGCAGCGCCGCCAGGGCCAGCGCCACCGCCAAATAGGTCTTCCCTGTGCCGGCCGGCCCGATGCCAAAGGTCACATCATGCGCCCGAATCGCCTCCACGTAACGCTTCTGACCGGGCGTGCGCGCCGTCACCGGCGGTTTCTTGTCCGACGTCACAATCCGGTCGCTCATTAGCGCCCGGAGGGTGGCCACCCCCTCCCGCTGCACCACGTTCAGCGCATGCGCAAAATCCCGGCTGCGCACCGGAGCGCCGCTGCGCAGACTGCTCTCCAACATCAAGAACAACTGTCGCGCCCGTTCCACAGCCTCCGCCGGCCCCTCCAGGCGAATCCAGTTGTCCCGGCAGACCGCCTTGACCCCCAACTGGTCGCTCAGCGCCTGAAGATTGCGCGGGTCGTTGCTGTAAAGATGCTGAACGATACGGGCGCTCTCGAAATGCAGGGTCTCCACCGACATGGTCTCGCCCCTTCAGCGCGGAAGGCTCTGCAGGGCCGCCCGCAACCGTGCAGCCGTCTCCTCCAGAGCCTCGGGCAACACCTTGGTATCCGCCAACACCGGCATGAAATTGGTGTCCCCGCACCAACGCGGCACCACGTGCAGATGCAAATGCTCCTCGATCCCCGCCCCCGCCGCACGCCCCAGGTTCAATCCAATGTTGAATCCGTCGGGTTTCATCACCTGCTTCAGCGCCGCCACACAACGTTGCGTCAACTGCATCAACTCCGTCAGCTCCTGAAGCGTCAAGTCCCCCAGCTCCGCTACCTGTCGGTACGGCACTACCATGAGGTGTCCTCCGTTGTACGGATACCGGTTCAGCAAGGCAAAACAGGACCGCTCCCGCGCCACCACCAGGTTGGCCTCATCGTCGTTCGACTGCGCAATGCGCGTAAACAAGGACCCGTCCCCGGGCGGCGGCTTGGGCGCCAAAATGTATCGGATGCGCCACGGGGCATGCAGCAGTTCCATGCCCCCACACTACCCAAGCCACCGTTGCCCTGTCAAAAGGACTGGCCGTCCGGCAGCTCCCGCCAGCCTTCGACCTACCCGCCCTCAGCCAAAGAAAAAGGGCGGAGCCCCACTCGGACTCCGCCCCGCCAGAAAACTGGTTCTGCCACTTAGTAGCGATTCCGACCGCCAGAGTAGGGCCGACGCCCCCCACCACCCGAGGAGCGTTCCTCGCGCGGCCGCGCCACGTTCACCGTCAGGGGACGCCCGTCCAACGAAGCCCCGTGCAATGCCTCGATCGCCGCCTGGGCTTCCGCGTCGGTGCTCATGGTCACAAAGGCAAATCCTCGGGACCGCCCCGTGGAGCGATCCGTCATGAGATTGACCTCCACCACGTGTCCATGGGCCCCGAAAGCATCCTGCAGATCGTTTTCCGTGGTTTGAAAGGAGAGGTTCCCAACAAACAGTTTGTTGTTCATGTGATGTTCTTGTCCGCGATTTCCCGTAACTTCACCAAGACCGTTCCCGAACCGCCGGGTTTCGAATCATCACCGAACAACCGTTCACCTGAGGATTCACCAAGTCCTGGAAAGTGGCCGGTCCACCGTCCAAACGCCCCACAACATGCCAGACGCTGACTCAGATGCAAGCATTTTTGAAAAATTTTTTCACTCGCTCTGAACACGCCCTGCCACCGAACCGGCCCGGCATTGCGGCGGCTCTGGCCCCGGGGCCGCCTCGGAATCCGACCCGCTCGCACCGCCGGTCACCCCCAGCTTCAGAAAGTTGCGCAACAGCTCCCGACCGTACTCGGTCAGGATGCTCTCCGGATGAAACTGCACGCCCCAAATCGGATAGGACCGATGCCGCACCCCCATGATCTCCCCTTCCTCGCTTTCGGCGGTAATCTCCAAACAATCCGGCAAACTGGTCCGCTCGATCACCAGCGAATGGTAGCGGGTGGCCCGGAAAGGATTGGGCAGCCCCTCGAACAAATCCCGACCGTTGTGCCGGATCATCGAGGTCTTGCCATGCATCATCCGGTAGTTCACTACCACCCTCGCCCCGAACGCCTGCCCAATGCACTGGTGGCCCAGGCACACCCCCAGCGTGGGAATCCGCGGCCCCAGCCGCCGCAACAGCTCACACGACAGTCCCGCCTCCCGCGGTGAACACGGCCCCGGCGAAATCAACAGGCGATCCGGCTGCCAGGCCTCCACCTGTTCCACCGTCACCTCGTCATTCCGCACCACCCGCATTTCCACGCCCATTTCGCCGAGGTACTGAACCAGGTTGTACGTGAACGAGTCGTAATTATCGATGACCAGCAACATAGCCCGCGCCCCTCACTCTAGCGGTAGAATCCTCCAAAGCCAAATCCCCCCGGCCGCGCCGCCTCGCCCAATGCAAGAGGATGGCCTTGCGCCTGTTCTGGCGCCAGCAGCCGTCCCGCGGCCCGGGGATGCCCGTGCGATCAGTCCGGCGATGCATCTCCACCGGCGGGTCGACCTCCCGACTGTCCCTCACGCGGGGGCGAACTCGGAACCTCCGCAAGAGCCTCTGCAAAAGGGTTGCCGCGCCCAGGCGGCCTTGAGCCACCGGACGGCAGCACCCAAACCAACCCGACGAGACAAATCCAACTAATGACCCAATGCAGCCCAAACGCAACCCCCAACCGCAACACATTCACCCAGCCGACTCCAAAAGCCACCAGGGACGCCACCAGAAACCACGTGCCCGGCAGTTGAGCCGCCAAAGCCACCCGCCACAGCAGGCCCGGGCGAGTCACTCGTCCCAGTCCTCCTGCCCCCAGCCGCAAGGGCAACCAATAAAGTCCGGCCAAACCGTACCAACCCACCACCACACCCACGGAGGTAGCCCCGGCCAATAAGACCGACAGGATCGGTTCCCACGCTTGCCAGGCCGCCTGCGCCGCCGTACCGTCCCACTCGAAAGACCAGAAACGCGGATAGCCCCCTTCCCATTGTCCCCACGGGCCCAAAAGACGCACCGTCTCCCTGCCCCACTGCACCTGCAGAAGTGATGGCGCACGCACGGTCCCCCGGTGATCCGGATCCAACACCAAGGCCAGGTCATGCCCCTCAGCCAAAAGCCGTGGCTGAGGAGCGGGAAACTCGAAGCGGCCTTGCTCGCACCGCACGAGTCCCGGCCAATTGGCCACCGCCGTTCGCAGCACTGGCAGCCACGTGTGGTGAAGCGCCCACGCAAGCGCCAGCCCCGCGGCCATCGCCGTGAAGGCCTGCAAAAGTCCAAGCAGAGGCCACCCCGGCACCAGCAAGACGCCGGCCACGTTGGCCATCCGGGCCAGTGGAGCTGCGGCAGCTGTCGTACGCGAGTCTTTGTCCGTGCCACGCGACATCGATACCCGTAGGGAACGGGATTTGCCGGCCCGCAGCAAGGCGTAGGCTGACCAGCGGACCCTTCGCCTCCGGAAGCAGTCCTAAGCTGTACCCCTTGTCTGCGGAGTTGAAAGCCCGAGACAAGCGGGGCCGCATTTGGCCAAGCAAACCGTCACCTTCCTCCAGCACGCAGTCCGGGCTGGCCGCAAGGCCAACAGCCCTACCACTGCCTCTGCAAGGTGAACGGCTATTCCGATGACACCACGGGCTGCCGGGGTTGCAGTCCGCCGGCCATTCCGCTGGCGTGGCTGCCGGCTACCACTTGTTCTGCGTTCCTGGGGCCCATTCCCGCGTGCGGGATCTGCGCAGCCGGCCCCTTGGTTCCGGTAGCCAATGAATAAACGCGGCAAGGTCGGCAGCTTGCGCGCCAAACCCTGCCCATCCTAAAAGCGCTGGCCATTGCTCCACGCACGGGGAGTGCGTGGGACCGAATCCTGAAGGAAATGCTCCTAACGAGTACTCGGTCCGCCCGCCCTCGAGCCCCCCGGTGGAGGGCCCGGCCGATTGGCGCGGGCGCCAGGACCGCGGGATTCCCGCCGCTGCTGCCATTTCTCGTACTGCTCCGGCGTGAGGATCTCTTTCATTTTTTGCTGATGTTCCTCAGCCAGGGCCCGTGCCTTTTCCCGGCGCTGTTGCGGAGTCAGACTGGTGTCGTTGCGCAACGCCTCGATCTTGTCCCGCTGCTCCCGCCACAGGGCCCGAATCTTTTGACGCTGGTCCTGGGTCAGGTGCAGTTGTTCTGCCAACTGATCGGGACGCCTCAGACCCGTCCCCTGCTTATCGGAGCCGGGCTGGACGGCTGTGCCTGTGCGGCCGCGACGGGCCGGACGATCCGCGCCGGTTCCACCTTCGGCAGCGAGGAGCATCTCACTGCCAGCGAAGGCACTCAGCAAGGCTGCGATTCCGAGAACCTTCCATCTGCTTCGGTTCATATCCACCCACTCTTTTTTGGCTGATCTTGTTCGTACTTACGCTGACCCTTCCCAGGGCCACATCTGCTTGTGCAGACGTCGGGAAGGCGCCTGTGGTTACGGCCGCGGGGCGCAGCGCATTTGGCAGGGCTCGTTCTAGAGCGTTGGCGCCTTGTTCTGTCCCCGAAGCTGATCGGTCCTGATCCCGTGGCGAGGCGATCTTGGCGCCGGCGGACTGCACCAGCCCGGGATCGTGGATTCCCAATTCCCGTTTGCACGCCGGCCCATGCTCGAGTAGCTTTTGGTTGGATGATCCGAAAGTGGGGCCGGCAGGCCTTTCCATACGAGGCAGGCTGCCGCTGTGATCCAGCCGGAACGGCCGTCTTTGGAGTCTGACGGGGCCCTCCAACCCACCGGGGGAGCAAAGGGCGTTATGAGCAACGAACTTCGACCCGAAGCCCGGAGCAAGTGGGCATGGTTCCAAATCGAACGG